>ERZ1026792.530-NODE-530-length-30609-cov-4.158060_pt1 | contig 30609 bp, 20 predicted proteins | sample MGYA00520884_ERZ1026792 | MGnify/ENA primary metagenome ERZ1026792 (study PRJEB33270, sample SAMEA104284473) | anaerobic digester metagenome | biome: Anaerobic digester microbiome; feature: mesophilic sludge digester; material: Anaerobic digester biomass | place... | reverse complement strand
CTTTTTAAGAAAAATATGGTAAACTATTATATATAATAAGGAAGGTTTAAGATGAAGTATTTTGTAACTGGAGCTACGGGATTTATTGGTAATAATATTGTAAGAGAGTTATTAAAAGAAAAAGATGCTGAGGTAATCGCGCTTGCTAGAAATAAAAATGATGTCTCATTACAAGGATTAGATATTAAGATAGTTCAAGGTGATATTACAGATGTAGAGCTAATGGATAGGATTGTGGAAGAGGGAATGGTTATTATCCATGTAGCTGGGATTGTTGCCTTAGATAATAAAAACTATGATCGTGTTATGAGAGTAAACTTTGAGGCTACTAAAGACTTAGTTGACATTGCGATTAAAAATAAAGCAGGTAGGTTTGTTTATGTAAGTAGTGTTGAAGCTCTTTATAAAGAAAAAAAAACTACAAGTAAAGAACCTGAAGCATTTTATCCTGATAAAATTAAGATGGTTTATGGTAAAAGCAAAGCATTATCTTCTAAGTATGTTTATGAGAAAATTAAAAATAAAGAATTAAATGGTATTATTCTTTATCCATCTGCTGTATTTGGGCCAAGGGATTATAAAGATACTAATAACATTACAGCTATTTTTAAAAAAGCAATTGATGGTAAACTTTTAGGGATAGTAAAAGGAAGTTATAACTTTATTTATATTGATGACTTATCTAAATTAGTTGTAAAGGCATGTAAGGAACATAGTGGAACTTATCTAGCAACTGGTGAAGAGGTGAGTATTGAACGTTTAATGACGAGTATTTTTAAAGTTTTAGATAAAAAAAGACCTAAGAAATATCCTTTATGGTTAGCTAAGTTGGGCTGTTTCTTTGTATCTTTATATTCTAAAGTTACAAGAAAGCCTCAACTTTATACTTTATCTAATATTAAGTATTTGAATTTAGGATATAAGTATGATAATAGTAAGATGTTGAAGGATTTTGGAATTAAATTAACTGATTTTGATGAGGCAATGGGGGAGACAATGAAATGGTATCTTGCTTGCAAAAATGATGAAAATAAATTATAATAGAAAATAGGAGGTAAGAAGAATATGAAAAAATATGTATGCGTTGTATGTGGATATGAATACGATCCTAAATTAGGTGATGATAGTCAAGGTGTAAAACCAGGCACTGCTTTTAAAGATCTACCTGAAGATTGGGTTTGCCCACTATGCGGAGTTGGAAAAGATCAATTTGAGGAAGCATAAAAATGAAAGCTTTAAAAATTAAAGATAACATTTATTGGGTAGGGGCAGTTGATTGGGTGATGAGAGATAGTCACGGCTATACAACTGAAGAAGGTAGTACTTATAATGCCTATTTAATTATTGATGAGAAAGTGGTTTTGATTGATACTGTCAAGGAAGCTTTTAAAGAAGAGATGATTACAAGGATTTCATCAGTTATTGATCCAAAGAAAATTGATATTATTATCTCTAATCATGGGGAATTAGATCATAGTGGAGCTTTAGCGGAAGTATTAAAATATGCACCTGATGCTTTGATTTACTCATCTTTCCCAACTGGACCAAAAGTATTGGAGAGTTTGTTTAATGAAGTTAAACTAAATATTAAAGGTGTTAAAACTAATGATACTTTAAATATTGGTAAAAGGACTTTAAAGTTTGTCCAAGTTCCTTTAGTACACTGGCCAGATAGTATGGTTACATATTCTGAATATGATAAGATTTTATTTAGTAATGATGCTTTTGGACAACATTTTGCTACATCAAAACTTTTTGATTATGAGAATGATTTAGAAGTTTTAATGCATCACTGTAAAAAGTATTATGCAAATATTGTAATGCCTTATTCAAAACAAGCAAATAGGGCATATGAGGCAGTAAAAGATTTAAAGATGGATATGATAGCTACATCTCATGGTGTTATTTGGACTAAACATATTCATGATATTTTAAATCTATATAAAGACCTAACTACATCTAAAGCTAAAAAAGAAGCAGTTATTATTTATGAGACGATGTATGGTAGTACAGAAGCAATTGGTAAAGCAATTTATGAAGCTTTTGTAAATAAAGGAATACCTGTAAGAATGTATGATGTAAACAATTCTGATTTTTCTTTACTAATTACTTATGTAATGGAAGCAGAATATCTTGCAATTGGTGCACCTACATTTAACTCTACTATTTTAAGTAAAATGGCAGGTTTCTTAAGTTATTTAAAAGGTTTAAAACCAGTAAATAAAAAGTATATTGCTTTTGGTAGTTATGGTTGGGGTGGAGAAGGGGTTAAAGAAATCGAAGGTATTTTAGAAAGTATCGGACACGAAAAACTTTCATCATTCCGTGAGTTTCATAAGCCAACAAAAGCAAGACTTTTAGAGATTACTAAAGAAGTAGAAGAACTTCTTTAAATACTAAACAGATTCATTAATGAATCTGTTTTTTTATTTTATTGACTAAAAGAAATAGATATGATAAAATAGATTTGTATCGGAGGTATTTATGAAAAATATTAGCGATGAACAAAAAATTTATGAATTGTCTTTAATTTGGAAAGAAGCAGAATATAATTTTGCTTTTTGGAATAAAATTAATGATAAAGTTAACTGGGATGAAGAATATAAACAAGCATTAAAAAGAGTTTTAAAAACTAAAAACTTATATGAGTATTATATGGAACTTTCAAGATTCATTTCTAAATTGAAAGATGGTCATACTTTTATTTACTTTCCAAAAGAAGTACAAAAAGATCCACAATATTTTTCTTATTTACCAATTAGTACAGATTTTATTGAAGGAAAAATAGTTATTGATTGTGTTGATGATAGTGTTAAAGATTTAGTAAAACCTTTCAGCATTATTAAAAAATTTTCTGGTATTCCGATAAAAGAATATATTGAGAATAACATCTTTCCTTATATTTGGCATGAAAAACCGGAGAGTAACTATTGGGAAATAAATAACCACTTATTAAGAGGAGCACTTAATTCCGAAGTAGAATTAGAACTAGAATATGAAGGAAAAATTGAAACAGTTGTTTTAGAAAGAACTAAAAATAAACAAGTATATAGTAAAAATAGAAATGTTTCTATTGAAGGTGAGTTAAAAGAATTTAAATCTTTTAAATTAAATATTACTAAAGATGGAATAATGATTATTACAATTGATACATTTATGAATAACGAATTTCCAAAAGAGTTATATGATAATTTTGAACTTCTTAAAAAAGCTAAAGGAATCATTATTAATATTTCTCAAAACAGTGGGGGTAATGGTTATTATAGCGGTGCTTTAGCGGCTTTATTTATTGGAAAAGAATTCGAAATAGATTATAGTAAAACCCAAGTTCATATTGCTAGTTATAAAGCTTGGAGTAAGAATACTGTTTTTTCAAAAACATATGAAGAATATATGGAAATTGTAGAGAATATAGAATATTTTGAGAAACTTTGGAAAATTCCTAAACATGAATACTATAAAGAAGATAGAAACAAATTAAGTTATGATATACCTGGGTTATTAAAAGTGCCAGTAATGATAGTAATAAGTGCAGTTACTGCATCTGCTGCTGAAGATTTTTTAATTATGATGAGAGGACATACTAATGCTGCTATAGTAGGAACCCCTAGTTATGGTTCAACAGGACAGCCTCTAAACATTTATTTAGAAAGTGGCGGTAGGTTAGGAATTTGCACAAGACAGTGTTTGATGTTAGATGGTACTGACTTTACTAATAAAGGAATTGTACCTGATGTTTATATAGAAGAAACAATTGAGTCAGTGAAAGCAAATAGAAGTTTAGCTTTAGAAAAAGCATTAGAGTTATTAAGAGAAAAGCTAAAATAAACAGACATTTATAAATGTCTGTTTTTTAATGGTAAAAAGATTGTAAATATGATAAAATATAATATAAGGTAAAAGACATGAGTATACTAGAGGTTAGAGATTTAAACTTCTCCTATGGAGATCAAGCATTATATAATAACTTAAATTTGAAAGTAGAAATGGGAGAACATATTGGTTTTTTAGGAGCTAATGGTACTGGTAAATCTACTCTTTTAAAATTGCTTGCACATAAATTAATTCCCGATTCAGGAGAAATTATTTGGCAAGATCATGTTACTTTTAGCTATTTAGATCAGTTTTTGGAAGTTGATAGTGATATAACAGTTTTAGAATATTTAAACGAAGTTTATAAAGATTTGTTTTTAAGAGAAGAAAAATTAAATCAAATTTATCATGATATTAGTTTAGGAATAGATTTAGAGAAAAATTCAAGACAAGCTGATTTTATCCAAGAAGAATTGCTTCAAAAAGGGTTCTATAAGATTAATGAGAAAATCGATAATATTCTTTTAGGTTTAGGTGTACAAATTCCTTTAGATTTTCCTTTGAAGAAATTATCTGGAGGAATGAGAGCTAAAGTTTTCTTAGCTAAAATGCTTTTAGAAGAAAGAGATGTATTGTTATTAGATGAACCAACTAACTTTTTAGATCAAGTTCATATTGAATGGTTAGTTAAGTTTTTAAATAGTTACCCTAAAGCTTATATTGTAATTAGTCATAACTTTCAGTTTTTAAATGATGTAAGTAATTATATTATTGAACTAGAAAATAGAGTAATGACTAAATATAAAGGAAACTTCTTAGATTATTTAAATTTAAAAACTATGAGAAGTAAAGAGTATGAAAAAGCTTATTTAAAACAACAAGAGAAAATCAAAAAAGAAGAAGAATTTATTAAGAAAAATATTGTTCGTGCTACAACTACTAAAAGAGCGCAAAGCAGAAGAAAACAATTAGAAAAAATGGAAAGGTTAGAAAAACCTGTTGTTTATAAAGATTTAAATTTTAAATTTAAGTTTACAAGAACATTTAATATGAATGCTTTAGAAGTTAAAAATTTAAGTATAGGTTATGATCATCCTATTTTAAAAGGCATTAATATGAAACTTGCTTTTGGGGAAAAGGTTGCAATTTTAGGAAAAAACAGAGTTGGTAAAACAACATTCTTAAAAACAATTTTGGATATTATTCCCAAAATTAGTGGGTCATATGATCTTAATCCGTTAAATAAAGTTTCTTATTTTGCCCAAGTAGAAGAGCCGAAAGATATCAATGCAATTGATTATATTAGGCTAGATTATCCTTTAATGGATAATGAACAAATTAGAAGTTTACTTGCTAGATTTGGGATTACTGGCGAGCTAGTTTTTAGGTCAATGAGAGAGTTATCTGGTGGTGAGGGTGCAAGAGTACGACTAGCTAAACTTACTTTAGAAGAATCAAACTTTTTGATTCTCGATGAGCCTACTAACCATTTAGATAAGATAATGAAAAAGGCATTGTTTGATGCTTTAGCAGAGTATCCAGGAACATTAATTATTGTTTCTCACGAACTAGAGTTTATAAATAAATTAAAATTAAAACAAATTAAGTTTCAATAAGGAGTAAAGATGAAAAGAATTAAAAGATTAAGTTTATTATTACTAATATTAGTATTTGGGTTTATTTTAGGCGGATGTACTTGTAAACCAGATAATGGAAATGGGGGTAATGGGACAACACTAGCGGGTTCAGTTACTTTAGACTTTTATAGTTTAAATGATTTTCATGGGGCTATGTTTAATGATGGTAAAGGTGCTCCAGGGTTTGCAGCTATTTCTCATTATTTAAAAAGTTTAAATCAAGAAAAATCTATTATTCTATCAGCTGGTGATATGTTTCAAGGAACAGCTTTAAGTAGTATGACAAGAGGTAGGGTTGTTGTTGAGGCGATGAATGAGGCTGGGTTTGTAGCTATGGCTTTAGGGAACCATGAATTTGATTGGGGTGAAGAACATATAGCTCGTTATGTAGATAAAGATTTAGAAAACGGAGAAGCAGATTTTGCGTTTTTAGGTGCTAATATTAAAGACTTAAGAACTGGCAAGCTTGCAAGTTTTGTAAAGCCATATCATATTGTAGAGAAGGAAGGAATAAAAATTGGAATTATTGGTTTAATTGGTTTAGGATTAGAATCTGATATTTCGCGAAATTTTGTAGAGAACTTTCAGTTTACTTCTGAGTTAGAAGCAATTAAATTGTATGCACCAATATTAAGAGGAGAGCATGAATGTGAGATTGTTGTAGTTTCTGTTCACAATGATACTAGTCCAATTAATGAATCAATTGCTAATTTAAGTGGAAATCAAAGAGTTGATTTAGTCTTTAATGGTCATACGCATTATTATTATGCAGCTGAGCAAAGAAGAAGTAATGATGTTCCACTAGCAATTGTTCAATCAGGATCTAGTGGTAGGTATGTTGGGAAGATTCAAGTTGTTTATGATAGGGATAATAAGAGGGTTACTGATATAAGTGCAGAGAATATCAAAACAGCTACTTTTTCTAAAGAAGACCAAAAGATTTTAGATTTATATCAAAACTATCAAGATGTAATCGATATATCAGAAGAAGTATTAGGCCAAGCAAAAGTAGATATTTACCGTGAAGAAGCTACTACTTGGGCAGTTAATGTCTTACAAAAAACTGCTGGTACTGATTTCGCGATAATCAATACAGGTGGTATTAGAAGAGATGCTTTTCCAATTAGAGCTAATACTGATGTACTTTATGATAATATCTTTAGGATTATGCCGTTTGAAAATACGATTATTAAGACGAATTTAACTGGTAGCCAAATTAAAGGACTTAGAGGATCTAATCCAATGGCTATTAGAGATGGTTTAAATTATGATACTTTAGTAGATGAAGATTTATATACAATAGCTACAATTGACTATTTGTTTTATAAAGATTATCGCTTAGAAAGTGGAGCAAATCCTGATTTTACTGGGGATTTATTTAGAGATTATTTGGTAGCCGCTGTAAAGCAAAGTGTTTTAGAAAACGGTTATTGGATATTATAATATTTTAAAAATAAAAGGAGGTTAGCGATGGGATATACAAAATTAAATATCTATAACATCAGTGATTTACATGGTGTTATTTTAGAATCAAGAAGATCAGCTGGCCTTCTAAGAACGGCTAGTTATTTAAAAGAAGAAATTCAAAAGAATCCTAATTCAATTATTATTGCAGGTGGGGATATTTATTCTGGTACTTATTTTTCTAAATTAACGCAAGGTAAAGTAATTAATTTAATTTTTAATTCTTTAAATCTTACTTGTTTAGGTTTAGGGAATCATGAACTTGCTTTAGCTGATAAACTTAAAACTTTAGAAAAAGAAGCTTCATTTCCTTTTGTTTTAGCTAATGTATATAATAAGGATAACGAGTTAATGTTTGCTCCTTATACGGTTAAAGAAATAGGGAATTTAAAAGTAGGAATTATTGCTACTTTAGGTGAAAAACAGAAAGATGATCTTACAAGTGAAATAGCAAGCCAAATTGTTGTTACTGATGAGTTAGAGACAATTAGAGAATATAGTTATCGTTTAAGAAGAAAAGAAAAATGTGATTTAATTATTGTTTCATCTCATAGTAGTGATGATAGTTTGAAACAACAGCTTTGTTATTTTAATAATAAAGAAAAAGTTGATGTTTTAATAACTTCTCATACTCATGAAGTATTTGCTTATACTTTTACCAAAAATAAGCATAAATTAATTAATTTATCTTCAGGTGGTTATGGAGAATATTTAGGGGTAATTGAGCTTGTTTTAAAAAGAAGGAAAATTGTTGATAGCAAGGTAAATAATCTTAATACTTTAGGACTTCCTCACAATATATATCATCAATATCAAGAGATAATTTCAGATTATATGAGAACTAATAAAGATTTATGGAAGGTTGTTGGGAAAGTTAAAAACAATTATTTTAAAGAAGAGTTTTTAAGGCAAGTTACCAATTATATATTGAATAAAGAAGAAGCTGATTTTGTTTTATTAAACTATGGTTCAATTAGAAGTATTGCTTTTCCTTTAATTGAAGGTAGTGAAATTACTGAATCTGATTTGTATGAAATTAATCCTTTTTCTAACTATTTATATAAGATAGAAATAGATCGTAATACTTTAAATAATTATTTGAATCAATACTACTCTGCAACTTATTTGCATTCTAAGGATATTTTAAGGAAAGAAAAGTATAATGTTGTCATAAATGATTTTCTTAAAGATAAATATTTTGCTTTTTCTTTAAAAGAAAAGAAATTAGTTAAAGTAACTGATTATATAAAAGAGATGTTAGCAAAGGAATTACTATGAGGTTAGAAAACTTTTATATTTTAATTGGTGAAACTATTGAATATTGTCAGCGCATTGAGTATGATCTGAAAATGATTTATGCTTATATGGAAGATGGGAGTTTTAGCGACAATTTAAAGAAGGTAGAAGTTTTACCTTTAGGAGAAATTATTTATTTGATTAGAGAGAGAGATAAGGAACAAAAACTTTTTAAAAAGGCAGATTATGATATTTTATTCACAATTACCAAAAGAAGAAATCATATTGTGCACCAATGTTTTAAGAATTACAATTATGCTTTAACTCAAGAAGAGCAGGAGAGAAAATTTGAGATAGAGTATAAAAATTTAGAAGCTTTTCATGGAAGGCTAACTACTTTATGGAAAGCTATTGAAAATGTTAGGTATAACTTTTTAAGCAAAAAACTTTGATATTCCTCTAATTAAAGTTATAATTAAACTAGGCAAAGGAAGTAAAAAAATGAGGAAAATTAAATTAGTTGTAGACAGTGCAAGTGATTTAGGTAAAGAGTATTATGAGAGATTAAATATTGATGTTGTTCCGATTTATGTAATTTTAGGTGAAACTACTTATCAAGATTATTATGAAATCAATACAGAACAAATTTATGCTTTTACTGAAGAAACTGGCATTTATCCGAAAACTGCAGCAGCATCGCCTGCTTTAGTTTATGATGTTTTTAAGAAGTATTATGATGAAGGATATGATATCCTTTATATTGGCATTGGTAGTAAAATTTCCGCTACGTTTTCTGTAGCTCAAGCAGCTGCTAAAGAAATTGATCCAAAAGGAGAAAGATTTTTCTTAGTCGATAGTGGTAATGTTTCGGTAGGAATTGGTATTTTAGTTTTAAAAGCTCAAAAACTAAAAGAAAAAGGTTTAAGTGCGAAAGAAATTCAAACACAAATTCAAGAGATGGCTAATAAGGTAAATACCCAATTTGTAATTAACACATTGGAATACTTACAAAAGGGTGGTAGGTGTTCTGCTCTTGTAAGATATGCAGCAGCAACATTGAGATTAAAACCGATCATTAAAATTATTGATGGTGCTTTAGAGGTTATAAAGAAACCAATTGGTTATAAAAGAGCATTGAAAGCTATGCTTTTAGATAGTGAGAATGATTTTGAACGAGTAGATCCAGATATTGCATATGTAGCATATTCAACTCCTAGTCGTCATGTAGATTCTGTAGTAAAAAAACTAAAGAAAATAGGTTTTAAGAAAGTACTAACAGCTACTACTGGAGCTACAATTAGCACGCATTGCGGCCCAGAAACAATTGGTATAGTATATATCTATAAATAAAAGTTGTGCTTTAAACACAACTTTTTATTCTTAGATTAAATATGTAAGTAAAAGTTTTTAAACAAAAGACTTTAATATTTTACTAATTTTTGTTATAATACAATATGTAGCGAAAGAAAAGGGGGAGAAAATTGAGAAAAATAAAAATAATCATTGATAGTACTAGTGATTTAGGAAAAGAAGTTTATGAAAAACATGATATAGAAATTGTTCCTATTTATGTAATTTTGGGGGACAATACATATAAAGATTATTATGAAATGGATACTACAAGAATGTTTGCTTATACTGAAGAGACAGGTATTTATCCAAAAACTGCTGCAGCATCGCCTTTATGGATTTATAAAGTATTCAAGAAATATTACGATGAAGGATATGATATTGTTTATACGGGAATTAGTAGTAAATTATCAAGCACCTATTCTACTGCTTTAACGGCTGCAAGAGAAATTGATCCTAATGAAGAAAGAATCTTCTTATTTGATAGTGAAAATTTATCAACTGGAGTTGGACTTTTAGTTTTAAAAATTATTAAGTATCGTGACCAAGGCTTAAGTGCTAAGGAAATAAGAGACAAAGTTAAAGAATTAGTTCCTAATGTCAAGACACAGTTCACTTTAAATACTTTAGAGTATATGCAAAAAGGGGGAAGATGTTCTGCTGTTGTAAGATATGCAGTTGCTGCATTTAGATTTAAACCTGTTATTAAAGTTAATGATGGGCTTTTAGAAGTTGCGAGAAAACCAATTGGTTTTAAAAGGTCAATTAACTCAATGTTATTAGATGCTGAGAATGCTTTTCCTACAGCTGATCAAGATGCCATTTTTGTAACTTATTCTTCATATGGCGATTGGGTAGATTACTTAGTAACAGAGCTTAAGAAAATCGGTTATAAAAATGTTTATACTACACTTGCGGGGGCGACAATTTGTACTCACTGTGGTCCACAATGTGTTGGTATTTTATATATTGATAATTAATAGTTGTGTTTAATACACAACTATTTTTATTTTTTTTCTTAAAACAGTGGAAATTAAAAGCGTTTTATAGTATAATATTAAAAGTGAAATAACTATAAGGAGGAAATATATGAAGCAATACAAAAGTGATCACATTCAAAATATTGCAATCTTAGGACACTTAAACTCAGGAAAAACTTCATTAACTGAGGCAATGCTGTTTGAAGCTAAAGCCATTTCTAAAAAAGGTAGTGTTGATAAGAAAAATACAGTAAGTGATTATCTTTTAGAAGAACAAACGCGTCAAACTTCTTTAATCTCAAGTTTGTTGCCATTAGAGTGGAAAGACCATAAAATTAACTTTCTTGACACTCCAGGTTCTGAAGAATTTATCGGAGATTTAGAAAATGTATTATCGGTTGTAGAGGGAGCTATTTTACTAGTAGATGCATCAAGTGGTGTTGAAGTAGGAACTGAAGCATGTTGGAATGAGTTAAGAAAGAGAAATATCCCAACATTAATTATCCTTACAAAAATGGATAAAGAAAACGTAAAGTTTGAAGAAGTTCTAGCAGAAATCAAAGGACAACTTTCTGATAATGCAATTCCATTTAGTTTACCTTTAGGTAAAAGTGCTAACTTTGATGGTTACATTAATGTAATTACAAAAAAAGCAAGAATTTTTAAAGATGGAAAATATCAAGATGGCGTTGCTTTTGATGATAAAATCGATCGTGTAGAAGAATTATACGAACAACTTTTAGAGAAAGTTGCGGAAAGTAGTGAAGAGTTATTAGAGAAATATTTCTCTGGTGAAGAATTAACTCCAGATGATGTTCGTAAAGGATTACTTTCTGGAACTAAAAAAGGAGATGTTTTCCCAGTAGGTGTTATTAGTGTTGAAAATAATGTAGGTATTAGTACATTACTTGATATGGTTGTTAAGTATTTACCATCTGCAGGGGGAAGAGAATATCAAGCTTTTGACCAAGATGGAAAAGAAATAGTAAGAAAATCATTAGAATCTGAACCATTTAGTGCGCAAATTTTCAAAACGACAGTAGACCCATTTGCAGGTACGATTTCATTTATGAAAGTTAAGAGTGGAGTTTTAAAAGAAAACTCTGAAGTTAAAGTTGCTAACTTAAATGAAGATATTAAAATTTCTAACATCTTTTCAATGAGAGGTAATGTTCAAATTTCTGTAAGTGAAGCTCCAGCTGGAGATATCGTATGTGTTGCAAAAGTGGATGAGTTAAGAAACTCAATGACTTTATGTGATAAAAGAGTATTTACTAAATATCCAGCAGTTGAACATCCTACACCAATTCTATATATGGCAATTCAACCTAAGAATCGTCAAGATGAAGATAAATTATCATCGTCTTTAAATAAATTAAAGTTAGAAGATGAAACATTTGAAACTGTAAGAAATCCTGAAACTGCACAATTGTTAATTGGTGGTCAAGGAACTACTCATATTGGTTATATCTTAGAGCGTATGAAAAATACTTATAAAGTAGAAGTAGATACATATGATCAAAAAGTAGTTTATCGTGAAACAATTAGAGCTAAAGGTGAAGCTCAAGGTAGACATAAAAAACAATCAGGTGGAGCGGGACAATTTGGTGATGTATTTATTCGTTTTGAACCAACTGAAGAAGAATTTGTGTTCGCTGAAGAAATCTTTGGTGGAGCAGTTCCAAAGAACTACTTCCCAGCTGTAGAAAAAGGTTTAAGAGAAACATTTGAAAAAGGTCCTTTAGCAGGATTCCCAGTTGTAGGTGTTAAATGTACTTTATATGATGGTTCTTATCACCCGGTTGACTCAAATGAGATTTCGTTTAGACTTGCTGCAAACCTTGCTTGGAGAAATGCTGTTCCTAATTTAAGACCGACTATTTTAGAGCCTATTTATCGTGTAGACGTAACAGTTAAAGATGATTATGTAGGTGATATTATGGGAGATATTACTAAGAGAAGAGGAAGAGTATTAGGCTTAGAACAAAAAGAAGGTTTCCAAGTGATTATGGCTGAAGTACCAGAAGCAGAAATTACAAAATATGCAATTGACTTAAAAGCTATGACTCAAGGTAGTGGACGTTTTGCTCGTACATTCTTAAGATACGAAGCAGTACCTGAAAACTTAATTGATGGTATCGTAAAAGAATATAAAGCACAATAAGAAAAAGGCTATCTATTAAGATAGCCTTATTTAATAGGAGTTATTTATGAAATTAGAATATATCGTAGATGAAGATGAGATAATTGTAAAGGACTATTTAGAAAAGCAAAACATTTCTAAAAGATTAGCTAAGAAAATAAAACTATATGGTAAAACGTATGTCAATAAAATTGAAGTTTTTAATTACTTTTTATTATCAAAAGGAGACCATTTAGTTGTAGAGTTTGAAGATCAAGATACTAGTATTTATCCTCCAGTAAACGAAGAGTTAGATATAATTTATGAAGATGAGTATTTTATGATAGTTGATAAACCAGAAAACTTAGCCAGTTTACCTACGAAATCTCATTTTCAAGATAGTCTTGCAAGTAGGATTAAATATTATTATCAAACAAAAAATATTAATACGAAAGTTCATTTAGTGAATAGACTAGATTATGCAACATCGGGATTAGTGATTGTAGCTAAAGATACTTATATAAAATCAAGATTTAAAAATCTAAATATTGAAAGAAAATATTTAGCTGTTTTAGATAATGATTTAGAAGATGAAGGCATTATTAATCTTCCAATTTCTAAAAAAGAAAATAGTCTTTTAAGAGAAGTAAACGAAAAAGGAAAAGAAGCTATTACTATATATAAGGTAATAGATAAAACGAGAAAACTTTATGAATTTACTTTAGTTACAGGAAGGACTCACCAAATTAGAATTCATACTAGTTTTTATAATGCTCCTATTAAAGGAGATAAATTATATGGTAAAGAAAGTGATCGTTTATATCTAACATGCTACTATTTAAAATTCAAGCATCCAATTTTAGATGAAAAAATGGAATTTGTTTCTTATCCAAAATGGCATTAATTATTTTAAAAAAGAATTGATTAAAAAATTAGATTGTGTTATAATTATATTATAAAAGAAGCGGAGGAAAAAATGAAAAAATTTGGAAAAATATTGATAGCTTTTATTTTGGTGCTTAGTTTAGGTTTTCTAGTTGGTTGTAGTTGCGAAGATGCAAAACTAGAAGGTATCGAAGTAACACCAGCATCATTAACATTAGATGCAGATGAAATTCAACAATTAGAAGTTAAACCTGTTCCTGAAGGAGTAGCACTGCCAGCTGCAAGTTTTACATCTTCAGATAGCACTGTTGCCAGTGTAGGAAAAGATGGTAAAGTTATGGGAATTAAAGCGGGTACAGTAGAAATTACTGTTAAAGCAGGGGATTTTGAAAAGAAGGTTACTGTTACAGTTAATCCAATCTTAGCATCTGATCTTACAGTACCAGCTGCTTTAGAGGTAAAAGTAGGAGCTACAGCAACTATTAATTATACAATAGCTCCAGCAAACGTTACAAATAAAGTTGCTACATTCACAACAAGTGATGCAAGCATTGCAACTGTAGATGCTGAAGGTGTAGTAACAGGTGTTGCCGGAGGTACAGCTACAATTACAGTAAAAGCTGATGCTATTGAAAAAGGAGTAGCTGTTACAGTTGTTCCAGCTGTGGCATTAGAGTCAATAACTTTAAAACAAGAAGATCAAAATTTAAATTTAGGTCAAACATTACAATTATCTTGCACATTAGTACCTGAAGATACAGGATTAGCTGTTAGTTATGCTTCAAGCGATGAAGCTGTTGCTACTGTATCATCTAGTGGTTTAGTAACTGCTGTTGGAGTAGGTACAGCAACTATCACTGCAAGTGCTGGTGGAAAATCAGATACAATTGAAATTACTGTTGTTGATGATGAAGACTTGACTTTAGACAACTTACAAGCTAAATTAAATAATGCAATTGCTGCTTATAATAGTTCATTAAATGGATCTATGAAGTTATCTGTAGTTACTCCAGAAATAACTGTAGTTACTGAATTTGCTTATGCTTATACTGAAGATTCAATTAATGAATTAATGTATAAACAAACAGGAGCTACTTCAATTGAAGTATATGTAAAGGGTGGCAAAATCTACACTAATGAAAACGGAAGTAAAAGTAGTGAAGCTTTAACTGCTGCTAATGCTGCTGTATTAAAAGGTCAATATGGTATTAATAAATTAATTGCAGAAGCATTAAAGTTTAGAAATGAATTTGCATTCTATAATAGTTTAACTTTTGAAGGCGAAGCAGAAGGTGTTTATACATTTAATTTAGATTTAGAAACTTATAGTGGTTCTACATTCAAACCAGCAGGTAAAGAATCAATCAAATTACTTGTAACTTATGGAACTGAAATTACAAAAGTTGAAGTTCAAATTACAAATACTGATTTAACTGTTAGCACAGTTACACTTGAATTATTAGGTCTAGAAAAACCAGCAATTAATTTCCCATCAGATTTAATTCTTTGGTAAAATAATATATTAATTTATAATAGTAAAAGGCTATTTTAAAAATAGCCTTTTATTTAAGAGGAGATTTTATGAAAAAATTAGCGATTATTATATCTTCATTGTTTCTAGTTTTTGTTTTATCTTATAGCGTTAAAGCAATAGAAAAAGCAAAAGAACAAACGATAACGATTAATACTAATGATAATAGTTTGTATTATTTAGATATTGTTTTTGAAGAACAAGATAAAACAGGAGAGTTTACTCCAAATATTGCAAACACATCTACTTTAGATCAAGCTAAGATTGCGAAGATTCTTGCTTTTGAAGATAGTTCGAACCCTAATCTTAAAAGTTCATATTTAAAGGGTAGTTATCATAAACTAGAAGGAAGTTTAGTTTCTGTAAGTGGGAAACATGCATTTATCTATCATGCTTCTGATGAGAGTTATTTTGAAGCAGAACAAAACAAAATCAAAGCTTTTAAGATTGTAGTTGTGAAAGAGGACTTAAGTGTTCAAGTATCTGATTTGATTGTTGTAGAGACTTATCATACTGCTTTAGATTATAACCTTGATACTAATGAAGTTTCAATTAAAGCAAATAAATTAGAAGCATTACTTTTTGCTTTGGTAGCATCTTTTGTTTCAATTATTTTGCAATTAGTTTTGTTTTTCCTAATGAAGTTTTCGTTTAAAGAGCATAGTGTTAGATTTGGTTTTATTAGTGGAACAATTACAATCGCAGTTTCAATTGCCCTAACATATGCTATTCAAATGGATAGTCGAAGTTTTGCTTATCAAACATTATTTATTTTTTCTGGAGTTGGGATGTTACTTCAAGTAATAATTTATCCAATTGCAATTAAAATGAAAAAAAGTGTTTTGTATGCGATACTCGCGAGTATAATTAATTTGCTAGTTTTATTAATAATGATGCAATTTATTTAAAGGGCTATTAGCCCTTTTTTATTGAAAAAGGGGAGTTTTTTTGATATAATAAGATTACCTTTATAAGGAGAGAGATATGTTTAGAAGATTAAGAGATGGGCTATTTAGTCCTAGTAGTGTTGCAGGCTACTATGGAGATAAATGGTGGATAACTTTAATATTTAGTATAATTTTACTTGCGCTTTATGTTGCAGTACCGATATTTAATGCAACAAGCTATAAATATATACCTAGTGAAACTAAGTCAATTGTTATGAATGAAGCTTATGGTCAAGAGCTAGATTATAAAATTGTAAATGGGGAATTAAAAAATACAGGTAGTAAATCTGGCATTGCTTTTAAAATTGCGAATTTAACTGTTATGATTGATCCAAAGCACCAATTTTTATATGATACAAATACTAAACCATATGTTTGGTTTGGCAAGAATTTAGTAAGAGTTAAAGGTTTAGGTACTGATATAGAGTTTTATTATAGTGAGTAGGAGTTATTAAATAATTTAGATTTTAATAAATTAGCGGAAAAAGATTATGCTACTTGGGATCTTTTATTTGCATCTTTTGAGAAAAAAGCAAATGAGAAATTCGATGAATTATTGCCACTTACAATTCTTTTAGAAATTTCTAAAGCAATTGGGGTGATAGTTATTTTATCATTAGTTCTTGCTGCTTTTTCTAAAATTAATTTAAAAGTTAATTTTGGAAGATTATGGCAACTGACTATTTATATTTTAACACCACTAATTATTGGTAAGTTATTTGCTTCATTATATGACTGGATTTTTGCTTATTACATAGGTTTATTGATGACGTTTTCTTATAGTAACAGACTTAATTTTACATTATATCATCAAGGAGGTTCTAATGATGAATTACAATCATAAAAAAATTGAAAAGAAATGGCAAAAATATTGGGAAGACAATAAGTCTTTTAAGACGATTAATGATTATAGTAAACCCAAATTTTATGCTTTAGATATGTTTCCTTATCCATCTGGATCAGGACTTCATGTAGGGCACCCTGAAGGATATACGGCTGTAGATATTGTTTCAAGAATGAAACTAATGCAAGGATATAATGTATTACATCCAATGGGCTTTGATGCTTTTGGTTTACCTGCAGAGCAATATGCATTAAAGACAGGTAAGAGCCCAGCTGAATTCACTTATAAGAATATTGAGAATTTTAGAAAACAAATGAAGATGATTGGTTTATCGTATGATTGGGATCGTGAAGTTGTTACTTGTGATCCGGAATATTATAAATGGACTCAATGGATTTTCACTGTTTTATATAAACAAGGTTTAGCTGAGATTCAAAATGTAGAGGTAAATTGGTGCGAAAAACTAGGAACAGTTCTTGCAAATGAAGAAGTATTAAATGTTAATGGTAAGATGGTTAGCGAAATAGGTAAACATCCAGTAGTAAAAAAACCAATGAGACAATGGGTTTTGAAGATTACAGAATACGCAGAAGAACTATTAAATGGTTTAGATAACTTAGACTGGCCAGAAAACTTAAAAGAAATGCAAAGAAATTGGATTGGTAAAAGTGAAGGAGCAGAAATTACTTTTAAGATTTCTAAAACAGAAGAAGAGTTTACTGTTTTCACTACTAGAGCTGATACTTTATTTGGAGCAACTTATTGTGTGTTTGCACCTGAACATCCATTAATTAAAAAACTAGTTCCAAGTAGATATAAGAAACAAGTAGAAGAATATCAAGCATTAGCTAAAGCTAAATCTGATCTAGAAAGAACAGATTTAAATAAAGATAAAACTGGAGTGTTTACTGGTTTATATGCAATTAATCCAGTGAATAATAAAGAAATTCCAATTTGGATTGCTGACTATGTATTAATAAATTATGGAACAGGGGCAATTATGGCAGTTCCTGGTCATGATCAAAGAGACTATGAGTTTGCAAAGAAATTTAAGTTAGATATTATTCCTGTTTTAGATGGAGATATAAGTGAACAGGCTTATGAAGGAGATGCCTTACATATCAACTCTGGCTTCTTAGATGGCTTAAATAAGGAAGATGCAATTAGAAGAATGCTTGAATATTTAGAAGCTAAAGGAATTGGTAAAAAGGAAGTTAACTATAAACTAAGAGATTGGATTTTTAGTCGTCAAAGATATTGGGGAGAACCTTTCCCTGTTGTGTTTTTAGAAGATGGAACAATTGAAATTTTAGATGAAAATGAATTACCTTTAGAATTACCAAAACTTAAGAAAATTACACCTTCAAAAACTGGAGAATCACCTTTAGTTAATGCAACTGAATGGTTACATGTAATGACTAAAGATGGTCTAAAAGGTAAAAGAGATACTAATACAATGCCTCAATGGGCTGGGTCTTGTTGGTACTTCTTAGCTTATGCTTTAAAAGAAGAAGGAGGTTATATTCCTCTAAGCAGTGAAAAAGCCAAGAAGATTTTAAATTACTGGTTACCAGTTGATTTATATATTGGTGGTACTGAACACGCAGTTGGTCACTTACTTTATTCTCGTTTTTGGTATAAAGTATTACATGATGTTGGTTTACTGGAAACTGACGAACCATTCTTAAAGTTATTCAATCAAGGAATGATTTTAGGTAGTGATGGTGAGAAAATGAGCAAGTCAAAAGGTAATGTAGTTAACCCAGATGATATTATTGAAGAATTTGGTGCTGACTCTTTAAGGCTATATGAAATGTTTATGGGGCCGTTAGAAGCAACTAAACCTTGGTCAACACAAAATATTGAAGGACCAAGAAGATTCTTAGAAAGAGTTTATCGTTTTTATAAAGAAGTATATAAACCAGCAAAAGAAAATAAGAATTTAGAAAAGATTTATCACCAAACAGTCAAGAAAGTTACTGAAGATTATGAAAATTTAAGATTTAATACAGCTATTAGTCAAATGATGATTTTTATTAATGAGTGTTATAAAGATCCAAATATTCCAAATGAATATATGGAAGGATTCTTAAAACTTTTAGCTCCAGTATGTCCTCATATTACTGAAGAGTTAAATGAGACAGTTTTAAAGAGTAACGTTTTACTTACTAATCAAAAATGGCCAACTTATGATGAGGCAAAAACTGTAGAGAATTTAGTAACTTATGTTTTCCAAGTTAATGGTAAGATTAGAGACAAGGCAGAAGTTAGTGTTGATACTACTAAAGAAGAAATTGAAAGTTTAGCTTTAGCTTCAGAAAATATCCAAAAATATATTGATGGTAAACCTATAAGAAGGATTATCGTAGTTTCTGGAAAGTTAGTTAATATCGTAGTATAAAATGTTACCAGAGTTTATTAAAGACTTCTTTATTGATAGTTATACTTTACTTGCAATTATTGGAGTTTTATCGTTAATTTTATATGTTATTCTTTATTTAGAAAAGAAACTAAATTATTCAAGAAAGAGAGTAAACAAGCTTTTAGTAATAGGAGCAATTTCTGGGGTGATAACTGTAGTCTTTGCTTTGCTTTTTGATTTGTTAGTTCATTATTTAAAAAGTGGAGAAGTAAGATTTGGTGTTACTTTCTTAGGTGGAGTTATTCCTGGATTGATTTGTTTTACTTTACTTAATTATTACTTTAATAAAGAGGAAAGAGAGAACTTTAAAGAGATTTTAGGTGTCTTAGCTAGAGGAATAATTTTAGGTCACATGTTTGGAAGAATTGGTTGTTTTCTAGCAGGATGTTGTTATGGCGTGCCAACTGATTCAGTATTTGGTGTTGTTTATCCTGATATTCCTTATTCGCCAAGAGGAGAAATCTTCGCAAAGTATGGCGAAGGAGTAGCTGTTCATCCGACACAAATTTATGAAGCTTTGTTTTTACTTAGTTTGTTTTTGGTTTTACATTTTGTACCGAAATTAAGAGAAAATAGTTTTGTAATTTATTTATTTAGTTATGGTGTATTTAGATTTTTTATTGAGTTTATTAGAGGCGATGATAGAGGAAGTTTAATTCCTTTTCTTAGCCCATCACAAATACTATCATTTATATTGATAGTTATGGGTGCAGTTGTTTTACTCTATAGATATTATCAAAAAAAGGAGCATAAAATGAAAAAACACATTTGGTTAGTCCTATTGGTTTTAGTATTTGCTTTAAGTGGGTGTAATAAAGTTGATTTTACTCTTACTAAAACGAAGTATGAATTATACGTAAATGAAAGTGCTGATTTAGAATATCAAACAAAGACGAGTAATCTAAAAATAGAAATTAAAATTGAAGATGAGACTATCGCAAGTGCTAATGAAATTACAATTAAAGGTTTAAGTGCGGGGGAAACTAAAGCTAAAGTTATTGTGAATGAGAAAGAACAAAAGCAAGAAATTACAATTGTAGTTTCTGAAGTTCCTTATTTGAGAGTTGAACCGGAGTCGAAGAACACAACTAGAGAAGAAGAGTTAACTTTAAATTTAGTAACTAATATTCTAAGTCCAGTTTATACTTATACATCAAGCAATCCTAGTGTTGCTAGTGTAAATAATCAAGGTGTTATCCATACTCATACTTATGGCAATGCCTTAATTACAGTTCGTGAGGCTAATACTAACTTAACTGTAACTTTTGAAGTTTTTGTTTCAGAAGCAAAAGTGTTAGTTTTAGAAATTGCAGATTATAATTTGTTATCTGAGTATTTAAATAGTTTTCAAGAAGGAGACATACTGATTTTACAAGGAGAATTAGAATTCACAGAAGAGTTAGAATTTTCTAATCTTACATTTATTTTGAGAGGTAAATTAATAGCTCCTCGCATGACTTTTAATAATGTTAGTCTTGTAGGTGAAGAAGGTAGCCTTGAAAGTGAAGATATTAAAGTGTCTGGTAACACTACATTTAAAAATATTCATTCAACAAGTAATTTGAATATTGATTCAGGATCTATTTTGCTTGAAGATTCTGATTTAGGTAATATTTATCTTAATAATGGTGGTATCAGTTTAATTAATAAAGGTAGTCTAAACCAAATTGACTTTACAAATATTACTAGTTTAGATGATGTTATTAATATTGTTAATTATGGCACGATTAAGGAAGCTAATGATGCTTTAATATTATCTGATTTAATTAATAAAGATAATTTAACTTTTGATAATAGAGGTGAGTATTTTACTTTTGAGGAAAAGGCTTATTTAAATAAAGACCTGTTAGCTAATGGCAAGAAGAGAACTATCTACCAAGATGGTTATAATTTAGATACTGTGTATCTAAGAGATATTTCTTCTTCGATTCAAGATACTTTAACTGATTTTTGGCTTTTAGAAAGTGCAAGAAAAGTCGTTATTAGTACAGATAATTATGGATTAAAAGTTAGTGATCTTAATTTAATTAAAGAATCTGTTTTAGAACTTGAAAGTTTAGATTTAGGTGAAGCAACTCTAGCAAACAATATGATTGCTAGTAGTCAGTTCGCCGGTTTAAGTTCTTTAAAAGAAATTATATTACCTAATAATTTAAACAAGATTTCTAGTAATGCTTTTACTGGAACTGGTATTGAAGCTATTAGAATTCCTGGTTTAGTAAAGCAAGTTGAAGAAGATGCTTTTGGTAATTATAAAGCAGGTCCTGTTACTTTATTTGAAGTTCATTTAGAATCTTTAGTACCAAAAGGAGAAGAGTTTGTTTATGGATTTTCACCATTTACAAGATTCTTTGTTTCTGCTCCTCACGTAGATAAGTATCAAAATGAATGGGGTCAATATTCTGTAACTATCCCATATTTAGATTATCGTAAAGTTTATTATAATAATTATATTTTTAGAGAAGCTACTAGATATGGAGACTATTATTTGTCACCAATAAACTTTACTGAAATAGAAATAGTTTATTATGCAGGTGAGGTAAAAGAAGATTTAATTCCTAATACTTATGTGTTGGAAAAAGAATACAAGGTTACAAGAATAGGAGAGAATGCTTTTAGGGATACGGTTAAAAATGGACTTGCAATTGAACTTGTAATGCCAGATAACGTTAGAGAAATTTGTGATTATGCTTTTAATGGCTTTGGCACAATTTCTAAACTTGATTTAAATAATGTAAAGCGTGTTGGTAAATATGCTTTTCAAAATATTGATTATACTTTTACTGTGATTGATGCACCAAACTTAACTCAATTATGGGATTATGCTTTTGAAGGACTAGCTTTAGTTACTGAGATTAACTTTCCTAATATTTATCATATTGGAGAGTATGCTATTTCTGGAATGAGGTCTTTAGAAAGAGTTTATGCACCTAAGTTGCAACATTTAAGTAATGGTAGTTTAGTAAATAATGATAGTTTAGTTGAAATAGTTTTAGGGCCTGTTGTGGAATGTGGTTCATTTACGATTACTGCACCTAAGAAAGCAAGAGTTTGGGATTTTACTCATAGTGAAATTGACTTTGAAACAGGATTAGTAAGAGTTGTAGAGCCTCATTTTGGAACTGCTTGGAACACAAATACTAAAGCTATTGATACAGTTTATTGCAATATGGATGTTGTAGAGTATTTTAGATCTAAACTTCCAAATGCTACTGTAATAGGTAGATAATATGAGTCATTATTATCTTAATGATCCTAATTTAAAAAGTGATAAGAGAATTATTACTTATGAATATTATGGGAAAGAATTAAAGTTTTATAGTGATTTGGGAGTATTTTCTAAAAATAAAATTGATAGAGGAACCGATATTCTTTTAAATACTTTAGAGTTAGAAGGAAAAAAAGTTTTAGATTTAGGCTCGGGGATTGGTGCTATTGGTGTTGCTTTAGCAAGCAGAGATAAAATGTTAGAAGTTACATCAACTGATGTAAATGAAAGAGCCTTAGCCTTAGCAAAAGAAAACTACGAACTAAACGGTATTAAAAACTATTCTGTATTTAAAAGTGATGGTTATGAAAATATCAAAGATAGTTTTGTTTTAATTGTTTTGAATCCACCTATAAGAGCAGGAAAACAAATAGTTGATAAACTAGTTTTAGGTGCGATTAATTACTTGAATCCTAATTGTTATATTTGGATTGTAATTAGGAAGAGTCAAGGAGCGCCATCTTTAGTAACGAGGATGGAAGAAGTATATGGGGATGTTGAAATAGTCAAAAAGAAAAAAGACTATTGGATTATAAAAGCAAGATAAAAGAGCTAATTAATTAGCTCTTTTTTATTTAAAAAGATAATATTTTTCTTTAATTGCCCTTGACTTTAATCTTCAAATATATTATAATAATTGTTAGTGTTAATAAAATGGGCATAATGCGCCCAATTAGCTAAATATATGGGTGAGGTGAAAAAGTATTGAGCTACAAAAAAGTCGTTTATGGAAAAGATCGTGTACGTAGAGACTATGCTAGAATTCAAACAAACGTGGAAATGCCTAATTTGATTGAAATTCAAACTAAGTCATTCGAGTGGTTTCTTAACGAAGGCTTGAAAGAGTTGTTTGAAGAGATTAGTCCTGTTACGTCACAAAATGAAAAATTGGAGTTACAATTTGGGGAGTACAGATTTAGAGAGGCCAAAGTTTCTGTACAAGAAGCAAAACGTAATAAAGCCAATTACACAAAGCCTCTAGAAGTTGATTTTTCATTAGTTTTTTATGAAGATGAACCAAATCCGGAAACTGGAGAAAAAGAAGTATCTAGGATCGCAAACCAATCATTATTTTTTGGTGAATTTCCGGTAATGACACCATCAGGAACATTTATTATTAATGGTTCGGAAAGAGTAATTATTACACAAGTTATTCGTTCAGCTGGTGTTTATTTTGCGAAAGAAGTAGATAAGAAGACGGGCGCTGTTTTATACTCAGGTCAAATCATCCCAACAAGAGGAGCATGGATTGAGTTTGAAACAGGTAAAAGAGACATTTGGTATGTGAAGTTTGACCGTTCTAATAAACTGCCTCTAACAACATTTTTAAGAGCTTTAGGCTTAAACTCAAATAGAGATATTATCAATCTATTTGGAATGAGCGAGCACTTACAAAACACATTTGTGAAAGACACATCATTTGGTAGCGATGATGCGTTACGTGAATTATACGATAAGTTACGTCAAGGTGAAACTGCTACTCCTGATGCTGCAAGAAAGTATATCGCAAGCCGTATTTTTGAAAACAAGCGTTATGATCTTGCTAGTGTAGGACGCTATAAAGTTAATCAAAAACTAGATGTTTTTGAAAGATTAACTGCATTTGGTTTAAATAAAGTTTTATTAGACCAAAATATTTATCGTGAAGTTAATGGTAAAGAAGAATTACTATACGAAAGAGGAACTGAATTAAACAAAGAAATCGTTAATTTCTTAAAAGAAAACCGCGAATTGATTCGCCGTACTTTTGAATACGAAATTATGTTAGAAGGGGATTCAGTTACTTTAGAAGTATTAGATTTAGAAATTGAAATTGATGGTGAAATGCAAAAGATTCGTGTTTTAGGTAACGATCAAAGTGAAACTAAAAACAGAATTACACTATCAGATATTTTTGCATCTATTAGTTATTTTATGGGTCTAAACATTGGTTTAGGAAAAGTAGATGATATTGACCATTTAGGTAATAGAAGATTACGTCCTATCGGTGAGTTGTTACAAAACCAAGCACGTCAAGGATTAATGAAGTTAGAAAAATCTATTATTTCTAAGATGTCTACAGCTAAAGAATTTAAGACTTTAGTTCCGGATGATTTAATAAATGGTAAGACTTTACTTACAACAATCCAAACTTTCTTTGCAACTGACCAATTATCTCAGTTCATGGATCAAGTTAACCCATTATCTGAACTTACAAACAAAAGAAGAATTTCTGCTTTAGGCTCAGGTGGACTTACAAGAGAAAGAGCTGGCTTTGAGGTAAGAGACGTTCATACATCTCACTATGGCCGTATTTGCCCAATTGAGACTCCAGAAGGTCAAAACATTGGTTTAATTAGCTCTCTTGCTACATATTCTAAAGTTGATAAATATGGGTTTATTCAAACACCTTATTTTAAGGTATATCAAATTGGTGATAAAACTTATGTATCTAACGATTATCGCTATTACAAAGCCGATGAAGAAGAAGAATATTACATTACTCAAGCTAATGTAGAGATGCATAAAACTATTTATCAAGAAAAAGATTTAATTAAGAAAGATGATAGATATTTTATTGAAGTAGAGGGTAAAGAAATTGGCGTATTTGAAGCTGAGTATTCAGGAAAGCCAGAATACTATACTTTAGATATTGTTTCTAAAGAAGTAGTTGCTCGTTATCGCGGCGAAAATATTGAAATTGAAAGAGAAATGATTGAACTAATGGACGTTAGTCCAAAACAAATCGTTTCTGTTTCTGCTGCTTTAATTCCATTCTTAGAGCATGATGATGCTAATAGAGCACTAATGGGTGCAAACATGCAACGTCAAGCTGTACCTTTATTAAAGCCAGAAGCACCAATAGTAGCTACTGGTATTGAAACACAAGCTGCTCATGATGGAGGTAGTGCAATTGTTTCTACTGTAAATGGTACTGTAGAGTATGTAGACTCAAATGTAGTTATTATTCGTGATGAAGATAAAAAGACAGAAACTTATGAGTTATTGAAATTTGAAAGAAGTAATGATGGTACTTGCATTAACCAAAAAGCGATTGTAGAAGTAGGCGAAAAGGTTAAGAAAGGTGCTGTTATTGCTGATGGTCTTTCAATGGATCGTGGTGAACTTGCGTTAGGACGAAATGTTGTTATTGCTTTTACTACATGGCATGGATATAACTTTGAGGACGCTGTTATTATGAGCGAAAGATTAGTTCAAGATGATGTTTATACATCAATTCATATTTCAGTATATGAAGTTGATGTTCGTAATACCAAGTTAGGTGCAGAGTATGTAACTAGAGATCTAGATAATGAAAAGAAATCTGCTATTGCTAACTTAGATGAAGAAGGTATTGTTCGTATTGGAGCTAAAGTAGGAGCTAAAGATGTTTTAGTTGGTAAGGTATCGCCAAAAGGACAAACTGTTCTATCTCCAGAAGAAAAGTTGTCACAAGCTTTATTCTCAGATCGTTCTAAAGATGTTAAGAATACATCTTTAAGAGTACCTCACGGTGGTGGAGGAATTGTCTTAAAAGTTGAAAGACTTAAAAGATCAGATGGCCATGAGCTTAAAACTGGAGTTAATGAAACAATTAAAGTATACGTAGTTCAAAAGAGAAAAATTGGTATTGGTGATAAGATGTCTGGTAGACATGGAAATAAAGGTGTTATTTCTTTAATTTTACCAGAAGAAGATATGCCATACTTAGAAGATGGTACACCAGTAGATATTTTATTAAACCCACAAGGTATTCCTTCTCGTTTGAATATAGGCCAAGTTCTAGAAGTCCATTTAGGTATGGCTGCTAAAAAACTAGGACTTAATATTGCAACACAAGTATTTGATGGTGTTACTAACGAAGACTTACAAAAAATTATGGAAGAAGCAGAAATGTCTCCAGATGGTAAAACTACTTTATATGATGGTCAAACAGGTGAACCTTTTGATAATCCTGTAGCAGTAGGTGTTATGTATATGATTAAGTTAAACCATATGGTAGATGATAAGATCCATGCTCGTAGTGAAGGACCATACTCACTAGTTACGCAGCAACCTATGGGTGGTAAAGCTCAAAATGGTGGGCAAAGATTTGGTGAGATGGAAGTTTGGGCATTAGAGGCTTATGGTGCTGCTTATACTTTACAAGAAATGCTTACAATTAAATCTGATGATATGATTGGAAGAAATAAAGTTTATAAAGCGATTGTTGATGGAAAACCAATTCCTGAACCAGGAGTTCCAGAATCATTTAGAGTATTGATTAAAGAACTTCAAGCATTATGTTTAGATGTTGATTTAATTGATGCCAAGACAAAAGAGAATGTTGCTAATAAGAGTATCATTGCTGAAGCTGAAGAAGCAAGAAAAAGTGTAAAGGATTTGGTGTAAGATATGATTTCAACAAAAAGAAAATATGATTATTTAAGAATTGGTCTAGCTTCTCCTGAAAAAATCCTTTCATGGAGTTATGGAGAAGTTAAGTTACCAGAAACAATTAACTATCGTACACTAAAACCAGAACGTGATGGCTTGTTCTGTGAGATAATTTTCGGACCAGTTAAAACTAACCAATGTCAATGTAACAAACCAAAACGTCCATTAACTGGACCAATGATTTGTGAGAAGTGTGGGGTTGAGTTAACTGATGCCCGTGTTCGTCGTGAAAGAATGGGACACATTAAACTTCAAGCTCCTGTTGTTCATAACTGGTATTTAAAGAATACACCAAATAAAATTGGTTTATTACTTGATATGAAGACTAGAGAAGTATCTAGTATTGTTTATTCAGCATCTTATATTGTAGTTGATCCAGGAACAGTTGATGAACTTGAAAAGAACCAAATTATTACAGAACAAGAATATGGACGTTATCGTCAAACTTATGGTTCTCGTAGTTTTAAAGCTTTAACTGGAGCTGAAGCAATTAAGAAAATGCTTCAAGAACTTGATTTAAAACAATTATCTAATGAATTAAGAGAAGAATTAAGTCAAGATAAAATTACTAAACAAAGAAGAGAAAAAGCTAATAAGCGATTAAATATTGTAGATGCATTCTTACATTCTGGGAATAAACCTGAATGGATGGTACTAGATGTTATTCCAGTATTACCACCAGATTTAAGACCGATGGTAGAATTAGACGGTGGTCGTTTTGCAACAACAGACCTTAACGACTTATACCGTAATATTATCGTTCGTAACAATAGATTAAAGAAAGAGTATGAAATTGGTACTCCAGAATTAATCATTAAGAACGAAAAGAGATTGTTACAAGAATCAGTAGATGCTTTAATTAATAATGAAGGAAGAGGAAATAAATCTTCTAAAAGAAGAGGAAGAGAATTAAAATCTTTATCTGAGATTTTAAAAGGTAAACAAGGACGTTTCCGTCAAAACTTACTTGGTAAGAGAGTAGACTATTCAGGTCGTTCAGTTATCGTAATTGGGCCTGAACTTAAGATGTATCAATGTGGATTACCACGTGAGATGGCACTTTTACTTTTCAAACCATTTATTTTACACAACCTTTTAGAGAAAAATAAAGATGGTAATGATTTAACTCCTAATAAAATTAGAGCAACAGAAGCAAAAGAGATGATTGAAACTGGTCATCCAGATGCAATGACTGAACTAGAAAAGATTATTGTAGATCATCCAGTGTTATTAAACCGTGCACCAACACTGCACCGTTTAAGTATTCAAGCATTTGAACCTAAACTAATTGATGGTAAAGCTATTAGGTTACATCCTTTAGTAACTACAGCTTTTAACGCAGACTTTGATGGTGACCAAATGTCAGTCCATGTTCCGTTATCAGCTGAGGCTCAAGCAGAGGCAAGAATTTTGATGCTTGCAAGTAAAAATATCCTAGCTCCTAAAGATGGAAACCCAATTGTTACGCCAACTCAAGACATGGTATTAGGAAATTATTACTTAACAATTGAGGATCCAAATGATGAACGTGAAGGTAAAATCTTTAAAGATCCTTATGAGTTAGAGCTTGCATATCATAACAAGGTTATTGGTTTCCATACAAGAGTTGCCTTACCTGTTGCTTCTTTAAACAATCCTCGTTTTACAGAGGATCAATTAGATAAATATATTATTACTACTTATGGAAAATATCTATTTAATACGATTTTCCCAGTAAGTGATGATCCAAATAAAGCTATTCCTTATATATGTGATCAAAGTGAAGAAAACTTAAGTAGAAGAACTCCTAATAAATATTTAGTTCCTAAGGGTACTGATATTAAGAAGTTCTTGAAAGAAAAGTATGAATCACCTAGACCATTCCCTAAGAAAGCTTTATCAAAAGTTATCGCTCAAGTTTTCAAGAATTTCCAAATTAACGAAACATCTAAGACTCTAGATAAGATGAAAGACTTAGGTTTTAAGTATGCTACAATGTCTGGAATTACTGTATCAATTAGTGATATTAGAACAATTGAAGGTAAAGAAGAAATTATTGCTGCTGCAGATGAAGAAGTTAAAGAAATTAAATTTAAAGAAGACTTAGGTTTTGCAACTGAAGAAGAAAGAAGACAAAATACAATTAAAGTTTGGACTAAAGCTAAAGATGATATTAAGAAGTTAATTGAAAAAGATGTAGCTTTAAACTCAACTACAAACAACATCTATATGATGAGTGACTCTGGTGCCAGAGGTAGTATTGATAACTTTGTTCAGTTATCAGGTATGAGAGGTTTGATGGCTAAACCTAGTGGTGAACAAATGGATATTCCAATTAAAGCATCATTTATTGAAGGTTTATCGATGTCTGAGTTCTTCGTTTCAACACACGGTTCAAGAAAAGGATCGACAGACACAGCCTTAAAGACAGCTGAGTCTGGATACTTAACTAGACAATTAGTTGATGTAAGCCAAGAAATTGTAATCTCAGAAGATGATTGTAAGACGGACAAAGGTAAAAAAGTTCATCCTATATTTGATACTGATGATAATGAAGTTTTAGGTTATAAAGTATATCAAGCATATTTAGATGATCCAATTAATAATCCAAAACCAAGTTCAAGTAACCTGCAAGGTGTAAAACTAAACTTAGGTCAAAGGATTAAAGGCCGTTTTGCTTCACAAAATGTTTATGATCCAGTTACTGGTGAGCTATATGTAAAGAAAAATGAATTCATTACTGAAGATATTGCCACTGCAATTAATGCATCAGGACTTTGGGAAGTTGAAATTAGATCATTACTTACATGTAATACTCAAAATGGTGTATGTGTTAAGTGCTACGGCTCAGACCTTTCTACAAGTAAAGTTGTAGAACGTGGTGAAGCTGTAGGTGTAATTGCTGCTCAATCAATTGGTGAGCCAGGTACACAGCTTACAATGCGTACTTTCCATACTGGTGGTGTTGCAGGTGGTGAAGATATTACTCAAGGTCTTCCACGTGTTAACGAACTTTTTGGTGCTCGTGAACCTAAAGGTAAAGCAATTATCTCAGAAATTACTGGTACAATTAAGATTGTAGATAAACAAGCTGATAATAGAACAAGAATTGTCGTTCAAAATGAAATTGAAACCAAAGAATACTTAACTGACGTAGGTAAGGCAACTAAACTTCAAGTAGGTGATAAAATTAACGCAGGCGATAAGCTTGTAGAAGGATTAATTGATCCAAAAGAGTTAATTAGAGTTTCATCAGTTGCAGCGGTAGAAAACTATATCTTAGAAGAAGTACAAAGAGTTTACCAATCTCAAGGTGTAGGAATCGCTGATAAACACATTGAAATTATTGTTCGTCAAATGCTACGTAAAGTTAAGGTTACTGACGCAGGTGATACTAATTTAATTGTTGGTAGTTTAATTTCACGTGCTGAATTACAAGACATCTATCAAGAATGTATTCTAGCAGGTAAAAAGACACCTACAGTTGTTCCTGAACTTTTAGGAATCATTCGTTCAGCATTAAGAGCTGATTCATTCTTGTCAGCTGCATCATTCCAAGAAACTACAAAAGTACTTACAGAAGCTGCTATTAGAGGTAAAAAAGACTACTTATTAGGCTTAAAGGAAAATGTAATTATTGGTAGATTGATTCCAACAGGAGAAAGAGCGAGGTTAGATTAATATGCCAACTGTTAGTCAACTTGGAAGAAAAGGT
>ERZ1026792.526-NODE-526-length-30899-cov-7.087287_pt1 | contig 30899 bp, 27 predicted proteins | sample MGYA00520884_ERZ1026792 | MGnify/ENA primary metagenome ERZ1026792 (study PRJEB33270, sample SAMEA104284473) | anaerobic digester metagenome | biome: Anaerobic digester microbiome; feature: mesophilic sludge digester; material: Anaerobic digester biomass | place... | reverse complement strand
GGAATGGCAAGAGCTTCAAGTGTCCTGTGTGTGGTTGGTCTGGCGATGCTGATTTCAATGGTGCTAAGAATATAGCTTTCTTGGGCCGCTATGTAGACCGGCCTGGAGGCTCGGAAGGACTTCCAAGTATCAAGGCTGTCCTTTCAGGGCTACTGAAAGCTCCGGTCTTTAGGCCGGAGTAGTTTACTGAAGTGACCTCTGAGCCCTACGAAGGCGAGGTTGGTCGAACCAGCGAGGTTGCCATGCTCTGCTCATTTGTTCAGCTGGATAAGGCCATACCGCTGCTCCTCGACATGAGAGATGATCTGAAGGCAGTGCGGAAAACTTCTGACGCAACCCTCGATGAGGTCAGAGCAGTGCGGAAAACAACTGATGCGACCCTTGAGGAGATCAAGGGCATGAGGGAAGACATCTAGCCTGGATACGCCTCGAACTTCCGGCAGATGCAATCCGATATCAGGGCGATAAAGGAACGCCTGGGGATGCCTTGATCATAAAGCAATTAAATGAAAAATTCGCCAGGCGGGCCCAGGTGAAAGTTTGAACTTTTTTTAAGAGGTTCGGAATATAACGATTTCGCGAATCGAGTGCTGTTATCAAGGCTAAGACTGATCTACACAGACTGTTTTTTTTGCGCACGCTGCGAGTCGCCCCTTCGGGCCGCGGCCAAAGGGGCCCCCTCAGCGATCCATCCCATTACAAAAGCAGCAGCTGCATTGGATGCGTAAGCCTTCCAGGCATCCCGCTCTTTTCTGCCTTTATTCACCCCTTTAGCACGGGGCAGATCCGAGATCCCCCGGATCATCATGAATCTTGTGGGAATTCCCTGGCTTCCTGCCTGATCTATGGCTGCAGCCGCCCCAGCACCTTCCATCTCCACTTGCTCATACTTTCTCATAATATTTTGGCTATTCGCTAAATGGTGTTGGTAAGGTACAGGAATCCCAATTTCATCCGAGAGACAGAGGCACAAAAACGGAAAGGAATAGTGGCATCGAAAACTGCTAAGAATCCAATATCATTTCCCGATCTCCCTCTCGATCATCTCCGCCGAGACCGCTGTTCCCCGGCAGGTGTGCATGTTTATGGAGAGCAGCAGCCCTACGACTCTCTCATCCTGCACCAGAGCTGAGCCGCTATCCCCCGGTCCCGGCAGGTCCCCAGGAGGAAGGATGACATATACGATCGACCAGGAGGAATCGGATATCCGGCAGGCGATGGAATGGCGGGCGTTCACAAGCTCTGCATCGCCCGGATGAGGCTTGCCCAGAGCCGTCAACTGGCAGGGAGCGGGAATGGGAAAAAAGGCCAGATCGGCATCATCCGGAATATAGGAAACCCGGCAGGTGATCCCACCCACTCTCAACTCTCTTGTCCCCACCTGTTGAAAAATATGGGCAGGAGCCACGCCGGCAAAGCCGCTGCGCCAGGGAATGATCGCCCCGATCACTCCGCCGGAGCGGCCGGCGATGAACTGATCGCCTGATCTGATCACAGTCTTGGGAATTCAATTGCGCTCGTGCTTCTCGATGCTTCAGATGTACTGCTGAATGAGCCCCTCAGGCTCAGCCATATGGTTCCTATCCTTGAGCAGGATCTTGGCTGCCGCCCTCTCGAAGTCGCTCTGGTAGACGGTGGTCCGCTCCTCCCGAATGGCATACATGCCCGCCTCTGTGGAGAGCGCCTTCAGGTCAGCTCCGCTTGACCCCTCGGATAGCTCGGCTATCAGCCGCAGGTTAACGCCCCGGTCCAGGTTCATACCCTTGGTGTGGATCTTGAGAATGGACTCCCTCGCCTCCTTACTGGGCAGGGGGATCTCAATCACCCTGTCGAATCGCCCCGGCCGGAGGAGAGCGGGGTCGAGCATATCCAGACGGTTGGTGGCGGCGATCAGCTTGACCTCTCCCCTGGCATCAAAGCCATCCATCTCCGCCAGGATCTGCATCAAGGTCCTCTGAACCTCGCGATCTCCGCTGGTCGCACCATCCATGCGGCGGGCGCCGATGGCGTCAAGCTCATCGATGAATATTATCGCTGGGGACTTGCTCTTAGCCAGCTCGAACAGCTCGCGGACCAGGCGTGCCCCTTCTCCGATGTACTTCTGCACGAACTCCGAGCCTACCACCCGCATGAATGTGGCCTCTGTGCTCTGAGCAACTGCCTTGGCCAGGATGGTCTTGCCCGTGCCTGGTGGGCCGTGCAGCAGGACGCCCTTGGGCGGCTCGATTCCAACCGAGGTGAAAAGGTCCGGCCGCTTTAGGGGAAGCTCCACGATCTCCCTGATCTCAGAGATCTGGGTGTCCAGACCGCCAATCTGAGAGAACTGTACATCTGGAGCCTCCTCGATCTCCATGCCGAATACCGCTGGGTCGCGGGGAGAGGGCAGAACACACATCACCGCAAATGACTGCTGGTTTAAGCCTACCTGAGCCCCGACCTTTATCTCCTCCTCTATGAATTGGGATAAACTAACAACGAATCTGGGGCCGGTACTGCTCTTGACGATAACCCGGTTCTCATCCAGAACATCGACGATGGTTCCCACGATCATCGGACCGACGCGCAGGCGCTCCAGCTCGCTTCTGAGCTTCCGGGCCTCACGCTCGAACTTGAGCTTCTGGTTCTCTATAAGCCTCTTCTCGCCTTCCACGCGGTCCTTCTGCTCACGCAGCGCCAGGTTACGCTCCTCCAGCTGGCGCATCCGGTCCAGGATGTAGCGCGAGAAATCCGCGCCAGCTCCTGACTCATTCATGCCTTCTCCACTATCCATAATTACAAAGGTTATTAAACTTTGACCCGTATAAAGGTTTCCGAAATGACCGAGAAGCAATGCGAGATTTGCGGCGCCGAAATCTCAGGTTCACCCCAAAAGATCGTTATTGACCGATCAACTATGGAAGTTTGCAAGAGCTGTGCGCGCTTCGGAAAACCAGAGGACAAATGGACACCAGTTCCGCGGAAGATGGTTCCTGTGGAGAGGGCCTTCACCGTCATGAGGCCTAAACCACGCGACCAGTTCAAGGATTTGGTGGAGTTGGTTCCGGATTTCGGGCGCAGGATCAGAGAGGCTCGGGAGGGCCTGGGACTCACGCCAGAGCAGCTGGGAGCGAGGATCAAGGAGAAGGCCACGCTCCTGAAGAAGATCGAGAGAGAGGATATCTCGCCTGAGGATGAAGTCAGAAAGAAGCTGGAGAGGGAGCTTAAGATCAAGCTCACCGATCAGGCCAGCGAGGCTCAGGTCAAGTCCGGAGGCTCCGGCAGGGGGCTCACTTTAGGGGATGTAGCCAACATCAAGCGGAAATAATCCATGATATCCAGTGCAGCTCGATTTATCATTGGAGGGGGTGTGGTAGTCTATCCCACTGAGACCGTTTACGGCCTGGGGGCCAATGCTCTGGACGAGCAGGCAGTTATGAGGGTCTTTCTGATCAAGAAAAGGCCTCTTTCCATGCCCATCTCTCTGGCGGTCTCGAGCCTGGAGATGCTAAGAGACGTGGCCGAGGTTCGCGATGAGGACATGGATATTTTGGAGGATCTTCTGCCGGGACCAGTATCCATCCTGCTGCGAAAAAAGAGCATAGTTCCGGACATTCTCACCGCCGGCTCATCCCTGGTAGGCATCAGGTTCCCGGACCATGAGTCTGCCCTCAGGATAATCGATAAGGCCGGACCGATCACCTCCACAAGCGCCAATCGCACCGGCCAGCCAGCGCCGGTGAGCGCTAAGGAGGTCTCAAAAGAGATAGAAGATCGGGTGGAGCTGGTGGTGGACGGTGGCAGATGCAAATACTGCCAGCCCTCAACCCTCCTGGACCTGGAGAAAAGAGAGATCATCCGGCCGGGCGCTGGTCTGGACAAAGCGCTGAAGGCGATAAAGTGATGGCCCGGATCAGAGACTTTTTCGAAACCAATGAGGGCTGGATATTTGCTGTCTCAGACTACAACCACCCTCACGGCCTCCGCTCCCTGCTCCGCTACATTCCCGACCCGTCAGGAGAGCGTGCTGCCAGAGGCATACGCTACCGAAAGATGGACTTCGACCAGGCATTCGAGTTCTTGCGCCAGAATAGGCCGGATTATATTCAGGACCTTCATGTGGTCCCTGAATCCGATGTACTCCAGCTCTATGATCCCTCCCAGGGCTTGAGAGCTGTGGTCAAGATGGATCCCAAGACGGAGAAAATCGCCCTCATCCTCAATCAAGCGGGTGTTCCCTGGGAGGAGATGGGAATCACCGGCTCCAGGCTCATAGGCTTGCAGGCACCTGCTTCGGATATCGATTTCGTGGTCTATGGTCCCATGTGGTGGAAGGCAAGGGATATAGTGGACCGGTCAAAGAGAGAGGGTGTCATCCAGGACCTGGATGAAGATACCTGGAAAAAAATCTACGCCAAAAGAAAACCCGAGATCAGCCTGGAGGAGTTCATGCTCCATGAGAAGAGAAAAGGAAACCGGGGCATGATCGACGGCACCTACTTTGATCTGCTATTCACCCGCGATTGGAACCAGATCCAGCCGCTGGATGAGGGCCGTCCTGTCGGCCAGGGGCTGGTCGAGGCTCAAGTTACAGATTGCGAGTTCGCCTTTGACAGCCCCGCCATCTTCCGGCTGGATCATCCGGAGGTTAAGGAGATTCTCTGCTTCACTCATACCTACGCCGGCCAGGCACTCCCTGGAGAGAGGATAGAAGCCAAGGGCGTACTGGAGGAGACTGCCAACGGTCTTCGGCTTGTGGTGGGAACCACCCGCGAAGCGCGGGGAGAATGGATAAGATCGCTTTCGCTGCTTGAAAAAGCTACTCAAAAGAGGTTATAAAAATGCTGCTAGTTCGACCCTTTGACATAGAGATAGGTCAGCATAAAGTCATGCTCAATATCGTTGATGCCCGGGAGAGGGGCTTGAATCCTGGAGACCGGGTCCGGGTGAGGGCCAAGGGGGCTGCAACCACCGCCCTGCTTGATACCACTACGCAGATGGTCAAGCCTGGGGAGATCGGTATCTTCACCGAGGCTCTTAAGGATCTCAATAATCCGGTGGATGTGGATATCCTGCCTGCACCGAGGCCTGCTTCCATCTGTCATATCAAAAGCTTGATGGATAACGAGAAGCTGAGCGAGGATCAGATCCGAACCATTGTGCAGGATATCGTGGACAACAACCTCAGCGACATTGAGCTTGCTGCTTATGTCACCGCTTCCTACATTCATAACATGCCCTCTGAGGAGGTGGTCTGGCTGACCAAAGCGATGATCGAGACTGGTGAGCGGATTCACTTCGACACCCATCCGGTCATGGACAAGCACAGCATTGGCGGCGTTCCCGGCAACAAAGTATCCCTTCTCATTGTGCCCATAGTGGCAGCCGCAGGCCTTCTCATTCCCAAGACCAGCTCTCGGGCCATAACCGGGGCGGGCGGTACAGCCGACCTGATGGAGGTCTTGGCCCCGGTGGAGTTCAGTGCGGCAGAGATCAAGGAGATAACAGAGAAGGTGGGCGGAGTCATAGTCTGGGGCGGAGCCACCAATATCGCCCCTGCAGATGATAAGCTGATTAAAGCGGAGTATGCATTATCCATAGACCCCTACAGCCAGATGCTGGCCTCCATCATGGCCAAGAAAGGGGCTGTAGGCGCTGACGCAGTGGTAGTGGATATGCCCGTAGGGCCGGGCACAAAGCTGCCCACGGCAGACGACGGCAGGACCCTGGCCAAGGACCTGATAGACCTGGGTGATAAGCTGGGAATTCGGGTGGAATGCGCCATGACCTTTGGAGGCTCTCCCGTGGGCAGAACCATAGGACCGGCTCTGGAGGTGCGTGAGGCGCTTACCCTTCTGGAGAATAAGCCGGGTCCAAATAGCCTGAGGGAGAAGAGCCTCTCGTTAGCTGGCATACTGCTGGAGATGGGCGGAGTGGCAGGACGGGGAGAAGGCTACGCTGCTGCAGAAGAGATCCTCAGCAGTGGAAAGGCTCATGCCAAGCTGATGGAGATCATCGCAGCCCAGGGAGGCAATCCCAATGTGAAGAGCGAGGATATCGTCATCGGCGAGAACTGCGAGGAAATTTTAGCTCCGGCAGGAGGATATGTGGTGGCCTTCTACAATAAACGCCTTGTAGAGCTGGCTCGCATGGCTGGTGCTCCCTCGGACCAGAAAGCGGGAGTCATAATCCACAAGAAGATGGGTGAGAGGGTGAAGAAAGGCGAGCCTCTGATCACCATCTGCTCCTCATCGGACTGGGAGCTGGATAGCGCAGTCAGGGATGCCAAGAGGTCTATGCCAATAGTGGTAGAAGGAATGCTGCTGGAGAGATATCCCCGCATAACCGAGCTTTAGAATTTGAGGGTCGCCCTATGAAGGTTGCAATTACATATCATGAGGATTTCGGCAGGCATGGCTTTAGCGTTCTGAAGGAGAGGATTCAGCCATCCTTCGAGAAGCTGATGGAGTCCGGGCTGGTGGACGGGATTGAGGTGCAGGTGTTTCGGGCCAAACCCGCTCCAATGGAGCTGGTGGCGAAGGCTCATACTGAAGGGCACATGGCCAACATGGAGACGGATCAATACCGGGATGTGGCCATTTTGTCCGCAGGGAGCGTGATGATGGCCGCAGAGATGGTGGCTGCTGGTCAGGCAGAGTCTGCCTTCGCCTTCACCGGAACCGCCGGGCACCATGCTTCAAGAGGAAGCTGTTGGGGATTCTGCTACTTCAACGACGTAGCGATCACCATACTGCGCCTTAAGGAGATGGGCTTCGAGCGCTTTCTCATAGTGGACGTGGACCCCCATTTCGGCGATGGTACGCGCGACTTTTTCAGGGAAGATCCAGATGTATTTCATATCAACCTGCACAGCGGCACCGGCGAGGAGCATGATCCACAGAGGAACAATTACGATATCGGCCTCTCTTTCGGAGCAGATAATGAGAGATTCCTCTCTGCCCTTAAGAGCGGTCTGGTGCTGGCAAGAGACTTCGACTTTCAGATAGCTTTTGTCATCTTTGGGCACGACTCCCATCAGGACGACTATGGTGGGTTCAACCTAACCTTCGAGGCCTATCCCCGGATGGCTCAGATAGTAAAGGAAGCTGTGGGCGATAAGGGTTTGGTCTTCGTTCTCAGCGGCGGATCCTGTGTGCACGTAGGTGAGAGGGTCATTCCCGATATCGTTCGGGTGCTGTCGGGAAGGTGGCCGTATTGAGGGTGGCCTCCAACTGTTATCCCTGCCTTCTGGACCGGGCGAAGTTCGAGTGCGATATGGTCTTCACCCGGGAGGAGGATAAGAAAGCGGCAGTAGAGGAGCTGCTGGACTTCATGGCCTGCCATAAGGGCGGTGTTCCGGCTCTTATGGGCACAGAAAGAGAGCTCATCATTAAAAGGCGAAGCGGAAGCTCAGATCCATATCGGGAACTGAAGGAGGAGAGCAATCAGGTGGCAAGGGACCTCTTGCCACGGGCAGTGGAGTTCTATGAACAGTCTCCGGACAAGATCGAGGCCCTGATCAGAATTGCCTCGGCTGCCAACTCCATGGAGTTCGGGGTCAAGGGCCACGATTTTGATAACCTGACATTCGGCAGGGTCTTTGCTGACACCCTTCAAGAGAACCTGCATGCGGATATGGCTGAATTGAAAAGACGGCTTCAGTCTTTTGGCAAGATACTTTATCTGACAGACAATTGCGGCGAGGTCATATTCGATCTATTTGTAATCGAGAAGCTAAAGGAGATGGGCAAGACCGTGGTGGTGGGATCGAAGTCCGAGCCCATCATCAATGATGTCACCGCCGATGAATTGAAGAGCTTCTCGGATGTGGATGTGATACCAACCGGCAATGTGGTGGGAACGGCACTTGAGCACCTGAGCCCAGAGGCCTCGGTACTCCTATTCGATCCGGAATGGCTGATACTGTCCAAGGGCATGGGCAACTTCGAGACCATGTCCGAGTTCGATCAGAGGCTGAAGGGCAGGCTGATCTATATCCTGCGTGCCAAGTGCGAGCCTGTGGCGGCTAAAATGGCCGTTCCAAGGGGATCGCTGGTAGCGAGGCTAATTTAGCAATAGTTCATGTCCACTTCTTCCGGGGCGGGCTCATCCGGCTCATCGATGATCGACTCCATCAGGGAGAAATCAAGATCGAGCTTGAACAGATCTCTGATGGCATAAAGAAGGTTTGTGGCCGCCGGAATATCTATCAGATCGGCTCCGGAGCTTGTTCCCAGCAGGCAAAAGCCTCTCATATTATAGAGAGGCGCCAGCCCTGCCAAAAGGCCGTTCATCCCGCCGATAGCTCCGCTGCGGAGCAGGGTAATCCCAGAATCATGGAGAACAGCTGCAGATTCAGGATCTGTGGCCGAGCCGAGTATCTTCGCAGTCGCATCTCCCACAAATGCGGCCAGGGTTATCACATCCGTTACCCCTTCAGATTCTATTGCCTGCAAAATCTCTCCTGCCAGCTGATACATCCCCTGCACATCCAGAGGCTGGGTATCCCCGGAGAGCACGAATATGTTCTCCTTATCCTGGGAACGTAATAGCTCTGCGTGCATGAGCTCCGCCAGGCCATCAGAAACCATTACCTGGGACGGGAAGCTGTGGGAATAGAACGGTTTAATGCCACTGCATTTCAGAGCATTGCTTAGGTAATCGGCAGCCACTTTTCCCACGCTTCCAATTCCTGGAAGGCCGCAGATGCAGGCAACTCGAGACTCAAACATCGACTAAGTTTTGAGATGTGCAGCTATAATTCATTTTCGCCGGATTATCGCCAGAGGATCACTGATGGATCCTTCTGGCATAATCAGAATATCACTTGCCTACAGCCTCTATCATCCAGTTGATTCCGATCGTCTCATTGGCCTCAGTGGTCCATTCTGCCGGCGTGAGAATTCCATTGCCGTACAGGAAGGAGTTGCCAGTTCCGTTGTTATATTCCATGCCAACCACCATTCCTCCGCGATCATAGAATAACACATAAAAGTCTTCGGTGACTGCCAACGGTGGGATCTCTATGACTCCCCAGATTGGGCCTTGATCGGTGAGGAAGTAACCATTCTGAGCATCCGCAAATCTGTACAGGAGATGAAGGTCCTTATCTCTGATCTCCAGGAGGAAGTTCCTATCCATGTTGTAGCTGTAATCGGTGCTGTTATAGTCGCTCCAGCCCAGGACCTTCACACCATAAAGCTTCCAGTCTGAACTGGGAGCCTTGAACTTGACGGCTTCTGCTACATCCAGACCTTCGATATCAAACTCATCGGTTATGGTGAACAGGCTGATATTCATATCGGAGGCATTCTTGCCGCTATCCTGCGCAAGAGTGGTATAGCCGGATTCCGATGACGTATCTGCAGCCATGGCTCCGAAGCACGATGCCACAAAGCATAGCCCGTATATCAAAAATATCATCTTATTCAAATGATCACCCCGTATATTCTGATGAATCCGGCCCATATAAGGATTTTGAAGAGTCTTATTGCAGTCTGGCAGATCATCTACCAGACCGCAATTCGTCTGCAGGACTCAGCCTGCTCTTTCACTCGCCAACTGCTCTGATCAGCCAATTTATGCTGGTTGTGGTATTGCTCTGGTCTGTGAATTCGACTGGAAGCAGCTCCGAATACACGCTATCATAGAAGTAAGAGCTGCCGGTAGAATTTTCCAGTTCCATACCTATGAACATCGAGCCCCGGTCATAGAAGATCACATAGAATTCATCCGTCACGGGAACTGAAGGCAAGTCTATGGCTCGGAGAATTATAGCAGGAAATGTGAAGTAAGCATTTTGGGTATCTGCCATCCTGTAGAGGAGATTCATTTTTTCGTCTCTGACCTCGATGAGGAAGTTTTCAGATTCAGGAATTGATGTCGCATTTCCATCGAAGCCATTCCAGCCTGCTACCCTCACCTGCTTCAATTTCCAGCCGGGATTTGGCGCAGTGAACTTCACGGCCTCGCCCACAGAGAATGCGTCCATGTCCATAGCGACGCTATACAGAGTCATATTCATTTGGGAGAGATTTGTGCCGCTATCCTGTTTAAGGACGGTCATGGTTGCAGCATTGTCAACTTCATCATTTTGAGATAGAGTAACTCCCACTAAGGATCCAAAGCATAGAGCCAGAATCAATAAGATCATCTTTTTCATGCGATCACCCTGAATAAAAGGTTTATATTTTCTCTTTATAAAGATGATGCTGTATTCCGATGCAGGAAACCACTGACAAGCTCGATTCCATTATATCCAATCCCCTTTGCACACAATAGTGACAGATATCTTTACCTACGATAATATCGACTCCTTAGATTAGAGTGATTGACATGTTTCCTGGTTTAGGAGGTTTAGGAGGAAGGGGCGGCATGAGCCCCAAGAAGATGAAAGGCATGCTCAAGAGCATGGGAATAGACATCGATGAGCTAGAAGGAGTCATTGAGGTTGTCATCCGCATGCCTGATAAGGAGATCGTTATACAAAACGCCTCTGTCGCGATAATGGATGCCCATGGGCAGCGCAGCTATCAAATATCCGGCGATGCCACTGAGCGCCCTCTCTCCGGAACGGAGGCAAACGAGGGACCGGAGCTTGAGATCCCCGAGTCAGATGTGGACCTGGTTGTCGCCCAGACGGGTGCAAATCATGAAGATGCAAGAGCGGCCCTCCTGGAGGCAAAAGGCGATCTAGCGGCAGCAATTTTGCTGCTCGCACCGAAGTGAATGATCAAAAAAACCGCCGAACTATCAGCGATAATAAGGCGATCTTCGTGAGCGAGGCAAGAGAGGTCATTCGCGATCCAGTCCATGGGTCCATCTCGACAGATCCGCTGGAGTGGCAGATCATCCGATCCCGTCCAGTACAAAGGCTTAAGGGGATAAAGCAGCTGGGCCTGGTGGAAGCAGTCTATCCCGGGGCCAACCACACCCGATTCGAGCATTCCCTGGGAACCATGCATATGGCCGGGCGAATGGCCGAGCACCTGGGTCTCTCCTCTGAGGAGGTGAGAAAGGTTCGGTTAGCCGGGCTGCTCCACGACCTGGGTCATTCCGCTCTCTCTCATGCTGTTGAGGGGGTCTTAGGCCGCAACCCCGAGGTTCAGCCCCTGTTGAAGGGCAAAAGAGCTTCCGGGCACGAGGAGTTCACCCAGGATATAATCTCCTGCCATCCTTTCGGCCAAGAGGCCATAAGGATTGCAGAAAGGGATTTCGGCGATGCGGACAAGCTCTTTGCAGAGGTCGCAGACATAGCCCGGGGAAGGATTCCGCCCCTGGGGCAGATCATAGTCGGCGACCTGGATGCAGACAGAGTGGACTTTTTGCTCAGAGACTCCCATCATTCTGGCGTATCCCTGGGCCTGGTGGATACAGACCAGATACTGCAGTCCCTCACCATCTGCAAGGGCAGGATAGTCCTCGTCGGCCAGGGTGACTATCGGGCAGAGATGTCCCAGACGGCAGCGGAATCAATGCTCATCGCCCGGGCGCATCATTATAATGCCCTTATCTATCATCCTTCTGTCCAATCCATAAGGGCCATGCTTCTCACGGCGCTGGAGAACGCTCTGTCCAGGATGAATGAGGATGATGCCAAAAGGAGGATAGAACTATTCTTCCGGGAGTACACCGATCCGGACCTTCTGCGGTTCATCTGGGAGACGGGAGATGATGTCTCACGGGATCTACTGCAGCGTATAAAATTCGGCCAGGAGATACCGCTGGCTGCCAGGTTCGACCACCGGTCCCTCGCGCCGGATATCAGAATGGCTCTGTCCACCATCTCCCGCCATGGGAGGATGAGAAAGCTCTTCGAGGATACCCTCTGCAAAAAATATGGGGCCCTGGTGAGCATCACCGCGGGCAGCGGAGTGCCCAGGTCCGTGAGAACCCAGGCGGATAGCTTTCTCTATGACGAATCCGCCCTGGCCGCGGGCCTGGTAAAGTCGCTGACCCGCCAGATCGCCATATCCTTCTTCTCCGACGATAGACCGGAGATCTCCCTTGATGAAGTTATGGAGCAAGCGGCAAAGCTGCTGTCCTTTATTCGCTCCGAGAGCTATCTTCCCATCGATGGACTATTGCTGCTCTTTTATGCTTTGCATAATATGCTCTCAGAGAGATACGGTGAGAAGATCCTGGTTCCCCGGATCAGAAACATAACCTGGCTCTACAGGACTGTGGCCAGGCTCAGGGACCTGGGCCCTGGTGGGCTTTCAGGACTATTTGATTATTCCTTTCATTCTGAATACGGATTCCTTTATAGCGAGAGGCTTTTCGAGGATATTCAGATCCTCGTTGCCAATGGCATGATCTATCAGGACCAAAGACACTATGAGATCCGTGGCCAGTGGCTGCAGAGATATGAGTATATGCTAACTGCTGAGGGAATAAGCTACGCTAAAGAGGTTGTTCTATCCTATAGCAAAGAACACGAGATGCTGCAGATCCTTCTTAAGCAGGATAAACACACCATCCCTTTTGATGTGGTGAGCCTCAATCTGAAGAGATACTCTGGTGCAAAAGCGTCAACTACCCCGGCCTAAAGTCCGTGGCTTGTATCTAGGAGGTTCAGATGTGTCCTGATACGTTTGGCTGGTTGACCTTTGGGTAGATCCAAGAGTGCCCTACCTTCCGAGGAAGGCGTGAATCTGTACCCTAGATTGGCTAGGGAACTAGATATGAGGTGATCATGAAAGAATATATAGCAGATCTAAGTGGCGCGAAAGTAATCAGCGAGGGGCTCTACATCCCCGGCCTGAAGACCGGGGTCTTTCGCCCCTCTGCACCCCCTATAGAGATAAAAGTTTAGCGGATGAGAACCTAGCTCATCTTGCCCTTGGTGTAGGGGGTGCCCTTGACGACCTCAACCGGCGTCGAGGGATTCCAGTCATCTTTCAGGAACTGATAGATGTTTCCCCCTTCAACCATGTAGGTGGCCAGGCTGGTATTGGTTGCATTGTTGGTGTCGTTTTGCAGGAAATCCAAGATGGCATATGTGGTGTTGGTGGTGTTATTGTTGAAAGATTTCTTGGCATATAGAGGGGCGCTGGCAAGAGGTGCCACGAATGGGGTTGGCGCCCAGCTATCATTCAGGAAAGCAGCAATGGATGGAGTAGTCAGCAGAGATTCATCCCCCGCTTCATTGATCTCTCCATTATCGAACGGCGCAGGATCCTTGCTCATGCCGCCTGGCATAAGCCCAACCAGAGCAATCAGAGCAATCAGTACAAGGATAATGTGTCTCATGAGTCCTGCATTATCCATCAGGTATCCATAAAGCTTTCCGTCGGTAAAACTATATTCTCGATCAAGATCGGTTATCCTGAATGCATTATGGTGAGATGAGAGTCGATCAGTCCGCCAGGGCTTTAAGCTCTTCTGTAGTCGATTCTGGGTGCTCTGCCAGATATTTCGCCACAATTGGCCGGTGAACGAGCTTGCAGTCGATGCAGCTCCAGAACCTCTTCCCCCTCTTTGTTCTCACGAACCTGCCCAGCTCCTCATCCCTGCAGGGATAAAGGGGGCAGAAGCAATGGGTGCAGTCCTGACCTTCGAAATGGTGGCAGGGATAGTATTCGCAGTTGGACTGGCCCGTGGCCTTGACCGGCTGGTCCAGCGCCTCCCTTATCAGACAGGGATCGTCTGTTACTAGACCGTCCGCCCCCAGCCGGAGAAGCCAGGCCGCCTGAGCTACCGTATTGACCACCCCCGGGTAGACTTCAAGGCCCTTCTGATGCGCCTCCTTGAAAAGACGGGGATTTACCTTTTCTGGAAATATGGCATCCGCATCAGCCCAAAGGGCCAGTTCTACCGGCTTTATGGGCAGTGAGGTGATAATAATGCCGGTTTTGAGATCGGAGATCTCCTTGATCTCGCGCAGGCTGGCGTGATAGGAGGAGGTGATGATGCTCTTTTTCTTCGGCACGGCATCAGCCACCAGGGCTTCCAGGCCCTCTTCTTTCATCTCCACCACCACCCCCAACTCCAGCTCTTCTGCCAGGGATAGAGCCTCTGCCAGAGTGGGAACTGGCTCATTTCCGGCACGGATCGCCTTAAGCTCAATGCAGTTGAGATCCTGGACCATTCCCTTGCCGTCTGTGGTTCTGTCCACGCTATCATCATGCATCAGCACGAGCTTTCCGTCCCTAGAGAGCCTCACATCCACATGGACATAATCCGCAAGGCAGCGCTTCGCGGCTCTTATCCCTTCCAGGCTGTTTTCTGCGGCAAGCGCGCGGGCTGTGCGGTGACCTATCACCAGAGCCATTGAAATGAATTCGCCTGGAAAATATATCACCTTTTGCCTGATTCTGGCAAAGTATTATACTGCAAGAGGGACAATCGATATGCAAATGCTTGAAAATCTTGAGAAGTTCACCAGGCTTAAGAGGGATGTTGCCCAGATAAATGTGGATCCCCTGCAGAGAGGTGGAATATTGACTCCCGAGGCAAGGGCCGCTCTGGTGGAGTGGGGCGATGGCTACTCCATCTGCGATTTTTGCGCCGGGATGCTGGATCACATAAGGAATCCTCCAGTGGAGGAGTTTGTGCACAGCATACTCCCGGAGTTCCTGGACATAGATGAGGTTAGAGTCACCCATGGTGCGCGGGAGGGGAAGTTCGCTGCCATGCATAGCCTATGCCAGAAGGGGGATTTCGTGGTGATGGATGGCAACGCTCATTACACCTCAGTTCTGGCAGCGGAGCGAGCGGGACTGAATGTGGAGTATGTGCCCTCCAGCAAGGAGCCGGATTATGCCATAAGCTCTGAGGGATATGCTCTAGCTATAGAGAGAGCCTATGAGAAGAAGGGAAACGTAACCCTGGCCCTTCTGACCTACCCCGATGGCAACTACGGTAATCTGGCTGATGCGCGAGCGATCGCTGATGTCTGCCACGATTACGGTGTGCCGCTCCTTCTCAATGGCGCCTACTCGGTTGGCAGGATGCCGGTGAAGGCTCGGGAGTTGGGGGCAGACATAATCGTAGGCAGTGGCCACAAGTCCATGGCCGCCTGCGGGCCGGTGGGCGTCCTGGGAGCCTCGGAGGAGTACGCCCGGATCATATTCAAACCATCCGCCACAAAAAAGAACAAAGAGGTGGAGCTATTGGGCTGTACGGTGCGAGGAGCGCCCCTCATAACCCTGATGGCCTCATTCCCAACAGTGGTAGAAAGGGTGGGCCGCTGGCCCGAGGAGCTGGAGAATGCCCGCTGGTTTTCCAGCGAGATGGAGAAGATGGATCTGGTCCAGGTGGGAGATCGGCCGCATAACCACGATCTGATGTTCTTTTTGACCGAGAGGCTCTATGATATATCTCAGACTGCAAAAGGAGGTCGCTACTTCCTCTACCGGGAGATGAAGGATAGAGGAGTGTGCGGCATCAAGCCTGGCCTCACCCGCCAGTTCAAGCTGAGCACATATGGCTTGGGCCGTCCGGAGTTGGAGGTGGTCTTGAATGCACTCTCTGAGATCATCGAATCCCATGAAAAGGACGAAAAGGGAGATAAAAACGAAAAGGGAGCAAATGGGTCTTAAGACAGACCGCTTCCTCCCATTCCAATGGGTATCTGGCTGAGATCTCCAACGCCTGTCAGGATACTCACAGCATCCTGCCGGACATCGTGGTAGTAATCTTCTGAGCGGGTGCCCGATTTTACTGCAACCGTCTCATTCATGGCGGCCACTGAGCTGCTCGGTTCGATCTGGACGTCTGAGGTCTCAGCCTTTTGGGGCATGACCGCAGGGGTGTAGCTGGCTGTATCGGGATTGATCCATATGGCCTCGAAGGTGCCCCGCTCGGAGATCTCGCCATCTTTCACCTTTAAGAGATCGCCTCTTATCGACTGGTTCGAGGGGTCATATGTCCCGTTCAGGCGGGTGGAGGTCTCTGAGCCATCATCAAGGTAGGTCATGACCAGATCTACATTGTCCTCTTTTACCGATCCAATGACCACTGCATTCCAGGCCCCCTGGCCGTCCGGCTCGTATTTTGCCTGGCCGTAGAGGACCTCGTTCTCCTGATTGAGAGCCATTATCACATTATCGATCTCGATTCCTGAAACCGACCAGATATAGCTCAGGTCCAGGATAGACTGACTGGAAATCGGAACGGATTGGCTAACGTTGGAAGATTCATTGTCCATGATGGATGAATTCTCCGGGATCGATGCATTCTCCGAAATGGATTCATCGGTCGATGGCAGTGCCAAGAGCGATGCTGTCGGATCGAGCGCCGCCGTCTCTGCATCTGAGCTGCCCGCCTCCTGGGCGAGCGAGGGACCGGCAGCACAGATGAGAAATATCATTAGAGGAAGGATATGCCATCCCCTCATCAAGCAATTTACTTTCATTCAGAACCACCACATTCTACCTGAGATATCGAGCTATAGTTATTTTACTATAAATATTCTTGGTTTTCTCATATTAAGCCTTGCAGACCGTATAATCACGTAGAAAATGTGCCTTATGCAATTGATCGGAAAAAGATTTGCTGCGCCAGCTTTCTGGCGCATCATTTCTCATCTGAAGTGCAGTTCAGCCCATGCCTGGTGGGATGCCGCTGAGGTCGCCGCCCGGACCGATCTTATCTTTGTACTCATGAACGTCGACGAATCTCTTCTCCGTCTTATTAGCAGCAGTGGTATTCACTGCGGCAGCGGCGGGCTGTGCGGCACTGGTGACCTCTGCGGGAGCAGGAGTTGCCACCGCTGGTGCCTCAACCGTGGCAGGAGTGTAGCTGGAGGTATCCGGATTGATCCACATGGCATTGAAGGTGCCGTTGTTGATGATTTTGCCCTCGCTCGCCTGGGTGAAGTTGCCGCTGATGTCCTCATTGGCCAAGATGCCTGAAAACCTGGTAATGATCAGCACATTATCCTTCAGGGCGCTCATGGTCAGGTCAACCTTTTCTCCTGCCACTGAGCCTATGACATCCGCATTCCAGGCTTTTCCGCCCTCTGGCTCGTACTTTGCCCGGCCCAAAAGATCGTTGCCATTCTGCTCCAGGACCATGGTTATGGGGCCTGCCTCAATGCCGGAGAACTGCCAGATGTAGTTCAGATTCGGCCCCGAGATCGCTGGCGTCAGATTGACTGCGACAGCGGTCGCATTCTCTGTCTCATTCATGGAAGCGCTCTCGTTTGCGGGCAGGGTGGCATTCAGATCCAAAGCTGCCTCTATGCTGGAATTGTCATCCACAATGCTTGCGTTATCGGTGGTCTGCCCCAGGGACAGGCCTGTGGTGAGTAATGCAAGCAACAGGGGAATAATCATGTATCTTAAGCTCAATTATAAACCTCCAGTATCCCACTATTCGGCGATAGACTTTTCGTCATTTGCCTACAACAAACCCCAGTCTCATCTTCTCCTTTATAAGCCTTTGTCGAGCAATGCCCGGCGAAAGACCTCAGGGGGCAGGCTGAACAGGGCTGATATCGCCAGAGGTGAGAAGAAAAAGGATCTGGTATACGGGAATAAAACCACAGAGTCACAGAGCGCACAGAGGACGACGACCCCAGGGGGATTTTTTAATATCGGTTAGAATAGAGAAAAAAGAAGATGAGAGTCTCTTCAATAGCGATCGGTTGCATCTGCGCGAGAGTTCAAAATTAGTTTAGCGCCATTCAAATAAACTTGAATTAAATAATGTAGCGTTGATTTAATATACCGGATCGCTGGATTATATCTCATGCCAGAATGGATCTACCCCGATTTCGGGCCGCGCCCTAAGCGGCCACTATTCCTCTGCATCATATCCAATACGGACACCGGAAAGATACCTGGCCTCTCGGCGGCAGGAACCTCACCCGAGCTGACAGATTACACCCCAGGCGCAGACGCCGAGCTGGTGGAGACTAACAGAATTATCACCATGCCCGAGCTGCCTGAGGCTCCCGGAGGCTCGCCCACCCCGGCGGTGGTCACCAAAGCGGCCCTGAACCTGACGGGCATCAATTCTCTCTTCGTAGCCTCGGGCCTGCGAAAGAAGCCGGCCGTCCCTTATGTCGAGCTGGGAGGCCATCCGGGAGGCGACATCCGAAAAAAGAGCGCTGTCATAGATCCCCAGGGGACATTTGAGAGGGCCAGGCGGCTGGGAAGCAAGCTTGCCGGGCTCTCAGATTGCATATTCATTGGGGAGTCAATAGCAGGCGGCACAACCACAGCTCTTGCCGTTCTCAGGGCACTCGGCTACAGAGAAAAGGTCAGCAGCAGCTTCGTCTCCAATCCAACAGGGCTCAAGGAGCAGGTGGCAGCAGAGGCAATGGCCAGGGCAGGAGTGGCTCCGGGCAGCCTGAAGGGTGACCCAATGGAGGCGATACGGGAATTGGGCGACCCCATGATGCCCTGCGCCCTGGGATTGATCAGCGGCTTATCCGGGAGCAGAGTGGTGCTGGCAGGGGGAACTCAGATGGCTACGGTGCTGGCATTGGCGAAAGCCCTGGACCTGAAAGGCGACATCTCCATTGCCACCACGAAGTACATCATGGAGGACACGACCGCCAACTTCCGGCAAATAGTGGAGGCTACGGGCAGGCCATACTTCTATGCCGATCCGGGGCTGGAGAGCTCAAAGATTCCCGGGCTGCAGGTCTATGCCCAGGGTTATGTCAAAGAGGGGGTGGGCATGGGCGGAGCCAGCCTTCTGGCCGGGCTTTATGGATTCTCTCAGCAGCAGCTGGTCAGTGAGACCGACCGGGTACTGATGACAGTCGAGCTTCCCAAGAAGTAGGATCCAGGATCGAACTATGAAGGCGGCTGTGCTGAAGAGGCCAAAGAATCTGGCGCTGATGGATTTGCCAAGGCCTCGGTGCCCTCCAGGAGGGGCGCTGATCAGGGTCGAGGCTTGCGCTGTCTGCGGCACGGACATAAAGATGCTCGATCAGGGGCACAGGGACCTCTGCTATCCGCGCATCCTGGGGCATGAGGTTGTGGGCCGGATAGAAGAGATAGACCGCAAAGTGCAGGCTGATGGCCGTCAATTAAGGGCAGGCGAGCTGGTCCAGGTCTGGCCGGGCATCGCCTGTGGACACTGTCATGCCTGCTTTCGGGGTGCAGACAACCGCTGTCGGGACATGAAGATAATCGGCTTCAACATTGACGGGGGGTTTGCCGAGTACCTGGCCCTGCCCCTGCCAGCTCAGAGCTTTTCTGAGCATTTTGGCATCAGCACCGCTCTAAATCGCTTGCCCGAGGAAGTGGACCCGGCCCTCTTCACCCTGGCCGAGCCTCTGGCCTGCTGCATTAACGGCCAGGAGCAGGCCAGGGTCGGAGAGGGTGACAGCGTCCTGATCTGGGGCGGAGGACCGATTGGCGCTCTTCATGCCCTTCTGGCGGAGATGCGGGGGGCAGGAGAGATCCTGCTGGCAGAGAGGCTGCCCGGACGGATCAGGGAGATCAAGAGGCATACCTCTGCCCGGGTGATCGGCTGGTTTAGCGGCAACCGGGAGGAGGGGCAGGACCCGTTCGAGGAAGCGGAAAGGACAATCTTGAGCGAGACCGATGGCAGGGGAGTTGACGTTATCCTCACTGCCACCCCTGAGGTGAAGATCGACCAAAGGCAGATGAGGCTGCTTGCCCCTGGTGGGAGGATATGCATATTCTCTGGGCCCCAGCCGGGCGATTATGAGGGGATGATCGACCTGCGATCGATGCATTACCTCGAGCAGACCATAACAGGAGCATATGGCTGCAGCAGCCGGCAGAACAGAATGGCTGCCAGCCTCCTGGAATCAGGCGGGATCAGGGCGAACTGGATCATCACCAAAAGAGCCGATCTAGCCCGAATCTCGGATGCATTTGAGCACTCCTCCAGGCGAGCAGGATTGAAGTCTGTTGTCTGTGCGGTTTAGAGCAGATACAGCAATAGCAGCTTGAATCTATTTGTTGCGAAATTATAGTCAGTTTATAGTTTTTTAAGGGACGAAGCGAGGGGAAGATGGCGAAAGATTTGCTGAAAATAGTGTCGGAAGAGAGCCTGAAGCATTTTGGGGGAAAGGTGGACGAACTGATCAAAGGTCGGAACCTGACCCGAGGCGAAGCCTCAGATCTATTCCGTCAGATCCTGAATGACGAGCAGCCGGATCTGCAGCAGGGGGCGTTCCTGGCTGCCATCACCGCCAAGGGGGCGACAGCTGAGGAGATCGCCGGCATCTGGGAGGCGATATATGAGGTGGACACATTGAAGGTCCGCCCATGCGTCCAGGGGCCGCTGGCTGATAACTGCGGGACGGGCATGGACTCGATCAAGACCTTCAACATCAGCACCGCGGCCTCGATTGTGGCGGCGGCGGACAAGATCAACATGGCCAAGCACGGTTCTCGGGCCATAACCTCCAGCTGCGGCACAGTGGATATGCTCGAGCAGCTCGGGATAGACGTTGACTGCGATGTGGACCTGGTGAAAAGGAGCATCGAAGTGGCAGGGATCGGCATATTCAACGGCATGAGCGGCAAGGTCCATCCCTCTGCCCTCTCCAGGATCCTCTCTCAGATCAGGTTCGGCACCGTTCTGAACATCGCTGGCTCTCTGGCCAATCCCGCTCTGCCCGCTTACGGTGTTCGCGGGGTCTACAGCCGAGAGATGGTTCTGCCAATAGCCAGGGCTATGAAGGAGATCGGCTACAAGAGGGCCTTTGTTATCCACGGCCGGAGCGGTGACGATCTGCGGGGGATGGATGAACTCTCGACTCTTGGAAGGACGGATGTAGCAGAGCTGGATGAGGATGGCAGGATCAGGGAATATGCCCTAAATGCCTGCGACCTGGGCCTGGAGAAGGGGGATGAGTCTGCTCTTCTCAACCGTGGGAATATCGAAGAGGAGGCAGTAAGGCTCCTTCGAGTTCTGTCGGGTTTTGACCGCGGGGATAGAAGGGATATTGTATGCCTGAATGCTGCGCCATTGCTCTGCATCACCGGCCGCTCAGAAGACCTGCTAGAGGGAGTGGAGAAGGCGGGAGATATCATCGACAGCGGACTGGCGGTAAAGAAGCTGCTCCATTGGGTACGAGAGCAGAACCGGGATCCAGGGGAGAGGCTGGAGCGGCTGGAGGGAATGCTGGAGCTGGCACGTGCCTGAGGGGGGATGAGCTTTCGAAGGAGTGCCGTCTTTTCCTTTCTGAGACCTTTGTGCGCTTTGTGTTCTTTGTGGTGAAATAATTAGCTGTGAAATAAAATGGCTCTTCGCTGTATCGAGTGGGTAGCGGATAATTAACCCTGGTGGTTACGGAATAAAACCGCAGAGGCGCAGAGCGCACGGAGGACGAACGAACGGAGACGACTATTTGCTCAGAAATATGCTTTTTTTTTGGCTCTTCGTTGAATTATGTGGGTGAGTTAAGTCAGAGAATATGGCCTCGTTTCCTCTGCGTCTCTGTGATTGGGTCAATGCATAGCGGTTCACCACTGAGGCACCGAGACACAGAGAACCAGCGATTCAAGTTCGCCCATACAAAATAGCGAGGAGCCTTTTTTTTCAAGTGCTGGTAATAAGGTAAATTTCCACGTCTCTGCGAACTCTGCGTCTCTGCGGTTAATATTCGTAGCTGAATATTCAAACACATGGTAGTTACGGAATAAAACCTCAGAGTCACAAAGCTCACAGAGACGCACAGAAACGATTAAGGTTAGAAAAAAGACGAACAATAGTAGCAGGCGAAGTCACAAGAAGCATCTATTTCCTGGCCCTGGAGAATGCTCGATCCTCAGTCATCATCTCCTTATGCAACTCTGGCGCATCTCTCCCACTCAATCTTCATTCCCTTGAAACATTAATAAAGCGTCACCCATATCTATCAAGCGAATGAATTCCGCGGCAAGACAAGATGCTTCATTCTTTGGTGTGAACCATGGACTACGACCCTGATCGCTGGTGCTCAGAGCATAAGGGCATTTTAATCCTAGCCTTGGCCGCGGTCCTCATGACCGCATGCTTTGCCTTTCCATTCTTAGACGGCATAATCCTGGGCAGCGTTTTTGCCTATGTGGGCCGGCCCATAAGGGATCGGTTCGGCAAGAGAAAAAAGCTCGGGTCGCTTGTTGCTGCCATCTGCGTCGTGGTCCCCATATTCCTGATGCTGGGCCTGGGAAGCCTTGAGGTGGCCACTCAGATAATAGCCCTGGCAAAGAACCAGGAGGCGCTCAGGTACTGGCTTGGATATCTCATGCAGCAGACGGCGACAGACCTTCCTTCCTGGGCCAGGGAGAGCCTGCTCTCCGGTCTGGAGAACGCCTTCGGCCTGATCGCCTCTCTGGCAGCATCTATTCCCATCCTCCAAATCGGCAGGATGGCCTCTTTGGGGATAATCAACTTTCTCATCTCCTTTCCCATCTGCTACTTCATCCTCCTGGATGGAGAGGGCTTTGTGGGATCGCTGATATCCCTCCTGCCAGACGGAGAGATGAGGGTTCTTGAGCGATACATCGATAGAATCGACCGAATTCTGAGCGGCATATTCATCGGCACCGTCTATACATCAATCGTGGGAAGCTTGATCGCAGCGGTGATATTCTTCCTCTTCGACATCCCCCGGCCCATAGCTTTGGCGAGCATCGTCTTTATCGCCGGCATGGTCCCGGTCCTCACCTCCTGGGCGGTCCTGGTCCCACTGGCCGTCTACCGCTACTTCACCGTGGGCCTGGAGGGTGCTTTATTCTTCCTGGTCATCAGCTCCGCTCTCATCTATCTCCCCTCAGAGCTTTTCATAAGGCCCTATATCATCTCCACCAGATCCTCATTGCACCCATTGCTGGTAATGCTCTCCTTTTTTGGAGGGGCTCTGGTGGCAGGGATCGGCGGCTTTTTCCTCGCCCCGGCGGTCATAGGGGCGATCAGTGGGATCTATCAGGTGAGAAGGGAGGAGACGGCCTCAAGTGAGGCTTTGGAATGAGGTTTTATATCGAGACCTTCGGCTGCACATCGAACTTCGGGAATTCTCAGGATCTGGCAGAGGCCCTGAGGGAGATGGGCCATATCCCTTCCGGCCTGAAGGAGGCGGACATGGTGATAGTGAACACCTGTGCGGTCACCGAAAGGACGGAGAGAAAGATCCTCCGCCGGCTGCGGCAGCTGGAGGGCGAGAGGCTGGTCGTCGCCGGCTGCCTGGCGGCGGCAATACCCCAGTCGATTCAAACGCTCTGCTGCCGGGGGCGATTGGGACCTTTGAGTCAAGGAGATGCCGCCAGGATCGCTGGACTCTTTGATGGTTGGCTCATGCCTTCGCAGCATATGCAATCCGGGCAATTACAATCTCAGAATTTTCAATCTGAAGAAATGCTGCGCGAGAGGCATATTGCTGTTCATCTTCGCGAATCATCTCCCGGAGGAGAGAGCTGCGGCATTGTCAATGTGGCGGACGGCTGCAACGGCTCATGCAGCTATTGTATAGTCTCAAAAGCCAGGGGCAGGCTGAAGAGCCGCCCGGTTGAGGATGTGGTCCTTGCCGTGGAAAGGCTGGCACAGCTTGGCACAGCCGAGATCCAGATATCTGCTCAGGACACTGCCGCATTTGGATCTGATATTGGATCTGATCTGGCCGGGCTGCTGGAGACGCTGACTGAGATTCCAGGGGATTTTATGCTCAGGGTTGGAATGATGAATCCCGATAGCGCTCGGCTCATCCAGAATAGGCTTATTGAGGCATTTCAGAGCCCAAAGATCTACCGTTTCCTGCATATCCCCGTTCAGTCCGGCTCAGATGAAATCTTGCAGAGGATGGGACGCGTATACACCTCAGATGAGTTCTTCGAGCTTGTGAGCGCCTTTCGATTTGCCTATCCAGACATCTCCATAATAACTGATATTATCGTTGGCTTTCCCGGCGAGACGGATAAGGATTTTGAGGAGAGCATGAGCCTGATTGAGAGATTGCAGCCGGATAAGGTGAATATCACCAGATTCTCTCCTCGGCCTGGAACATCAGCCGCCAGTCTCTACGACATGCCGGACAGGATTAAGAAAGACCGCTCGAGGGAGATGACCCGATTATGGCTGGAGATCGCTGAGAGGAGGAATCGCCGTTATTTGGGGAAGGTATTGCATGCTCTTGTGACTGAGTGTGGGAGAGACAAGACCATGAAGGCCCGATCTGCCAATTATGCTGGCATTGTGATCCCCGGCGCGCTTGATCTGGGAAGATGGTGCCAGATAAAGATCATGGAAACCACTCCATATTATTTAAGTGGAATTCTCCAATTATGATTCATAGTCAACTATTTATTTAGGTTTTGCTGCGGAAAAGAGCCATGGTTGTTGCTCGCGATGCTATTTTTGCATTAATTTCCTCAGATCTGTGAGCCTGAATAAGTTGGAATTAACAGTATTCTTCCAGCGGCCGGGCACGGCTGCTTTTAGGCTCTTCGAGATTCGACCATCTCTTCAAGCCATAGGATCTATAATCGTTATTATTTATAATTATTAACAAGCAAAAACCTTATTTATCTGAAAGACAAATCGGAAATGTGCAAAACTGCTGTTCTCTATGACGAATTAGAGTGGACAGCGGGCAGGTTCTTCGCGTCAAGTTTTCCCTGGGATAGGAGAAAAGTGCGCGAAATATTAGGCTTTGATTTAGGAGGTGTTGAAATTGGCTGGCAAAGAAGACAAGAAGTTGAAGACGACAGTATTTCAGGACGAGACCAGAATCTTTAATCCGCCAAAAGAGTTGGTAGAAAAGTCAATCGTGATGCAGTGGATGAAGAAGAAAGGGTTCAAGACTGAGAAGGAGATGCGTGCTTGGTGCTCCTCTGATGAGCATTACCTCGAGTTCTGGGACGAGATGGCAAAGACGTACGTTGACTGGCACAAGACCTATACTAAGGTGATGGACGACTCGGAGATGCCCTACTTCCACTGGTTCACTGGAGGTGAAATCAACATCACATACAACGCCGTGGACAGGCACGCCAAGGGCGCAAAGAAGGACAAAGTTGCATACATATGGATACCAGAGCCGACAGACCAGCCAGTCCAGAAGATCACCTACGGCGACCTCTATAAGGAGGTCAATAAGTTCGCAAACGGCCTCAAGAGCCTCGGCTTGAAGAAGGGGGATCGGGTCAGCATCTACATGCCCATGATACCCCAGCTTCCCATCGCCATGCTCGCCTGCGCCAAGCTCGGCGTCATCCACAGCGTGGTTTTCTCCGGATTCAGCTCCAAAGGCCTGATGGACAGGGCTGCTGACTGCGGTTCCAGAGCCATCATCACCGTGGATGGATTCTACAGGCGCGGAAAGCCGGTGCCTCTGAAGCCGAACGCCGACGAGGCAGCTGGCGGCGCTCCGTCAGTTGAGAAGATTATCGTCTACAAGCGTGCGGGCGTTGACGTTTCCATGAAAGAGGGCAGGGACGTCTGGTGGCATGATCTGGTCAAGGGCCAGTCCGAAGAGTGTGAGCCGGTATGGGTTGACCCGGAGCACAGGCTGTATATCCTCTACACCTCCGGCACAACCGGCAAGCCCAAGGGTATCGAGCACGCAACGGGCGGAAACGCCGTCGGACCGGCTCAGACGCTTCACTGGGTCTTCGACTTGAAGGACGACGATGTCTGGTGGTGTACCGCCGATATTGGATGGGTCACCGGTCACTCCTACATCGTCTACGCTCCGCTCATTCTGGGCATGACCAGCCTCATGTACGAGGGCGCTGCAGACTATCCAGACTTCGGTAGGTGGTGGAAGAACATCCAGGACCACAAGGTCACCGTCCTTTACACTGCCCCCACGGCGGTAAGGATGTTCATGAAGCAGGGCGCAGAATGGCCTGATAAGTACGACCTCTCAAGCCTGAGGCTGCTCGGATCTGTGGGCGAGCCGATCAATCCGGAGGCCTGGATGTGGTATCGTGAGCACATTGGACGAGGCGAGCTCCAGATCATGGACACCTGGTGGCAGACCGAGACCGGAACCTTCCTCAACTCTCCGCTGCCCATCACGCCACTGAAGCCCGGATCGTGCACATTCCCGCTCCCCGGATATGACATATCCATCCTGGATGAGGAAGGGAATGAGGTTCCTCTGGGATCCGGAGGCAACATAGTGGCATTGAAGCCCTATCCTTCGATGCTCAGGGCGTTCTGGGGCGACAAAGAGAGGTTCATGAAGGAGTACTGGCAGTTCTACTGGGATGTTCCCGGCCGCCGCGGCGTCTATCTCGCTGGAGACAAGGCGCAGAGGGACAAGGACGGCTACTTCTTCATCCAGGGCAGAATCGATGATGTTCTCAGCGTCGCAGGCCACAGGATAGCCAACGCCGAGGTCGAGTCTGCCCTGGTGGCTCACCCCAAGATAGCCGAGGCGGCAGTAGTTGGAAAGCCCGACGAGGTTAAGGGCGAGTCGATCGTCGCCTTCGTCATTCTGAGGGTCGGAAATGAACCGTCCCCTGAGCTGGCAAAGGATGCGATCGCTTTCGTCAGGAAGACCCTTGGGCCGGTGGCTGCGCCCACGGAGGTCCACTTCGTCAACGACCTCCCGAAGACGAGGAGCGGCAAGATAATGCGCCGTGTCGTCAAGGCGAGGGCCCTTGGAAACCCGGTTGGGGACATATCGACCCTGATGAATCCAGAAGCAGTGGATGGGATCCCCAAGATCGTCTGATGGGGATCCTATTTTTTTTATCAGATTAGCGGAGCTAAAGTCTTCTTTTTCCATCAAGTCTTGATTGATTGCTTTAACGTTCTCATCCATACAATATGGCAATTTCTAAAAGCCTAGTGTTTTGTTAATCACGTTAAATAATGATAATTATCAATCATAACGTTAAGTCACCTCGATAGATTTATAAATGAAAAAACAGGTTAATTATCGATCGCTACAATATTCCCAATGGCTCCTGCTGGCTGGGATTTTGGCCCTAATGCGACAATAAAAGAATGCCAGATGGCTGCGTTGGGCTGGCTGCCTGGCATCAGGATAGATCAGGCGGAGAGTTGGGAAGACGTGGGGATTATAAAGGAGGCTGTAAATTTGGCTGAGGAAAAAGCAACTGCAAAGACATCAGTTTTACTGGAAGAGACAAGGATATTCGAGGCACCCAAGGATCTGGCAGAGAACTCCAACGTAATGAAGTGGATGAAAGAGAAAGGCTTCAAGACAGAGCGCGAGATGCGCCTCTGGTGCTCTGCCAACTACATCCAGTTCTGGGGAGAGATGGCCAAGACCTACGCAGATTGGTTTGAGCCCTGGTCCTCAACCCTAGAATGGAAGCCACCATATGCCAAATGGTTCGTGGGCGGCAAGTGCAATGTGACCCACAACTGCGTGGATAGGCATGCCCAGGGGGCCAAGAAAGATAAGGTGGCCTATATATTCGTGCCTGAGCCCACCGATCAGCCCACTCAAAAGATCACTTATGCACAGCTGGAAAAGGAGGTCAATAAGTTCGCCAACGGCCTGAAGAGCCTGGGCGTGGTAAAGGGAGACAGAGTCATGTTATACATGCCCATGATCCCTCAACTGCCCATCGCCATGCTGGCCATAGCCAAGATTGGCGCCATTCATTGCATTGTATTCTCTGGATTTTCCTCTGGCGGCCTGAACAGCAGAATCATGGACGCCGAGGCCAAAGTGGTTATTACTGTGGATGGTTTCTACCGGCGCGGCAAGCCGCTGCCCCTCAAGCCAAATGTCGACGAAGCTACAGCTAATACCCCATCGGTGAAGAATGTAGTGGTGTGCAAGAGGACGGGCGTTGCCGTCCCCATGAAAGAGGGCAAAGATATTTGGTGGGACGACCTTGTGGCCGGAAAGTCCGACGCATGCGAGTGCGAGAAGATGGATTCAGAGGATCGCCTGTTCATCCTGTACACCTCTGGAACTACCGGTAAACCTAAGGGTATTGAGCATGTCCATGGCGGATACCAGGTGGGACCTGCTCAGACTCTGCACTGGGTCTTTGATGTTAAGGACAATGATGTATGGTGGTGCACAGCCGATATCGGATGGATTACCGGCCACAGCTACATTGTGTACGGGCCGCTCGTTCTTGGTGCAACCAGCATAATGTATGAGGGTTCTCCTGACTTCCCAGACCTGGGAAGGTGGTACAAGATAATTCAGGACAACAAGGTATCAGTCTTCTACACTGCTCCAACAGCAGTCAGGATGTTGATGAAGGCCGGAGATTCCTGGGCCAAGAAGTACGATGTTTCCAGCCTGAGGCTGCTCGGATCTGTGGGCGAGCCCATAAATCCCGAGGCCTGGATGTGGTATAGAAACACCTTTGGCGCTGGCAAGTTGCCGATTATGGACACCTGGTGGCAGACTGAGACCGGCACATTCCTGGTATCTCCCCTGCCTATAACTCCATTGAAGCCCGGCTCTGCGACATTCCCGCTCCCAGGATTCAATATCGATGTCCTGGACGAGGAAGCAAACCCGGTTCCTCTCGGCTCTGGAGGCAATATCGTCAGCAACACACCCTGGCCATCCATGCTCAGGGCCTTCTACAGAGATCCCGAAAGGTACCAGAAGGAGTACTGGTCCACCTACTGGGATATCAGGCCCGGCACATACCTGGCTGGCGACAAGGCAATGAAAGACAAGGACGGATACTTCTTCATCCAGGGCAGGATCGACGATGTGTTGAAGATTGCAGGACACAGGATCTCCAACGCCGAGGTGGAGTCGGCACTGGTATCTCACCCCAAGGTGGCGGAGGCTGCAGTTATCGGTAAGCCTGATGAGGTCAAGGGTGAGGTCATAGTTGCCTTCGTCATCCTAAGGACTGGACAGGAGGAGACTGAGGAGCTGAAGAAGGAACTGGCCAAGCATGTCCGCACAGTTTTGGGCCCAGTTGCTTATCCGGAGACGGTCTTATTCGTCAAGGATGTGCCCAAGACCAGATCCGGCAAGATCATGCGCCGCGTCATCAAGGCCAAGGCATTAGGAAAGCCCACCGGAGATCTGTCCGCTCTGGCCAACCCCGATGCAGTTGATGCCATCCCGCTCATCTGAGCGGGCATACTTTTTTATATCCTTTTTTTGTCATATTATTGTGCTGCTTACATCTAAGCATTTATTTTGGCATTCCTTTAGAAAAATATTTAAATTGATGCAAGGCAACTCAGTATTCTTGTGATAAATAATTACCATTAATTTAAGTGATGATTAATATCGCGATAACTTTATAAATGAGCAAGAAGTCTTCGATTCGAAGTTCATCGAGCTCCCTGCGACGCGCAAGATGTGCAATTAAGAGGAAAGTCGACCAGAAGAGACATTCTGAAGGTCTATAGAGTTCTCTTCAAAAACCAAGTCTGACAAAATCGGGAGCCGGGAACGCCAGATCGAGATTTGAAGGAGGTATGAAATTGGCTGAAACAGCAAAGACTGCTTCTCTGCAGGAAGAGACAAGGATTTTCAACACCCCTCAGGACATAATTGAGTATTCCAATGCATATCAGTGGATGAAGAAGAAGGGCTTCAAGACTGAGATGGAGATGCGCAAGTGGTGTTCTGATAATTATATTGAGTTTTGGGACGAGATGGCCAAGACCTATGCTGACTGGTCTGTGCCCTACACCAAGGTCCTGGATGACTCCGGCAAGCCCTACTACAAGTGGTTCACCGGCGGCAAGATCAATGTGGCCTACAATGCCGTGGACAGGCATGCCAAGGGGGCCAAGAAGGACAAGGTCGCCTACCACTTTATCGGCGAGCCCGTTGGAGATGCCAGGGATATCACCTACGGCCAGCTCTATATCGAGGTCAACAAGATGGCCAATGCCCTCAAGGGCGCTGGTGTAGTCAAGGGTGACAGAGTCGTCGCTTACCTCCCCATGATCCCAGAGCTGCCCATCACCATGCTGGCATGCGCCAAGATCGGAGCCATTCACACCATCGTCTTCTCTGGATTCTCCTCCGGCGGCCTGAACAGCAGGGTCAACGATGCTGAGGCCAAGGTTGTCGTCACCGCTGACGGCTTCTACAGGCGCGGCAAGCCACTGCCTCTCAAGCCCAATGTGGATGAGGCAATGAAGACTGCACCCTCCGTTCAGAAGGTAGTCGTCGTCAAGAGAACCGGGGTAGCAGTACCCATGACCGAGGGACGCGATGTCTATTATGATGATTTCGTGAAGGGCCAGTCCGAAGAGTGCGAGACCGTCATGCTCGATCCAGAAGACAGGCTGTTCATCCTCTACACCTCCGGCACAACCGGCAAGCCCAAGGGTATTGAGCACGCTCACGGCGGATATGCCGTCACACCCGCTCAGACAACCTCCTGGGTAATGGACGTCCACGATGATGACGTCTTCTGGTGCACTGCAGACTGCGGATGGATCACCGGCCACAGCTACGTGGTATACGGTCCCCTGTGCCTCGGCGCCTCAACCATTCTCTACGAAGGCTCTCCCGACTTCCCCGATCTGGGCCGCTGGTGGTCTATCATTGAGAAGTACGGTGTCACTGTATTCTACACCGCACCCACTGCCATCAGGATGTTCATGAAGACCGGCGAGGAATTCGTGAAGAAGTACAACCTGTCCAAGGTAAGGATCCTGGCCTCTGTGGGCGAGCCATTGAACCCAGAAGCCTACATGTGGTTCAGAAAGAACATCGGCTCTGACAGGGCACCAATCATCGACACCTGGTGGCAGACTGAGACCGGATGCCATGTCATCGCTCCTCTGGTCATGACACCCGAGAAGCCCGGCTCCGTGTGCTTCCCATTGCCCGGATTCAACACCGATATCTTTGACGAGGATGCCAACTCCGTGCCACTCGGTTACGGCGGCAACATCGTTCAGAAGACTCCCTGGCCAAGCATGCTCCGTGCCTTCTTCAGAGATGAAGTCAGGTACAAGAAGGAGTACTGGGATATGTACTGGCAGGTTAAGCCCGGCACATATCTGGCTGGAGACAAGGCCACCCGCGACAAGGATGGCTACTGGTGGATCCAGGGCAGAATCGATGATGTGCTGAA
>ERZ1026792.525-NODE-525-length-31071-cov-3.559430_pt1:15000-31071 | contig 31071 bp, 24 predicted proteins | sample MGYA00520884_ERZ1026792 | MGnify/ENA primary metagenome ERZ1026792 (study PRJEB33270, sample SAMEA104284473) | anaerobic digester metagenome | biome: Anaerobic digester microbiome; feature: mesophilic sludge digester; material: Anaerobic digester... | reverse complement strand
GTCGCGGGAGTCCCCGATTTGCGAGAGCTTTGCGAAGTCCATGCCAGACACCCCCTGTTTTCAGGGGATTATAGCACATCCTGATTCTTTTCTCATTCAGTGCGCCGGCAATGTGCGGGCGTCAGATGCCTTTGAGATACGCCGCCATGTCAAAGGGCTCAAACAGGCTGTCTTTGCGCAGATACAGCGGGTGATGGGGATGCCCCTTCTTCGTCCGAGGCCCGGCGCCCCTCGGTACGGCGCACGGCGGCGTGGCTCGGGCACAGCCTGCTCCCCACCGCCAGGCAGTCAACGCAGAGGCGCGCCTGGCAACCGGTAGCGCCACACTCGGCGCTATCGACGGCCGTCAGCGTTCGGTAGGTGTCTTCCGAGAAGTCCTGGTGCCCGGGGGTGTCGAGCAGGTTGATCTCGCAGCCGCCGTAGGCGAACTTCATCACCGAGGTGGTGACCGAGATGCCGCGCTCCTGCTCGATCTTCATCCAGTCGCTCGTTGCATAGCGGGAGGCCTTGCGTGCCTTGACCGTACCGGCGAGCTGGACCGCCCCGCCGAAGAGGAGCAGCTTTTCGGTGAGCGTGGTCTTGCCCGCGTCCGGATGGCTGATGATGCCGAAGGTGCGCCGCCTGGCCACTTCTTTCTCGTTGTGCTTCCCGGCTTCCTGCCGCGTGCCCTCTCGAAGGGCATCTGAAGTTGTCTCAATCGCCTGGGCTGTTCTCATCTTTCTGTCCTGTTTCGATAAATTGGGCGGGATCGAGTCTTGCCGGCCGTCATGAGCGGCCGGACCGCTCCACCCTGCGGCCGCGCATCTCCCGCCTGAAGCGCCGCCTGATGTCTCTTCTCCCTTGGACCCTGGTCACCGGCCGTGCGATTCATCTTTTCTTGTGTTTCGGAAGAAAAGCGGGGGCGTGCCCGAAGGGCTCTATCGGTTTTCGCAGGGAGAACCGTAAGATCCGTTTACAGAAGAGACAATCCTGTCAGAGAAATCCGTGTTTCATGCAGCCCTATGCTTTAATGGCTCGGGCGCGCCGTGTCAATGGAAAAAGAGCACGCCGTCCGGGGCTTATGGCTTTTCAGGGGCAGCCGGCGTCCATGTCTTCGAGCGCCTTGAGCGCGACGCCGATCGCATCCGCCTCCGCCCTCTCCTTGAGGGAAAGATCGATGCACTCTCCCGTGGTGCGGTCATCTATGACCGCGCACACGCAGCCCGCGGCAAAGCCGTACACCCCTGACATCTTGAGCAGGGTGCCGCACTCCATCTCGAAGTTGAGGATGTTGAGCCGCCGGTACTCCTCGGTGATTCCCTGCAGGCGCCTGAGGAGATATGGGTTTGCGGAGGTGAGCGTCCGCTCCTGGCCTTCGAAGAAGGTGTCGACCGAGGCGGTGACGCCCATGTGCCAGTCCACCTTCAGCTCGCGCGCCGCCTGAACCAGGGCCATGGTGAGAAAAGGGTCAGCGGCGGCCGGGTACTCGGGCGGCGCGATGTCGAGCGACGCGCCCTGAGCGCACAGCGCCGCCCGGGTGATGATGACGCTGCCCGCCCGCACAGGGTCTTGAATAGAGCCCGTGGTGCCCACGCGTATCATCCGGGAGAGGCCGAGCGCAGCCAGCTCGTTCGCCACGATGCTCAAGGAGGGCGCGCCCATGCCGCTGGTGGCGCAGACGATCTTTCTGCCGCCCGGAATCCGAACCAGGAAGCTCGCCAGCCCGCGGTTCTCGGACAGCGGCCGGATCAGCTCGACGCCGGGGAATGCGGTCGCGATCCTGCGCGTCCTGGCCGGGTCGCCGCACAGGACGGCGGCAAAGGGAAGATCGTCACCCAGGTCGCGTCTGCCGAAGCCGATGTGGTATTTTCTCTCTTCTTCCATGTCGTCCTCCCCTTTGCCCGGGCGTGCGGGGAATCGCCGGACATCCGGCGGACCCGGCCGAAGCCCGGAAGCCACTGCAAAGGATCAGTCGTCTTCAATGTCCTGGTCGCCGTAGCCAAGCGGCCCGTCGTCGTCTCTGCGCCCCAAGGGCGACTCCGGGCCCGCATCCGGCCGGCTCAAGGCGCCCGGCTGCATTCTGCGCGCGAAAACCAGGTATCCGGTGTGCCCGATCATCCTGTCCATGGGCCTGAGTCTGGCCGGTACGGCCTTGTAGGTGCGCAGAAAGATCTCCGCCACCTCGGTGACGAGATAGTCTGTTTTGTTGAATGCAAGCAGCACCCGGCTCACTTGGTTTGTGGTCGGCACCAAAATGCCCAGGTGTCCTCCGGGCTTCAGGGCGTCGTACACGATCGAGAGGAGCTTCCAGGGATCTCTCACGTCCAGGAAGAACGCGTCGAGGTTTTCTTCGTGAATCCCCTGCTCCAGGCCCTGGTGACGGATGACCACATTGCGGTCTTCCGGCCCCAGCCGGAGGCTTTTCGCGGCATGGTTGACCAGCCCGATGTCCTGCTCGTAGGAATACACCCTTCCCTCAGGGCCGACCGCCCGGGAGAACACCGCGGTCAGCGCTCCTGAGCCGGTGCCCGCCTCGGCGACCCTCCTGCCCGGGCAGATGTCCAACTTGATGAGGATGTAGCCCGAGTCTTTGGGATAGACGATCTGGGTGTTGCGCTTGAGCCCGTCCATGATGAAGTCGTGCATGTCGCACGGCAGCACGTAGTAGCGCTTGTCGCGCACCTCGAAGGTCCCTCCCGCGGGGATCTTCGCGAGCTCTTCGCGGCTGATGTGTCCGCTGGGGAGTCCCACGGATCCGGAGGCCCGCAGATCGACCACTCTCCTGAACCTCGCCAGGTCGGTGACCAGTATTCTGTCAGCGAGCAAGTCTTCCATGCGTCCTCTCTTTCTTCATTGTGCAGCGCCGTCCTTTTCAAAAATCCATGCGCAAAACCGATGCGTATGGATGTTGCATACAGGCAGGTCTTGTGCTCTGTCAACCGGACAAGAAAAATCAGCGGCGGTTCGGATGTTCTCCGAGAAGCTCTGGAAGGAGATAGAAATAAAGACAGAACGCCTGTTGAAGTCGTGTGAGCCCCTCTCCAGGGTCCGGGCTCGATTGTATGTGCTCATTATTCAGTTTTCATCGCAGCAGTCCTTTAAAATATACGCGGAACAGTATTAAACAAAAAAACGCGAGCTGGTGGACGCCAGCCGCTGCCGGGCTGCCTGATGACCGACGCATGGTACACGGAAGAAGAGGAGGAGATCCCATGAGACGGAAAACGGCAGACAGCGGGTGGCGCCCCTACCTCGCAGGGGCCCTTGTGGGGAGTGCCGGCTATCGCCTCGGTGTACGCTTTCACCCAGCTGATGGGAAAAACCAGCTATTTGGGCGCATCGACCATCTTCGTGCAGGCGGCTGGGCTGCTCAAGCGGGCGGCTGGGCCGGAGCGTGTGGAGGCAAACTAGTACTTCACAAAGGAGAAGGTGCGTGTCGACTGGCAATTCATGCTGGTTGTCGGCATCTTTTTCGGAGCTCTGATCGCTCGCAGGGAAAACCGGCGTCGCGGCCGTCATATCCGCGACGAGATGCGGGCCCGTCCCCGGTGCCGGCTCCCTGCTGCCGTTTGCGGCTGTCCTTCTCTCACAGGGAACCGGCGGATGTAACGGGAACCGCGATGGGCTCGGGAGATACAGGTATTTCTGTTGTCAGCGTCAATCCACCACCGCCGGGCCTGCTGAGAGTGACAATATCGGCGGTGATCTCTTCAACCGTCCATCCGTCAACCGCATCGCCTGCCGCCGCTTCCCATTTCCGGCCGGTGTTCTGATCCAGCAAAACAACGGCTGAAGCGTCATTCCGAACCGCAATGACCGTGAAGCTCCCGGCCCATGCTTCGCCCGCAGCAATGACCGCACACAAAATAACCGTGATTGAAATCATCCTCATTTGTTTATGCCTCCTCATCCGGCCTGTTATTCTTCATCCGCGTATTCATCCCTGAGATCTGGCATCTGTGAATACAGCGTGGTTAAAGAAACCAGAGACTGCTCAGGATATTTCGTCAGGCCGTAGTTTATCGGATATCCATAGAAATTTACTCCTCTGATCTCTCGAGGGCTTGGAATACGGAATATAGTTCCCCCTGTGTCTGGATTGAACTCCACCTGTCTTTTCACACCTCGGGCCGTATAGAGGGTTTGCTTATAAGCTACATGCATCATATCCAACGGATTGGTTCTCTGGGTCGAGAAGGAGGAGCCACTCAATCTAAAGACATAGTCGCTGAGGACATACGACTGCACATAGCGGCCTGCCCTGATACGGGGTATGCAGTAGTTATGCCGGCCCGGGTCCGGTGAGGCATACCTCGCTATTCCGTCGTCGGGGGAAAACCTTACATACACATTTTCAAAGGTCCGGGGAAAGACCGTGTGCTCGTCCCCATAGCCGTTTCCGTTGCCGCTGCTGCCGCCATCCACCGCGTCCAGTGCATCAAGACCGGTATCGTACCACTGTCCAAAAAGATTCACCTTGTCGGTATGGTTCACGACCGTGACAGGCGTCGGTTCGGAGATGTCCCTGAAACCTACGGCCTGGGAGTATTCTCCGATCAGCTCATTGCCCAGCGTCAGCGCACCACGGTACACCACGTATGCATAGATGTCGTAGGCCCATAAAGGCACTCCGCTGTCGCCCAGATCGAAATCGATCTCGACCGGCCGGTCTCTCGGAATGGATCGAATATCCGTGGACGCTGTGCAATAGCGAACACGGTTGTCGAACGGATCCGGATAAGAGATTTGCGGCGTGAAGGGATCATAATCCGACACCCGATATTGTACGACGAGCTCGATCGAGCCGTCCGGCATCTCCACGCCGCCATCGGTTACGTTCTGAGCCAGGATCCTGATATGGTCGAAGCCCTGTGAGTCCGGCCGGTCGGGTTCTGACAACAGCTGGGCATAGACGCCTGCCTCAGAGAGAGACAATGCTATTTTGTTTTCGTTTGCTGCATGACCTACACACACAGCGTCTTTTTCCGCACCAAGCTCGCCGCGGTATACCAGATAAAAGGAGCACCTTTCGGCAAAAATCGGAGGCGGGTTATCGCCGAGGTCGAACACGAGCTCGGTGGGTTCTCTCTCTATTGTGCCGACACCGTTCGCTTCCGGGAGAACGAGATACTGGTATTTATCATCGGCGGGCCAGTAGTGAATGGCCAGCTCGATGCTTCCATCGCTCATCTCCTCCAGACCGTCTTCTCCGCCCGAGGTGTTCCTGGCGGAGACGATGAGCTGAGCGCCTCCTTCCCCACCTGTATCTGATACGGCAAACGATTCGATATCGATCGTGCCGCGGAAAAAATACTTCAGGAGCCCTGCCGAATAGCTCACCGCGCGCGGGATGAGACGCTGGGCATAATCATCGTAAACATTGTTGTCGAGCATCGAATCCATTGTCATCCATTCATCATATACAGGCACGGTGCAGAGCCGGTATCCCGTATCCCCATGACACGTCTTCACAAAAAACTGTCTGCTTACGGTTCTCGACGAATCGCTGGGGTCAGGCACCGGCATGTCGACAGAAGACCCGACGCTGTCCCTGCTCGGATAGGGAAACTTGTTTGTTTTGAATATCGTGTCCCTGCTGAAAAAGTTTGCATTGGAATACTCTGCAAGGCCTGTGGGCTGATTGATCGTAACATCAGGATTTGAACCGACATATCGGTCTGTGTCTACAATCCGGGCAATGGGAAGGAGATTGTTCGGTACGGGAAGTATGCCTAGGACAGTTTCATCGTATGTATATAAGCTCTCATTTTCATCTTCACCATTCTTCAACCATTTATTGTCCCAATTTTTTGTTACGAATTTTTCATAATTCTTTCTGTCTAATATATGAGAATCGTCCCGTGTATGCAGCGGTACAGACGCATCCTGTATAAGGTGCATCAGCCTGCCGAGGCCCTCAAAGGTTTTCACATAATTCTTTGCTTGTTCATCTGGACTAGATGCAGTGAGCGCTTCATAAAAATATGAACGTACGTCTTTCCAGCTGTATTTGCCATAGGACTGGTTATCACACTGCGCCCAGAGAATAGAGGAGGAGCCCAACTCTTTAAAACCTGCTTCACTCCACTGCAGGAGCGGATTGTGAAAATGTCTCGCAGACCTCAAGGAAGGATTGTCCTCATATCTTCCGCCGTTCGTGAAACACTTGAGAACTGATATTTCTTCTGGCCTGCCCAAGCTCAACTCATACCCAGAGAAACTTATCCACCATGTTCTGGCAATAACTTCATCTTTCCCTCTTTCAAGACCCAAATAACACCGCAAGTATTCGTCTATCGAAAATCCATTGATATGATTATTTAAAATAAACTCATGAATCTTTTCATGATCATGCTTTTCATACGAAAAGCATGAAAAAGATCCTGTTATAGTGAATAATATTAAAAATATCGCAAAAATACCGGATGATAAACATTTTTTCATTTCGCTTTGTCCCTCCCCCATAAGTATTTGTCTTCCATTTCAAACATTTCCCTCAAAGCAGGTGTTGTTTTGCTAATTGAAAAAGATCTGGCTCTCCTTCGCTCCTCCCACGTCTCCGCCTTCTTCAGTCCAACCACTGTATATTGATCAAATGGCCATACTCGCCCGATCTTCATTACGTTTTGTGAATATGTAAATGAAAAACACAACGATCTGAGCTTTCTTTCGGGATCTTTCAACGGAATAAAAGGTCTTGTATTTGCACCGTATTCTCTGAAATAACGCCTCTGCCCCTCCTCAGTATCCGCTTCACGCTCCAGAACAACACCCTCTACTCTTTTATCAACATATGGATAGGCTATAAAACATCCAAGCATTCCTCCGCCCCTATCCAATCTACGATGTCCAGGCTTATAAAAGATAAACTCGGGCGGATTCGTGTAATGTATGTACAAAATCCAATACATGAATTCCAAGGGTAAAATATGACCCCAGCTTCCCCTTGGCCCCCTGATGCTCCATTCACCATTCGCATCGGTGAGCACTTCACGGGCCATCTTGAATCTTGTGTCGGCGCCTGTGCCTATACCCGGCCAGCTCTTGTGCCACACCGCCACCACCGCGGCCCCTTCGATCGGCTCAAGCGTATCCGCATCGATCACCCTGCCGCTGTACGTCTTATTGCCCCACCATGTGCAGCCAACCACGATTCGCGGCATAAATATGATAAGCAGGATCCACAGGATAAGCCTGATCGTTGTCTTCATTCTTCTCTCCTCCTGAGCGGTCATGGAAAAATCAAACGCAATGCCCTTGTTCTTATCGCTCTAGTGCATGAGTATGTTTATGGGAACAACCCTCAGAACCCTACGATCTTCCACAGCCCGTCCTCATCCATCTCGAACAGCAGGTAAAACGAATACTCATTCCCATCTCTGAATATCCTTATGTCATACTCGACGGAGCGGCCCGTCATTTTTATGAACTCGATGTCATCGAGTTCCTGGACCAGATGCAGTCGTTCGGATTCTGTCAAGGCGCCGAAGGCGCTGCGTTTTGCCGCTCTTTTTGCATTGCTGAAGCAGGCCGCGGCTGTATCCAGCTCATTGTCGGCCAGGGCTGTGCGCATGAGCTCCCATTTTGCCCGGAGCACGGCATCGAGGCTGTCCTTGTCCATGGCCATGATACAGACTGTGTCAATGAAGTCTCCACTCTCCGTTGACACCTCCGCCGTAAAATAGTATAGCCCCTCGCCGGCGATGCACATCTCATACTCGCCGTCCGCCTCGCTTTCGATGATGTCGACCTGGCCCGGCCCCATATACGAGATCGTCGTGATGTCCGAACCGAATCCCGGCTCGACTCTCAGGGTGGTCTCCAGGGGACACAACCCGAGCTCGTCGTCGGATGATACAAGGATGTACGGCCCGCGGCTTTCGGAATACACCCTGACCTCGGCCTCTCCCGTGTTTCCCAGTGCATCGACTCCACGGACATAAAGAATATTTTCCCCATCGGCGAGGCTGACATGGCTCGCAGCGAACTCGTTGCCGGAGACCATGGCCGGTACACCATTGACCATGACCCCCACCTCTCCTGTCAAGGTGTGGTTTATAATGCCCTTCACCAGGGTATCCGGCCGGAAGACAGTGTCGCCTTCTTCAGGATAGGTGATGGTTATGGCCGGAACTGTCACGGTTATGGTGATGGCGCTGGTAACGGTTCCGCCGTATCCGGTCGCTGTGATGGTGTATGTCGTCGTCTCTTCGGGTTTGACTCTGATCGAGCCGTTAGGAACCACTCGTCCGATGCCGTTGTCTATGCTCACCTCATATGCGTCTGTCGAGCTCCAGCTGAGAACAGCCGACCGCCCTTTCGTGATGTCGATGGAATCAGCGTAGATGATCGCTTCTGGGGGCTGGTGCACGGTTATCGTCGTGCTTGTCTGAGCGGTGAGCCCTTGATTGTTTTCCACTGTTATCGTGTACGTAGTCGACTCATCAGGCGAGATGGTTACTGAACCGTTCGCACCGACGTCTCCAATGCCGTTGTCTATAAAAAGATGTTCTGCGTTGATGCTGTTCCAGGCCAAGACGGCGGACTCACCGGAGATGATAGTATCCTGATCTGCAATAATATCGACTCCGAGTATCACTTCGATATCGGGTACCTCGATATTTCCATTATTCACCACTACCGTCATTGAATCCCGGGAAAATATGTGTCCGGGTTTTGAAATGGTCACGGTATGTGTGCCGCTGGGTGCTGCAAGGGTATATCTCCCTTCGCGGTCCGTGATCGCTGTTGTCATGATATTTCCATTGCCCAGGGCCAGTTTTACGCCTTCGATCCCTGTACTGCCCGAGGATGAGATGACCCTTCCGCTCACCTTGAATTTATTGAGCACAATGAAATGCCCGCAGGTAAAGGGACAGCTCAGATCTTCGTCTATGCTGAACACAGCGCTTCGCAGGGCGGCATCAACAACCGTCACGCAACTTGTCTGTGTATTGGGCACATACAGATATCTGCCGTCCGGTGTGACGTCGACATCGGTAATTCCCTCATCCAGCCGGACGTGGCCCACTATCCCGGCGATCGAAGTATCCACGACGAGCAGATAGCCTGAGGCATCAGATACATATGCATATAAGCCATCGGGGCTGAAGGCGACATAACGTGGATAGGTATAGCCATCCAATATGATGATGGGGATCTCGCTTACAACAACGTTCGTGATCGAGTCGATAACCCTGACAGTGTGATCGAACGAGCACACCACATATACACAGGATCCATCAGGCATCATCTCTGCATCAAGGGGGGCGCATGACGGGGCCAGCCATACTGTCTCGATTACCGAGCCGCTGGAAACATCGATCACCGACACACTGCTGTCCTCGATATTCGTCACATAGAGAGTCGATCCGTCCGGACTCATCGCGATGCCATGCGGCGTCGCGCCGACATCGATTATATCGATGATGGCATACGAAGATGCATCGATGACCGAGACAGCATTATCATACGGGCAGACCGCGTATACTGTTGAGCTGTCCGGACTCACTGCTACGCAGCTTGCTGTTACGTCGATCGTGCCGACAACCGTTTTTGAGACAATATCAATGACATAAATCCCTCCCTGATCACAGGTGACATACACCCGTTCGCTGTCAGGGCTTACCTCAACACCATACGGTTCTAACCCGACCTTGATCCGTTGAACGACCGTGTTTGTTTCCAGATCGATCACCGATACATCGTTTTCCCAGGTGTTAGGGATGAATGCATATCCGAAATTTTCTCCCTGCCTCTCATTCACCACTACGATCACACTGTCTGTAGCCGTGCCGCCAGGGCCGGTAACCGTAATAGTGTAGGCGGTTGTCTCCTGGAGATCCACCTCCGCGGAACCATTGACGCCCACCGGGCCGATGCCATGGTTTATGAAGGCGGTGTCGGCATCTGTCGACGACCATGTCAGTATGGCGGTTTCACCTGCCGCAACCGGGTTCGGGAATGCAGAAATATTCACGGTTGGCTTCTGGTGGACGCTGACGGTCACTGTGTCGACAGCAGTGCCGCCCGGTCCTGATGCAGTAATCACATAAGTGGCGGATGCTCCGGGAGATACGATGATTGAACCGGTGGCATCTACCAAGCCTATGGCATTGTCAATGGAAACCGAGTCGGCGTGTGTCGATGACCATGTCAGAAGCGTCGATGTCCCTGCGATGATATTTGCTGGATCGGCTGACAAGCTCACTGTCGGCGGATGGATTACGGTTACTGTAACGCTGTCAGTACCGGTTCCTTCAGCAGATGTCGCTGTCGCGGTGTATGTTGTGGTCTTCAGCGGAGACACCGGTATCGAGCCCTGCAGATCCACCGCCCCAATCCCGTTGTCGATGGTGATGCCGGCGGCATTTTCCGATGACCAGGATATGGTTGCGGATTCGCCTTCCATGATCGTTGCCGGCTCTGCAGTGATGTGTATTGTCGGCGGGTTCACGACCCTCACCGTGGCGCTGTCGAAGACCATGCAGCCCGATCCGGCTGCGGCGGCGGTATATGTGGTGGTTGCAGTAGGAGACACTTGCAGGGAACCCTGGGACTCGACTGTCCCTATCCCGTGATCTATACTGACGGAGGTCGCATTCTCGGAGGTCCAGGTCAGCGTTGCAGACTCCCCTCGGGTTATGGCAACAGGGTCGGCCGAGATATTGAGATGCGGGAGAGGTGATACTGTCAACGTTGCATTGTCTGTTGCGAAACCGCCGATACCCGAAGCTGCAATCGTGTAGGTCGTTGTGGTCGCTGGCGAGACGATCAGAGAGCCGCTCGGCATCGAGCTGACATCACCGATACCGTTGTCGATGACAACCATATCGGCATGGGAAGATGTCCACTCAAGAACAGCTGACGCTCCGGCAGATATGTTGTCCGAGTGCACCGAGATGCTCGCTGTGGGAGGATAATACACTGTGACCGTGATGCTGTTTGTCGCCTCGCCTCCGGGGCCGGCGGCGGTTATTGTATACGTTGTCGTTGCCGTGGGCGCAATGGTGGTTGAGCCGCTGAGATCGACAGCCCCGATCCCATTGTCGATGCTCACACTGTCGGCATGCTCCGACGTCCAGATGAGAATCGAAGACTCTCCTCCGAGTATCGCTCCAGGGTCGGCTGAAATACTTACCACAGGCGGATGGTGAATGGTTGCAGTGGTGGTATCCGTGGACGAACCGCCATTTCCGTCATTTACCGTAAGAACCACCGGATATGTGCCCGGCTCCTGATAGCCATGGATGGGTGAACGGCCGTTGCCGATTGCCCCGTCTCCGAAGTCCCACAGATATGTGAGGTCGTCGCCGTCAGGGTCATGAGAGCCTGATCCGTCGAATTCGATCTCCTGATTGACGGCGCCGGCATAGGGGCCGCCTGCATGGGCGACAGGCGGGCGGTTGAGCGGCGCGGTATCACCCACGGTGATACTCCACGTCTGTGTGTCGGTGCCCTCTTTTGAATCATGTGCCTGAACAGTTATTTCATAGGCGCCAGCGCATTCCGGAACCCAAGATATCAGCCCTGTGGCCTGGTCTATCTCCATACCCTCCGGAGCGTTTACCAATACATATGTGAGAGAATCCTCGTTCGGGTCGGTCGCCAGGACATGGTAATTGTAGGGTATCCCCGCCGTTGCATGAGATATGGGTGGAGAAAAGATGACCGGATCATAGTTTACTAATCCCTGCGTCCTCTCAACTGTAGGATGGGTGCTCTGGACTTTTGAGTAACACCATGCGCCTTGAGACAGGGCCCCAACTACATAGAGATATGTTTTCTCATTATCAACTGTTTGATCGAGATATGTGGAGATAGAGTAAACAGAAGGTGCAACCTCTGCGATCTTTGTAAAAATGAACGGATCAGACTCATCGGCACGGTATACATCATACCGTTCGACTCCAGGCATGCTCGTCCAGCTAGGCTGAGCTTTCCCATTTTTGGACCTTACTGTTATATCAAAACAGTGACGGACTGTTATTGATGTGGTTTGGGTAGTTGAATGAGATGTTCCATCGTTTACAATCAACGAAACTGAATAACTGCCTTCAGGAATAACAACGACCGGGCTCACTCCCGATGCAATCGGGAAGGGACCATACCACTCATAATTTAGCGGGTCATTATCGGGATCAATTGACTGTGATCCGTCTAAAACTACTGTCCCGCTCAGAAGATGATTCTTCGAGAGCGGATCATATTCACCTGTGACGGCTACAGGTTCGTCTGCATATGCCGCCAGATGGCATAGAATCATCGTTGCCGCCAGGATGGAAGATACAATCCCCTGCAGATTCGACCGGCACCCATGAAACATAACCGCTAAAGATGTTATCCGAAGTCCTGCAGAAAGAAAAAAGGCCTTTATCCCAATAAAGGTGCCGCTTGTGTTCATGTTTATCATTGATCTCCCCCTTCATGTACAACTGGATATCTGGAGATATCCAATGCATGACATCAGTTTCTTCCCAGCCCATTTGATTAATTGTATATTATCAGCATGTTACATGATGTTTTTTGTTATGAGAAAACCTACTGATCCAAGAGCGAATAAAAGCATAGTTGCAGGTTCTGGAACGGGTGCAGGTTCTGGGACACATTCCTGAATATCCAGGGTTGAGTAAAAATAAAGTGCTTCTAATGATATGGCGTCTATTTGAGCAAGGTAAAAGCCAGAGTGATTTGAAAGGAATGATGGGTCCTGCGTTACATAGAAATCGACGGAGGCCGACGATCTCTCGCTGAGGCTGAAATTCCATCCCAGCGACATAGATACGTCATCTTCTATCCCTTCTGTTATGGAGTTGGCATTGTCTAGAATACCTGACAATACATTGCTATAAATATCGCCATGTCGGTATCCTGGCTCGTCAATCTCCCATGATTGGCCGGGCGATTCAATGCCATTGGCTGATCCATATTCGTAATAATACGTTGCCGTGTCCTGATCAACTTCATGATCAAAAAAGGCGACGACATGAAAATCCTCTGTTCTGACAGTTTCAAATACTATCTTCAGGACCCCCAACCCGCTGTCCCAATCAAACCCCGAGTCATCAAAACTCTCGGGCAAGGCGTCGCCCGCGCATGATTCATAGATCACCCCGTTTATGTTGAACGCCCAATCAAACAATATCGGTGTTGCCGATGCAGGGCTCGGATTATCAAGAACAAACAAGACTGCTGCAATCAGGAAACAAGCGTTTTTCATCTCTCGTACCTCCTCACAACAAAAAAATAACATTCATCTATATATGGTTCGAACTTTCCTCTACGGCGGAAAAATCAATTGATGCAAACGGCTCCTATGCTCCGGGGCCCTTCTTGGATGGCATCTCCACCGTTATGTCTTTCCCGCTCAATCATCGACCTGGATCCCGGTCGTAATGGCGGTCGTCTATTCAGTGAAGAGAAAAAACAGGGGCCGTTTCGTCACTGATATTGTTCCCCTCATGATCAGTGTCGCCGGACATGGATGGACATCGGTTTTCGAAAGGAGAGAAGGTACGCCACAAGGCAAGCGGAGTTTTTGTTCTGACCCATGAAATTGCATTTCACGACCCCTCTATCAGACTACAAAACCATTCAATAGCAAACATCTCCTCTGATACATGATTGGGTAAATTTTTCAAGTATAAAATGATTATGGTGGAAAACGACATCGACAATGAGTTTTTTGCATCAGATAACATCTTGATATGATTCATTTATTAATACCACTGAGGGTTGTATTCCGGACTGCATGAATAAGGACTCACAGATGAACTCACTGAGGGTATGTAACAGAATGGGAGTGTGGTGATGAAATGGGTGGTGATAGATCACATAATCCGATTTTCCTGAGATAGGCTTTGCACATAATGAAAAAGCCCTCCAGCTTTCGCTGGAAGGCTTTTCGAATATGAAATGATCCCGGCAACTACCTATTCTCCCACGCAGTTACCCACGCAGTACCTTCGGCGTAATAGGGCTTAACTGCCGAGTTCGGGATGGGATCGGGTGTTTCCCCTATGCCATGGTCACCGGGAACATTCGTCTCGTTTGTCCGGTTAAACCCGGTATGATACCGATGGAACAAAGAAAATAAAAGGAAGAGAGTGATTAATGGGTCAAGCCTCACGGCCGATTAGTACTGGTTAGCTCAACGCATTGCTGCGCTTACACACCCAGCCTATCAATCCTGTAGTCTTCAGGAGGCCTTCAGTCCGCACGAAGCGGAAGGGAGATCTAATCTTGAGAACGGCTTCCCACTTAGATGCTTTCAGCGGTTATCCGTTCCGAACGTAGCTACCCTGCTATGCCGTTGGCACGACAACAGGAGCACCAGAGGTTCGTCCATCCCGGTCCTCTCGTACTAGGGACAGCTTCTCTCAAATCTCCTCCGCCCACGGAGGATAGGGACCGAACTGTCTCACGACGTTCTAAACCCAGCTCGCGTACCGCTTTAAATGGCGAACAGCCATACCCTTGGGACCTGCTCCAGCCCCAGGATGCGATGAGCCGACATCGAGGTGCCAAACCTCCCCGTCGATGTGAACTCTTGGGGGAGATAAGCCTGTTATCCCCGGGGTACCTTTTATCCGTTGAGCGATGGCCCTTCCATTCGGAACCACCGGATCACTAAGACCTGCTTTCGCACCTGCTTGAGGTGTCCCTCTCGCAGTCAGGCTCCCTTATGCCTTTACACTCGACGGCTGGTTTCCAATCAGCCTGAGGGAACCATTGCGCGCCTCCGTTACATTTTGGGAGGCGACCGCCCCAGTCAAACTACCCACCAGACAGTGTCCCTCTCCCGGATAACGGGAGCAGGTTAGTATCCCGAGCAGATCAGGGTGGTATTTCAAGGTCGACTCCACCGAAACTAGCGTCCCGGCTTCAAAGTCTCCCACCTATCCTACACAGACCTACCCAAGATACACTGTCAAGTTATAGTAAAGGTCCACGGGGTCTTTCCGTCCTTCCGCGGGTTGCCAGTATCTTCACTGGCACTGCAATTTCACTGAGCCCCTCGTTGAGACACCGCCGAGATCGTTATGCCATTCGTGCAGGTCGGAACTTACCCGACAAGGAATTTCGCTACCTTAGGACCGTTATAGTTACGGCCGCCGTTTACTGGGGCTTCGGTTCAACGCTTCGCCCATACAGACTAACGCATCCCCTTAACCTTCCAGCACCGGGCAGGCATCAGACCCTATACATCATCTTGCGATTTAGCAGAGTCCTATGTTTTTAGTAAACAGTCGCCCCGGCCATTTCTCTGCGACCCCCCTCGGCTGAAGAAGAGAATTCTCTTACCAAAGGGGGCACACCTTCTCCCGAAGTTACGGTGTCAAGTTGCCGAGTTCCTTAACGAGGTTTCACTCAACGCCTTAGGATTCTCACCCCACCCACCTGAGTCGGTTTACAGTACGGACACCAATAGAACTCGCTAGAGGCTTTTCTTGTCAGTGTGGGATTTGCCGCTTCGCTCAGAATTGAACTCGTCATCACCTCTCAGGATTAACGGATCTCCGGATTTGCCTGGAAATCCTCCCTACGGGCTTGAACCGGGACAACCAACGCCCGGCACGGCATACCCTCCTGCGTCCCCCCATTGCTGATAACGCTCTATCAGTGGTACAGGAATATTAACCTGTTTGCCATCGCCTACGCCTATCGGCCTCAGCTTAGGGTCCGACTAACCCTGCGCGGATCAACCTTGCGCAGGAAACCTTGGGTTTTCGGCGTTCAGGATTCTCACCTGAATTTTCGCTACTCATGTCAGCATAAGCACTACCAGGGCCTTCACCGCTCCTTTCGGTACGGCTTCACCGGCTACTGGTACGCTCCCCTACCATCATAGGCTAACGCCTAGATCCGCAGCTTCGGTTAGATGCTTGAGCCCCGTTAAATTTTCGGCGCAGAACCACTCGACCAGTGAGCTATTACGCTTTCTTTAAATGGTGGCTGCTTCTAAGCCAACATCCTGGTTGTTTGTGCAATTCCACCGCCTTTACCACTTAGCATCTATTTGGGACCTTAGCTGGCGGTCTGGGTTCTTTCCCTTTCGTCTATGGAACTTATCTCCCATAGGCTGACTCCCAG
>ERZ1026792.525-NODE-525-length-31071-cov-3.559430_pt1:0-10000 | contig 31071 bp, 24 predicted proteins | sample MGYA00520884_ERZ1026792 | MGnify/ENA primary metagenome ERZ1026792 (study PRJEB33270, sample SAMEA104284473) | anaerobic digester metagenome | biome: Anaerobic digester microbiome; feature: mesophilic sludge digester; material: Anaerobic digester biomass... | reverse complement strand
CTCATTGTGGTGCGAGGCGATGGCCTCGACCACCTTGGCCGCCTCTCCGTGGCGCTTGGCGATCTCGGCGCCGATGATTGCGTGTGATCCTTCGACCTCGTGATCCACGGCCTTGCCGATATCGTGCAGCAGACCGACCCGTTTGGCCACCTTCTGGTTCACGCCGAGCTCGGCAGCGATGATCCCGCAGAGATGCGCCACCTCAAGAGAGTGCTGATAGACGTTCTGGGAAAAGCTGGTCCGGTATTTGAGCTTGCCCACCAGCTTGATGAGCTCGGGGCTGATCCCGTGGACCCCCACGTCAAAGGTGGCCTGCTGGCCCGCCTCCCAGATGCCGTCGTTGATTTCCTTGGTGACCTTTTCCACTACCTCCTCGATCCGGGAGGGGTGGATCCTGCCGTCGATCACCAGGGTTTCCAGAGAGAGCCTGGCGATCTCTCTCTTGATCGGGTCGAAGCTCGATACGATCACCGCATCGGGCGTATCGTCGATGATGAGGTCGACCCCGGTGACCGCCTCGATCGACCGGATGTTGCGCCCTTCCCTGCCGATGATCCGGCCCTTCATCTCTTCACTGGGCAGGTTGACCACGGAGACGGTCCGCGAGCTCACCACATCCGCCGAGTACCGCTGGATCGCGGTTGCCAGAATGCTCTTGGCCTTTCTGTCGGCCTCCGCCTCAGCCTCGTCGGATATCTGCTTGAGCAGCTTTGCAGCCTCGTGCCTGGCCTCGCTTTCCAGAGACTGCATGAGCTCCTTCTTCGCCTGCTTGGAATCCATCCCGCTGATCTCTTCCAGCTTTGCTATCTGCTGCTTACGGAGATTCTCCACGTCCGCCTTCATGTTCTCCACATGGCGCTGCCTGTCTGCCAGAGACTGTTCGTTTTTCTTGAGCTCCTGCTCGCGCTTGTCCAGCGTTGTCAGCTTGTGGTCGATGAGCTCTTCCCGCTGGTGGATCCGCTTCTCGATCGCGGAAACCTCCTTGAGGCGATCCTTGGCCTCGGCATCACTCTGGCTTTTGGCGGTGAAAATGATCTCCTTGGCCTCGATCTGCGCGTCGGCTATGATGTTTGACGCTTCTTTCTTGGACTCTTCGATCATCCTGCGGGATGTCTCTTCGGCATCCCTCCCCTTCTTCTTTCCGATGTGGGTATTTACGACGTACCCACCGGCTGCACCGATGAATACGGCAATCAGTAACAAAAGCATTTCCATTATTGCACCTCATTTTTTGATCTGAAAAACACACCTGTCTGAGTCACTACACAATCCACCTGCATATCCCATGAATCAGCGGGGAGTCGCTCTAAAAAGCATTCATCGAAGCACACGCCGACGGCCGGTATGTTGGTGCCGCCCTGCATCAGCCTGTCGTAGTATCCCTTTCCGTACCCGATGCGGTGACCGATGCGGTCGAAACTGATACCGGGAACGAACAAAAGATCGATGTCATTCAATGGGAAGGGGGCGCCGTTCTGCGGCTCGGGGATTCCGAAATGTCCGGGAACGAGTTCATCGAGGCTCTTCACCGGATAGAAATCTAGCTCATGGTCCCGTACCCTGGGAAACAGGGCGGTCTTTCCGGCGTCGCCCAGGAGAGGGAGCAGGTCCGCCTCGCCGCGCACCGGATAATAGAGCGCGAAGGTGCGCGCTTTTCGGTACAGGGGCAGCGCGCGGATATGGGTCAGGATTTGTGACTCCGACCGTATCTTATCTTCGCCGGCGATGCGCTGGCGGCAGACCAGCATGGATGCTCTGATCGCGGTTTTGCTCTCCATGTTCCCGTATGGCATGCGGTCATTTCAGGAGAGAAATGAACAGGCGGGCTCGAAAATCTCACAAAAGAAAACGGCCTCCGCCTTCTGTTCTCCAAATCCCTGATATATCAATCACGCCAGCCCCTGCGCGACTGGATCAGGCTGTCATCTCAGGGGAGATACTTTCACCCGGTTGCTGTGGAAGCGTTCACTCATCGCATGGATCAGGAGGTCGTGAAGGCCCGTTCACGAGAAAGCCTCTATTTCATTCCATTATCGATATCGTCTATGAGCTGATCGACCTTTCGGGAAACCGACTCTTTGTATTTCATCAACTCCGATCTTGCCTGTGCAACATCATCAGCCAGATTCAGCATCACCATGGTTGCGAGCTCCATGGTAGAAACCGCGGAGCCTTTCTGCTGAATGTCCAGAACCTTCTCGTTGACGTACCGTGACAATGACTGTACGTGCTCCTCATTACCCTTGGCCTTAACCTTGTATTCCTGCCCCAATATCTGTATCGTTATCGTGTCCTGCACAAGATATCAAAACGCTTCCACACACGCGATAAGGTGTGCAACCTTTTGCTTCACCTGTTCTTTTTCTCCCAAGAGATTCTCAATCTCCTGCTTTAACCCGTTTACCTCTTCCTCCTTTTCTTTCAGCTTGACGGCTAGCTCTCCATTGTGCTTTTTGAGAGTCTTTACCAGCTCCAGTAAGCCGAGAATTCTTTCCTCCAGTATATCGAGTTTTTCCAACAACATCACCTCTTATTATCAGCTGGTTGATTATACATCTATTCTACCCTCTCAAGTCAAGAACCTATTCTCCCAGCAAAGAAGCGGCTTCGCGCACCGTTCTTCTAGTGATGGGAAATTTCACGACCTGTTGCAGAAAACCGGGCAGAAATTTTTTTTCACACTCTCGGGGTAAAGAGGAAGATTGCTTAAAAATCCTCGACCAAACGACCGATAGGTAGAGATAATATCTCGTGATGGAGGAAACGATGAACGAGTCCCACCTCGACATGCTCTATGCTCTGGCAAAGGAGCTCAATACCGCGGATGATATCCCCACCATGTTCGATGCGGTGATCACCCATCTCCCGAAGGTGATCGGCGCCAGGTATTGCTCGCTCTTTATCCGAAACCCTTCTTCAGGCGAGCTCGAGCTCAAGGCACACAACCACACCGACATCGGAGAAGACCCGTTCATCAATGTCGGTTCGCAGCAGGAAAGCGTCATGAATCTGGTCCTTTCGCGCAGATCTTCCTTGATCATCAGAGACATCGAAGAGGATATCGGCGTTCAGAACAAGGACAAGTACACCACCAAGTCCTTTATGTGCATCCTCATCAAACACGCCGACGATATCAAGGGTGTCCTCAACCTCGCGGATAAGCCGGACGGCGGCTTCTCCAAAGAAGACATGCTCATCAGCTCGATTATCGGCGAGCTTCTCGGAGCTCTGCTTGCACGGATAGACCTGAATGCCGTATAATATGCGGCATGGGATTCACCTGCGGGATTGTGGGCCTTCCGAATACGGGAAAGTCCACCTTATTCAATCTGGTCACGAAAGCCGGGGTGCCTGCGGAAAACTACCCGTTCTGCACCATCGACCCCAATATCGGGATCGTGAACGTCCCGGACGGAAACCTGTCTGAAATCGCGGCGATCACCCATCCGGACAAGATCACCCCGACGACTCTGAAGATCTACGACATCGCGGGGCTCGTCAAAGGGGCATACAAGGGAGAAGGCCTCGGCAACCAGTTTCTCGGGCACATCAGGGGGGTGGATGCCGTCATCCACATGGTCCGGTGCTTCGAGGACGCCAACGTCTCACATGTATACAGCGAGATCGACCCCGTGGGAGACATGGAAGTCATTCTCACCGAGCTGGTCATGGCCGACCTCGAAATCATCGAGAAGCGCAAGGATTCAGTGGCGAGGGGCCTGCGGGTCGGGAAAAAGGATGTTCCCAAAGCCGAAATCGAGATGATCGACGCGGTGGAGGGCGCGCTGCTGGAGGGGAAATGCCTGGTCGACACCGGCCTGGAGCTGGACCAGTCGCTCATGAAATCCTGGGGCATCCTCACGGCGAAGCCGTATCTCGTGGTGGCGAACATCGGAGAGGACGATGTGACGGGCGGCTCGGAAAAGCTCGAGCGGCTCATCCGGTGGGGACGGGAGCGGGGAAGGAAGGTCATCCCTATCTGCACCAAATTCGAGCTGGAGGCATCCGAGCTCGACGAGGAAGACCGCGCGGAGTTCCTCTCGTCCGTCGGAATCGAGCGGCCGGGGATAGACGCTCTCATCAGCGCATGCTATGAGATCCTCGACCTGATCACCTTCTACACGCCGGTTGGCAGGGAACTCAAGGCATGGACCCTGAAGAGAGGGAGCACTCTCCACGATGCGGCAGGGCTCATCCATACCGACATCCAGGAAGGGTTCATCAAGGCCGATGTGGTGAGCCTATCCGATTTCCTCGCCCATCAGGGCATGCACGGGGCGAAGGAGTCGGGCGCGGTTCTGATCGAGGGCAGGGAGTTCGTCCTGAGGGACAAAGACGTGGTGGTCATCCACTTCCGTTGAAAGCCCGCACCTTCTCCCCTCATCAACGGAGCAGCTCGGCCCGCTCCTTCTGAACCTCGTCGGGTGAAAAGTACCGGGCGGTATGGTTCTGCATATCGTAGACCATCACCCCGCCGAGAGAATCTCTGACGGAAGAATACAGAACGTCTCCGTTTTCATCCGCCATCAGCACCCCATTGTCTGTCCGGGAGAGGGAAAACGTCTTTCCGGGGTCTGTGTCCGATTTCACCTCGACTGTTCCGCTGGCAGGATCATATCGCATGGAAAGGCTGTTCACCCCGTCTCTTACGATTTTTTCATTCTTGTCTGAGGCCGTCGACGTCCTGGTCGACTGAATGAGGTTCTCTCCAGTCCAGAACTCGATGGAATTGAGCACCACTGCGTCTGCGAGGATCGCGGTCCCGTATATCGGGGTTATGGCGAAAACGAGAAAGAGCGCTTCATCTATCCACCGCTCCTGATCTCTGTGAAACTGATACAGCTCATTGGTGAGTGCGAACGTACCGGTACACCCTGTCATGAAAACGGCGGCGAAGGCCAGGCCCGTCAGTGTCTTTTTCATACACTTCTCCTTATTTACGGCTCTGTTGAGCTTTTAAGGATAATGAATAACGGAAGAAGGCGGGAAAACAACCGAGAGGTCGAGTTCTGTACGGGAGAGCCCGGAGCATGGGGCCTCTGCGGCCGTTCACAAAAAACGGCGGCTCATCCGTCGGCTTTCATGCGGTTCATCCGATAAATGAAGGCGAGGACCTCGGCCACCACCCGATACAGATCTTCGGGAATTTCTTCATTGATATCAAGGCAATATAGTGCATCGAGGAGAGTCTTGTCCTGTTTGACGGGGATGTTGTGCTCCCGGGCAATGGCCAGTATTTTCTCTGCAATCGAGCCGCGCCCCTTGGCGGTCACCCTGGGCGCGGGGTCCTTGCCCCGTTCGTATTTCAGCGCAACAGCCTTGTCCGGCTCCTTTTTCATACCAGAACGTCCACTCCCTTCAGCAGATGATCCTTCAAGGCCGTGCGGGCAACCCTGACATATCGTACTCCGAAAGGCTCAAGGCCGGCCTCGAGCTCATGCAGGTGCCCGTTGAGGAAATCGGCCGTGTCTTCCGAAGGTGTCATGATCTCCACCTCTACCCCCCGATCCATCCGGGCCGTGCACTCGAGGCTTCCCAGACGGTCGGTATCGATTCCGAAGTGCAGAACATATGCATCGCCGTCCCGTTCGACCGATACCTTCGCACTGCCGCCCGATTCTTCATCCACCAGAGGAATGAGCAGGAAAGCGAGGGCCTCGGGATGCTGGGTCAACTGTTCGGCCAGCGCCGCGACGATCTCAGCCTTCCCGGCATCGTTTCCCGGCCGGGAGGGAAGGCGCCGGACGATTTCCTGGAGGAGAAAGGACTCTATCGGCTTGTCTCCGAAGCTGCCTACCAGGCGGCTCAAGGCGTTCCCGAGGTTTCGAAGGCTCGGACTCTGGCCCTCGATTCCGGAATCCGCCAGCTTCAAGACGATCCGGGGACTCAGTGCGTGGACCTTGAGATTGAGCACTTGCCCCCTGTGCAGGGCCATGGTCGTTTCCACCATGATGCGCCTGCCGAACATGGAGACGAGCACCTGTCCCGATTTCGGAGCGGACAGAACCGTGGCGACCAGTGTTCTGCCGATGGAAAGGGTGGGAATATTTTCATTGAGTACGATGCTGCCTGACTGAAGATGCCCGGGAAGGATCTGCATCGCCGGCTACACGCTATCCTGATTCTTCATCTTGATCATGAGCTGCACTTCGCCGAGCGGGATACCGGTGATCCGCGAGATGTCCTCGGGCCCGTATCCGCCGCTAAAGAGCTTCTGAACGTCCGATGATGTGTAGTCCTTCGCCTGCCTGGCGCTGATGTACGTCTTCTCGAGGCCCTCCATCACAAGACGGGCCTCTCTTATCTTGTCATCGAGCTCGGTCAGCACCCGGTTGACGAGCTCAACCTTGATCTGGATCTGCTCCTGGAAATTTCCGGAAAGGTCCTGCGTCTGCTGAATGACGTCCCTGAGGTCGTCGAGTGCGGACGGCACGGGCTTCTTCTTCCTGTCTGCGAGAATGAAAAACACGACCACTCCGAGCAGGACCGCAAGCACGATCACCTGAATCAGGAGAAGGAGTCCGGTCGGGTCCAAGGTTACACCACCACGTCGATGATGTGCTTCCTCACGCCTTCGCGTTCGGTTTCTTCAGGTGCGCCCTCGTTTTTTTCACCGGCCTGCCCGTTCTGCTCGCCCTTCGCGTTCTTTTGGTCGCGATCTTTGGCGGCGATCTCCCGGCCCTTCTGGGATTCGTTGACCTCCCTGCTCTTCTTGAGCCGCTCCTTCGCCTCTTCCTCGGTGAGGATCTGCTTGGCTATGTCGGGCTGGACGAATGAGCTCTGGCTTATCTTCTCGATTCTCCCGCCCTGGGAAAGTATCGCCGATATGTCTGATGGTCCAGGCATCTGCGCACCTCTTACCTGTTCTATCGACCTTAATTTATATCAACTAAAGCTTGCATTTGCAACATCAGACGATGAAGTCCGCCGAAGCACAGAGCGTCGCAACTTTTGCATGAACTCCGCAGCTGTCCCGGGGAACCGGCAAGGGTCAGGACGCCGTCCGACAGCTCTCAAGGAGAAGACTGCGGGCAGGGATGATGAAGAGAAAGCGGGCGAAGCCTATGCGGCTTCGCCCACTTTCTGTATTGATCCTCTCATGCCTGCGGAGAAGAGCCTGCCGCAGGATTCGAAGAGAATGAACTTGGTTCCGAGCAGCGGAATGTTCTTCTCCTGCGCCAGCTTTACGGCATCGGAAGAAGGGCGCTTTCCCCGCACGAAGATGATGGCTCTCAAGTCCAGCGTCTCCGCTGTCCGGACAACCAGGGGATTGGTGAGGCCGGTCAGGAGAATGGACCCTTCCTTGGCAAAGGCGAGAACGTCACTCATCAGGTCGGCCGCAAAACCGGTGTTTACTTCCATGCCCAGCATGTCATCGCCGACAATGACGTCTGCATCCAGTAGATTTTTGATCTCCGCAAGGGTCATACGTTCTCCTATCGTGTCCTCGTGCTACTTGGACATCACGTAGCTGTGAATCGCCCGGGCGGCCTTTCTTCCGGCACCCATGGCGAGGATGACCGTTGCAGAGCCCGTGACGATGTCGCCGCCGGCAAACACGCCTTCGCGCGAGGTCTGACCCGTCTCTTCATCTGCAACGATGTAGTTCCACTTGTTGGTTTTCAGGCCCGGGGTCGTGCTCTGCACCAGGGGGTTGGAGCCGGCTCCGATGGCGACCACCACGGTATCGACTTCCTTGATGAACTCGCTGCCCTTGATGGGGACCGGCCTGCGCCTTCCGGATTCGTCGGGCTCGCCCAGCTCCATCTGCAGGCATTCGATGCCCGTGACCCAGCCTTTGTCATTGCCGATATACCTGATGGGATTGGTGAGAAGATGCAGCTCGATCCCCTCTTCCTCGGCATGGTGGATCTCTTCGATCCTCGCCGGCATTTCCTGGCGCGACCTGCGGTAGACCAGGTATACATGATCCGCTCCGAGCCTCATTGCGGTGCGGGCGGAGTCCATGGCCACATTGCCTCCGCCGATGACGGCGACGTTCTTGCCGCGAACGATGGGGGTGTCGTACTCCGGGAACTTGTAGGCCTTCATGAGGTTGGACCTGGTGAGATATTCATTGGCGGAGTAAACGCCGTTGAGGTTCTCCCCGGGGATGTTCATGAACGAAGGAAGTCCTGCTCCCGTGCCCAGGAACACCGCATCGAATCCCTCTGCGAACAGCTCATCCACGGTGGCCACCTTGCCGATTACGTTCGACGTTTCGATCTTTACACCCAGTTTCTTCAGATAGTCAACCTCTGCCGCCACAATGGTCTTGGGCAGCCTGAACTCGGGGATTCCATACACCAGAACCCCTCCCGGGGCATGGAGGGCTTCGAAGATGGTCACGTCATGGCCCAGCTGCACCAGGTCGCCTGCCACGGTGAGGCCTGCGGGGCCCGATCCGACCACCGCAATTCTCTTTCCGGTCTTCTTCTCGATCTTCGGGATTGAGACCTCGCCTGCTGCGCGCTCATAGTCCGCCACGAAGCGCTCGAGTCTTCCGATGGCCACCGGCTCGGATTTCTTGCCGCGCACACACTTGACCTCGCACTGTACTTCCTGGGGGCATACCCTGCCGCAGACGGCCGGAAGGGCGTTGGTCGTCTTGATCTTCTTCGCCGCCTCGATGAACTTGCCTTCGGCCACCAGCGCAATGAAGCCGGGGATATCGACTTCAACAGGGCACCCTTCGACGCACTCTGGCTTCTTGCACTGGATGCACCGCAGCGCCTCTGTTTTTGCTGTTTCCGGTGTGTAGCCGAGGGGAACTTCGTCAAAGTTTCTCTTCCGCACCTGCGGGTCCTGCTCCGGCATCGGCTGGCGAGGGATTTTCAGTCTTTCTTTCATTTCCATGGTATCAGGCCCCCTTTCCCTGTTGTTTGCATGAGCAGTAATGATCGTAGCATTGCTTTTCGTCGTTGAGGTAGATGCGCTGCCTGTCTATAAGCTCCTTGAAATCCACCTGATGACCGTCGAACTCCGGTCCGTCCACGCAGACGAAGCGGGTCTTGCCGCCCACAGTGACCCTGCAGGCGCCGCACATTCCCGTGGCGTCCACCATGATGGAGTTCAGGGATACGACAGTGGGAACATTGTACTTCTTCGTCACATCGCACAGCGCTCTCATCATGGGAACCGGCCCGATGGCCACGACCAGGTCGATCTTCTTCGTGCCCGTCAGGAGATACTTTTCCTCGAGGGCCTGGCTGACGAAGCCGTGATAACCGTAGGATCCGTCATCCGTGGTCACGATGATCTCGTCCGATACGGACTTCATCTCGTCTTCCATGATGATCAGGTCCTTGTTCCGGGCGCCTATGATGGAGATGATGTAATTGCCTGCATTCTTCATGGCCTGGGTAATGGGAAAGACCGGGGCCACACCCACTCCTCCTCCGACGCATGCCACGGTGCCGATCTTCTCGACATGGGTCGGCTGCCCCAGGGGACCGACGAGATCGAGCAGGATATCTCCCTTACTGAGCTCCGAGAGATGTGCGGTGCTTTTCCCCACGACCTGGAAAATGATGGTGACTGTTCCCTTCACAGGGTCTGCATCAGCAATGGTGAGGGGAATCCGCTCTCCCTCTTCGTGGATCCTCAAGACCACGAATTGTCCGGCCTTTCTCTTTTTCGCGATCTTAGGAGCGTCTAAAACAAGTTTAAATACGTTCTCTGACAACTGTTGTTTTTCCAAGATCTTGGATGACATATTTCCTCCATTTTTTCGATCGGTATTTTGCAACTGCGGAAAACACCCCTGTAAGGATCCCCAGCGTAAAGAATGCACCCGGAGGGAGTATCATTACCAGAACCGGCTCGTAACCGCCGCCGAATACGGGGAAGCCGAAAAGCGAGCCGTTTCCGAGGAGCTCTCTGATGCTCCCGAGCATCACCAGCGCCAGCGTAAATCCTGCACCCATCCCGATAGCGTCGGCAATGGACAGAAAAACGGAATTCTTGGAGGCAAACGCCTCTGCCCGTCCGAGGATGATGC
>ERZ1026792.524-NODE-524-length-31091-cov-8.926011_pt1 | contig 31091 bp, 33 predicted proteins | sample MGYA00520884_ERZ1026792 | MGnify/ENA primary metagenome ERZ1026792 (study PRJEB33270, sample SAMEA104284473) | anaerobic digester metagenome | biome: Anaerobic digester microbiome; feature: mesophilic sludge digester; material: Anaerobic digester biomass | place... | reverse complement strand
TGACATGCCCTCCCAATTTGCAGCGACCTCCAAGTCCTGCGCCGAGCAATCTATTCGGTGCGTGGCCATGGTCGATTGCCAGTTTCGACCTCCAGACAATACGTTTTGTCGTCAGGTTCGTGAGAAAAGACCGTTTGTGGGTACCCGGTATCGGGGCACGAGGCATCGGTCCCCTCGTGAACACTCACGATTCGGTAGACGACCCTTTTTTGTTTGAAAGCTTCGCCCCTCTTCGTGCACTCTGCCGAATCGAGCGTACTGTCCTCAAGGCGCGCCCTGACAGTGACGCAGTCTCCAAGTGCTAAGCCGCTGCTACTACCTCCGCAGCCGCCAACTCCGGCGGGGATAGCGAGGGCAGCTGCTGCGAGGACCCACCGGAGTGGGTGCCACATTGACCCAAATGACCGACTAATGTTCATACTTGCTCAACTCCTGATGGTTGCATGGGTGGGGACGAACTTCACCTAGAGACGTAGTTCTGCGGGCGAGGCAGTAACACCTAAACCTACATGGAATGCAGGCAACGGGCGATGGCTGGGTCAGGGCGGGGCTAGGGTCCGCCCAGAATCGCTAGTCCAAACGCAATGGCCGCCCCGATAGCGGATCCGATTGACATGAGAGCCCATATCGGCGTGCGCACCGCAAAGAATACATCGGCGAGGCTCCCGTGCCCTCGCACAAGATTTACGATCTGGGAGAACGTCCCGTTTCCCATCCAGATCGAAAACGCCAACAGGCAAATTCCTAGCCCTGCAAAGCCAACTCGTGTGAGTTCTACGCCGGTCGAGGTCTCTTGCGTGCCTGAGTTCAAAAGCCAGACACCGAACCCACCAAGCAATCCAACGGTCAACAGGAGCGGCCCACATCCCAAAAGGGGCTGTGAACGAAGTTGAGCAGTCCCTGCTTTCGCCGCCGCCGGTTCACCGACTACAGGTTCAATCTCTGCAGTCCACGTTTCGCCATCAAACCACCGGTGCTGGTTGGGGTACCATGGATCCTGGTACCATCCAGCTTCATATGACATTGGTCCTCCCGATACTTGTATCGCTCGCAGGTTCATGGTTGTAGTCAAGTCGGTTGTTGGTGCTCGTTCAACCAGCCTTGCTCGGCTACCGCTATCCTTTCGAAAGAGTCGATCTAAGATCGCTGAGTCTGGACGGGACTTCGGTTCGAGCCCCCCATTCGCCGTTGGGGGCGGGATCTCTCAAGAGGCGCTTTCGCATCCGTCGGACGAGACGGTAGGCACGCATATTCAATGTGTCCTCCACGTGGAGGACCGCGATCGGCGCTGCAGCATCGCCTTCCAATCTGATTTGGGCTAGGAAGGGTGGGTCTCCTTCCGAAAAGTCGATCGATGACTGCCAGACGATATGACGTCGACTTGGGCTTAGGTAGACGTGTGCTGGTAATAGCATTGTGCATATGTCGGGAGACTTGTTGATGATCTCAGTGATGAAACCATCAAGAGTGAGATCTTGATGACGCGGGGTTGAGGGGCGAACCCGCGGAAATCCGGTGGTGGCTCTCCAGTCCGAACCGCTCGCTGACTATCATCAAGCTGGAAGGTTGCAGCATCTGAGCCATCAACCGCCCATGCGTACGCCCTGAGGCCGTAACTGGACTCGAATCGAATGGCGGCAAACTCGACACCCTTGTGCGCGGCCAGCGAGGCGAGACGCCGAACTGAGTCGCACGGGTCGGGAGAGCCGGGGGACATCCCTTCGTGAAACAGCACCGTACCTGAGTTGAATCGCGGCGGTAGGCCAGGGCGCGGCCATACCGATTGGGCGTACACATCCAATGTGTTTGCAGCTGGTGATTCCATGGTGTCCTCCGCGTGCCAAATGGTTCGTGGCGCTCACTCTGTTCAGGCAGGCCCCGTCGTGACCTGACGGAGGAGTGATCGCTCAGCAAGGGCGAAACCACTTTACTCAAAGGTGCGCCAGGCGGCAATGGGACTGACGTTCCGCACTTCTCGGGGACGTTATAGCTGCATTTCGCTGACCGGTCGGTGGGCGTGGCCGGGGTGATGGCGTGTCAGGTGGTGTAGGTGGTGGTGGGGATGTCGAGGAGTTCGAGGATCTGGGTTTGTTGGGGGGTGAGGTCGGGTTGGAATGTTTGGATGGTGTGGCCGGTGGTGTCGGTGAGGTGGTGGCGGGCGGCCCCGGCGAAGATTTGGAGGATGCGTTGGGCTGAGGGTGCGGTGCAGGGCCGGTGTTCGGGGTAGAGCGCGATGTTGGTGAGTTGGCGGGCGTTCATGTTGTTGCGGATGTGGCGTTCGATGAGGGCTCCGGTGAGGAGGGCGAGGAATTGGCAGAGCAGTAGGGCTTCGATGCGGTGGGCGGCCTGGAGGTAGACGGGGGCGACGGTTTGGTGGTCTTTGAGGATGTGGTTTCGGCGTTCGAGGTTGGGTTGGTAGCGGTACGCGGCGAGGACTTCGGCGTCGGTGAGGGTGGTGTCGTTGGTGATGAGCGGGAAACAGCCGTCGGAGGCGGCGTCGTGGGTAACGCGTGGTTCGTTGACGGTGAACCTGATCTGGTGGTGGGTGGCGACGATTTTGCGGTAGCGGGTGTTCGGGCCGGGTCGGCCCCGGTTCTCTTGTTTGTGTTTGGTGGTGGTGTGCTCGGTGATCGTGTAGTTGATCCACCGGCTGGCACCGGTCTCTTTCAACGCTGCGTCGGCGGCGGTCTGGACGGCAACCAGGGTTTTCATCCTGGTTTTGGGTGACACGAGTTTCTGGTTGAGGTCGTCGATCGCAGCGATGCCTTTGGCGATGCGGGCCCGCCGCGACTCGGCGTCCCGGTCGGTCTTGGTGGAGGAACGAACCCAGATGATCCGGTAGCCGTCGACCGATGGGCCGGTCGGGTTGGGGGTGGTGTGAAAGGTTTGGTCGGGTTCACCGATCCGGTTGGCCGGCCGGTGGTGGGCTTCGGTCCACTCGACTGCGATGGTGGCGATGCGGTCGCGGAACTGGCGGTCTTCTTTGCGGGTGCGGGGCAGGATCGTGACGAACCGGCCGCCATGGCTGTTGATGTGGTCCATTGCGGGCCGGTTGCACAGTTTCGAGTCGGCCACATACAAGAAGTCGGGTCGCCCGACCAGGACAACCAACTCGTCCCAGGTGGGGATGTGGGTAGGGTCATCGGCGGTGTTGCCGTCCTCGACACGGAACGCGACCGGGACGGCGCCGTCGGCTGACACGGTGAGGACACACAACAGCTGTTTCAGGTCGGGCCGGTGGTCTTTGTTGTGCCCGTAAGTGATTGCGGGTGTCGGCTTGTCACCACGAACGGCTCCGGTCGCTTGGTGGTAGCCGCCCGAGAACGTGACGGTGGTCGAGTCGTTGTGGAGCTGGTCCATGTTGATGTCGAAGTGCCGGACCGCTGACAACACGGTGTGGGTGATCAGGCTGGCCCGGTCTGTGTCGAAGAGCCGGTCCAACATCCGGCCGGTCCGGTCGTCGTTCAACGTGTCAACATCGGTGGCGGTCAGGCCGAACAGTGCCGGGTCGAACCCGGCGGCCCATTCGGCCAGCGCGTAGATCGGCTGATGGTCGATCGTCAGGTTCCGGACCAACACCCCGATCACCACAGCCGGGTCAAGACGCAGTCGGGCGTCGTTCGCGGGGAGGAACCGGTCGATGATCGCATCGAGGCCGATCCGGTCCAGGAAATGGTTGACGATCGGCAGGGCCCCCAACGTTTCGGTGCGGAGCACGAAGGGCTCCTGGTTGGCCGGTTCCATCGGTGGTGTCCCCCCTTGAGGGTGAGGGTCCTTGACAGAACCATCAACGAACGACCAGTATACATACTGACCGGCGTTCAGTGGTGGATGGTCGACGACAACCTGGAGGGCCAGATGGCCACACGCCTTGAGCAGTATCGACAGCAGTACGAGCAGCTGAAGGCCGAGCTCGTCGACATCGGGTTCGTCTGCCAGGGCAGTGTTCTGGAGCGCTACACGTCGTGTGGGAACCCGAACTGTCGGTGCCAGGCCGACCCGCCCCAACGCCACGGCCCCTACTGGCAATGGACCCGCAAAGTCGCAGCCAAGACGGTCACCGTGAGGCTTTCCCCAGAAGAAGCAGTCCTCTACCAGGAGTGGATCGACAACAACCGGCGGCTCCGCCGGATCGTCGCCGACATGGACAAGATCTCGACCAAAGCCCGCAAGATCCTCCTCGCCCAAGCAGCCAAAGCCGCCAGCAAGTAGCACGGGCCACACCCAGCCCGGCCGGTCACCTAAATGCGGTTATAACGCCCCCGAGAAGTGCGGAACGTCAGATTCACCAGCAGATTTGAGGGGTTTTTCCATGGGCAAAGAATTTGATGGATGTCCGATTTTCGCTAGCGCTCACCCGTCAGCGCAATCTGGACGGCTAGCGGGGACCACTCCGTGGGGTCCTCTCACGCCTGAGCGGGCCCTTGGAGCGGCCAGCCAGCCCTCGATCGCGCATCGAAGCTCACCACTCGACGGGACTCCCCCTACCCGGAGCATGCCCCTCGGGCCTGATTCGTAAGTTGATTGATGGCGACCTGATCCTTGGGTCGGGCGGTCATCATGACAGGCAGACCAAGGGGGAAAGGCAAGCCGATGGGAGACGAACCGGAACCGGTTTGATGACGACGTGTTCATCGGGGCGCTCTCCGGGGCGTGAACTCGCCTGGGAGGGCGGGTAGCCCCTCCCGATAGCCCACGTGTCCCATCACACTTAATGATGGGACTCACCCTCAGATACTGCTGGTGCTGTCAGAGCTACGTCACGCATGGCGAAAATCGGACTCTCTCAGCTCGGTCCGAGATTCGAGTTGACTTCCAACTCCGCCCGGCACTCAGCGGGTCCGTCGACCAGATCCTGCTTGTAGGCACCGGCTGGCACGCGATCGACCTCTCGCGGAAGTTCGATTTGTATGAACAGAGAATCGTCACGTAGCTCACCCGAGAATCCTAGATCAGTGTCGAAACCCTCCATGGTCCCTCCAAAGCCCATATTGAGCGGCTCGCACGAAACAAACGTCAACTCAACTCCCTCATTCTGAACCTGGATCCACCGGTGGTGTTTGCGTGTGACATGAGTTGAATGTTCCTCAACGCGACAAGTGCCCCCTTGGGGTGGGAAACTTCGAGTGTTCAAAGCACAAAGATTTCCACGCACGAGGAGGCACTGCCGGTGAGCAGTCTTGTCTATGGCAACGGTCCGATCAAGATCGACTTTGACGATCCGAAACTGTCTGGTGATGGCGGGCTGATGTTGGTCTCAGCCATGTTCGAACGGTTGGGTGTCGCCGAGACCGCACAGCGGTGGGTGAACGTCCAAGGGGACGGGTCAGCGAACGTCGGACCGAAGCTGGAAACGCTGGTCGCCACGATGATCGCTGGTGGTTCCCACATCGACCACGCCAACCGGCTCCGCGCTGGTGCTACCAGCGAACTGTTGCGCCACCACACGTACGCGCCGTCCACGTTGGGCACGTGGCTTCGGTGTTTCGACAAAGTGTCGGTCACCCAGCTCGATCTGCTCGCGGGTGAGTTGTTCGTCCGGGCGTGGAACGCCGGGCTGGCCCCGTGGCGTCACGGCACCGTCGTCGTCGATTTCGACTCGACGGTCGCCCGGGTGTTCTCCTCTGCGAAGGAAGGCGCCGCATACGGTTACACCAAAGAGTTGGGCTATCACCCGCTGGTCGCCACGATCGCCGACACCGGGGAGATCGTCGCGTGTGGGAACCGTGACGGCAACGCCCACACCGCTGCCGGTTCGCGTCGGATGTTGTCGATCGTTGTTGGTCGGCTCCGGCGGGCGGGGCACCTCGGACCGATCGAGATCCGGGCCGATTCGGGGTTCTGGTCCGAGAAGTTGATCGACCGGTGTGTCCACCTGAATGTCGGGTATTCGGTGACGGTGAAACGAACTTCGCGGATGTGGGACCTGATCAACACGATCGGCGAGGACCGTTGGGAGCCAATCGTCTATCCGGCCGGTGTTGCCCAGGTCGCCCAGATCTTCGATGACAAGTGGGGGCGGATCATCTGCCGTCGGGTCCGTAACACCCGCGACGGTGCGCTCTTTGATACGTGGGAACACCACGCGTTCATCACCTCGAACGGGCTCCCAACCGTCGAGGCCGACGCCTACCATCGTGCCCACGCGATCGTGGAGTTGAACATCCGCGATCTCAAAGCCGGTGGGCTCGCCCACATCCCGTCGGCAGACCGTCACGCCAACGCCGCGTGGGTGATCTGTGCTGGGATCGCCCACAACATCGCCCGCTGGGCCACCAACTTCGACACCGACGGGTTCCCGATCCGCCGGCGAACCACCCTCGCCACGATCCGGCACTTGTTCATCGCCCTCGCGGTCCGGGTGTGTCGCCCGCAAGGCAAACCGAGGATCTCCGGGCCTCTCGACTGGCCCGCAGCCGAATGGATCCAAGCATGCAACTCCTCGATCGCGGCCATGCCCCGCTGGTCGGGATAGCTCCCACCCTGGCGGCCCCGAACCCGCCATACAACACCGACCGTCCGGACACACCCCACCCCGCCACGATCCTGGTTTCGGCGCGCCCCGAACCACAGAAACCACACCAAACCACGAATGGGCGTCAGTCAAACGTCACAATCCGGGACTGTTATCAAACACCGGTGGATCCAGGTTGACAGGGGGCGGGCTTCACTCGACCGGTCTTCCGGGGTTGCTGAGACATCTCCTACAGCCGATCGCCGGGCACATGACAACGTCTCGATCCTGGGGTCGACCCTCGGAGCCTGTCAATAGTTGATTGCCGGTTTTCTTGGTTGTCGGTTGGGTGGTTCAGCGGGTGTGTAGTTCGGTGGGGTTGATCCACACCCGTTCGGGCTGGTGGGGCGGGTGTGGCCGCCCGTTGGGGAACCGCTCCGGGTGCGCCTGGAAGGCGGCATCAAGGACGGCCTGACGGGCGATGTCGATCCGTTGACCGTGCCCGCCGTGACGATCAGCGGGGGTAAGCATCCCGATGCCCGAATGATGATGCTCGTTGTTATACCAGCCAAAGAACTGTTCGCAGTGAGCGGTCACCTCCGCGAGCGTCTCAAACGTTGTGGGCCAGTCCGGCCGGTACTTCAACGTTTTGAACGCAGCCTCCGCGTGGGGGTTGTCGTTGGACACCCGCGGTCGTGACAACGACCGGCGCACACCGAGAGTGTCGTACAGCTCGGCGAGCGTCCCCGAGGTCATCTGGGCGCCCCGATCCGAATGGACCTCCAACTGGTGACGTTCGATCCCTTCCCGGGCTGCGATGGTGGCGATCAGCTTCTCGGCGATGGCAGCGGTTTCCTCGATGTCGACACACCAGCCAACCGCTTTACGGGACCACAAGTCCATCACCAGATACAGGTAGAACCACACCCCCTTGGCCGGGCCCGGGATCCGGCTGTAGGGGTCGGGCCGCAGCGCCCTGTCCGCATTGTCTGCTGGTGGGTTTCTGCGGCCCGCCCTCCGAACCGGACGTGCGACTTTCGCCGCATCCGGCTCTCCATGTGTTCATGCCGCTGGTGCGGGTGATCCTGTGATGACGCTTGACCATGGTGTCGGGATCTTGGCGCCCCGGTAGCGGTAACGCTCGATGGCGACCGTGTTGGGGCGGAACATCTCGATGCCGCCGTCGTGGATCCTCCATCCAGGGAGGTGGCGACGAACCAGGGTGTGCATGTTCAGCCCGGAGTGACGTTTCTTCACCCAACCAACGATCCGCCAGAAGGCGAAATAGTCGATATAGCTGAAGGTCTGCGATGACACTCCGTGCCGAAAGTAGTTACACCAGCCCCGCAGGGTCGGGTTCAACCGACCCAGCAGGTCTGCGAGCGTGCGATGAAGGTTGCGGCGAGTCAACGATCTGATCTTCCCGATGATTGAAGCCAACGACTTCTTCGACGGGTAGGTGTAGATCGCCTTCTTGCCGGTCCGACCTCTCCAGTTCCGGCGCTGGATGTGCCAGCCCAGGAAGTCGAACCCTTCGTCAATGTGGCAGACCCTCGTCTTCTCTTCCGACAGGCGCAGGCCCATCGGGGCGAGCACCGCCGCGACCTCAACCCAGAGTGCTTCGGCGTCGTCGCGGGTTCCGTGGATCATGACCACAAAGTCGTCTGCGTAGCGGACGAGTTTCATGGTCGGTTCCCCGGCACGACGACGCTTGGCACGGGTCCATTCCGGGCCGAGCGCTTCCCATTTCTGGGCGAAATGCTCGTCCAGAACGGACAAGGCAATGTTGGCCAACAACGGTGAAAGGATTCCACCTTGGGGTGTCCCTGTGATCGTCGCCCGTTGGCTGCCGTCCTCGCAGAGAACCCCAGCTTTCAGGAACGCCTTCACCAAGGCCAGAACACGTTTGTCTCCGATGCGGCGACGAACACGGCCCAAGAGGGCCGTGTGGTCGATCTCATCGAAGCAAGCCTTGATATCGGCCTCGAACACCCAGTGATAGTTCCTGCTGGGTGACCCAAGGTAGTGAATCTCAGCGATAGCGTCCTGGGCTCGGCGCTTCGGACGGAAACCATACGAACATGGCTTAAAGTCCGCCTCGAAGACAGGTTCGAGCACCAGCTTCAACGAGGCTTGCACGACCCGGTCTGCGACAGTCGGGATTCCCAGCGACCGGACCTTGCCCGACGCCTTGGGAATCGTCTTATGCCGCACCCGTCGAGGCTGAAACTGGCGGGCCTTGAGATCATCTCGCAGCCTGGACAGCAGCTTCTCAACACCGAACACGATCGAGGCAGGTTTCACCCCGTCGACTCCGGCGGTTCGTGCACCCTTGTTGCCCCTCACCCGACTCCACGCCACAACGAGGAACGCCGGGTCATAGACGAGGTTGAACACGTCATCAAAGCAACGGCCAGGATCGGCCATCGCCCATTGGTGCAGCTTCGTTTGCATCACGAGTACCCGATACTCGGCCTCAAAGAGGTCGGGCCACGGATCGCCGGTATTCACCAGCGGGCTCCTCGGTCGGCATTGATGCTGCGAACACACTGGGCCCCTTCGCCATGTGACCGGCTTTCCCGGCCTCGGACTACTACGGACCCTCCGTCCCACCCCGTCGGCGTCAACCGGCGACAGATCTTCCCGTCCGCAACCCTGGCTGGGTAGCGGGGAGGGACCAACGAGATGGTTCCCACGTTCATTCCTGAACCCTTTGACGGGGTCGGCGCCCAACTATGCCCCTGCAACTTCGCTGCCGCTACGCCGCAGGCATTCACGACAGCCTCCGAGCCGGCGACATCAACCAGCTCCGGAGTTCCCCGAACATGTCGGGTGCGCGTTGCAACCCAGCCCTGATCTGTCAGATTCGAGCTGGTGGTCTTCTCTTGAGAGGCTTTCAGTCGCTGGTTCCTCACGTACGCCTTTCCGTCTTGCTAGCCGGACCCCGCACCATCTGACAGTGCTGATGCGTTCCGTCGTTGTCAGGGCTGCTTCCACCCTCCCCGGTGTCCCCCGGATCAGGCTGCCCTCAGCTTCACTCCGTCCGCTGCGACGAACGAAGGGCGGTGTCCTTCCACACCGCAAGGTTCAAGAACGCCTCGTGGCGCTCGATGTCCCATACCCACACCATGTTCGGTGCGGTCGCGACCACCCTCGGCCGAGGGTGGCCCTGACGGGGGTTCCCTTGGCGGCGTTGCCCATTGAGGCCACGATCCCTCAGGATCCGGTGCATCGTGGACGGTGAGCACAAGTAGATACCGTCATCGAGAATGGTGACGAACACCTCGTCGACACCAACATCCACAAACTCCTCCGAACACAACGTGTCGACCACCTCCTGTTCCTCCTCGTCGGTGAGTTTCGCCGGGTGCGGACGTCTGGGTTTCCCGGTCGCCCTCGATGGGCGCTCGGGCAGTTCGCCCCGCTGTTTCTGGGCGTGGTGACGCCACGTTCTCGGGGCCACACCAAACGCTTTCGCAGCCAACTCGGCCCCGACCCTCTCGGCCCACCCTTCGATGTTGGTGACTAGAACTTCGGGGAGTTCGCGCTGCCGTGGACACTCACGTCGACGTGCAGCGCCAAGCATTTTCCCTGGGTCACCACCAGCTCCTCGAGGGCGCGGTTCCGGTCCTTGGCCCGCTCCAGCTGCGCTTCGAGTTCCCGCACCCGGATCTTCGCCTTGTCCTTCCCCGTCGCTTTCGGGCCAGGACGTTTGGTGCCCAACGTGCCGGCGTCGATCTGTTGGCCCCACCGCCACACCAACGACTGATACACACCCTCACGGCGCATCACCTCACCCCGCCCGGTCGGGGTGTCAGCAGCCCGATAGGCCGCCACAATCCTCTCCTTCTCTGCCACCGGCCACGACCGGCGGGACCTCACATCAACACGAGTCGATTCTGTTGCCATAATGCTTCCTCCTGGGAGTGTCTCTCCCGGCAACACCTATTCTCCCTCATAACGACCGTAGGGCGGCACAGTGGTTGGTGGTTACCGGCGTGGGGGTTTAGCGACGTGGGTCGAAGATGAACAGGACCTGATAGTTCTGAAGGCGCCGCTGGGTCTCAATGGTCGTGGAGAGTCCGTAGCGTTGCGTCGGCCTGGCTGGTGCAGCGGGTTGCTCGTCCAGCGGCGCGCTGTCCTCGGCCGACGGCAGGCCTAACGCTGATCGCAGTCCCGAGCGAGATTACCCACGGGCGTTCATCACGAAGTCAGCGTTGCCCTGCTGGTAGACCCACAGGGCGACGAACAAGACACCGAGAACGATCCATGCTGTCGTGGTGAGGCGAAGCGACAGGTTGAGCCAGCGTTTGGTGGTGATCCCGACCGTCGCCCGCGCCAAGCCAAAGGCGCCGAAGGCAATCACGGCGAGGCTCACAGGGTTATAGCGCCAGGCCAGCGCTGCGTCGCCTCTGACGAGAGCGATTGACCCGCGCGTCAGTCCACAGGTTGGCGTCACCAATCCGATCCCGTGGGTCGGCATCGGGAGGTCGAACGGCATACCTCCGACTACCGCCAGGAGGGCTGCGGTGATCAGGCCCGCGAGTGAGAGGCGGGTGATCCAAGGGTTGGCGTCGGTGGTACCGAGGCTGGCTCGCATCTCGCCAAGATGTGAACGGTTTTTGGGCTTGGACCCATGTGCTGATGCCTGGCTCATGGTGTCCTCCGATAGTGGATGATCGACCAGATCCGCTTTCGGTACCGATTCCGGTCGCTCTTGAGTCGGCGATGGTGGTGCAGCGTTGAGGGGCTGAGCATGGCGGCTATGACGACGATGCTCCGGTCAGGAATGCTGTGACGATCCCCACGATCAGGAGCAGTGCTGGCTCGATGGCCACAACAGACCTGAAGCAGGCGATGAGACCCTCATCGCCTGGATGGGCGGTCATTTCGGACACGAGGAAACGATGGTTGTAGGCACCTGCCGAGATCGCGGCGCCTGCCACCAGCACTTTGGCTACGAGCAGCCGTCCCCAGGGCGTGGAAGACAACTCCGACACCGAATCGAGGATGATGACGGCTACGACCACGCCAGCGATGGTGACCGCAGCCAGTGCAACCGCTGCTACGAACGAGAACCGGATGGCGAGTTCCTCGGTGCGCAGGTCTCGGTCGTCCTGGTAGCGATTCCAACTGACGGCGATCAGCATCACGAGGCCACCGGCCCAGACCGACCCGGCTGCGACGTGGACGATGTCGAGTAGCCCGGTCAGCGGCCGGAACCCCTCGGTCACCGTGTGGCCCGCAAAAACGTGCGCCATCAGAATGAGCGCTACGCCGGTCAGCGCAACACTCGATCCTGGCACGGGTTGCCACACACGGTCGGCCGAAGCCGCTACCGGCGCTGGAGGTGCATCGGGTGGCGCACCCTGATCGGTTCCAGCGGACACCAGCTCTCGTTGCAGGCCGACGACTGGGACGGAGCCCATCTCGCCGTCCCGCGCTCGGGTGGTGATCATGCGGGTTCCGATGAGCAAGGCTCCACCGCCTGCGATCCGGAGGAGGGCGGCGATTCCGAACGAGCTGGTCAGCGCTGCGCCGAGGCTCGAACCGGTCAGCGTGTCGCCCCACGCACCTGCCGCCTCCAGATTGGCCTGGGCTGCGATCTCGATCAACACCCCCAACGTGATGGCAATGCCACCCCGACGCACCCAGCTCAATACGAGAGCAGTGTCGGTCCGTTCGCCGCGAAGCACCCATGCGGCAAAGGCCAACGCCCCAAGCCCGATGAGTACGCCGAGCACGCCGACGATTCGGCCGAAGTCGGCCAGCCGTTGCGTCGCTGTGGTGGATTGACCCTCGGATTCAAGGAACCCCTCCAGCTGAGAGGACTGTGCCACCTCGCCCTCGTCGGCCGCCTGCGTGGGCGGTTCGGTGGTGCCGTCTGCGGGAGCCGCTGTCGTTTCTGTCATTGGCTCGCTCGTCGACGAGGAGGGTGCGCGAACGTCACCCGACCCGTCCAACACCTGGAAGCCATCACCGGCGGGCTCGGCCGGACCGGAGAACGTGATGTTGACCTCTCCGACCGGTTCGCCAAGCGAGGTGCCGTCGGCAGGATCGGACGATTCAAACCCGGTATGTGCGCCCGCTGGTGCCGCGAACATCAGCGCAGCCCCAACTAGGAGGCCGAGGATGACCGCTGCTCGGTGGAGTGATCTCATGTGGTCGGGGGGGGAGGGTAAGGGGGTTGATCTTGGGGTCGTTTGGTCGTGTATCGGCGAAGCCGTGATACATGGCTTCTTAGTTTTGGAGGCCGCGCCGCTCCTGCTCGCCTCTGATGTAGGCAATGACATCGTCGACCTGGCCAGCCGAGAGCCCTTCAACGGGCGGCATATCGCCGAAGTTCCAGTGGTGTTGGGGCGCACCGTTGGCGATGGCCGATCGGAACGCGTCGTCGCCGTGGTGCCCGGGTTCGTACACGACCGAGAGGTGGGAGGGGCCCTTGTCGGTGCCCTCGAGGTCGAGTCCGTGGCACGCAGCGCACGAGTTGGCGTAGACCGCCTCGCCGGATTTCGCGGCTGCAGACGACGGTTCAACCACAGGCTCGCCGTCTGACCCACATGAGCCCAACGCAATGAGCGCTACGACGAACGGAACGCCAAGCAGGGTTGCGCCCAACCACTTGGGCATTCCTCGTCTCGAGAGCCATGATGGCCCGTCGGCGCCCCTCCCTTGTGCTACCGGCATGAGCGGACCCATGAAGGTGGTGGTGGCTCTGCGGGTGAACTGACGTGCTGAGAACTCATCGTTACTACAGTATGTCGTAACGTGCGCAGGGTTGGCTCATGATCGTGCATTTGTGTTGGGTCGGCGGCCAGGGCATGCGGTTCAGCCTGGCAGGTGCAAAGGGGGCATTGTGCGACACACTGTCGCTACTGCTCGTCACCGGGCATAGGCAAGCTGAAGGGTGCGGAGTGTCGACCCTCAAGTGTTGCGTCTGTTGCGATGCCCGCTTCCTAGCCAGTGGTGGCACGGCCGCGGGGCAGCAGCTCCAAGCGGGACGGTCGGCACCAGGAATCGAGTCGCGGTAGCCGTCCCCATCTCCTTGGGGCCGCTTTGGTGGACCTTGCGGCACCGACGCTCGGATGTTGTGCGCCGGTGGAGCACACCTCAACTGGGCGGCCGCACTATCGACGGCATGTACGCCCGAACTGGTGGAGTTGGTGACACCACGTTTGTGCTGTTGCATGGGCTGGTTGCCACAGGCGACGTTTGGGGCCGAGTTCGACCCGCTGGCCAACGACGGCACACTCATTGTTCCCGACCTTCTCGGGTTCGGGCGCTCGCTTGACGAATCGCTGAGGGACTTCAGCGCAGAGCGTCACCTCGACGCCCTCGACCACCTGTTGGACGAGTTGGGTGTGGGAGATCGACCGGTGGTTGTGGGTGCGCACTCGATGGGCTGTGCGCTTGCGCTCCGGTGGGCTGCCCGGCGAGGCGGCCAGATCCGTCGAATCGTGGGCTGGGGCGCGCCGGTGTGCTGGAACGCTGCCGGCGTCGAGGCTGAGCTTGCATCCATGGGAGCGATGGCTCGCCTCTTTGCCGGCAATACCCGCGCAGCGGAGTGGGCCTGCCAGTTGAACTGCCGACACCGAACGCTGGCCGGTTGGGCGGCAGCACCTACCCACGACTCATGCCGGCCGGTGCCTGGAGCAGTTGCGGAACGCTCCCTGACCCAGATCCCGAGCCTGACCACCAGCGGCCTTGGCAGCGGCCATGCGGTTCAGCTCACATGGCCATCGTGCCATCGGGTCTCGTGTGAGAGCGCATGAACAATCGCTCGCCAGCGACGATCACGACGATGCCGATGACGGCGACGATGATGCCGAGGGTGTCGGTGGATGCTTTGACCCATACGAACGCGCTGAGCAGCACCACGTCGAGTCCGATTGCAGCCATCACGATCGCAGGGTTGAATTCAATTTTCTCCTTGAGGCGGCGGAGGAGACCCCAGTGGATTGCGATGTCCATCAGGAGGTAGTAGATCGCTCCGAGGGCTGCGATGCGGCGAAGGTCGAATGCTGCAGCGAGCGCCATAGCGAAGACGACGGTGTACACGGTGGTGTGCATGCGGACCGATCCTGACATCCCGAAGTGACGGTGAGGCACTTGTGTCATGCGGGTCAACATGGCGAGCATCCGCGACGCTGCGAACACGCTCGCCATGACACCCGAGGCGGTCGCCACCACGGCCAGGACAGATGTGAACCACACGCCCGCCTGACCGAACGCAGGACGAGCAGCTTCAGCCAGTGAGAAGTCCTCAGCTTTGAGGATCTCGGGCACGGTGAGATTGCCCGCTACTGCTGCGGCGATGGCGAGGTAGACGACGGCGCAGATCGCAAGGGCGATGACGATTGCTCTGCCCGTGTTTCGGTGAGGGTCCTTGATCTCACCTCCGCTGTTGGTGATCGTCGTGAACCCCTTGTACGCCAGGATGGCCAACGCGACCGCTGCAAGGAACCCCTCGATGGAAGGGTCGACCTGGGCAGCAGAACCGTTCGTGAAGTTCGCTGCCTCAGCAAACCAGAGTCCCGCAATGGCGAAGGCTCCCAACCCAACGATCTTGATCGCCGCCATGACGCGTTGCGTACTCTGCATGGCGGCGTTCCCTGCGATGTTGACGACGAAAGCAACCGCCAGGAGGCCCACGGCGAGCGTGGGCACCCAGAACCCTGCAGGTTCAAGATCGACGATCTGCAGCACGTAGGTGCCGAAGGTGCGGGCAACCAAGCTCTCGTTGATCACCATCGACACGTACATGAAGATCGCGAACACACCGGTCGTTGTGCCCGGTCCGTACTGCTCGTGCAGGAACATCGCGACCCCGCCCGATGACGGGAAGGCATTCGACAGTTTCACGTAGGTGTAGGCGCTCGCGGCAGCGACCATGGCAGCGGCAAGAAACGCCAGCGGAAACAGGTCGCCCGCCAGCTGTGCTGTCTGGCCAGTGATAGCAAAGATCCCGGCGCCGATCATCACGCCGGTGCCTAACGCGACGGCACCTGAAAGCGTCAGAGAGCCGGGAACGTCATCAGGTGCCTGGCGATCGCTGTTGCCTTCATCATGACCCGTCATGGTTCCTCTTGTTCGTCAGATTCTGAGAGCGTCGCCCTGGCACCTGTTGGGAAGGATGGTCCGACGGGAGGGCATGGACTCAAGAACGACTGGCCGAGCCCACCGCCGCTCGCCAGGGTCAGCGGTAGCCCGTTTGCCGGTCGAACATCCCGAGAAACCAAGTCGAGGCGCCAGCGACAGCGATGCCGAGGAGCAGGTACACCTCCGTGTGGCCGTAGGGCAACAGCCTCAGGTCGTCGCCGAGTCTCATGGCATCGTTGAGCGTCATGATGATGAGCCCAAGCCCAATCCCGAGCCACCCTGCGATGCGATGCCAGCCTGGCCGGATAACCAGACCAGACCTATTCGCCGAATAGCGGGCGAGCGCTTCAAGGTCCGGCCCGGCATTACTCGAGCCGGACGGCGTCTCTGGTCGCTTCCGGATGGTTGTGCAGTCTTGCTCTTGAGGGTCGGGCATTGGTGCTCCTGCGAGTCAGTCCCGCTCCTGGGCGAGTATACGACATGTTGTAGTAGTTCTCCGGTCGACGCGCCTGACGGCGGTGCCGCAAGGCCAATTGTGACGTCCGGCCTCGAGAGTGGATGATCGCTGCTACGACGACCTGTAGTAGTTTGTGGGGGTGTCTGACCTGTCGGATGAGCGTCCAGCCTCGAGCCCAGCACGGTCGCGGCTCCGACGATGGATGACACCGATTGCCATGATCACCCTGGCGGTTGTGGTCGGGATCGCGGCCCTCCGCGAACCCTCGAAGGTGGACTTCGAGGCCTCAGGACGGCCGCTCCCGTTGCCCGCTCAAGGCCAAATCTTGGCGGTCAGCGAGCAGGAGTTCGAGGGGATGCTGGTCGGGCAACTTGGGACCCCTGTGATCGTGAACATCTGGGCTTCTTGGTGCGCGCCCTGCCGCACCGAGATGCCACTCCTTCAGCGGGCGGCCCAGACCTACGACGATCGGGTAGTCATCCTCGGCGTCGCGTCCAACGACTCACCGGAGGCCGCGCAGGAGTTTCTCGACGACTTCGGATTGACCTATCCGAACGTCTTCGACGCCACCGGCAAGGTCCGCGCCGAACTCGCGGCCACCGCGTATCCGACCACCTACGTGTTCGGGGCCGACGGCCGTCTGCAGGTCACCGTCACGGGTGGAATCTCGGAACAACGTCTTGCTGCCGTGATTGAGAATGCCCTCCAGTGATCGACTACGGCCTCCTCATGAGCGTCATCGTTGCTTGGGCTGCATCGTCGTTCGCCTGGCGAGTGCACCCGCCCGACACATTCGACTCGATGGTGAGCGCGCTCGACGTCCTGTTGGTCCCCGGGTTCGTTGGGTTGGTGGTTGGGCGCCTGAGCACGCTGGCACTCGATGATCCACGCGCCATCGGGAGTATCTCGGACATGATCGTCATTCGCAGCGGGGTCGAGTTCTGGCCGGCCGTCGCCGCTGCTGCGCTGATGGTTGCCTGGTCCGCCCGCCGTTCCAATGTGCATCCAGTTGCCCGCGTCGCCGCCCTGGCACCGGTCGCCATGGTGGCCTACGGCGGCTACGAGGCAGCTTGCCTCTTTCGGGACGGTTGCTACGGGCCGCCGACTCCGGTGGTGCTGACACCCGATGGGCTCTCCACGCCCATGCTGCCCGTCGGCATCCTGATGGGAGCGTCAGCCATCGCGGCTGCCGTGCTTGTCCGGTGGCTGGGCGAGCGTGGATGGCCATCGGGCGCGATCGTGTCGGTTGCGGTGGCTTTGATCGGCCTCATTCTGAGCATCGGGTCGATCTGGCTCCCGAAAGTGGGAGGTGGGCTTTCCCGCCAGCATCGAACGTCGATCGTGATCACCATTGTGGCTGGCCTAGCCACCGGCGCGTTGCTCATGCTCGGTGCGCGCCGTGCGACCGAACGAGCAACACCGTGAGTTCCTCCATCCTGATCCTCGCTCTGACCGCCGGCATGGTTGGCGCGATCAATCCATGTGGGTTCTCGCTGCTCCCGGCCTATGTCGGTTCGTTCGTGGCCGGCGACGAGGTGGACAGCCCGCTGGAGCGCCGCTTGCGCCGGGCTGTCTGGTCGGCGGTTTCGGTGACGATCGGTTTCGTGTTGGTGTTCGTCGTGCTGGGCGTCCTCCTGCGTTCGCTTGCCGACCAGATCCGTGGGCAACTGCCCTGGGTCACGATGGTGATCGGCGGAGTCCTGGTCTTGGCAGGCATCACGGTCATGACCGGTCGTCGATTGCCCATGCCCAGCTTCACGCTGAGGGCCGCGAGCGGTAGTGGGGCGATGGCTATGGTCAGCTACGGCATCGTGTATGCCTTGGCGTCATTGTCCTGCACCATCGGACCGTTCCTGGCAATCACCACCGTTGCGCTCGATCGGTCCCTGGCTGGGGGCCTACTCGCCTTCGTCGCATACGGGCTGGGCATGGGGACCATCATCCTGGCCATCGCGGCATCGGCCGCCCTGGCCCGACCCAAACCGGGGCATCGACTCCGCCGGTTCTCCCAGTACGCCTCGCGCGTCGGCGGAGCGCTGATGGTCCTCAGTGGCTTCTACGCCATCTGGTACGCCCGATGGGAACTCGCCGTGTACAGCGGCGACCTCTCGACCGATGCGGTGATCGACACGGGGGAACGCTGGCGGATCAACGTGATCACGTTCATCGAAAGCGTCGGGGCGGTGCGGCTCGGGATGATCGTGTTGGTGGCCGTGACGACGATCACCGCTGTCGGTCAGATCACATCAGATCGCCGGGTAACCCAGAAAACGGACGACAATCAATAGCGCCAATCTCTTCGCCATCGACAGGGTCAGGACTTGACGAGTCGGGCGATCGCTTTCGATGCTTCGGTCAGCTTGTCCTCGGCCCCGGGCCCGCCGGTCGTGGCGGCGTCGACGACGCAGTGCTTGAGGTGATCGTCCACCAGGCCGAGGGCGACGTTCTGCAGGGCGGAGGTCAGGGCGCTGATCTGGGTGAGGATGTCGATGCAGTAGGTGTCCTCATCGATCATCCGGTGGATGCCGCGAGCCTGACCTTCGATGCGCTTGAGCCGGGCGAGGTAACGGTCCTTGTCGCTGATGTAGCCGCGGGGTGCTTGTGCCTCCTCCACTGCTGGCGGCAATTCTGTACTGCTGGCCATTCGACTGCTCCTGTCTGGTGAGATGCGGGTCATTCGTGCGATTGCCGCCTACGGCTGTTCGACCAATTGACGGTCGAGAAGCTTGGCGGCGCTTTGGGCAGGACTCAGATCGAGTCGGCGCAGCAACTGGGCGTTGAGCGCTACCACGACGGTAGATGCCGACATGAGGATGGCGCCGACGCTCATGGGGAGCACAAACCCGACCGGCGCCAACACTCCAGCGGCCAGCGGTACCGAGATCAGGTTGTAGCCGGCGGCCCACCACAGGTTTTGCTTCATTTTGCGGTACGAGGAGCGGGAGAGGTCGATGACCGAGAGCACCGAGCGCGGGTCCGAGCTGGCCAGAATCACCCCGGCCGATCCGATCGCGACGTCGGTACCGGCACCGATTGCGATGCCAACATCGGCCCTGGCGAGGGCTGGTGCGTCGTTGACACCGTCACCGACCATCGCCACTTTGTGGCCCTCGGATTGCAGTTCGGCAACCTTGGCAGCTTTGTCCTCGGGTCGAACCCCGGCGTACACGCGGTCGATGCCCAGTTCAGCGGCGACCGTGTCGGCGACCGACTGGGCGTCGCCGGTGATCATCACCACCTGCGAGCCTGCTGCGTGCAGGCCAGCGACAGCGTCGTAGGACTCGGGGCGGACCTCATCGGCCAGGCGCAACGCTCCGATCACGGTGTTGTCGGCGAGGACGTGGAGGATGATGGCGCCCTCGGTGCGCCATTCATCGGCAATGGGCAGTTCGTTCAATGCGTGCTGCTCGAGCAGGTACGGCCCCCCGACCTCCACGACCACACCGTTCACCGTTGCCTTGACCCCGACCGCCGGGGAGGAAGAAAAGTCGGTGGCGCCGGGCCGGTCCAGCTCACGGGTCTGTGAGGCGCCAACGATGGCTTTGGCGAGGGGGTGCTCGCTGTCGCCCTCGGCTGCTGCGGCCAGCATGACGACCGAGTCTGCGGTTCGTCCCTCGATGGGCTCAATCCCGGTGACGGTGGGTTCGCCCTTGGTCAGCGTGCCGGTCTTGTCGAAGAGGACCGCATCGACGGTGCGCATGGATTCCAACGCAAGGCGGTCCTTGACCAGGACCCCGCCACGGGCGGCTCGTTCGGTGGCGATGGACACCACCAGCGGGATCGCCAGACCCAGTGCGTGTGGGCAGGCGATGACCAGCACCGTGATGGTCCGAACCACCGCGTCGTCCGGCATGCCCAACAACGACCAGACCACGGCCGTGATCGCGGCGGCGCCCAGGGCGAACCAGAACAGCCATGCAGCGGCGGTATCTGCGACGCGCTGGGCACGGGAGGTGGATGCTTGGGCATCGGTGACAAGCTTTTGGATGCCCGCCAATGCGGTGTCGTCGCCGATCGCGGTCACCTCGACCCGCAGGCCCGAATCGGTCGCTACCGTCCCCGCAACCACGTGCTCGCCCACGTCGCGTCGGACCGTCTTGGACTCGCCGGTCACCATCGATTCGTCCATGCTGGCGGAACCTTCGACGATCTTGCCGTCGGACGGGACCGACGCTCCGGGTCGGACGATCACCACGTCGCCGACGGCCAGTTCGGCAGGTGAGACGATGATCACTTCGTCTCCATCGACCTTCTCCGCCTCATCAGGAAGCAGGGCGGCGAGCGAGTCCAGGGCCGAGGTGGTTTGGGCCAAGGAACGCATCTCGATCCAGTGGCCCAGCAACATGATGACCACCAACAGTGCGAGCTCCCACCAAAACTCCAACTCCGAATCGAGCAGTTGCAGGCTCGCTCCCAGCGACGCGATGAAGGCCACGCTGATCGCCAGGCTGATGAGCAGCATCATCCCCGGCTTGCGAGCGCGGACCTCCGAGATACCCCCGGTCAGGAAGGGCGAGCCACCCCAGAGGTACATGACTGTGCCCAGCAAAGGGGAAACCCACAACACCCAGGCGGCGTCGGGCAACTGATAGCCAACCAGGTCGGCGAACATCTCGCTGAACCCCACCACCGGGACTGCGAAGACACACATGATCCAAAACAGACGACGGAACTGCCCGACGTGATCACTGTGACCGTGTTCGCCGTGTTCGCCGTGTTCGCCGCTGTCAGCGGTCTTGACGTGCTCGTCGGAATGATCGAGCACGTCGGTGTGCGAGCTGTCCGGGTGTTCGTGGCTCATCATTGCGGTCCCATTCTGATTGCCGGTTCCGGCTTGGCCGGAGCTGGTGCGGGATCCTCGGCGCGGGTCTTGAACGTCCGCAGCCGGAGGCTGTTGGACACGACGAACACCGACGACAGCGCCATCGCTGCGCCGGCGAGCATCGGGTTGAGCAGCCCAAAGGCGGCCAGCGGGATCGCCGCGGCGTTATAACCGAAGGCCCAGAACAAGTTCATTTTGATCGTGCGAAGCGTGCGGCGGGAGAGGCGGATCGCATCCGACGCAGCTCGCAGGTCGCCGCGTACCAGCGTGATGTCTGCGGCTTCGATCGCTACATCGGTGCCGGTGCCCATCGCCAGGCCAAGGTTCGCCTGTGCGAGCGCCGGGGCGTCGTTGACGCCGTCGCCGACCATCGCCACGACCTTGCCCTCGGCCTGGAGCCGGGCGACGACGTCGACCTTGTCCTTGGGGAGCACTTCGGCGATGACCCGCTCGATGCCGACCTCGGCGGCGACCTGCTCGGCCACGGCCTGGTTGTCACCAGTGAGCAGCACCGGGGTCAGCCCCAGATGCTTGAACTGCTCGATCGCCTGGGCGCTAGTGGGCTTGACCTGGTCGGAGACCACCAGAACACCCCGGGCCTGTCCGTCCCAGCCGACAGAGATCGCGGTCTTGCCCTGCTGCTCGGCGGCCTGCTTGGCCATCCGCAGATCCTCGTCGAGGTGCTGGGACCACTCGGCCAGCAGCGTCTCGCGTCCGGCGAGCACCGCTCGTCCCTCGACCGCTCCCTGCACCCCCTTGCCTTCGATGTTCTCGAATGACTCTGGCGTGGGCAGGTCGCCGACCTCGGCGGTGGCCCCTGCGGCGATGGCCCGGGCGATGGGGTGCTCGGAGGCATCCTCCAACGCTCCAGCCAGACGGAGCAGTTCGGCCCGGTCTGTGCTGGATCCAACGATGACGTCGGTCAGCGTCATTTGTCCGGTGGTCACGGTGCCAGTCTTGTCGAGCACGATCGTGTCGATGCGCTTGGTCGATTCCAGCACCTCTGGCCCCTTGATCAGCACGCCCATCTGGGCGCCTCGTCCGGTGCCCACGAGGAGTGCCGTCGGTGTTGCCAGGCCAAGGGCGCAGGGGCAGGCGATGATCAGCACCGCCACCGCGGCCGTGAAGCCTGCGGACAGGGGGAACCCGGCCCCGATCCATGCCCCGAGGGTGGCCACGGCGATCGCGATCGCGATCGGCACGAACACGCCGGACACGCGGTCGGCGAGGCGCTGGATCTCGGCCTTGCCGGACTGGGCGTCCTCGACCAACTGGGCCATCTGTGCCAGCTGGGTGTCCGAGCCGACCCGGGTGGCGCGCACCACCAAGCGCCCTCCGGCGTTGACGGTGGCGCCGGTGACCGCATCTCCCTCGCCGACCTCGACCGGCACGGACTCGCCGGTAAGCATGGAGGCATCGATCGCGCTGTTGCCTGAGGTGACGGTGCCGTCGGTGGCGATCTTCTCTCCGGGTCGGACTATGAACTCGTCCCCGACAGAGAGTTCCTCAATCGGCACCTGCTGTTCTTTGCCGTCGCGCAGGATTGCCACCTCCTTCGCGCCGAGTTCCAACAGGGCCCGAAGGGCTGCGCCGGCAGTGCGTTTGGAGCGCTTCTCGAAGTAGCGACCCATGAGGATGAACGTGATCACCCCTGCGGCGACCTCCAGATAGATGTTGCCGAGCCCGTCGCTGCGCGAGATCGTGAATTCGAACGGGTGTACCACCCCGGGCTGTCCGGCGGTGCCGAAGAACAAGGCGACGATCGACCACGACATCGCGGACAGGGTGCCCACGGAGATCAGCGTGTCCATCGTGGCCGCACCGTGCTTCAGGTTCATCCACGTCGCCTGGTGGAAGGGCCATCCGGCCCACAGCACCACCGGTGCGGCCAGCACGAGCGAGGCAAAGCCCCAGTAGTCAAACTGCAAGGCGGGGATCATTGCCATGGCGATCACGGGCACCGCCAGAACCGTTGCGCCAATCAGCCGCTGACGCAGGGAACGCAGTTCGGCGTCCTCGGCAGACTCGACCTCAGCCTCGGAGTTGGAGCTTTGCGGCGGGGAGGGGAGCACGGCGGTGTAGCCGGTCTTCTCCACTTCTGCGATCAGGGTCTGCGGGTCGAGGTCGTCCGGCCCGGTGACGTGGGCCTTCTCGGTCGCGTAGTTGACGCTGGCGGTGATCCCGTCGAGTTGGTTGAGCTTCTTCTCGATTCGGTTTGCGCATGACGCGCAGGTCATGCCGCCTATCCGTAACTCCACGCTGCCGCTGGTGTTCTCAGCCGTGGTCGTGGCCGTCTCACTACTCATGATCGCCTCCGTGGTCATCGCCAGGTTCAACGCTGCCGTTGCGGTCCTGCTCGTCGTCTTCAGTTCGGGCGTCGATCGTCAGCGGGGCGGTGTGCACCCGTCCGTCGACTTGGAAGTTCAGGTAGAGCAGGTATCGGCCCGGGGTCGGGGCGTTGACCTCAAAGGTGATCTCAGGCCCGGACGATTCGACAGCGTGCGGAGCCTCCCCGGAGGGGTGGCCGTGCAGGTAAGCCAGGTCGCCTTCGCGTAAGGCCACCAAGTGCCCAAATGCACCGAGATACGGTTCCAGGTCCGTGACCGGCTGGCCGCCGCGGCGGACGGTCATCGTCAGCTTGGTCGATTCACCGGCAACCAAGTCACCCTTCACGTCGACCTCAAAGCCATCCACCTTTGTCGCTGTGGCCGGTTTGGTCGGAACCGGGTCGTAGTCCCCGGCGACCTGCACCGAGTTCGAAATCGTCGTGTCGACCCCCGTCGCTGCGGGGACGAAATCGGTGAACACCCGGTACGTTCCGGCCGCATCCCACTGCCATGGGATCGACCAGGTGCCGTCGACACTCATCTTGGGGTGAACATGACGGAAGTGCTGCCCATCCGCGCGCACAACGATCAGGTGCAGCTCCTTCTCGTGCTCGGACTGAAAGTCCGTCATCGGTTGCCCATCGGGTCCGGAGATGACGAGTGACAGCGGACCTTCCGAACCGATCTGGGCGGGGGCGACCAGGTCGGTGAGCTGGTATCCGTCGTTGGCGACGCCGAGGCCCAGCGAGAGTGCAACGGATGACGTTCCTCCCTGCCCGGAGGCGTCCGTCATGTTTCCTTCGCCGTGTTGGTTGGCCTGCGCCGTTTCATCAACCCAGTTCTGTGCGGTTTCCTCGGGGACGACCGCGTTGGCCGTGAATCCAGCCACGATGAACACGATCACGAGACCCAACCCGTAGAGGCCGAGCCGGGCAGGTGCCTTCATGTCTGCTGCCGCACGGCTTCGTACCCGGCCTCCTCGACAGCAGCGATCACGACGGCGTCGTCGACGGGCCCGTCGGCCGTCACGGTGAGGTGGCCGGTGTCTGCGCTGACCTTCACATCGGTGATACCGGGGATCTCCGACACCTCGACTCGGACCGCACCCTCGCAATGCCCACAGCTCATTCCGGTCACCTGGTACGTGGTTGTGTCCATCGCTATCTGCTCCTGCATTTGGGGGTCGATGCGGTACCCTATACCCCTATAGGGTATTAGTCAAGCTACTCCTGGACGGAGCGCGTGGCCTGATGTTCGTGTCCGGTGATTCCCGAAAGCGGCTCGCCGGGCAGAACTGAGTCAGCCGATCCTGCAAGCCACCCCCGCTGCGCTATCGTTACAAGACCGTAACTAAACCGACATTTCCGTCGCGCGCTTGCGTGCAGTCCCAGCGGTGCGCCCTAACCGCTCCTCAGGTCCCGGGGTTGTCTCCGACTCTCCCGTTCACTTCCCCAAGAGGTGTGATGCGTTCCCTCAGCCCACCCGTGAAGCCGATCTTCGCTTGGCGGCATTCGCCGACGGTCACAACTCGGTGGCGATCGGGGTGGGTGGCGGTAGCCGTTGCTCTCGTCGCCAGCGTGGCCTCGGTGTCGCTTCCCGCCAGCTTGGTCGGTGCAGCACCCGACCGGGCCGATCCCGCATCGGAAGCAAAGCGCCTCGCAAACGAGCGGGAGCGAGTTCGAACACGGCGGGCCTCGAAGGCTTCGCAGATCAATGTCCTCGAAGCTGACGACGCCAAGGTCTCCGCTGCCCTCACCGACCTCAACCAGAACGTCGGCTCCCAGCAAGACCTGCTGTTGCAGGCTCAGGAAGGCGTGCAGGATTCGCAGCGTCAGGCCGAGGAGGCTGAAAACCGGGTTGGCGATGCCGAGATCAAGCTGGGGAAACTGCGTGACGGTCTCGCAAACCGTGCCGCCAAAGCGTTCGTGACTATGCCCGGCCAGAGTTTGAGCGCCGCGTCGAACAGTTCCGGACCGGCCGAACTGATGACCCGCCGCACCTACCTCAACTTGGTGACCGGTAACGATCGGAACCAGATCGAGGATCTTCGGGCAACCGAAGAAGACCTCCGTGCGGCTCGGTCCAGCGCCAAGTCCGCGACGGAGCGGGAAGAGGACCGGCGGGGCGAGGTGTCGTCACGGTTGGGAAGGCTTCAGGCGGCGCAGGCCGAGCAGCTCGACTTCCAGGAAGACGTAGCCAACCGGATCGCGTCGGCCTCCGCTGAGGCAGAAGGCTTGGCCGTGCAGGACGAGAAGCTGTCGTCGGAGTTGGTTGAGCAACAGTTGGCACTGACTGCGCAGCTGAAGAAGGCTGAGGAGGAACGCGAAGCCAAGCTCGCCGCGCTTCAACAGGCCAAACTCAAGCAGGCGGCAGACCTGCAGGCCGCGGTCGACGAACACGAGGCCGAAGTGGCTCAGAAAGCCAAGGCAGAAGCAGCTGCGGAAGCCAGGGCGCAGGCACAAGCACAAGCCTCGAAACCGGGTCCTGCTCTAGCCCCGACCAAAGCTCCGGCTCCGACCAAAGCTCCGGCTCCGACCAAAGCTCCGGCTCCGACCAAAGCTCCGGCCTCGGCTCCGGCTCCATCGGGCGGCGGAGGAGCTGCGCCGGTGGGCATCACCGGAAGTGGCAACATCGTCAGCGTCGGCGGCATTCGGGTGCATCGATCAATCGCCGGCAACCTCGCCAGTCTGCTCGGAGCTGCACGAGCCTCGGGCATCAACTTCGGAGGCGGCGGGTTCCGCGACCCGTCCGACCAGATCCGTGTTCGCCGCAGCAACTGCGGTTCGTCCAACTATGCCCTGTATGAGGCTCCAGCCTCCTCGTGCAGGCCTCCGACCGCCCGTCCGGGATCGTCGCAGCACGAGAAGGGTTTGGCGATCGACTTCACGGCTGGCGGCCCGGCACTTCGCTACGGCAGCCCGGGCTACAACTGGCTGAAGGCCAATGCGGCCAGATACGGCTTCCGCAACCTGCCTGGCGAGCCGTGGCACTGGAGTACCAGTGGGAGCTAATGATGGGTCGTGACACCGACCTTGCGATCGCAAGGTTCGGTAACGTCCCCCGTGATTGACGACAACCGCGTAATGCACGAAGACACCCAGCTCCCGGCTGCCTTCGGCCGCCATACCAAGTGCGTCACCCACCCTTGTTATTGACTGATGCTCGCACGGTTCTTGTCCGGCTTGGGCAAAACGATGGTTTCCGTTGGAGTCATCGTCTTTTTGTTCGTGTCCTTCAAGCTCTGGGGAACCGAACTGGAGGAATCGCAACTCCAGGGCGACCTCACCGACGAGCTCAGCCGAACCCTCACCACCACACCCGGAGCCACTTCTGGCAGCACCTCCGCCGGTGCCGAGCCGAAAACCGATGATGAGCCGCAGACGCTTGACGAGATCACTGACTCGCTGGGTGATATCGATCCGGCCGACTCGAAGAAGCTACCCAAACCCGCCGAAGGCGAAAGCCTCGGGGTCATGCACCTCAAGCCCAGCCAAAATCAGGCTGGCATCGACATGCGCAAAGTGTTCATCGAGGGCACCGACAAGGACGATCTGAAGGCGGGACCCGGCCACTACCCGGGAACGCCGTTTCCCGGGCAGAAGGGCAACGCATCCATCGCCGGTCACCGGGTCACCTACGGCGCACCTTTCCGTCGCATCGACGAACTGGTGCCGGCTGATGAGCAGGGGCCCGCCCACTAGATTGTTCCGCCGTCTGACTTGTCGGTGCTGGAGGACTTTGGCGACAACCGGCTGACGTTGACCGCCTGTCACCTGAAGTACTCGGCGGCCAAGCGGATCATCGTCGCGGTCGGCCGCTGGCCCCGAGGAGACACTTGACGAACTCGGGTGGCAGCCGGCGAATTTTCCACCGGCGCTGGCTTGGTCAGGCGCCGCGTTCGGCGTGTGGCTAGTGGACTGCGTCATCGGCCTTGGGGTGGGCTCAAGAAGGTGGATCGTGTACCTGGTTGCCCTCCCGCCGTTCTTGTACTGCTTGTGGTTCGCGTCTACCTGGATCAACCGGTGGATTCCCAGCTTGTGAACTCGGCAAGGCCGACGGTAAGCAAAATCCCGGTGGTTACTACGTCATGTCGTAGCAATAGGTTAACGTCTCTTGGCAGATCTGGGCACACGCAGAGAACTACCTCGCGTGGAGTCTTGAGTAAGGCTGAGGCGATCGCAGAGGAGGCGAATGTGGGGGAACGGCGCCCGATGGGGTCCCTCGAATCGAGCGTGTTGGAAGAGCTGTGGCGATCCAGTGACGCCCTAACCCCTGCACAAGTGCAGGCGGCCATCGACGGTGACCTCGCCTACACGACGGTGATGACCATCCTCACCCGGTTGTGGAAGAAGGGCCAGGTCACGCGATCGCGGATCGGGCGTGCCTACGCCTACGCTCCGACGCTTCCAAAGGCGGAGTTCCTCGCTGAGCGCATGGGTGGTGAACTGGAGCGAACCCCCGACCACTCGGCAGTGCTCACCCAGTTCGTGGACAAGCTCTCCAAGACCGATACCGAAGCGCTGCGAGCGATGTTGTCCGAGCTCGACGACTGATGGTGTTCGGTCTTGTTCTGCCGATGATTGTTGCGGTGGTCGCAGCGTCCGGAGCAGCGTGGGTGCAGCGACGTTTGCGTCCCGACTGGGCGACCTGGACCCTGACGGTGCTCTCGGTCGGCGCAGCGCTGGCGGTGCTGTGGGCCCTCACCGTTCTTGCGGCTGGCTACGCGGCGGAACAACCACGCCTGGCGGGAGCGATCGGGTGGTGTCACGTGTTGTTCACGTCCCATGACCGGGTACCGGCTCCCCTGGGTATTGGGGCATGGGCTGCCCTGGCAGCGAGCGCCGTATCGGTGAGGGCTCGCGTTCGCGCCCGGCGAGCGACCTTGCGGATGACCCATGATGACGTCGCACGATCGAGTGCGCCGATGGCCTACGCGGTTCCAGGCCGACCAGGTCGTGTGATCGTTTCAGAGGGCATGCTCAACACGCTCGACAGCGCAGAGCGACGCGTGCTGTACGCACACGAGCACTCGCACCTGCGACGCCACCACCACCGCTTCCGGCAAGTGGCCGATATCGCTGCCGCCGCAGTACCGCTTCTGTCGCCGCTCAACCGCCAGGTTCGGTTTGCGACCGAGCGATGGGCAGACGAGGACGCCGTGAACGAGGTCGGCGATCGGCGCCTGGTCGCACGTGCGGTGGCCCGTGCGGCGCTTGCGGCCTCGGACTCTGATTTGGGGCCCGCTGCGCTTGGCATCAACGGGTCGGGAGCGAGGGGGCGCGTCGAGGCGCTCATGGCCCCTCCCACCGGATTCGCCGCAGCCACGGTCGCCTGGGTGTCACTCGGTATGGCCGGACTGGTCATCAGCGTGGCCGGGTCAACCGTCCAGTTCCACCACCTCGTGGCGTTTCTCCTTCACATCTGCGGACTCGACTGAGAACAGCAACCCGACGTCCACCACGGGTGCCTCAGCGATGATGAGTTAGTCCGCTGCCACGTCGACGTCGCCGACCATGCCTGCCTCATAGTGGCCCGGGATGTGGCACCCGAAGAGCAGCGAGCCTGCTTCGGTGAATTCCCAAGTGAGGCTGTTGGTCTCGCCCGCACCGATTGAGATGGCATTGGGGTCGCCGTCCATCTCCATGTCTCCCATCTCCGCCATCTCCTCAGCATGTTCGTCCTGTACATCCGCGGGTCCCAAGGTGAATTCATGTGGAACCTCGCCAACGTTGTTAACGGTGAACGTGATGACCTCGCCCTTCTTGACATCCACGGCTTCCGGATCGAAGCGGAAGTCATCGCTAGCTTCGATCTCAATCACGCGGTCGGACTCCTGGGACTTGGCAGGCTGACCAAACTCGAACGACTCCGATGTCTGACCGTCCGTGCCGGACGCATCCTGGTCCGAGCAGCCTGCGAAGAGCAGCACGGCGCTTGCGAGTACGGGAACAGCAGTCTTGGAAAAGGGCACGGATACTCCAGAGATGATCGGGGGAAGGGCTCACCCAAGACTACTACAAGCTGTCGTACCATCACGTTCGCTCGACTGTGGGTGCCGAGGATCCTGCCTCAGAGGATCGGAGACACATGAGCTTGAATGCCCATCGCACTATCGGGTTCCGTATTGCTCGTGACTGGCGGAGTGCGCGCCGTGGGCCCCTGGCGCCATTACCATCTCCCCCGCTACAGCGCTCCGCTGTGACCAGCGAGGGCACAACGGTCGCCCCGTCAAGATGCCGCAACCTGCAAGGCGGACGCGAAGTCCGCAGCGTCAACTAAGCCAAGTGAGGCCACGTAAGGGACCTGATTTGCAGGGCAGGAGAGATTTGAACTCTCAACCTTCGGCTTCCAACGATGAGCAAAATGATGGGCGAAAGCCACGCGAGGGGCGTTTCTCGCCCAGGTGGTTGTGCGCTGGCCCAATCAGCGTTCGAACATCCCCGGATGCGTACTCCAACCGGCCGCGATCGACTTTTGCTCCCTGAGCTACGCAACGCTCATCAATCATGCGCCCAGCCGTTTCACCTGACGGGCCAACTAGGTGTCGAGTTTCTCGACGACTATGCCAAGACCCACCGAGTCGCGTCGCGTTCCGCTGTCGTGCAGCGTGCAGTCCGTCTGCTGCGGGCGTCGGAGCTCACCGACTCCTACGCGGCGGCGTTCACGGAGTGGTCAGACGATCCCGCCAACGCAGCCTGGGGGAGCGCCGCTCGCTCAACCGGCCCACAGACGCCTCAGGTGCCTGCGCTCGGTAGAGTCTCGACGCTTCTGCCCCGCCGGGGCAGAAAGCCCCGTGTAGCACCAGACCCCGCTGCAGGAGTAGCCCATACCAGGGTTGCGTTCACCAACGAGCTAGGCGCTACTGATCGGTGTTGACCGCCAGCTTGGATGAGGATGGGCTGGACACTCATGGTGAGGATGGATTTGGGGTGTGCGTCCTCATCGAAACTGTCGTTGGCGGGTTCTCGGGCGCGACGAAGCAGACCGGGATGGGTGTCAGCCGGGTCTCCACCACTGCTTTGAGAGGGGCACGTTCGCGATCAGTAGCCAGCCGCCGGTGATGAACGACGCGATCTGCTGGAGGGTGCCGGTCAAGCCGGGCACCGGTGGGGTTGTGCCGAAGCGTCGCTTCCACGCGCATGCTGCATCGGCGACCGTGTGGACCATGCAGGCAAGCGGCGTGTCGAACTTTGGAAGACGATCGGGCTTGTAGCGCTCCAGGTCGGACCGGAAGATTCTGGCTCGATTCGCGATGATGTCGCTGTTGGCCCGTGCTCGACGCAGCCAGCCTCTGACCGTTGTGGCGGGCACCCCGACCTGTTCGGCGACCTTCCGGTGTCCCAGCCCCTGAGCGGCGGCGGCGAGGGCCGCCCAGACGGTCTCGATGCTGTCGGTGCGTCTCGGGAACGCCCGGACTGGGATGAACACGTGGGTGCGATCGCATTGACGGCAGCGTGCGCGTCGTGGGGTCACCGAGTCGGTGCCACCACCGAGAAGCCGCACCGGTCGGGTTCGTGCGGAGCCCCAGGGTTGGAAGAATCCCGAGCAGTCCGACGCTGGGCAGGGCTGGACGCCATCCGCGACGCGGGTGGCGGCGGCTTCGGGATCGAGCACGAACAGCAAAGAAGAGCATTCCTTGAGTGTGGCCGTCGAGACGGCCGGCGGGGAGGGCGAGTTCGTGTTGAAGCCTGACCTCCGATTGACGTTCACCACCAGAACGGTCGGTTCGTCCTGATTGCCCCTTCGCTTAGGGTGGACATGATGGTGAGGACGACCCCGTCCTCACGCAACGTGTCTCAAACCCTGGCCCCCATGCTCATCAGGCATGGCGCTCAACATCAGCCTGTTCCATGCCTCATCGATGCATGGAACAGGCTGACAACCTCGACACTGATCCTTCAGTGTTGTGGGCGGCGTTCGCTCTCAAGCGAG
>ERZ1026792.521-NODE-521-length-31207-cov-12.662098_pt1 | contig 31207 bp, 41 predicted proteins | sample MGYA00520884_ERZ1026792 | MGnify/ENA primary metagenome ERZ1026792 (study PRJEB33270, sample SAMEA104284473) | anaerobic digester metagenome | biome: Anaerobic digester microbiome; feature: mesophilic sludge digester; material: Anaerobic digester biomass | place... | reverse complement strand
ACATGAAATCACTTTTCCGCCCCACTCTCAACCCCCCCCAATCCGCGCTTGGTAACCTGTCCGATATCATCTGTGTTTAGAAGACTCCTATCGGGTGGTGTGTTGAACTAGCCTTGACCCACCATTATCACTTGGCCTCTTCCACCTCACCCACAAATCCCTCATCCACCCACCTGGTGAGTATATTCGGCGCATTGCGCATGCATATTTTAGTTCACCCAAAAGCGTGGCGACAATGGCAGGTTGTGATTTGACCATCCAAAACCAGAATCGTTTACTTTCGTCATTCTTTTCTGGATCGAATGCCCCGACTTTTATCAATTTATCCAACAGCTCACGACGCTCTGCTCTTCGCGTTCCTGTTCCCGAATCAGGAGCAGCACATGATACAATGTCCATATAATGCTTCTTCGAAGAAGCATTATTACATTGTTCATTGTTACATTGTACATGTGTCGTTCCCGAATCGGGAACAGCGCACGATTTGCCTGCTACCATTGAAGATTCTAAGTCGTTCCCGAATCGGGAACGATGCATTTGTGTACCAGATTCGGGAACACCAATATAAACCTGCCGCGCGTCGCCTTGTTTGACCTGGCCGGACGCCTCAATAAATCCTGCTCGCAACATATCAGGCAGCCCTGGCGGCGGCGATAGCAGCTCTATCTGCCTGATCACATCCACATCCTGCATCCGCACTGGCACCCGCCAATTCGCGCACGGATCGCCTGGCGGAGGCAGCAGCATAAATCCATAGCACCCATCCTGCTCCTCACGAATAACCTGGCATGCCTTCAGCCGCCGCAAAATCTCCGACATGTTCCCGCGCGAAATTCCAGTCGCCGCGCAAAAAAATTTCAACGCCGGAACATACGCAGTCGCCCGGCCAGCGCCGAAAGACGCCTTCCGCAAAAACTCCAGCACCCGCCATTCCCGCTCCGAAAAATCGTGCCGCGAAATAGCATCCGCCAGCCTCAGACTAGCCCGATCGTAATTTGTCAATCCTCCGCTCATAGTCACTTTCTCTTTTAAAACTCCTCCAGCACCCAAGCCCCGCAGCCCATCCACGGACTGCGCCCGATCACCCCAGGATCAGGACACGCCTTCTTCCGCCGCCACTTGCAGCAAAAGCAGCTCTCCACCCGCTGCTCAACAAAATCACCCGGACAAACCGGATTCCCCGATCCCGGAGCCTTCTTGTGCGGCCCGCGCCGCAAAAACGAATCCAGCCCACACGCGCGACAATAATACATCACCTCACTCACCACGCTCCTCCTGGCCGGCCCGCGCGCCCGCGCGCTGCAAAGCCTGTTGCACCAACTCCGCCACCAGCGGCTCCAAAACCCGCCGCAGCGCCGCCCGCTTCTGCTCCGCCGCCAGCCCGCCAGATTCCACCCAGCCAGCCGCCGCACCTTGCGCGCAGTGAAACACCATCACGCCACCCAGTTCTTCCTCCGCAAACCGCAACCGCCCACCAAACCGATATGCCGTCAGCCTCCCGCTCCGCACCCACCGATCAAACGTCCGCACCGTAACCCCACACCGCGCCGCCGCCGCCTTCCGGCTTAACAACCGCGGTTGACCATTCCCACCCATCGCCTCAAATCGTCCTGCCCTTGCTGGGCATGGACTTCACATGCCAAATCATCGCCTGTCTAAAATGCCAACTCAGCTGCACCAGCGTCTCCTCCGACACCCGAGTATAAGAATGAAACGGCCGCAGCTCCTTCGCCAGCCGCAGCAGCTCCTCCCGCACCGCCCGCCGGTTTAGCCACGGCGTCTTATTCAACGTCCGCGCCCGCCTGGCCACTCGCGCATCCTCCCGTCTCGGATACGCTCGGGCCGTTCGTATCTGCACGTCAATCTCGGCACGGCTAACAGCCTCGATGGACGCTGCCGCTTCTGCTTGCGGCACGATTTCCATTGTTTCACGCATAGTTTTTCTCTGTTCTTTTCTTCCGTCGCAACGGGCCTAGACACGGCCTACAACGCTGCGTCGGCAAATCATCGTAGGTTACTTACACCCCCGCGTATAAAAAAAGCGGACGTTGCGAAGCATAGCCGTCCTGCTCGACGGCTTTCAGCGCTTCTTTCTCCGATTCAATCGTTTGATAGTTCACTCTCATGTTGTTTTGTTGGTTAGTCCAGGTCAGTTTCGATTCCGAACTTAGCCGCGATTTGCTTGAACATGGCCCTGTCCTTGACGTATTGCAGGGCATAGCCGTCCTGCTCGACGGCTTTCAGGCACACCGCCTCGGTCTGGTCCTTCACGTAGCGCAGGGCATAGCCGTCCTGCTCGACGGCTTTCAGGCACACCGCCTCGGTCTGGTCCTTCACGTATTGCAGGGCATAGCCGTTCTGCTCGACGGCTTTCAGTGCGTCGTTCTCCGATTCAATCGTTTGATAGTTCACTCTCATGTTTTGTTTCACCGTATTGCGTTGTTGACTGTCAGATACCGGCCCAAACGGTGGGCGCGGTGGTTAAAGGATTGGCGGGAGCGGCGGCGGTTATGATAAACCAGTCCTTGAACTCGACTGTTCACCTCCTTCCGCTTTGTGCCGTCGCTGCCCGCCAAAGTGTGTCGCCGCCTCCAGCCGGGCCCCGCCACGCACGCGGCGGCGCGGCACAAGGCGATGGTGTAGGCTATCGAGATTAGGATGACGATGATGGTTAGGGTCATAAGGGTTTTGTCATTGTGTTTCCGCACCTCTTACACTTGTATTCGTGAATCAAAGCACCAAAGCTTCTGCGCACGCAGTGAAGCACCCACCAATGGTTGCCCTGCTCGCATAGCGAAACGCTGGCTTGGGTTTGCTTGTCTTTAGAGGAATGCAGGCGGGAGGGTTTTAAGTGAGACACAGCCTTAACATTTCGCGTAGCTTCGGCATGTTCATTTCCAACCGTAGGGACAGGGCTGATATGTTTTTTACGCATACGAGCTTCCTTTCTTTATTGTATCCCGCCTGCAAAAGTCTGATGTCCTGATGCGCTGTTGCTCTGTTAGCTGATTATACGTTAGGGTCATTTCGCTCCTTTCAACAGGTTGTGGAAACAGGTTGGACAAATGCCGTCCGTAACCCGCGGCAACCGTATCCCGTAACCGATGCTCTGCTTCGGAAGCCACAGCCACCGCCGATGCAGGATGCGCCGGCACCAGGAGCAGCGAGTCGTGTGAGTGATCCAGAACCAGAGGCGGGCAATGGGCGTGGTCATGCTGCCCTCCTCGCGTAAGGCGTGGAATGCGCCCGGTAGAACTTCAACCGCTCCTCCGGTGTCCTTCGGGTAAAGAAGTCCTCCAGTGCCACCGCAACCACTATGTCGTTTGTCTGACAGTAGTTCTTGCGGTCAGTTGCGACGCGACGAATGATTGCTTTCGGAAGCCTAACGTTAAACTGTGATTTCATTGCTAGAAGGGTTTTAGCAGGTTGCTAGCCAGAGGCGCAAGAGGAAAAGTGAAAATAGTTCTTGAAGTGCTAGCAACTATGCGTTAGATATGTATCAGCACGGTATAACTATGTGTTTGAGTTTATGAGAATAAAGCACGAGCGGAAGAAGTTGAACGTGCGGCTGCATCCAGAAATTAGACAGGGCACGCTAGAGCTGGCTGAAAATTAGGCTCGTGCTGTTGCTAGGCCGGGGCGAGGTCCAGGTGCGCGGTCATCACGTCACTGGGGTTAAGCCGAAGAAAGCCCTGGCCGTCGCAGGCCACCAAGGCGGCAAAAACTGCCGCAAACAAAGCTGTTGACGCCCGGGCCGGCTCTTGATAGGCTCGGCACATGCTTGGTGAGACAAAAAACCAATTCTCCCTCACCCGCGCAGCGCTGAGTACGGGCGGGCGCGCAAAAAGCAATTTCTTATCAGTTGGGCAGTCAGGAAAACCATCGGGCGCAATGTCGGCTTTGAGCGGACACAGGCCGACCCATTCGACAAGGTGCGGATCATGCTTCATGACGGAGTGGCGGTGTTTGAGATACTGGAAATGCCGTAATCAAAAACGCTGCCGCATAACCCCAGGACTGCCCCTGGCTTAATGCCCAAGTATGCCACCAATCAGAGAATTTGAAATCTTCTGCGGCGACTGCCGCGACATCCTGCCCACCCTGCCGCGCCTGGCCGACGCCTGCATTTGCGACCCGCCCTACGGACTCAAGTTCATGGGCAAAGGCTGGGACCACGGCGTCCCCGGCGTTCCCTACTGGAAAGCCGTTCTCAACGCCTGCAAGCCCGGCGCGTTTCTGCTGGCCTTTGGAGGAACCCGCACCTTTCATCGTTTGGCAGTCGCTATCGAAGACGCGGGATGGGAGATTCGGGATACGGTGATGTGGGTGTATGGGAGCGGATTTCCGAAATCTCATAATGTCGGATTGAGAATTGACAAGTTGCATGGTGCTCCGGATAGAGGGCATAGAATTGCCACCGCAAACCGTTATCATCCAGATGGAACGCTTGAACCTAACGGAGAACTATTACCAGCATACGAAGCCAAAACCGAACAAGGCAAGAAATGGCAAGGTTGGGGAACCGCACTTAAGCCAGCGTGGGAGCCAATCATTCTGGCCCGCAAGCCTTTTAAAAGCACGGTTGCGGATAATGTCCTTAAATACGGGACAGGCGGAATAAACATTGATGGGTGCAGGGTAGAAACGGAAGAAATAATTACGAATCATTCAAGAGGCGAAGAATCGGCAATTAGTAAAGGGAAGTATGGAGATAGCGCAGCACAAGAAACACATCAAACAGCCGGACAACAGAAAGGTCGCTTCCCTGCCAACCTTATTCACGACGGTTCGCAAGAAGTTTTAGAGCTGTTTCCGAATACAAAAGGTGTCATTAGAAAACCAACGGGTAAAGGAATTTTAAATCCCGAAACTGGTTGGAATAATAATTCTATGACCGATACAACTGTTCGTGGCCATAACGACTCCGGTTCAGCCGCCCGTTTCTTCTATTGCGCTAAGGCTTCAAAACAGGACAGGGACGAAGGGTGCGAATCCATGCCAGCCGTCAAATCGGGCATGTCCAACGGCGCCCAACTCCACGGCGAAGGCTACGACAAGGGCCAGGACATCGGCCTGAACCGCGTCATCCAGCGCCGCAACCATCACCCAACCGTCAAACCCACCGCCCTGATGCGCTACCTCGTCAAACTCGTCTCCCGCCCCGGCCACACCATCCTCGATCCATTCTCGGGTTCGGGCAGCACCGGCAAAGCCGCCATCCTCGAAGCCCGCCAATTCCTCGGCATCGAACTCCAACCTGAATATGTCCAAATCGCAACTGCAAGGCTCTCGCATGCCGTTAAGCTGCACCAAGAATCCTCCGCCCAACATTCAGCAGTCACGCATCATTAAACTGGTTTCAGGTTGACTGCCTTGGGCCATTTCCCGACAGGGCATTCGTTTGCAGTCGCCCATCGGGCTTTCCCGAGGCATCCCCATTCCCGGCGCAGGTCGCAAAGCTCGGTGAAGGATTCAACGGCCTGGTGCTCACACGCATTGCACGCCGCCTCGCGGGCTGGGACAAATGGCGGGCGCGGCCTCGGTCGCACAAGAGGACTCGGTTTGTGCGTCTTTACCGGCTCGCCCGGCTTGCGGTTCAGGTCTATCACGCGCATCAGCCAGGCTCCTCCCCGCACATCCACGTTCCCAGAATGTTCTTGTAGCCGCGATACCGATAGTCCTTCGGGAGCGTGGTCACACCGTCCTCGGCAAACCGGCCTTCGTTGCAGACGCAGAACTGCATCGCCAGCCATGTCACCCACGGCGTCACGGCCTTGGACGTTTCATTCGGTAGTTCCGCCCGTTCCGTAGGCCCGACCGGCAGCATCGCCGCATAGGTCGGCTCGGTTGTGTGTTCGGCGTAGGTCGGCGCGAGGGATGCGCCCGCCGGATACCAGTTGTCCGGGCGCACTTCGAGACACTCCACCAACGGACGGTGCGGCCAGACAACCTTCGGCTGGTCATCTTCGCGGCAGGCACCGTCATCCTCCTCGTATTCGACTTCGTAGCCCGGGTACTCCTCATCCTCCTCCCCGGGCGGCTCGAGATCCGGCGCAACCCACCACAGGTCAACCATTGCCTGAACAAAGAACGCTGACCACCGGCTTCCGAACCGACCGTCTATGACGATGGTGCCGAAGTTGAACGTCTTGCCGTGCGGGAAATTGTCTATCGTCTCCTCGGCTTCGGAATCGTAGTTAGGCGACAGGCACATGACCGCAGGCCAGCAACGGTCAAATCTCAGGCAATCGCGGATAATCGGCTCGGCGGTACCCGGGTCGTTCGGCGTCGCTCGGTAGTCAAACGTGTGCCGCACCAGCGAATAGCTGCCCTTCCCATCGCTGTCATACCACCAGTAGCCGGGTGCGCCGTGGGATTTCACCCGCACATATTCGTCACTTGGCACGGATCCCGAATACGTGAAGGTTCCGTTGTCCACGTCGTCAACCGTGTAGCCGCTCCCGCCGTTGTCATCCACCGTCAGGCCGTCCGCCGTGGTGAAGTCCACCTTGTCCCCGGCCCGCAGGTATTCCGCCGCCTTGTCCAGCGTCACCGTCACTGTGCCGTCCTCCTCGGCAAACGTGCAACCACGGTCGCCTTCGATAGGCCATGCGTTCGGGTATTCGGGCAGGTCACGGTCAGCGCCGCACGGCCCAAACCAGTTCTGACTACGCCACGGCAGTTTAATCTCGGCGTATTTCTGGAGCCACAGGTCGCCACCGGGGAACATGATGGCCCATGCGCCATGCGGGAACAACGATGCCTGAACCGTGTTTGTCCACTGCGTCGCGGTTCGCGGCATACAGGCGTCTGTGGGGTCAATCGCGCCGCTGCCACCGCTCCACGCTCCCGAATACTGATACTGTGTATAGTCACCGCCCGCCTCACGCCACTTGTAATTGACGTGCCGATGGTCAAAATGCCCGCCCAAGAGCCAGTAAAAGTCATAGGTGACTTCGAGCAAGTCCGGGTGCGGCGCGTAGCAAGACCCGACCGCATCCCCGCCCACGGTCAAAGGGGCCTGGCAGGCCAGCGGGTTCAGTTCCGGGTCATCCACCACCGTCACGGTTCCGGCACCATACTCATCCCGCTCGAAGGTGTAGTGTTTCCCGGCCTCGCCCGCAAAGGCTTCAACGTATTCCTCGGCGGTGTCATCCCAGTACATGCGCCGGACTTTCGTCACCGTCGCCCCGAGATAGGCCAGCGTGTGCTCGGTTCCGTACCCGGGCGCTTCAAAGTATTCGACTTGCGATTGTCCCGACAACCGTCCCTCCGGCCATCCTTTGGAGAACGGTTTGCCGAGGACTTCGCCGGTGTAGGAATCGGCGTTGGCGTCTGTCCACTCGCACGCGCCCTCGGAATCGCTGAATGGCATCGGGATTTGCGGCGTCACGGCCATCGGCACCTCGTCGTAGGTCACCAGCGGGGCCACGGTGGTAAAGCGGTCGCGCCGCCACGGATACAGCGCGTCATCGGCCATATCCCAGTGTTCCAGCAAGGCTAAGGCATCGCTCTTGAGTTGCTCGGCGGTGTAGGGGTCGGCCAGTGTGTGGTGAATGGTCAGTTCCATGCGGTTGACGACAAACCCGCCCCAGACCGGCTCAACCTCGTATGACAACGACGCCTTTATCTCCGTGTTGCTGATTTCCAGTTCGTCTATGGTGAACGTGACGCCGCCAATCTGAACCGTCTCGCCCTCTCCCTTGCCGCCCCACAACTCGCCGTCACAGGCTATCAGGGTGGCGAGGTTGTCCTTCAAAACCGGCTCATCGCAGAAGTTATCCGTGCCCTCGGTAATCGGCGGGTCGCCAAGGATAATCTCGCGCTTGGTGTAGGCATGGCACCCGTTCTCCGGCACGGTAATCACGCCCGAACTACGGTTCACGGTCGCGGTGATGTCCACATGCGCCGTGTAATCCCACGCGGCTTCCTTTTCCAACGGGTCGCCTGTCCAGCGTTCGTAGTGCTCAACATACGTCAGCGACCGGCTCATGGTCAGATACTTGGTGCCGTCCGGTGCCGCGCCGGCGGTGCATTGGGCATTGTCGCCGCTCGTGAACCCGAACATGCCATGCCACACCTTCCGCGCTTGGACGATCTTGAACCCAACCTTCTGGCACAGCGTCAGGTTGGCAATCTCGCCCTCAAGCTCCCGGTAGCAATTCAAATCCACCCGCTCCTGCCCCGCCGCGCACGCCGCCGCAAACTCCTGGCGTGACCAGTATCCGCAGGGTGGTTTGGTGTGTGGCGTATCGCACCAGTCCAGCGCACCCCACATCGGCGGCCCGCCGCTGCACTCGCCTTCGCCATACGGACTGCCTACGGGCCGTTCATAGGGCGGGACGGTTCCTTTCGCGCCGGGGAACTCGTTTGGGCATCGCCAGTTGACGACGCGCGTGACGTTTTCCCACTTCGGCACCTGGGCCTCACGCAACCGCCAGTGCTGGAAGCAGCCGCCGCGATTGTCTCGGGCACCCCATCCACCGCACGGCTCACGATAAGGCAAGGCATGGTTCATGCGTCAGGCATACGGGCACGGTGGCCCGCTGGCGTCACTGCTGCCTTTGTGGATGCGCAACCGATTGATTTGGTCTTGCAACCGATTGACCGCTTCGGTCAACTGAATCACTTGCTTGGCGATAGCATCGGACTTGAGCCACTGTTTGCCTACGGAATCGGCGTCGGATGGGGAGCGCAGTGGCGAACCTTCGTTGTAGCGTGGCAGGACGGGACGCGGTATGGGTTGAACGCGGAGTGGCATAAAGTCTAGGCCATTTCGGCAAAGTCCTCCGGCTTGCTTGGCCGTGGTTTGTCCGTGTAAAGGTGATAATCCCAAAAGCCGAACGGACTGCCTTCCCAACTGCTGGTGATACCGAACACTGTGCGTTTGAAGGATTGTTGGTCTGGCAGTCGTCGAAAGCTGATGGAGGTCACACGTTTGAGCGGGTCGTCGGCTGGTTTATCCGTTGGCTTCTCGTAGCTTTGTGGGCAATAATAGGCCAGATTTCGGAATATGGTGTAGCGTTTGTCGCCGTAAAACTGGTGTCCCCAAGGATACATTGACCAGAAGTATTCCGGCAACGGCTCAGGCTTGGCTTCCAGCGGATTCTCGATATATCCACCCGGATTAAGTGGTTGTGATGTGAAAGAGTATCTTGTCCAAACAACCCGCCAACCGACGATGCTGGGCGTTTCTTCGTTGCGCCAGTACTTCTGGATGATTTCCAGCGCAGCCCGCTTCGCCATGTCGGTTCCTTGGAGCTTCAACCCGTTCGGCTTCCATGCGCCTGCTCCGACAGACTCGCCATTCCCAACATACGACGGCGGTTGTGCGCCGCCCGGGTTCTCGCTCCCCAACGAGTTCTTGAGCAGCCATATCAGAGAATCGCGGTGTGCGGCGTTGGTATTGTCGAAGTAATCCTGCAACCGCCGAATCACCATCTGGTTGACTAGTTCGTTCTCTCCATCCTTGCCAAGGAACGCGTACAAGTAGCGCGGGTGTTTAATGATATGGATTCCCAGTTCAACCGGCGTCACTTCAAACTCATCCGGCGGAACATCCACGCCCATCGCTTCCTCAACGATGGTCATAGTAGCTGTGCCGTTTATGCCGCCGCGTTCCTGCTGGAATTGCACAGACAGGATACGCCATAAGTTGCCGTAGGAATCGTTGCGGATTGCGCCACGGTGATAGCAATAGGCGTAGTAATCAATGGCGTTGGCCGGAATCCTGAAACGATGCGTGCAGGTCATCTGCTCCGCCGATTCGATGGTAGGAGAATCGCTTAACTCCTCAATGTAGAAGTCGTTGTTCGCCCACGTGAGATTGATTTGGTGCGGTTCGGACGGTGTGCCCGGAAGTGGGTTTGACGACGCTTGCGGGCCGCGCCCACGTTGTCCGGTTGCCCGGTCAAAGCCAACCGGAAATGCGTTATTCTTGATTAAGTACGGTAGCCGTGCCATAGATGCTATACCAATGTCACCGTCAGCTTGGCCGCTTGGGTGTAGGTGAACCCGGCCAGATTGTGAATCGAGCAGATGTAGTTGAAGCCGGTCTTGGAATTGTCGCTGGGCGTGATGCGCAGCGCACCCTCACCGCCCTCGCTCGCCTCGCCGTCCTCCAACGTATCCGCGCCCCATGACAGGGTGGCGTCGTTCGTCGTTGTCGGCAGACTGTTCGGCCCGGTGCCGCCCCCAATCGCCGTCACCGTGACCGCGTGGGCCGTCACCGCACCACACGTCACAAACGGATGCGCGTTCTCGCAGCGGTACTTCACCCCGTCCTTGGTGCCCGGGCTATCCCGATTGATGGCGTCCTTCAGGTTGGTCAAGGTGCCGTCCGCATCCGACCCCACGAGCACATCCCCTTCCGCGTCCGGTGTGGTGGAGACGAACCGATACATCTTGCCCGCGACAATGACGAAGTTGCCGGCGGTGACGTTGGTGTTGTTCGAGGTCAACGTCCCCGCTGCCTGAACGCCCGGGTCGTAGATGCCGCCCTTGGTCAACGGATTGCCAAAGCTCGTTCCGCCGGCGACCGTGCTCTCGCGCCACACAAACATCAGCGGATCCAATTCACTGTCGGCGGCGGCGGTGAAGTCCACGTAGGACGGTGTGCCGTCACACGTTTTGTCATCGGGGTCGTAGGTGATGGTTGGCGCGGCAGACATCGCCGGGTTCGCCGCCATGATGATTTTCACGAGGGAACTGATGTCAATGGCGAGCGGTTCGGTTCCGGCCCGGAAACAGTAGAACGCTTCGTTGGTGAGGCGCAGGCCCCGGAAGAAGGTGCGGGCGACCGGCGACAGGTTGCCAACGGACACGCCTTGGGCCGGGATGGCGTAGGTGATGTCGTCGCGCTGGCCGACAAATACAATGTCGCCGGGCTGCGTCGTGACCGTCGTCGCGCTGCCTGCGGCAACCGTGACTGAACGTGGTAGGATGGTTTTCATAGATGATTTGAGAACCCTGACGTAGGATTAAACAAAAATCTCAGGATTGTGACTATTGTGCCCACACTTTTGGCGATTTGCTTGGTGTTGTTGGCGGTCTGTTTGGAAGGTTCTTCAATGCCAACGCCACCCGCCATTCCGAACCCGCCCAAGACAAGCCCCTTGCGTTCCCAATCCGAACCCGGCAATCGGCGCGACCAAGCAATAGGCTCTGGTGCTTTGGATAATTCTTCACGGCTTTGTGTAATCCATTCTTTGATGAAGCCCTTGATGCCGCCTTCGGGAAGCAAATCGGCCCACAAATCCTGAGCAGTGCGTTTGGCTTCGCTAAACATATTGATAAGCTCCGCAGCCATAGTAATCGGTTTCAGAAAAGCCGAAATGTCTCGAAGGATTTGCCGCAAAACAGGAGACATTGCTTTTGAAAACTCTGACCAGAACGCCTGCCATTCGAGTTTCAGCATCCGCATTTCCCATGAAGTCTTGGCCAACTCCGGCGCGTTTCTGGCGATAATGTCCGTGGATTCCTTGACCCGCTCGCCCAACCCATCTACCGCCTTGGCAAAGCTCAACACCTCATCCTCGCTGACGCCAAGGATACTCGCCAAGCTACTGCGCCAAGACACAAACCCGAGCGGCAACCCGCCCGATTGCAACGTCTTAGCGTAGAGTTCAGCGGCTTCGTTGGCAGACTTGATGGCACGGCGCAACGAGAGCAACGTAGCGGCCAATGCTGCGAGGGGAATCGCCGCCGCACTGGCAGCCGAGGTCAGTGTTCCGGCAATCAGGCCGAACGAGGATGCCACACTGGCCGGGATGCCGAGCCGCGACAAGACCGACGCAACCCAACCGCCCTGCCGCATGGCTTGTGTGATGCCGGCGGTGCCTAGTCCGCCGAACATGCCGCCACCACCAGAACCACCAGTTGGCGTCATCCCGGTTGGAGGTGGACCGCCACCCGTTGGCGGGATAATGGGCGGGACGCCGCCTGCCGGAAACCCGATTTGTTTGGGCTCGGAAACGGGTATCGCTTCAACGTCAATGATATGGTCTGGCCTGCGCCACCCGCTCCATCGTTGCAGGCCCCATTCATTACTGCCTGCCGGTGAGACATCCCTGAGTTGCCGAACATCCCGCCATGTTAGCATCCCAAAGGCTCTTGGTGCGCCTAGCTGATGGCCTTCGTCTATCGGCGTGGCGATGTCGGCGGTGTGTTCGGTTGCGCCAGAACTTGCCCGTCGCCGTCGTCGGGTTGACCGTCCACCCGTTTCAACCCCGGCATCTGCAATCCCGCCGATAATCTTGCGGGCTTCTTCGACCTGTGCCCGCAACGAAGTCAGGTCAAGCGTTAGCTCAACCTTGACTTTACCGGCCTTGTCACCGCTTGCCATGTCTTTACTCTTTTCTAAGTGCCTTCAACCGCTTCTGATATTCCTGCTTCACATAACCCGGCGTTGTGCGCTCCAACCCAACGCCCCAAACCGAGGCTTCGTTCTCCAACGCCCAGTTATACCAGACCCAGCCCTGCGCCCCGGTAATCCCTTTGCGCACATAATCCGGTGACCAGCCATAAGCCCGCATCAGCCGCGCCCGCTTGGTTATCAGCCAACCGAGGCCGTCCACCGCTGACCCGATTAGCTTAAAGGGGGGGCCGGGCTTTGCGCCACGCCCTCCTCTCCGTTCCCGTCGGTTGCAACGGGCTTCTCCGCATACCCTATCGTCGGGCTCCAATACACCCCCACCTGCGCCATTATCACCTGCAAGAGTTGTATCAGGTCAAACAACCGCAAGCGCGAGAACTCTTGCTTCGCCTGTTCACGCACCAAGTCCATGCCACCCTTCTTGATGACGGCTTCCACATCGTCAATCGGGCGGGTCATAATCCATGCCAGTTCCCATGCCCTCGGCCCGCGTGGCATCTGGTCTAGCTCCGGCGATTCCTTGCTCTCGCCACCGCCAAACACGCTCTGCATCATGTCGGCCAGGGGATGTTGCAACGCCACAAGGAACTCGAAGTGGGCGTCGTAGAACGGTTGCACCGTCCAGCGCCCGACCTTCACGGTCTGTTCCGGCGCGAATACTTTGTCCAATGGCCCCGGCAACGGCGCGGCCAGGGCTTGTTTGCCAACCTCGTCCTCTAACTGCGCTCGTTCGAGGGTTTTACGTACGGCTTCGGGAACCTCCGGTGGTGCGTTCATGGTTCGGTTAGCCTTCGATGAGTTTGATGCGTTCCAAGGTCAACGTGCGTTCGCCGGGTGCCTTAGGCGTGGCACTGTACGAACCGTTAATCACCCGCGCCTGATAGACTGGGGCAGGCCCGGTGCCCGGGACGGTTCCGTTGCCGTAAATGGCGTCCACCAGTCCGGCCATGTCCACGATGCGAACCAGCGTGCCTTCGACGGGGGCTTTGTACTCGTAGCTGTCGCGCACGGTCACTTCCCAAACGACACCGTGGAAGATTTGCATCCGGCCACACTGAACCCCGTCGCCGTTGTCGAACTGCATCACCTCGCCCTTGCGCGATTCATTGATGCGCAGAACGATGTAGTGCGGGAAGTCGGGCAGGGCATCCTGTGTGCCCCATCGCATGTAAGTCGCGCACCCTGACGCAACCGTTCCGCCTTGAATGGTTCCTACTCCTGTTCTCGGCCAAGCCATAAGTTAGTGTCCTTTCTAAGGTTAAGAGTTCTCGGCGACCTGAATGTAGGTGACGCCAACGGTTTGGGCAGTGGTATCCGATATCGCTTTCAGTTCCGCTTCATCCGAGAGCGGCATCACCGCGCCAAAACCGGGGAACAGTTTGCCCACCGAAGTCGTTCCGATTAACAAACCAACCGCGTGCGCGTTCGTACTCGGGTTGTACACAAACACCATCCCTTCCTTGGCTTGGGCGGCCTGAACCAGTGTGGTTGGCGCGGAGTGCGATACCACCACGTATTCATCTTTGGCCGGGGTTCCAGCGTCGTATCCGGTGGACGCTGACATTTGTTGGGTTCCGATGGGCGGAAACTCCAAGGCCGAACAGGTCAGCCCCGCCGTCACCGTCACCGCATTATCATAATCTGCCATAGTATCCTTTCTATTCTTCTTCTTGTTCGGGTGTTATTGTTTCAGCCAAGTCCAACACTCGCGGGATGTCATTGGCTGACCTAAACTCTAAAACTGCTCCGGCAATAAAGATGTTCATGCGCCCGCTGGTATAACTGGCCATCCCGGCCCGATGCGTCGCCGGAATCGCGCTCCAACCCTGATAGTTCACCGGATGTTCCGCGCTAAACCCGTTCACCGCCCGCACCGTATCCCGCAGAAACTCAATGCTCTGGTTCAGCGTCTCGAATGTCGCCGGGCCGCCGTCCGCGCCGGGTTCAAGGTTCCGCAGTCCATGACCGCGCAACAGCACAATCGTCCAGTGCCGGTCAACCCGGCAGGTCAAATCCTGCTCCTCAAACGGCCCGCGCAACTGTTCGCCGGTGCAACAAATCAGCACTCGCGGCGTGTCATCTGTGGAAATCACCTCTTCCCACAAGTGATACATGCTCTCCATGACCTTGACCACGCCGCCCCGAGGGCCGGCAAAGTCCCGTTCCAAGATGAACGCCAGTCCGCGCGCCTGCGTGTCTATGGTCAGGCACTCGGTTGAAGTGATGCGCGGCCAACTCATGCCAATGCCTCCCGCAACGTCCGCGTCGCCTCGTCTGTGATGTGCTCCCGCGAGAACCACGTGAGTTCGCCGTTCTCCTGAATCGGGAACACTCGCCGCGCCGCCAGCAGGCCCGCGCCGAAGTGGTGGGCGAGCGCGTAGGAAACCTTGTCCGTGTTGCCCATGCTCACGGTCGAAAACTCCGGGTTGGAATTGTCCTGCTCAACCGTGTCGCGCAACTTGCCCGTCACAAACAAGGTGGCAAAGCTACGGCCCATCTTCCGGGCATATTCTTTGTTGCGGAGTTCTTTCCACGGCCAAGGCCGGTCAACGCCAGTCGCGCCGAAGTTATTGATGACAATATCATACAACGCCTGCGCCATCGCGGCTTGCACCGGCGGTTTCAGGGCTTCCAACCGCTGGCGCAGCGGTTCCAAGTCAACCTGCACGTTCACGTTGACTCTCATCGCTCGCCCTCCTCTGGCTCGCCTACCAGCCAGCACCGGCAGTTGCAGGTTTCATCCGCGCTCCCGTCCGGGTCGCCCGGGTACAGCAACCCATTCGAGAACCGGGCGTCTATCGGTATCGCGCCCTCCGCCTCGCACGCCACGTGACTGTCCCGAACCCGGTCATCCCCGACCGTGACCCACGATTTGCGGTCATAGCCGTCCGCCCGCAGCACTTGCAGGTTCAGCCAGCCCGCAATCGCCGTGGCTTCCGTTTCAATCACCCGCTCAAGCTCGAACTCAGTCGGCCCGCCACCGGCGATTTTGACCGGCAACTCACGCACAAAATCTTCCAGCAACTTCATCCGTTGCCCAATCAGACGTTCCAACCCAGCCGGTTCACGTGGGAACAGGCCGGTCAACCCAATCGCGTCCCGTGCCGCTTTGGTCAGGCTCCGGCGCATCGCCTCCCGGTTGGCCGTGGTCAGCTTGACGCCTTTGACGCCGCGCCCCACGGCTTTCCGCGTGTCCCGAACCATGCGATTCAGGCCCCGCTCGATGATGCCCACCGCTTTGCCGCGTCCGCGTTCCAGCGCGGCCAGCTTGGCGGCCCAAGTCTTGAGCAGTTCGGTCGAAAGAGCGGGGTGAGGACGGGAAACGACACCCTCACCCCGAGGCTGGCTTAGGAGGGATTCCAGCCCAAGCCGCTTTGCGCGGCGAAAATTGATGCCAGCAGCGAATAACAGCAGGGCCAAGGCACTCAACACCGCCCGCCGTCGCTTGCGTTTCTGGGCGGCGGTTTCCTTGTCCTTGGCCGGCGCGGCCCGCTCGAGTACGGCCACCGCCTCACGCAACGCTCGCCGTCGTTGCTGGGCCGTGCCGGCATGTTCCTGCGCCGCCGCGTGAACGGCCATTTGTTCGAGCGACCGCGCCATGAGTTCGATGCGCACCGCCCGGTCAACCACGGCTCCGTGAACTGGGTCGGCTAAGACGGGGATGGGCGGCGCGAGGGTCATGTCAGGGGGTGCCGAGTTGCGTTCGCATGGTGCCGCGCCATGTCAACGCCGGCGTCAGGCTCATGTCTTGCTCGGGATTCACGCCGCCGCTCTTGATGGTGTAGCGTATCGGCGGGTTGGTCAGCTTAGACCATTCCTCGTAGGAATAGCCGAGGGCACTGAACTCGGCCCATGTCCACGTGAGCGCGTCCAGTTCGGCTTGCGTGTACTCCTCAACGTCATCCATCCACGTCACCGGGTTGACGTAATCCCGGCCCGTCGGGTCGGTCGGCGGCGTCACGGCCCGAATCGGGATTTCGGCCAGATACTTCTCCGCCGCCTTGAACGCATCGCCCAAAGGCGAGTAGGCCCCGCGCTCGGTTATCACCACCATTTGCAAGTTCGGCGTTGAACTCACCAGTTGCCATGCGGCCAGGTTCAGGACATGGATGAACGCCTCGGGCGGGACGGTTCCGGGCGTGACGCTGAGCGGGGTATGGCCCGCGTTGCGAATCGCCGCCCGCACCCGGTCAATCGCGCTCTGCACCAGAAACGCGCTTCGGGTTTGCGTGAAATCTTCGATGGGGTCGCCCGAGTGCGCGGTGGGCGAGACGGTGCCGTCCGCGTTCTCGATTACCTTGGCGTCCAAGACCATGAGCAGGTCGTGGCGTTCGGGGATAATCCAGTTGGTGGTGCTCGGCTTCTGCATGGCGGTTGGTGAGGGGCGCGAGCGGGTAGCGTCATGCCGCCCGCGCCCCGTTGGTCAGCGGGGAGGATAAACCTACTTAACCCAGGCTTTGACCACGATGTTCGTCAACTTGCAATTCACGTCCACACCGCAATCGTTGGTGACCCACCACAACCGCAACACCGGGCAGGCTCCAACATTGATGTTGGTCATGGCATAGAACGTCTCTCCCGCCGTATTACCGGGGATGGTCAGCGTCAATGGTGCGTCAGTGAACTTCCGGTTCACGGAGGACTCGCCGCCAATGGAATCAAACGCCTTTTGAAACGCCACGATGAGGTTCGTTTTGGTTCCATAAGTGGCCGTATCCGTGTAGTTGGTGGCGCACTGGTAGCTCACGGAAACATACACTTCCTTGCCGTAGCGGCAGTCAATGTCGCGGTTGAGCACCCTGCTCCCGCCGTTCGTCAGGGTCAGACCCGAGACAATCGGCGAGGAGGTCACGCGCACTACCTCGGCTGACACGGCTTGAAACGCCCATGCCAAGACCGCGCATCCAATCAGTATTTTTGCTGTCGTTCTCATTCTTTCTTCTTTCTTTTCAGTAAGGTTAAAGGTTGGTTCTACGGCCACCAATTCGCGTGACCGTAGAACGTCGTTGAATCGGCCTTATTCGCGTACCAGGATGATGCCCTGCTTCTCGTGGCCGATAGCCGTGCCGAACATGAGTTGTGCCCGCATGTTCGCCGTCTCGTATGCGTGGTCAAGATACTTCACCACCATGAACGTGATGCCCGTCTCCGGCTCGGTCGCCAGTTCCACCGCCGCCGTGCTCGGAATCTCCGGCAAGGCTTTGGTGTAGTCCACCGGCACCCGGCTCACAAACAACAACGCCGACCGCGTGCCCGCCAAGCCAACCTTGGTCGCTCTGTTGAAGTCGCCCGCCACCACCTTGTAGGCGTTGGTCGTGCCGTCCGCGCCCGTGCCCGTCACAGAAACCTGGTCAGTGACCAGTTGTGATTTGCGGAACTTGATGTTGCCCAAGCGGCTGAACCGCCCGGTGCCCACCGTGTTCTCGCCCGACCGCGCCACCGCGCCCCAGATGCTTTGGTTGATGAGGAAGTTGGTGTCAGCGGCTACGCTGGCAGAGATCCGCCCATGCACCCATGCAAACCGTTGCAGGTTGTCGGCGCCCGGTTCCTCGTCCCCGCCCGGGAACTGGCTCTCATCCATCGCCTGCGGCAAGTCCGCAACAAACGTGGACAGGTCGGCTCCCGCAACGTTAAACGTGTGACCGCCCGCCGCGTTGGTGAAGGCCGGCGCGAACACCACCGTATCCGCCGTCGCGTTGTCGTTGCTGATGCGTTTGCTGCCGTTGAAGGCCGTGGTGATGAGCTTGTAAATGATGTATTCGCCAAGCGCATACATCTGCGGAGTTTTCATTTCGTTGAACAACTGCCGCGCCGTTGAACCCATCATGTTCTGGTTGAACGAGATGGGAACGCCCGCGTGCGTGTCCAAGTACACGTTCACGTCCGTAGTGCCGGAGCCGCTGCCGCCTTTCCATGCGTAGTTGCCCGACCCGACAATGCCCGCCGTGCGGTCGTTCTTGAGTTGCACCCCCGGCACATTGATGTAGCGGGTGATGACGTTCTGGCCGAAGAACACCGGCTGATTGCTGACATCCGTGGTGATGTCCGACAGGAGCGCCAACTGGTTCTTGAGGAAGCCAAGGTTCCACTGGAGCACCAGTCCGGTGTTGAGCGTTCCCACCGTGGCATCCGCCGTTTGCAGGTCAGCGTGGGTTGTGTCATTGCCCGCCGCCTTGATGACATCCGCCGCCGTGAAGTTCGCTCCGGCCTGAATCAGGTCGGCAATCTTCTTGATGATGACTGACCGCTCGCACGAGGCTTTGACGGCATTGGCAATCTCCGTGGCGTTCTCGCGGCAGGCACGAATCAGACCGCCGTTCTTCAATTCCTTGGTGAACGGTTCCGAAGCGTGCAGGTAGCCTTTCACCAGTGCTTTGACGTTGTTGTCCTCGTCCACGTCAACCGGACTGGACGGGATGCTCCGGTCTTGCAGGTCGTCCTTGGACGCCTTGACCGGCAGGTTGTTGACGTAAGCCACGCCCAAGCCCGGCTTGTTCAACTCCAAGTCAAGGGCCGTGGCGCGAATGGTCGCGGCGTCCTCTTTCGGTGCCAGCGCGTGCCGTTCGCGGGCGGCGGCAATCGCGTTGTCCACCGCAACCTCGGCGCTCTGCTTGAGTTGTTCAGCGGCCTTGACCGCGTTCTGCCGCGCCGTCCATTCGGATTCGGTCACGGCGTACTCCTCGGCCTGAAGCAACAAGAATTGCTCCGGCGTCACGTCTATCCGTGTGCCCACTTCCCAACCTTTATCAGCGTGGGCCTTTACGATAACTGCTTTCATCGTTTGCTTTCTGTTTTCTGTTCTTATTGTCGCCCTCGTTGTTATCGGGGGGCACCCGCTCGACTCGACGGAGCCGAGAACTTTCCGTGCGCATCGGCACGCGCCGCCGCACGCAAATCGTCCAGCACATCCTCGGCGCACTTGGCCGGGCCGCGCTGGGGCCGCTCCGGCACGCTTGCCGATATGATGGCTTCTATCTGGTTTCGCCGCTCGGCCAGACCCGCCAAGACCGTTTCAGCGGTCGGTTCGGGCACGGCTTGGTCATCCGCCTTGACCGGCTCTGGCTCCGGTGCTGGGTCTTGGGCCTCTGGCTCCGTGGCTTCTGCCGGCGCGTCGGCTTTGCTCGCCTTGACAGGTGGCATCGCCAGAAACGCCGGTTTGTTGGTCAACGCGCCCACAACAAAATCCACGCCGGTCAATCGGGCCGGGTTGGTCTTGCTGCCGCGCACACCGTCCGGGAATGTCCAGTGGCCGTCCTCGGAACGCACCGCCTTGTCAAACTCGGCATCAGCCAGAAACGACGGCGACCATGAACGGTACACCCGGCCATTGACGGCCTCGGCCCCGTAGCTCGTGGGCAGTCCGCCTGAAACAATCACGCCTTGCTCGCCGTCCTGCTCGCCCCAGGTGAACTTGGTGGCGTCCGGTTGGAACCGGATGGTGGCCTTCTTGCTCTCGTGGTCTTCGTCGCCGTAGGGTTCTTGCTTCGGGCGTGAGGCGCACAGTTGCTCGAAGGACTTTTGCAGGATGTCGGCGGTGGCTTCATCCACCACAACCGAAATGGTGATGCTGTCGCTCTTGCGGAAGCCGGCGGTGATGGTATGCACCCCGGCGGGCGCGTAGATGAATGACACCGGCTCGGTATCACTCCACGGCTTGGACGCGCTGATGGTGATGCCGACGTTGGCCCGGCACTGAATCACGTTCTCATTCATGGCGTCTCTTTCTTGGTGCAACGGAGCTTGTCCGGCTGGCCGGGGTTGACTTTTATCAGGCCCCGTTTGTCAGTCGGGTTAATGCCTTTAATCACGTAGGGCTCAGGGGTCTTGGCCTTGTCGGCGGACTTGAGCTTTTTCTTGGGTTTCTCGTCACTCATAGAGGTTAATGCGGTTCTGGGCGGCGATTTGGTTCATCAGCGTTTGCAGGGTTTCCCATTCGCCATTGGGCTTGCCGGACGCCTGGGCCTCGGCAATCAGGGATTGCATGGTTTGCAGTTGGTCAGGGGTTGCCGCCGCCAAGGCATCCCGCAAAGCGTCTTTGTGGAACCGGCGATAGTGCGAACCAACGGATTCGTCGTCTTGGTCATCCTCGGGCGGTTCATCTTCAATGCCGGCTTCCTTGTCCATGCCGCGCTGGTTGTTGTCGCCATGCGGGTTATCGCCGCCGGCCCCAATCTCGGCCATGCGCTGCATCTTGATGGTCTGCCGTTCAAGGGCCTGTTTCCAGCGCTCTTCCTCGGTCAACGCCTCGGATTGCTTGCCAATCACGCCGCCGGTGATGACCTCCTCGCCCGGTTGCGGCTGTGACAAGCCAATGATGCGATAAACGTCGTAGGAACGGATGGGCACACGGCATTGAGCGGTCAGGATAGCCATGCGGTTCGCGGCTTCGAGCGGCGATTCGATGTGCGTGAAGTCGGCTTCGATGGTCGGCACTTCACCCGCTTGCTCGCCCCAGTTCTCTTTGACCAACCGGGTGGCAACCTGTTCTTCGAGGATTTCGGCAATCCAATCGGCAATCGCTTCGAGTTTCTCCTGCTTGACGCTGGCATGGACGGCCCCCAAAGCGTAGCTGCCGCTCCCTTGCTTGCCGTAGTCGCTGGTCAAGGTCTGGCCCAAGAGCAGTTGCACGCACCACTTTTCGGCCAGGTCAATCATCACGCGCATGGGATTATCCCCGGTCAACGATTGCGCCGGGAACAAGTCCGGTTTCAAGTCCGGCGAGTTGCGCGGATAAATCATCCAGCCCTGGGCGGCGCATCGCTTGGCCGCTATCTCGAAGCGTTGGCGTTCAGACTCGGGGATGCCGGGTGTGTAGGGGATGGCGATAAACGGCGCACCCCACCGCTGGCCCATGTTCCGCATCCAATCCATCGCATAGACGATGTTGACCCAACTCAGGGCCAGGCACCGCATTTCTCCTGCCCCCAACGGACTGCCGCTCTTGCTCTTGTACTTGGCAACGACGAATTTGGACGGGTTCGTCAGGATTTGGCGGTTGACCTGGTTGTGGAAGATGAGCGGGTCGCCCCGGAACTCCTGCGCCACGCCAATGCTGCCGTCGCTCTGGACGCCATAATGACGCGGGTGAACCCATGCGGAGGCGCGAATCATGTCCTCGGGCAGGCCGTCCGGGCCTTTCCGGCCCAAATCCCACAGCAATTCAACGATGCTGACTCCGTTGGCGATAGCGTCCGTGAGGTCAAACACCATGCCCCGGAACCCGTCCTCGTCGCGGAACCTGTCCGGCTCGAAGCTCTTGAACGCCCGGGCTACCAGCGCGGCCTTGGCTTTGGCGGACTCGGTTGGAGCGTCACCCTCGCGCCCGACGTATGGCACCACCTTGAACCGCACCATTTTGACGGCGGAGCGCAGTTCGGTCAGGGCCTTGCGGAAGGTGGGCCACGTGTCCATCATCTTCTGCGTCAGTTGGGTTTGCTGCCACAGATTGCCCGCGAGCGCGGCCCGGAGAATCATGGCGACCTGCTTGGGTTCGAGCAGTTCGGGCAGGGCCAAGTACCAATCGCTCAGGGCGTTGCCGGGGACGGCCCTTCCGGCGAGGTCGCTGTCCGGCGCGGCGGGAAACGGTCGTTCCCGGGCGGGCATGTCGTGTTGCGCGGCGCGAGTCAGGAACGGGAAGTTGGTGGATATTTTCAGGCCGAACATGGCGGCGAAGGATGAGACATGGGCGGGCCAAAGCGAGCGTGTGACGCTTTCCTCAGCCCGTCCACATCCCACAACCTGTCAGTACAGCTACTACTCAACGATGCAAGCTATGACACAAACGCAAGCGGATGTCCATAGGTTGCAACAATTTAAGTCAAAAAAGTTTGGCGGGGGTGTATTAGCGAATCTGACGGTTGACGGTGAGAAGCCAGCCGAGCGCGAGCGGCGGCGGTTTTGCGGCGGGCCGTTTCTTAGCATTGCGTCTCATTGCCGGTTGGTACTTCCTCCTTGAGCAGGCCCGGAACACCGTCGTCAACGCCCGGCTGGCAAAGTCAGACAATCTTCTGTTCATTGAGCAGTTTGTAAAGGATGCGGTCTTGGAGTTCTTCGACTTCCGTAGGTTTGAGGAAGGGCAGGATGTCGTTGTCATTGAGGAACACATTGATGAGTTCGACGGTGGGCGGCAGGCCGAGGTCGTCGGGTTTGTTGCGGGCGGGGTTTCGGCCCGGTTTGACTTGGTACTCGACGACGACGCCACAGGTCAACTCGAAGTCCTGATAGAGCGGCTTGCCCCGAGGGAAGCGCAGCTTGACAAGATTACAACCGATTCTCATGTCTTAGGCTCCGCGCCGAGGGTTCGGCAGTAGGTGGCAAACTCGCTCAGGCTCCGCACCACGGTCGGTTGCCAGCCCAACCGTGTCGCCCATGCCGCCAACGCGCCTTGTTCCCGTGTCAGCTTGCCGGTCTTGGTCTTGCACTCCACCAACAGCAGCACCGGATACTCGGCCAGTATCACAAAGTCCCACTCGCCCTTGGTGCGGTAGGCCCGATGTGCCATGCTGCCGTGCAACGCCAGCCAGCCGCTGGCATCGCACACACGCATGATTTCGTTGTGAAGCTCAGACTCACAGTCCACGGCATCCGGCGGCGCGTCCGGCTCATCCGGCGGCGGAGCTTTTGTCCATGCGCCGGTTGCGTCCCGCCGCCAGCCCTTGGCGGTGAGGGCCAGTTCAAGGTCGCGCTCGTTCATTCGGCGGTTCCCCATGAGCCGCGTTCGGCCAGCCAGCCCCGTTCGCGGGCGGCCTGCGGGTGTTCGTGAATCCAGCGGTGGCCGATGCGCGAGACGGCCAGCCAGTAGCGTTCGTCGTTGAGCAGGGTGCCGATGCGGCCCCGCGTGTGGTGGACTTCTGCGACCGGAACCTTGCGTTTCCAGACGGCCAGCGCGACGGGACAGAGCTTGTTGCGGAGTTTAGCGAGGAAACGGTCGCGGCGGGTGCGATAGGATTCGCGGGCTTGGGACTTGCCGTTGCGAGGCCGGTTCGGGTTCCGGCGCGGCAACGCCGACAACCACAGAGCAGGCTTGGTCTTGCGTTTCATGGCGAGTTGAATACGTAGAGGCGTTCGGTTGAGTAGCGTTTGAATGCGCTGCCTTGCGACAGCACACGGAGGCGAGTACTCCAGACTTCCTTCGCTGCAGGATGGTCTATCGCATAGCTGGACACATAGACGGGATAGTTCCGAGACAACGCCCATTCGTAGAACGTCTGGTTGCAAAAACCTTTGCAGTATTCAGAATCTGTGCCTTCGTACGGAATATCACAATACACTACATCGCCAGTCTTGTGAACGTAGTGGCAGTAGTCCGCGCAGGTGACTTCGATTTTAGATGCCAACGGCGTGTGCCGGATGCTGCCGATGTAGCGCAACCGGAAAAGCCTTTCAAGGTTTTCGACTTCTCTAATGTGAGCCAACATTTCCGCGTGTTCCCGCGACACACCATTTGACAACCGTTCGCGGCGCAATCGGAGAAGCGCGTAATACCGTTGCTGAATCTCACATCCTGGCAATTCGGCATCGCCAAACAACTCCGTGACGAGCTTGTCCTTCTGATTAAAGACAACCCAGTTGTGGACTGAGTGTTTCGTTGGTTCACTCTCAACGGAATAACAGTACTTCTCACCGTTCCCGCCAAACGACCAGCCCCACTTTACATATCCGCACGTATCCTTCTCGGCAAAGAATCGCTCGCGGGAGATGAACTCGGGCTTAAACACGCCCTCATCGTACTTCCCCGCGAGCGCGTCCTTCACTAACTGAACCACAAGCGGGTTCACGTCGTTGTAAAGCACCGTGCGCCACTTTCCGGCCAACGCCGCACAGTGCGCGACAGCAAACCCGCCGCCGAACAGGTCAACCAACCGCTTGCCAACCGGCAGTTTCCGAATCAATTCCGGTGCAATCCGGTTCTTGCTGCCCATGTAGTTCAATCCAAAGCTCATGCCTTGCCTTTCCTCCGAAGCACCATGATGCGTTGTGTCACCTCAAACCGCAGATACCGAGCCGCCCGCCGGATGTGCTTGCACTCGTACCGGAGCGCGGGCATCTGGCCTTTGCTTAACTCGACCTCGCGCCGCATCTGGAAATCCATGCAATCGCACTTCCCGTTGCCGTGGTAGCACGTCAGGTCAACCCGGTACGGTTGCTGGCCCGAGTCGCTCGCCACCCAGAACACCAGCGTCTCATCCGCGTCCGGCTCCACGCCCGGCACCAATCGCCGCAACGGTATCACAGCGTCTTGTTTATCACTTCCTGCGCGTTCACGTTGACCTGCAATATCCGCCCATGCAGGAATCCAATGGCACTGAACACCCGCGCCATCGCCTTCGTGTATTGCGATTCCGAATAAGAATCTATCCCGACGACGTAAATGTTCAGGGCCGTGCGCACGTCCGAGGTGTCCAGCGTTTCAACCGTGGAATTGTGGTTCGGGAAGATGGCCTTGGTCAACTCATCCGCCAGCGCCACAATGTCATCCCTCGGCCAGAACTTCTTGGGCTTGAACGGGACGCGGCTCTCCGCCGGTGAATCGTTCGATTCCACCCGCCCGTAGCTGACGTATTGCTCCTCGTTCCTGAACAGCATCTTGGTCAACTGCACCATCGAAGCTATCACGGTGCCGTTGGCTCCTACCAATCGCCGGGCGTCGTTCGGGTGCGCAACAATATCGATGTCGGCCCGGTTGCGCGTCACCGCCACCTTGAACTGCACTTGGTCAGGATAGCGCGTCATGCTCCGCGCCACCTTCGCCATGAGCTTGAGCTTGTCATCCAGCGTCGTCGGGTTCGGTATCATGCTCATTCGCCGTCTCCTTTCCCACGCGCCACAACCTTGCCGTAGTCGTCATCCTCATCCAGCAACGGCATCTGGTTCGGGTCGGCCAGTTGTTGCGAGAGTGAATCCGATACACTGTTGGCGAATCGGATGGTCACCTTCACTATCGGCGCGGCTCCGGCACAGTCTATGTCCGCCGAGAACCCCACCACCAACCGCTGGCTTTCGTTGAAGCTGATGAAGTCCTTGATTTCGCGCGCGTGCGAGTCATACAAGTCGCCCACACACCGCAACACCGTGTCGCGTATTTGTTGGTCTAGTTCTTTCATACGATTTTGATTACATCCGCCAACGGGCCAAGCAGTTCGTTCTTTTCCAGCAGGTGCAACAGCGTGTCAAACCCAATCAGCACCTTCTTCTTCGACGAGTAGCGTTTCTTCACCAAAATGCCTTCCAAGGACATCTCGATGACATACTGCCCGTCCAACGCCCAATACTTCACCCGGCCCGTCACTTTATAGCGGCGCGGCTTCGTCTCACCGCTGTAATAGGTCGCGTAGCCTTTGCTCTCAACCATGCCCGTTTTAGTTTCGGCTTTCTCGATTGTCATAGTCAACTTTCTGTGTCAAACCTTTTCGCGGTAGGATGCCCAATCCGCCTGAATGATTCCGCCCGTCTCGCGCAAACGACTGACGATAGCCGGGCCGAGAGACAACTCGGCCTGCCGGACATCCTGGTTGGAAATTAACAGCGTATCGGTAAGGTCATTGTAGCGGTGGTTCAGCAGTTCGTAGAGCAACAGCCGTTCCCACTCGCTCTCCCGCCTCTGGGCCAGTTCGTCTATGACCAGCAAGCGCGGACGCCGATACTGCGCCAGCACCTTGGCCTCGGGCTTGCCTTGGCCGTCGTAGCCCGCCTTGATTGCCATGAAAAACTGGGTCGCCGTGCTGAACAAGGCCGACCCGCGCCGTTCGGTCAGGATGAACTGCCTGATGAGTTCCACGCCGAGTTGCGTCTTGCCGTTGCCGCGCAGGCCGGCCAGAACAATCGTGAACCCGGTGCCGAGCTTGCCAAGAATCCGCTCGTAGGCCACATTCCACGGCCCGGAACGGTCAAGCGGTTCCCGGTTGGCATGGCGCAACGGCACATTCGATGCCGCCAACGCCCCGGAAATCACCACCTGCCGAGCCTGCTGGCGAGCTTCGATGTCGGCCTCGGACGGCTCGCAAACGCCAGGGCCATCCCGTAGCGGCCCGCCAAAGCACGACACGCGGACATCGCCGGCCTTGACGACGTTGCCGGAAGCGCCTGAAACGGTAATCTTTACCTCGCGCCGCCGCTGTTCAAGCCGGCGCTGACACTCTGCCAGGGTAGGTTCGCTCATAGCTTGATGATGGGGATGGTCAGGTGTTCTTCGATTTGGTTGCCGTCTGAGCGTCGCGCACCAGATGCCTCGTTTCGGGCCTTAATTGCCGCCAGGTTGCGTTGCAACAGCGAAAGGGTAGCAGACTGCCCCCGGAACGCCGGGAAGCTGCTAATGGCATTTGCGGCGCAAAGAGACACTAACCCGTCAATCGTCTCGCCGGACGCCAGCATTTCCTCCCCGGCAACGAGTTCCTGCTGGATCTGCTTCGGGGCGGATACGCAGTAGGTTCTCGGAAACTCATCCTTGAACCGCTTTACCAACTGCCGAGCTTCATCCGAAATCTTCTTGGCGGAGCCGTTATATTTTCTATGACGGTTATTGGTAGGTTCATTGTAGGTTAATATGGGGGTGCCATTTTGACACCCCTGGGGCGTCAATTTGACACCCCTGGGGTGACACAGCTTTGACACCCCTGGGGCGTCAATTTGACACCCCTCAACTGGCTCTTTCTCCAACGGGATGTCTTGCTGCGTTTTTGTGTCGTAAGTCTCATCGTTTTCGTAGTTTAGGCGATAAACTGTGCTCTGTCGTCCGTTTCCGACTCGTTTCAAGCTGATTTTGCCAATCTTTACCAGTCGTTGGAGAGTGCGCTGGACTGTTCTGGCACTCATACGTGTCTTTTCTCCAAGGCGGCTCTGCCCCGGCCACGCAATACCGTCATCATTGGCGTGGTCTGCCAAGGCCAGCATCATGGACAAGTCAGAATGCTTCTTGATGTCTTTATCCTTCCAAACGTAGTAGCTGTATTTAACACTCATAATGTAGTTTTATCAGTTTATGTTTATTGCCTTGAACCACTGATTGCCGGACAGCGGCAGATAGTCCTCGGCGGTGATGTCTATGATGAAAGCCTGGTGTATGGTGCCGTCTCGGATGAATTCGTTGAGCCGGAGAATGAGCGGCGGCTTGGAGTCCGGCTCGGCCAAGGACATGTCGGCCATGACGATTTTAGCTGGCAAGGCTTGACAGAGCGCAATGGCCAAGGCAGTCTTGAAGAGTGCTTGTTCTGTCAATGTTGACTGAGCATAAATCTGCAACCATGAGCCGCCCGTGACTTCGCTTGTCCGGTCGCGCTCGGTTGCTACCCGTCCGAGGACGCCGCGCTTGAAGTCCAGCGGCGAGTTAATCAGACCGTCAAGAAACCGATTGGCGGTGGCAAGGAACTTGCCGAGGGTGGCTTCAACGAGCGCGTCCCGTTCCTCCGCAAAGATTTTGCACGCGGCGAGCTTGACGTTCTGGCGGCACCTGTGCTCGTTCAGGCGCAGTTCGAGATTGATGATTTCGGCTTGAAGCCGCTGCCGTTCAAGGAACAGCGCGTTCACCCGTTCGAGTTCGGCAACTTCCTTGTTGGCCTTGAAGATGTCCGGCGAGGCTTGGTCAATGAGTGTGGCGAGCCGTTCACGGGCGGTGGCGAGTTCGTATGATACGTCCCGGCAGATGGGCAGTTCCATGCTCCTGGCAATAATCTGGTCATTGAGCCAGTCGCCGTGCTTGTCCTGTGTCTGCATGTCATCAAAGATATTCATGCAGAGACTCATCAATGCTTTGTGTGCGTTGCCATGCTCGTTGAATGTCTGCGTGATGTCCTGAGCGATGGCGTCAATCGCCGCCTCGCAAATGACGGCGGGTTCATGGTTTATCTCGCCCAACCGGCGTTTCAGTTCTTCCACCAGAAGGCAACAATCGCCTCTGGGGCTGAACAGTGGCATGAAGTGCTTGTGCAACCATGTGTCCGGGTTATCGCAGACCATGCGCGTGAGCAGCAGGTTCACCGTGGCGATTTTGTATTCGCCCAGTTCATCCGGGTTGTCGCCGTCATCTTCAAACAGGCAGTCCACGTTCCGATAGCCGCCCGACTTCCACACCGCTTGATGACAGGAGCCGTCGTCAAGGGTCAGGTTGATGGTGGCGGTTTGGGTGGGTGCGGCTCCGGCGATGAAGTTGCCGAACGCTTTTTGGATGGCTTCCCGCACGTTGATGCGGCTCTTGTGCTTCGGCGCAACCAGCAGGTTGACATCCGAACAGGATAACTCGAAGTTGTGCGGTTCGAGTCCGGTTGATTTCAGTTCAGTGATTTTCATTGTTTCGCTTTCGTTTCTGGTTTCGTTGGAATCCACACCACGGCCCGGCGCACGCCGAACTTCTTGGCCGCAGCATGGTCATTAAAGTAGATGTCTATCCGGTTGTCAAACCGTTTGGCGAGCCGGTCGGTCACGATGCGCGTGCCGATGCCCTCAATGTGAATCTTGGTTCCGAGCGGCACCCGGCGCGGCCCGGCGCAGGTCACACCTTCGACTGGGGGTTTGCCGTTCGCGGCCAGTCCGCAGGCGTTCGGCCCACAGCATAGTTTGCAGGCGCAGTAGGCGGTGATGACAAGGTTGGTGAACATGGCTTTAGCCTCCGGTTGGAAACGCCGCCGCCCCGGTGTGCGACAATCCCACGAGCCGTGGAGTGTAGCCTTTCGGCGTTCCGGGGCGGACGGCAAATTGATTCGTATTGTCGCACGCGCTGAACATAACACTTTAACCCATTGCGTCAATCAGTTCCTGCCCGAGTTGGCGGACGTATCGCCGGCAGATGCGCCGTCCGAGAGCCGCCTGCCGGTCGGTCAGGTCGTTCTGACTGGCGAGTGACCTGCCAATGTAGGCGTCCACCATGTTAAATCCGCAACCGTCCAGACGCCTTGCGCCGTCACACACCGCCGCCAGTTCGCGCAGGCCCCGATGGATGGACTGTCTCTGCGCCGTGGTAATCAGCAGGCCCTCGGCTTCGAGTTGTACCCGGGTGCCGTTCTGAGGCGCGTGCGGCACCAGCACCGGCTCGGCTACCTTCAACGGGCCGGGCTCGTCGTCAAGGGCTTGGTCAATGATGGTTTGCTTGTCAACGATAATTCCAATCATGCGGGCGTCCAGTGACCCGGGCACCAACCAATGCTTCACCAATACGTTTCCGCGCTGCCCCAGCCGATGTGCGCGGTCTTCGCATTGAGACATCTTGGCCGGGTTCCAGTCCAGTTCGGCAAACCCGACCATGTTGGCCGCTTGCAGATTCAGGCCCTCGCCGGCTGCCCGAATCGAGCCGATGAACAGGCGGCAGGCCGGGTCGGTTTGAAACCGTTGCACGGCGTCGTCACGGTCGGCTTGGGACGTTGCGCCGGTCAGCAGCACGGCTTGTTTCTCGAATGCGGCGTGGAGCGCGTTCAGAACGTCCAGGTGATGCGCGAATACGATTATCTTGTCGGCCTCGTCTAAGTCCTCGCGTATGGCTTCGATGAGGGCAGGCAGCTTGGCAACGGCGGTGTCGTGGCGAACCTTGGCGATCTCGCGGAACGCCACGGACGCATCCGACCGGAACCGGGCGACGGCCTTGGCAAAGTCACCGTTGTCCTCGCTGGCCTTGGCAAGTTCAAGCTCGGCCTGTATCCGCATGAGTTGCGCCTCATGCCTGGCCCACGTTTCCTTTTCGGCTCGCAACGCATCCTCGGTTCCTGCCGGTTCGAGTTCAACCAGCACCCGGGTCTTGGGCGGCAGTTCGGCCAGCACATCCCGTTTCATGCGGCGAATCATTAGCGTGCTGCGGAGTACTCGTTGCAGGTCGGCAAGGTTGGACGCTCCGCTGGTGACGTAGCCCCACCGCCCTCTATGGCCCCCGCAGTACCGGGCGGCGTAGCGGTAGAAATTCGGCCATTGTTTCGGGTCAAGGAAATGCAGCGTTGTCCACAGTTCATCGGGCCGGTTCTCTATAGGGGTGCCGGTCAGGGCCAGCTTGCGTTTTGCCACCAAGCCCGGTTCGACTTGCTCGCCGTGTTGCTGCGCGCGTTTGCTTGGGGTGTGGCCGATGATGGCTTTGGCCCGGGCGGTATTGCGGTTTTTGATTTGATGCGCCTCATCAAGCACAACCAAATCCCACGTTCTGGCCCGCAACCGTTCGCGGTGCCTGGTCACGATGCCGTAGTTAATCACAACCACGTCCGTTTCCGGGAATTCGGCTCCGCTGGCAATCCCGATGGACATGGGCCGGGCCAGCCACTTTTCGGCCTCGCGCGACCAGTTGGTCTTGAGGCTGGCCTTGGTGACAATCAGCACGTTCTGAACCGCCGGGTCGGCATTGATGACGCCAAGGGCCTGAATCGTCTTGCCAAGACCCATTTCATCCGCAATCAGGCAGGCCGGTTTGTCCTTGGCAAAGGCGATTCCGGCGAGCTGGAACGGCATGTATTGGCATCCGTTCCCGGCGGGGATTTCAAGGTCGGCGGTGGTGGCCTTGGACGCGGCAAGGGTTTGCTCGCGGTTGGCGGCGTCCGGCACCGGCTGCCACCATTGGACAACCCATTGTCCGCCGTCGGCTTTGGTGATGGCGATGCCGGCGGATTTCAGGTCGGACTTGTAATCCGTCCACGCCCGCCAGAAGTCGGCCTCGGGCCGGGCGGTTCGCAGCAGGCGCGGGCCGTGCTTGGTGAACACCTCACGCGGCGCAGACCAGTCGGCAAGGGCTTCAATGAACGTGGTCATGGCGTCCTCCGCACGCGCCACACCGCCACGACCCGGCCATTGGCCTCGGGCCGTTGACTGGGCCGATACCCGACCCGCTCAATCCGTTTCTCGGCCTTGAGCTTGGCGAACAGCACGCCGTAG
>ERZ1026792.520-NODE-520-length-31227-cov-10.711286_pt1 | contig 31227 bp, 40 predicted proteins | sample MGYA00520884_ERZ1026792 | MGnify/ENA primary metagenome ERZ1026792 (study PRJEB33270, sample SAMEA104284473) | anaerobic digester metagenome | biome: Anaerobic digester microbiome; feature: mesophilic sludge digester; material: Anaerobic digester biomass | place... | reverse complement strand
AAAGATTTCAGGGAACCCAGCTGTTTCAGTTCCCCGCCCCATCTTCAGGGACAGCCAGCAGGAGGTTAATTCCTGGAGACTTCCCCTCTCCATCATGATTCATTCTGCTTCATGATGGATTAATAATCAGTATGAATCATGGATATTATAAATCTATGCTTCATTATGATGCATCATGAATATGGGGCGACATTGCCGGGCGTAGATTTATACGGAATGTCGCGAGTGAAGCACCCTGCTCCATTGAGCCGCCATCGCGTCCGCGATCCCGGCGTAGGTCACGGATCGCTTCCGGCTCCTATCGGGGCTCGGCCCCATCTTGTGTATCCGATCCGCCCTCCCCGGAACGATGTTGGTAGGCTCAAGAGGGGGGAGATCCTTCAACCACAGGCACGTTTTCTTTGTCTCACCGTGGCCATGTTCCCACGGCTGGATATACTGATCAGGAGTCCGGTACTCCGTACTCATGATGCCGACCGGGTTCTCTATGGCAATCCGGGGGATCGGCGCGTTCACCATTGCCATGAAGAAGTCTATCGCCTCCTGCTGTCTGCCGTCCGCCCGCTTCTGCGGGAACCACCGGGCTCCCGAAGAGGCCAAGTGGGTGCATGGGGGAAAAGCAATCATCAAATCCCACCCGTCTGATAGATGCTTTAGTACATCGTCCTGGATATGGTTTCCGACCGGAATCCGGGACGGAAGGATATCGCACGATACCGCCGGTATGCCGAGTTTTTCAAATGCCGATCTGACAATTCCCGACTCTTCACAGGCGATGAGAACCCTTGGTTCTACATTTGGTCGCATACAATATTATACGCCCTAATCCGGCATATACTTTTCTTGAGTTGCGAGCGAGGCACTAAAAAGAGGGGTCGCTATCATCCCCTCCCTAAAGGAAGGGGTCTTCTCGCCCACCCTCTTTGCTCCCAGAGGTAAAAGGGCCAAAAAAGGGCCAATTGGGCCATGACTCGAATTTTCCAAAATAAACTCCAGGATGGTTGATGCGTCCTCCTCCGTGATCTGACCTCGCTCGATGGCTGAAGTTATCGCTTTACTGTCCCTGGAATAGTGTCGATTATAGAAACTCATCGTTTCAGTTCTTGATCCATATGGTTCAAAAATTGTTCGAAAGAGATGTGAACAAGTTTTTCGGACGCCGGGGAAGAGATGTAGAAAAAGATGTTCACATCTCTTTCATAAAAAATAAGGGTCTTTATATAATCAACGATCTATTTTCGTGATGATAATTGAACCTCTCTTATAGATGCTTCAGAATGAAGCATTTTTTCAGAGGTCGTTTTCGTGTAGATTCATTCTGGCGCAGGAAATAAGATTCGGTGGAGGAGAAACTGTGACGGGAAACGGGTCGCCCAGAAACGCAGGAAACAGGGTTTAACGCAGTGTCACGTCGGAGAACCTGTTAATATATTCTATATCATATAGGGTATAGAATATTACCGTATCAAAATAATACACTAATATATTACGCAAGTTATATTATCAATGAGAATAAATAACTCGTTATAATTATGGTGGAACGTGAAAGATGGAAGACTCCTGGCGTCCAGGATCCCCAGGTTTCGACCATCCATAAGAAAATCTACCCCCCGGATCTGGATGTCAGGCGACTCGCCAGGGCTCCTCCCTGCCTGCGCTGAACTGGGATGGAAGGAAAAAAAGATCTATTATCCCTGCCACTTACGGACAGCCTTCGACCCATGATGAGTATTAATCCGGACTGGTCCAGCATCCCCGTCGTCCACTTCCACCAGATCAACGCACCGAATAATAGGTGTCGGGTCTGATGGACTGGTCGGGACCAGAGCCTGGACATACGAATCCAGGTCCAGGTTAAGATCAGACTACTTTCCGGATTGCATAAATGGTCGAACCTTTCTGGAACCGTGTCGGGCTGGCTTCAGAATCGTCTTTGCCAACCACGTCAACACAATACACCGTGCTACCCACTTGCGCCCGAACAAAATCAAATTCTAGTGCTGGATCAGTGACGCTGACCAATGGTAGTGTAAAAATGGTTGACCCCTTCTGCGCCTTCATGGTTTTGAGCTGAGTCGGTCTGTTGTACTCATACTCATAATACAACTTGAACCCGAACTTCATTTCCTCCTCATAGGCCGCAAAATGGAGCGTGGTCGAACCACCAACCTTCAGATCAGTGAGCGCTCCATTATACTCCGTCCCGTTACCCCACTGTCCATCATTGAGCGTCCCACCATACCAGGAATACTCGCTCGTGCTGTCAATGTAGAACCACGGCTCACGGGTCTTTAATTCGGCGTAGTCAGTCCATTTACACGTATATGACCCCCACATTGAATGACCGCAATTCGTGTTGGTGAACGAAGAAGTTTTCACTCCCGGTCCTGATGCCGACCGCTGCATGGACGCCATCTCTCCATCTCCAAGATAATAGGTCTTCCCACACAAGACATAATAGCCCGGACCGTAGATCGCGTCCGTGAATGTTCCGGAATAGGAAATATAAGGTAACCCTCCGGCAGGGTCCGGGAAGGTCAGGCTCGCTCCACCTGATACGTTTCCGCTATCAGTTTTTTCCCCGCCACCACTGACCGTAATTCCTTTAAACTTCCCGTAGATTTTTGTGATGGTGATACCTTCAGGTACCGAATACGATTTGCTATCACCATGGTTAATCGTGGCTTCAGTGCTGGTATACGATGGCATCGGTTACCTCACAGATCTGTTCTGATCCAGATGTCTCCGGAGGTATGCCCCGTATCAGTGGTCGTCAATTCCAGTTTCAGTTTGCCGGAATCCGTCCTCACTGCGGCTTTGGTCGCATGGATATCAGTATCCGCCTCGTGATCTGTCAAGTCAGAAGTCAACGAAGATAACCTGCCATGCAGATCGAGGATGTTACCCTCGATCCGGTTCAGGTCAGTGCCTTTAATCCCAACCTTCTCATCCCAATCAACTTTCGGTGTATTCCACGCCATATTTCACTCCTGAACTTTCGTTCCACTCATCTCTACAGTCAATCCCCCATCATACTCGATATGCTGCCGGGTGATCGTGTAATCGTTCTCTGTTGACCCATCCAGGCTTTTCACAGTCATCCTTTCTGCCAGTTTGCTCATGATGTATCCTCGTGCCTGCACGACCACGTCACGTCGCGGATCTTTATACGCGGCAAGGATACCATCAGCGATCGCCTGCGCCATGGCTTTCGTCTGGATGAACTCGTTCCGGACCGGTTCACGTAACGACTGTTTCCCATTCAACCGGATACTCGCTGCATCCTGGGCGATCGCAACTTTCTCCCCGGTCTTCTCGAGCAGCTTCCCTTGAATCACGATACTGTTGATCGTCTGCTCAGTAACCCCGGTGTTCTTGAAGACGCACCGACACGCCCAGCTGTATACGGTCTGCGAATCAAGCACGATATCGCTCCCGGACTGCGTTATCACTGGTGCCTGCACGTCCAGACAGGGGTCATCGAACGTGTAGATGCAGAATATATCTACGGTCTCGCCTGCAGGGACGGTGATCGGTTCGTAATCGTTGTAGATGGTCGTCAGGTCGCTTGGTGCCCGCGGTGTCGCCTGGACCTCAACGTAATTGACAATCTCGCTGAACGCTAATGGGTTATCCTTCGTGAAGTATCGGTCCGCTGATAACGTATACGACGTTGCCGGTGCATTGACGTATGGAGTGATCACGATCCGACCGTACCGGTCACAGTAAACAGTCCCCATAATCGCTTCAGCAATCTCGACCAGAGCGTCACGGTGCGTCGTCCTGCCGAACCATGCGTAGGGAATTACTACCTCGTTTAATGAACTATGGATCACGTAGTCGGTCGATAACACCCCTGCGTCCGCAAACACCAGCTCCGCCAGTTGTTTCAGGGTATAATCCACGTAGATCTGTTCACTATAGAACTCGGTCTTCCGTAACAGTTCCAGCCGGTCGAACGCCACAACTTCCGCATACGTCTCGTCCTGCGGGACCGACCAGTCTTGACTCCAGAATACACCGAGCGGTTCCCAATCACTATCACCCGGCGGAGTGCCGAGCGGAACTTCGATCGCGAGCCAGACCTCGATACGCCGGTTCGTCTTCATCATGTTGTAGATCGGTGACCGGACGTTATCGACACTGAAATGGTTGGTGATATTATTCAACCGGAGCACCAGTTCGTTCGAACTGACGTTCCCGACCGGCAGGGTCCCGCCATGGAAGTCGCGTTCCTCGAGCACGGAGAGGTAGAGGATATCGCCCATCCCGTAATCTTCCGAATACGCGGTGAAGAACTCCGTCACCATCGCCGACCGGTTCGGTAGGCTGATCTTGGTGATGGTCACTTCCATCTTCTTGACAGCGTTCACCACCTCTTCGAGCGTCTTGGTCCAGGCATAGGTATCGTTCCCGGTGACCGTCTCCGTATACAGGAGCACGTCGTCTTCATCGTAAAGTTTGATCACGAAATCGACGGGGTAATTGTTGAACTGGTTATCCCCCACCAGTTGCAGATCATAGATCGGGCGGACGTCGGTCATCGTGACCAGGAGCTCGAGACCTGGACTGAACTCGCCGTTGGTATCGGACAGGGTATTCGACCACCACCCGACCGAATCGCCCATCGGGTGATACGTCCCATCTAACACGTTCTCCTGTAACGACGCCCATTTGTATGGCGATCCTTGGACGTTATCTGCGGTATGCAGTGTCGATGTGCCGTAAAGGGATCCGTCTGGTGAACTGACCTCAATCGCTTCGCTCAATGAGGGATCAGAATACGTGATCCTGGCTTTCGCATGGATCCGGCGCGTGATCGCTTCACATGCACCATGCAGGTTCCCGACACCGCCTAGGTCCCAATCGGATGCCAGGATCAGCGTATCCAGCGCTGTCAGGCTCGCGATCAGATCGAACGCTTCGATCGCCGGATCGATCAGGAGCGGGTCAATCCCCTGGATCGTTGCAGGGGGATACGGTGCGGCCTCAGTACCGAGTTTCAGGAGAAGGGTATCCGCTGCTGCCAGTAACCCTGCAGGGTACTGGCTGGCATCCGCAACGGTCATCGATAGCGGGTCCGTCCCGACAAGAATGGCTGATACGGCGGCAGACAGGTCGTTCAGCGCGATTGTGATCGTATCGGACCCTGCAGGCACCGTGGCGGTCAGTATCGCCGATTCTGGTGTATAGGTGAGTAACAGAGTATCTGCTGCCGCCAGGAGCGCTGCCAGGACGCTGGTTTCAGTACCGAGCGTGACCGGTAACGAATCGGACCCGGTGATCGATGCTGTCGGATACTGGCTGACCTCCCTGAATAGCATCAGTAAAGTATCCGACGCTGCCATTGTACCCGCGACCGACCCGGCGGATTCGCTCATTTTCAGGAGCATCGTATCGGACGCGGCGAGTAGTTGACCGACCGGTGGCGACGATTCGGCCAGGGCGAGTAGCAGGGTATCAGACGCCGATAGTTCCGTGGCACCCAGTTTCGCACCGCTCTCCGTACCGAACAACACGTAGATATTATCCGTCCCGACAATGGACGCGATTAGCGTGACCGGTTCAGACCCGAGCGTCAGGGAGAGGGTATCCACTCCGGTCAGGAGCGCTGACAGGGACGCGACGTCTGCCCCCAGGTGCATCAGCAGCGGATCCGTGCCGGTCATACCCGCGACCAGTGACGCGGTATCTGACCCGAGCGTCAGTACCAGGGCATCGGTCCCTGGTGGTGCCGTTGCGGTCAGCCCGATACTCTCACCCTGTTTCACCAGAAGCGAATCGGACGCTGCCAGGGCGCCTGCCAGTGATACTGACTCCGTCCCCAGTTTCAGGAGTAACGAATCGGACGACGTGACGTTCTGGACCGATGCCGTCAGCTGTAACCCGTATATCCGGATATCGTCGACGCCGGTCGCGTAACTGGCGTTCTCCGTCTGGACGTCAACGTAATATGTGTTTGCCGGATCAGTGGTGTAGTAACTGCCGAAATAAGGGTAGTATTTACCAGTATACTGCGGGACGATCCGGTCCGTTCCTATATCCGTGGATCCTTCGTATAACCCGACGGACCCTCCCGCGACACCGGAGGCTGTTGTCTGCAACCCACACGCGAGGATCAGATGGTCTCTTGCAGCAGCACTGGAGAAATCCGCGGTTAACGCATGATCTTTCGTTCCGTCAGTATCCGACTGTTCAGTATCCTGCGACGCGCTGACGATACCTTCAAAATCGCTTAACCGTAACAGAGTGAGATACGCATACGCGATCCCGACGGTGTTTGATTTGTTTCCAGTAGCATACCGGATCTTGATCGTGTGGCTTGCCGCCGTCAGGGTAACTTTCTGGAAATACAGGTAACCGTGGCGGTTGGCTGTAGCGTTAACCCTTGTTAGCAGCGACCCATACTGTGCCGTCCCGTCAACATCGATCTGGACCTGCGCGTCGATGTTGACCTTGCTCGCATCGTATACCGCTGATGCAAGGATCAGGTAATCCCCGGCACTCCCGGGCGTGAACGTCTTGCTAACCTTATCCTGAAGACTGGTATCGGTAGCATACGTCGATCTGTCAGTAGACGACGCGGTCTGGTCGTTACTCCCGAGCTTGATCGCGATGAGCCGGACCTGTTTGATCTTGGCATTAGTCCCACCACCTGATTTATACTGGACTTTGTAGGTCTGTTCGCTCGGCGATGACCCGAACGATACGCTGATTGCACACCCGCCGGGGATATAATCATCCGCTGATTTCTGGTCAACAACCTGTTCGTTCAGGGTAGCGGAACCGGTCGCGTCGTAGAGTTGGACGTAAGAGACACGACCGGCACTCGCCTGTCCCTGTAACCACGTAGCTAGAAGAAGGTAGGTGGAATTGGCGTCCGGCGTGAATGTTAAGGTGGCCTTATCCTGGTATGAACTGCTTGTGGTGGTGCTTTCGCCGGTGCTGCTGGTCTGGTAAAATTGTCGGCTAGCCATGATCCCTCCCTAAAAAAGAGTAGTCAGGGAGTGGATCAGCTTCCGATCGTCGGTGTCAGCGTGACTTCGAAGACCCAGGACCCGCCTTCTTTCGTGCCTTTGCTCTCGACCTTCCGGTTCGCCATGGTGCCCCCGGAACTGGCGTTGAATACTCCCCACTCCTGCCACGCGAAGTTCGCGTCACTGTCACCGAACGTCGCTTTGAACTTCAACGCATCGTTCGTCCGCTTCGGGTACCCGGTATCCATTGCCACCCGGACCTTGTTGGTGCTAGCCTGAAGGTCGGTCTGTGATGCGGCAAAAGCCGTGGTGCTGTCACCGACACCCAGGTAAGCGTTGGCTTCAGCAAACGTGGTCACAGTCTCTCCAATAATGGTCTTTGCGATATGCGTGATCATCGCATCAGTGATCGCCATGGTTCTCTCCTCCTCTGTTCAGGTTCTTGCGTTTCTGTGTTATCTGTTCGTCAAGCTGTTCGATCTGGCCGAGTTTCATCCGTTCCACCATCGCGACGGTCTTCGCAACCTCCTCCTCGGAGAGTTCACGAGTGGTCTCGACGATTTCATACGGGACCGCGGTCGGATCATTCGGGTCAACCCCGGGTTCATACTTACTGATCTTCGTCTTCTCGATCCACTGGATCTTCATCTGGTTCATTCAGATTTCCTCCATACTGATCGTCACGTCCTGCCACACTTCCGGGTCCTCGAGAATCAGTTCTTTCTCGATATCCGTGATCCAGACCGTCTTGGTCTGTGTCGACTGGTTCAATGGGTAGGTCAAGGTCACCGGTGCACCGGTATCGTAGAGTGTGGTCCAGAACACCAGATCCGACCCGTATAGTTCCTCATACCGGATCTCATACGTGTGTTTGACGGCTATGATATCGATCACCATCGTCCCGTCAGCGGTCCGGTCACGCCGTTCGATCCGGAACGGGGTTGGTACGAAAGAATGAGGGGATAGGATGATCGTCCCGTTCACTGTCAAGGTCATACCGATGCACTCCTCCGCCCACGCCGGGTATCCTCGAGCACTTTCACCTTCTCGATCTCCTTGTTCAGTTTCATCAGACCTGCCCGGTCAGCGATGAAGATCCCGTGAAGGTGGACATCTCCGCCACCACCACCACGACCTGACCCGATCCGGTTCAGAATCTTGTTGGCGATCTTGTCGATCCATTCGTTCTCTTTCCGGCGAGCTTCTTGTTCGGCTAACCGAGCCTGTCGTTCCGCTTCGAGTGCTGCCCGTTTCGCTTCCCGTGCAGCAGCATGTTCAGCTTTTCTTGCCTCGGCGTCCTGTCGGTTCTTGGGTAACGGACTGACTCGTGCTCCTTTCGGTAGGTGAAGGATTTCGGGGCCTGCATCACCGACAACTACCCCGCCCTCCTCCTCGATATCCCCGCCTTCAGCCAACCAGGGGAACGGTGAGTCCGGAAGTGGTGGCAGTCCTCCCCCGGACCCCCAGTCACCCAACCCATACCCTGACCAGTCGATATTCGATCCAATAGTCCACGAATCACCTAAGTCAGGCAGACCGGACCCTGGTGTTACCGACCCACACCCTGCACCGGTGCATCCGCCCGCGGTCGAACCGCCGGTCAACGCCGCGAGTGCTGCCTGCGCCTGCGATTGGATGCTCCCAAACAGGTCGGACGTGATACCGGAGATCTGTAGTGCTGATAGTCCGGCAGTGTACCCCATCGTGCCATACGCCCCGGCGACGTTATTCGCCGTCGCTGCCACCCCGGTCGCCACGTTTGTATTCATCTCGCCGACAGCAGAGGTTGACTGTTGTGCCGCAAGTGTCGTCCCGCCAAGGACGCTCGCCATGTAACTCTGCGCTGCAGTTGCGATACTCGTCGCCGTGGTGAACCCGCCAGCTGCGTTCGTCGCTGTCTGTGTTGCGTTCGCGGCTGTCTGCGTTGCGTTCGCCGCGGACTGTTGAGCGTTCATTAACGAATTTGCAGCGTTCGCCAGATCCTGCGCGGCGTCAGTCGAATCTTCGATCGCGTTGGTCGCTTCCTGTTGAGCATCATTCATCGACGCGAGCGCGTCCTGATACTCTTCCGTGGCTTCAACACCGGGGAACCATGAAGACCCTGCCATATTCCCGCTGCTGTAGACCGGGAATCCCTGTGCGACATACTCCCAGAACTGTTCTGGTGTCAGGTTATTGATCTGGTCGATCGATCCGGCGGTATCAATAGCCTGATATGTCCCGTCGCCAGAAGCGACCAGATATGTAACCACCGAGCCGGTTGGTGAATGTCCGGATGGTGCATAGTATCCACCGGTCCCGGTCCCGGTCCCGGACGTTCCGGACCCGGACCCTGAACTCGCGGCCTGTTGTGCGTAGATGCTCCCGGGACCGACATAATTACCGGCATTATCGTAGTTGGTTGAATACGTGCCGTCGTCGTTTACTTTCCAGGGTAACCCTGACGGGGATATGGACGGATCCGAGGATCCGCCACCACTGGTCGTATTGGTCTGCTGATTGGCCAGCGGTGAGCCGATCGGGACGTATCCCTGACCGTCTGCTGCAGGAACCATCTGTTCCCAGAGTCCGGATGTCTCGTTATACCAGAGATACGATGATCCTTGGGTGACGATCTCCTGTAACCCCTGCCAGACGCCCGTAGCAGTACGGACGAACGCCTGCAGCTTGCCGATCATGGTCCCGACCGCTGTATCCGTTGCACCAGCCATGGTGTTCATGGCGTTCCCGTGCATCCGTGCCATCAGCTCGGACGCATCACCAGTCTCCCTGAACTTCTGGATCGCTCGGTCAAGCGCTGCCTGTTCCTGGGCGGACGCCTGTTCCGCGGCGATCGCCATCAGTTTGGTAGCGTCACCGGTACGTTCATACTCCTCAATCGCAATCTCGAGCGCGATCTGTTGTTTCTCGCTCAGGGTCAGGAACTTGGCGACATGGTCCCCATACGCCTGTTCCGTCTTGTTAAACCCGTCAAGCAGGGTACTGAAGTAGACCCCAAAAGCATCCTTGGCAGCATCAATCCATTTGCTGACTGGATTGTTCGATAACTTGTCCAGAACTTGGTCCGCCTTGGCTATCGCATCACAGAGGACCTCGAACTCATACGCTAACCGGTTGATCCCTTTGGTCGCCCAGTCGCCAGCAATTGTCACCATCTGGTCCAGGACTTTTCCCAGACTGAACGCTGATTTCTCTGCCAGCCCGAACGATTTGTCGGTATCGTCCAGTTCCTCCTTCAGGCCACCCCACGCAGTCGCCATCCGGTCGACCGCCGGTCCGGACGAGACCGCGACGTCGTTGACAGTATCCTTGATATGCGTCCATCGTTCCGTGATGAACCCGACAACGGAATCGGTGATGTCCCGGACACCCAGGAAATTCGTTTTATACGCGACGTAGAACGCGGCGACTCCTGCCACGACCAATGCCAGGGGAGGTAGTATCGTACCGATCGAGACGCCTAACGTGGCGAACGCGCCACCGGTCGCGCCAGCGGCCACGGTCGTCCCTGTCAGAGCACCGGATAACCCGGCCATCACCCCGCCAAGTAACGCGCTTGCCGGACCGATCGCCCCCATCAGAGTCGGAAGTGCCATGAGAAGCGGACCGAGCACGATCAGCGACTGGCCGAAGATCAGGACGCCGCCTACCACGGTCTGTAACGGGCCGGGTAACGCCGCGACTCCTTCCGCCAGCATCGCCATAGCTTTCGCTGCTACCAGGGTAGCCGGAGCCATGGCTTCCCCCATCATGATCTTGGCGTTATTCATCCGGTTGTTAGCGATCTCGAGTTGTGCTGCTGTCCCTTCGACTTTGGTGTTGAACTGGTCGTACAGGAAGTTGGCGTCACCCATCTCGGTTGATAGTTCACCCAGTCCGCCCGCCTGCCTCATGAGCGCGTCAGCCGCACGGTATCCGTAGGTCCCGAAGATGCTCGTCAGGAACCCGTTCACTTCCGCCGTGCCGCCGTAGGTGCTCATCGCCTTGTTCAGGTCTACGAGGATATCCTCCATATTCCTGAAATCGCCGTTGGCGTCTTTGACCTCGACACCGACACCTTTCAGTTTCGCGATCACTTCCGGCTTGACCAGCTGGGTGAACATGGTCTTCAGGCTCGTACCGGCTTCCGACGCATCAGTGAACGAGTTCTGGAGTTGGACGTTCATCGCGGCTAACGTCTCGAACTCGACACCGAGACTTGACGCGATCCCGATGTTCTTCATGATCTCGATCAGGAAATCGTTCAACTCCCATTTCCCGACCCCGACGGCTTTCGCCAGAACTTCGGTGGCACGAGCCGCGTCAACATTCTGGTCCCCGTATAACGCCAGAGTGTTCAGCACGGATTCCATGGCGAGCGACAGGTCGACACTTCCCGCCACCGCGAGTTTGGACGCGGGATCGATCGCTGCCATCGACTCGCTGTAATCATACCCGACCGAGACCATCTGGTACATGGCGTTCGCAACATCCGTCGCTGCGAGTGGCATGGTGGAGGAGAGTTCCAGGGCTTTCTGCTTCATCAGGTCCATCTCCTGATTAGACAGGGTCCCCAGAGCCTCGACCTCGGTCATCGCCTTATCGAACGCCAGGAACGAGTTGTTGATATTATCGGCAGCGAGTTTGAACGAGATTCCCATGCCGGTCATGGCAGCACCGACTTTCAGGCAGGCGGATTCGAGTTCTTTACTCATCGCCGTGCCTTTCTGCCCGATACCTGCCAGTGTGCCGGACGCCTGGTCAACCGCTCGGACGATGATCTCTATGATGTTAGACCCCATTCTCCAACCTCGCTTTCATACATTCTACCAGGAACCTCCGCTGCAACGGCGTCAGGTCCCCCTGGGTACGTGCCAGAGGGATCCCGGCCTGATGCAACAGGAAGATCTCGTTCCCCTCCTCACTGCGGGCGAAAGGATTTGACGAGCTCGTCCGGCGTCTCAATCCCTGAAATACGATAAATCTCGGTCGCGATCTTGCCGACCAGTCCCGGCGGGGACAGTCGACGGACTTCCTGGGCGGTCCACTTCTCTTTCCCGACGGATAACCCGCAGGTGCATACGAAGACGTGCGCCTCATACTCGGCACCGGTGAAGGCACCCAGATCGAAATTGATCTGGATCCCTTCCAGTGATGGCTGCTGACCGGGCGGAGCTTTCACCTGCTTCTCCTTCATCCGTTTCTGGATCGCTTCCATATCGGCCATGGCAGTGAACGCTCGCAGGACCGTAGCCTTCTGGACCTCATACTCGCCGTCAGTCAGCGGACGGATCATGACCTTCCCTTTCCCTTCGATTTCCACCTCGACCGGTTCCGGGCCGCGAAGCAAATCCGCTTTCGTCAGGAACTTGATGTCAGACTCATCGCCGCTCATGCCAGGGTCGCTCCCGTGTTCTCCAGGGTGACCAGGATATCGGTATCTACCGTGCTCAGGTCTTTCAGCGCAACGTCTTCCTCCAGGAGCGCCCGGGCTGTGATGGTCTGATAGAGGATGTCGCGACCGCGAGGCTGCTGCGGGGCGGAAGTCATCATGCAGTTCGGCATACTGAACGTGATCTTCTGGTTGCTCCCACCGTTCATCTCGATCACCAGCGGGAATGGCGTTGACCCGTCAGCTGCCGGTCCGCCAGCGTCACCCCAGAATAACGTCTGATGTGTCAGATCGTTGAACTGCATTTCGAGGGTAGCTTCCACCAACCGGTCGCCCGCCTTGAACGTGCTCGGGTAGCAGGAACCGATACACCGGCCGGAATCCCGACCCAGGTTGTTGTTGATCGCCAGCTGCACTGACCGGCATATCGCGCTGGAATCAACACTGTTAACCGTGGCAGATACATCGTAGAACGCCATGGGGTATCCGGTTGGCAGTTTCGATGAGAAATCGCTGTAGCTTTTCAGCGTATCGGTATCGTCCGGACCGCCGAAGATGTCCAGGCTCGCGGACGCTAACCCGTCAGAGACGGAGAGCGTCAAACTGTTTGTCGAACACCCTGCGAAGATATGTTCGTGGACATCTTTCCCGACACGATACGTCCATGACGTGAGTTCGTTCTCGTTCCCGCCGTAGAACTCATGGGTGTTGATCGTCGCTGGTGCCTCTGCTGCAGTGAACTGATACTTGTCCAGGACGCCTCGCATCAGGTGACCGATCGAGTTGATATCGACCGGGTATTCGATCCCGCCACCGCTGGAATAGAATCCTTTCCGCTTGCGGCGGGACATTCGTCCCATCCCGCCAGGAACAATGATCTCGTAGTTCTGCGGGGCGTCAAGTGTGCATGACGTCGGATCCAGGGCGATATCCCCTTCAACGGCAGTGCCGCGTTCGGATTCCTTCCCCAGAAGGACGTATCTGAATATGTTAGGCATTCTTGTCTCAACCTCTTACAGTGAACAGTACGCGGATCTCCGCGTATGCTCGGAACAGCTGCCCGTATTTGTGCCAGGGCGCTGACGGTTCGAACGATCCGGACTTGATACTGCTGACGTATGACGCAGTGGTCTGGATCGTTCTTGTTGCGTTCAGGACGACACCACGGGCACGAGCAGCGAGATCTGTCGCTGCCTGATACCCGGCATCATCGTCCTCGTTCTCCACCATGCAGGCGAGCATGACGGGTAACTCCCAGGTCTCATGCAGGTTCCCTAACCCCTCAACCGGATGTGCCGCTTTACAGAACAGCCAGATTGCCGGGGTGATCGGTCGCGGATCCTGCCGGTCGCCACGAGCAATCAGTTTCACGTCTTTCAGGACATCGGTATCAGTCGGGACTTTCGGGTCCTTCGTCTGTTCCGCGGTCAGGATGGTAAGCAGGGTATCCATAACCGTGTCCAGGGCTGTCGCCAGGGTCGGAAGACTCATGAAAGAAACCCCTTAAAGAACCCGATGATTCCCAGGACGACCCCTGACAGGATCCCTATTTTCGTAAGGCTGGAATTCCACCAGGACGAGACTGCTTCCTCTCCAGTCTGGATATCAGCCAGCCCGTCGATTCTCCTCTCCTGGAGATCAAACCGGGAGTTTATGGTCTCCTTACAGGAGGAGCAGTCAGCGTCCCGATCCTTCAGGAGCTGCTTAACCTCCTTAATCTCCCGATGGATTCCTTCCATCTGTCCTTCCATTCGCCCCAGGGTCCGGGATATATCAGCATCGATCATAATTTCGCCTTCATCTCGTCGATAGCTTGGTTAATGAAGCGCGGAACTTCTCTGTTCGTCTTCTCCAGAGCCCTGTCGATGTATGGGTTCGCTTTCGTTCCATGCTCGCAGATACCCTTCCAGACAGCGAACCAGGGTAAGCCTTTAAATTCAGCCCATTTTTTAATCGGGGCTTTCGGCGGGCAGTGTGGGCGGGTTCCATCGTTAAGATATGCTGCTCTTGGGAGAGGAGACCCGACGACCCATTCAGCCCCGATAGATCCTCTGTGAGAGGTTACGACATTGAACAGACCTCCCATAACCTCGGCCCCTTTATTCTGGTCGGCTCTCCAGGAGGCTCGTAACTGTCCCGTATATTTCGAATCCTCCAGCTCGTTCTTAATGGACTTCTCCAGGTCCAGGGCTGTCAGCTCACAGACTCTATCTGGAACACCTTCCAGCGTTCCGACAAGTCTCTCGAAATTGGACCAGTCTATCTCCAGCGAAAATCCTCCTTCCTGGTATGTCGGCATGATTACAGCCCCTCGAAGAAGGACGGGATTTCAGCCTCGTCCAGCTGGAGTCCATCCATTCTCGAATCGGCTCTCCTGGATGAATACTCATTACTGATAGAACCAACAGAAGGCCGGATCTTCGCAGCCCAGCGTTTTATCGTCTTCTGATACTCCACCATATAAGCCGTCTGACCGACTCTCCTCTGGACGGAGTATTCCCGGGCTGTCTGCGACTGATACCCAGTCAGACCCTTTTTAACCGAATAGAGATGTGCGATTAATAGGGCGTGGCAATAATCGTAGAGAGCATCCGGAAGTCCTGGATTATCTTCATCGAGGAGAGCCTGGGCGACTGGAGAGAGAGTATTAAAAAGGGACGTGGTAAAGATGGCGTTCCCGGTATCGCTGACAGAAAACTCGGATATCTGGGCGATCATGGTGGGAGTTGCGACCATCTTCAATCACTCCTTCGCCCTCTTCCCCTTCTTCGGTTTCACTGGTTCCGGCGAAGTATATACTCCAGAGTATTCAGACCCAGTCGTGGACTGGACCTGGACCTCCTCCTCCACTTCAGCCAGCAGGATCTCCGGAGGAACCTCCTCCTCGAATGTGAGAACCTCTTCGACCATCCCAGTCGGAAACCTTCCCGCTTCCTCCAGGGACATTTCGAAAGTGTCCCCAGGGTAAAGGACATTACCATCCCGCCCGATCTTCCCCCGTAAAATGATAAAGCGAGGCATTTTCCGTCCTCGCTTCAGATCTTCGTCAGGGTGCAAATCGCCTTATCGTGCTTGATTCTCGGAACGACCATTGTATAGGTGATTCCCTCGACAGGCGAGATATCAAACTTCGGGACCGCGACCTGGTTCTTATAGTCTGCTCCGACGATAAGATCCATATATACGCCAGCAGTGTCTACGGGCGTCATCATTCCAGTTCCAGCCGTGATATCGGTACTCATCAGGATCTGTCCCTGTCCTGCGCCTGGGTTCGGGTTGATCATTTTCATGATCTTATCCCATTCGTAGGTTCCATACTCGTAGTTCGCCTGGAGCTCCGCATACTGCGCATAGTTCAAGACGAGGTTAAAGTTGGTCCCGACGATTCCATCCTCATAGAGCAGGGCGAGAGCTCCAGAGATAGCCGCAGTCGGATAGCCAAAAGTGGCGAAGTCTTTCTGGGTCGTATAGGAGTTTCCTGCTGTCTGATAGAGCCCCTTAATTTTATAATTCGAGCCGTCAGGAGCCCAGCCCTGGAGGAGCATATCATCTTCCTTCTCTCCGACCTTCTGGGCGGCTGAAATCATCGCCGCAGTGTCCAGAGGCGTTCCCTGTCTTGCGAAGGCGTCAAACTGGGATCTCGGGATCTTGTATCCTTTCGAGATAACCCCGATCTTCATGCTGGAGGTCGCAACCTTCACAGAATCCTTTTCGATGGTATCATCTGGAAGGTCGAAGGTTACGATAGCATCTCCCATATCGGTCAGGGTATTATAGTCGATATTGAAGACTCCAGGATCGACTCTTGTCACCTTTCCGAACAGTTTCCTTCCAACGAGCTGCTGGCGAATCGGTTCGACAAGTTCCTTATCGAAATATTTCGCAGCGTTCTCATATGCCGTTGCCATTATAACACACTCTCCACGAAAATATTCACGGCAGCCGCAGAAGCATCAGCGGCGGCTCCTGCCTTCCCGACGATCTGGACTCCAGGAGACATTACCGGGACGTAGACGTATCCGGCGACAGCATGATCAGAGGTCGTATAGTCCAGGGATACACAGGTCCCGTCGCAGATATGTCCGAAATTGTTCGTCAGAACAGGAGCGTAAGCATTCCCCGCATCCTTCAGATGAGCCTCATCCAGGAGGACTCCGGCGGTAATACTTCCCTCGGTAGTATGGACCAGATCATGGGTCGCCCACTTCCCGTCTTCAGTGTTCAGGGAGAGACCATCCACCAGTCCATCGGCGTCGTGTCCTGCCTCGGTTCCAGCCCCGAGCCCGATGTCAATGGTCCCGGAATCATGATGAGTCGTTACGTAGACCTGGGGAAGCCCGACCCATGCTCCAGCAGGGATATCGATCCCGGTGTCCTTCAGGGTAGCATTTTTCGAGAAGGGAATCTTAATCGCAGGAACACCCCCGATCAGAATCGCAGGGATTACCAGTCCATCGGACCAGGATGCGAGGAGATCGCCCTGATCGGCTTTTGTCCCAGCATGGAGCGTCCCTCTGATAGCGAACCCGCCTCCAGAATGAACCGGACCTTCAGTATCCACCGTCGCAATGGTGTCAATGGTCGCAGGTCTTTCCGTTTCGTTGAAATCCTCGTATCCCAGCCAGCCCAGCGGCGGGAGGATTCCATCCCCGACTTTAATATCATAGTCGGTAGCTTCCCGGACTACTATCCGTCCAGGATACATATTCGTCGCGTTGCCGATGTTCCTCCGGTGGAGGAGTGGAGAGGTTCCACGAACGATGATGTTCTGCGTCGGCGTGACGTATCCAGAATCAGCCATATTTTATCCCTCACTCCCATTTCTGGGTCTTCGCATTCCAGACCCCGATACCAGTCGAAGCGGTGTTATCCCCTTCGCCAGTGTGCGTCTTTCCTTCCTCCTGGGTCGGAGGCTTCATCTGATGGTCGAGAACGGAGTTCATGAACCCGACTGGATCCTTCTCGAACTCTTCCCTCTTCGCAGGTTCATCCTCCGGTTTCGGAATGAAGCCTGGAAGCAGGCGGTTTTTGAAGGCTGTCCATGCGGCGTCCTTCTTCTCCTTCTCGAACTGGTTCACCTGATTAACCAGGGCTTCCTTTTCTTTCTTCAGAGTCTCGATCTCGGCGTCCTTATTGGCGATTGCGGATTCCTTATCCTTAATCGTCTGGTTCGCCGTAGCGAGCTCATTCTTCAGGGTTTCGGCTATATCTCCCATTCCATCGCCTTCCTTATTCGCAGCTGCTGGAGGAGTTCCGGGTCCGGACTCCTTCTTCTTCTTCTCCTCTTCCTCGTCCTTCTTCCAGGTACGGTCTGCGTTTTCTGCTCCTTCCCCTGTCCAGTCAGCATAGAGAGAGCGGAGAGCCTCAACAGCTGCTTTAAACCGGCTCTTGTTCTTTTCGGAGATAACCCTCCCAGCATGCGTAACAGCAGCATCGGTCGGCATATTATCATCCTGTTTATTCAGGAACATCGCCCCGAGATCCCGAGGCTGGTTCCGTTCATCCTGCTTAAAGACCAGAACATGATTCGGACGGACCTTCCCCTGAAGGTGTCCATCGTTACCAGGGAAGCAGAAGAACCCAGTCGAGAGAGATAACTCTCCCTGGTTATATCGTGCCTCCATTGAAGGATCAAAAAAGGAGACCCTGCTGGAGAGCCTGGGCTGTCCAGCCATAACCACTTCCGAAGAGGTAATCTCTCCACAGAGGGAGCCGTTTATCTCTTTCAGAACCTGATTAAGTTCCCCTTTCTCGATCCGACGCATCTGGTCCACGTCAGGATGATTTAATGCGAAAATCAGCGGGACTTTATCCCAGTTCGGTTCCGTGCCCTCGAAGTTCTCGACTCCATAAAACAGCCTCTTTCCCTCCCCGAAATCCATCCATCGGTTCAGGGTCTGGAGGATAGTCTCGTGCGCCGAGACTGCGTGGGTTATTGCATCCCCGAACGCAATAACATCAGAAGGCATCGACAATTATATATTAATCTCGTGATAATAAGTCCCACGTCATAAAAAAGGATTTTACTCGGTCTGGGCTCGTTCTCTGGCAATGAATTTTTTAACGCCTGATCCAGATCTGTTCCTCTGGTTATCCTCGGGAAGGATATCGTTCAGGGTCCGGGCGATGTCTGAATAAGACCAGTCCTCCCGAACTTTCCGGAGGATAAGGATTAATTTCTTTTCCCTGGTCGTAAATTCAATTTGTGCCATGATTTATCATCCTCTCCGCCGCGTCGTTCTCCTCCCGCCAGATACGGGTGAGCGCTCGCATCATGTTCATACACAGTCCTGTCGTGTCCATCCTGTCGCACCCCCCATCCTATGTCCCCGGTTGATACATTCACCACGCCGGATCTCGATATCCGTGAACGTCAGTTTATGCCGGCAATCTCCCGGGCATACGGTATACCCTGTCATCCCGGGAACAACGCACCGCCGCTGTGTCTCGTATAGCCGGCCCTCAAAGAAACAATCATCCGAATATTCCATCAGCAAAACCTCCCGTCTACCGGGTGGAACTCCTCCAGGGATTTATCGAAATAGATGTGACAGCCGCAGCAGGTCGAACACCCTGGAAGACATTTGAAACCCTTCTTTTTTCTCATCGTCTATTATCCCTCCTGACACGTCACGCAGAGACAGCCGGACCCATGAAGATATGAGGGAGGAGCGAGGATCCTCCCGTAAAACGAATCCTCGAAGGCTTTTCCTGCGTTCCTGACCGCTTTCATCGTGAACTCGGGAGTATATCCCTTTCGGACCACTGGGGCGAGGGTGCATCTACAATTTACATGGAGCGGGCAGTCTGGAATATTGTCGATATCGAATACTTGTCCATCCAGGGCGAGACATTCTTCGCAGGTATGATCATCATAACCGGCGACCCATTCCACCTTCTCGACTCCATACTGGTAATATCGGTTTATGGTCCCCTGGTTCAGGGAGAACATAGTCTCGTATCGGGCGATTCTATACGCCCTGTCTTCAGTGAGCCCTTTAACCTTCCCCAGCCTCTCGGCGACCTGATCGATGGACTCTCCCTGGATGAGCCCCTGGGAGACCTCCCTGATAATAGCGTCGTTTATATCCTGGGTCACTCCTTCCAGAACGGTTAAGTTTCTCCTCTCTATCCAGTCGAGAGCTCTCCAGTCAGCAGGGATGAGAGTCGCCGGATTCTTTACCCCTGCTTTCTCCAGGTTAATCGAACCGACCCGGACTCCCTGATGATACGCAGCGTCGGAGTTCTGTTTCGCTATATCCAGGATCTCCGTGCCATACCGGATGAACAGATCTTTCAGAACGGTTCGCATAATCTCTGGAGGAACCCCTGGAATGGACAGGTTCGCCAGCCCGAGGTCGTAAGCGTCTGAAACCTCCTTTACCGCATCGTCGAAGTATCTTTTGAACAGTCCCCGAAGATCCTTCTCGTATTTCTCGATGAACCTTCTCGCTCTGGCTGGGTCTTTCCTGATCTCTGGAGACAGGTTCCTGGACGCCATCTTAATTCCCGTGTTCCTCTTCTTCCTTCTCCTGGTCCTGGTCGAGAGCCTTATTCACGGCTTTTTTAATCTGTTTCTGATGAAGGATGGAGTATGGATCAACTGGATCCACCGCAGCAGCATCAATAGACAGTCTCGCTCGCTGGAATGCCGATGTTTCCTGAACGGGCCGGTATCTCTCGTAGACCTCCCGGAGGTATGCTATCTCCTTGGGTGATTTCTCCTCCATTTCCAGAAGGTTCCTGAACTCGTTCTCGTCTGCGACTGTTACTCCATCCTTCACCAGCTGACCGAGGGCGAGAGCCTGTTTCATCCAGATCTCGCTCTTGTCTATGGACGGGCTGGGAATGTAGATCCGGGCTGTGTATCCCTGATATGCGTTCCCTTCGAGGTATGTCTGGAGAAGCTGTTCGAATGATTCTGTTATCCAGGAGTGCGTCCCTCTGATATAGGAAAGGAGGAGTTCCTGCTCGGCTGCTGAACTTCCCCCGATAAGAGTCCCATCCTTCGCTATCAGGCTCGCAGGCGTGAAGTAATCAACGACCATTTTCGACAGGGCGTTAATGGTATCAATCGCGCTGGAGTTATCCTTCAGATCCGGAATAATCAGTTTCATATTCGGGCGAATCTGCATTCCCGAATTTTTCCCCCAGTTAGCGAGGAACTTCTGCCCGTAGGCGATATCATCCTCTGAAGGATCCTCGATCTCCATGAACAGGATCGGAGCCCCGATTCGGTTCACCTTCTGGAGCTGTGCCTGCCAGCTGAAGTCCAGCATCGAGATCACAGGGGCGATAGGCAGGATGATAGGAGACCCTGCCAGCTCTCCAGAGGCTGGATCTGATACCGTAAAGATGTCCTGGAGTTTATTCTGGAGCAGCTTCCCGGACCAGTTCCCGGGAACCTGGACGCCCAGGCTCTCCAGCGTCTGATAATATTCGGGTTCCCCAGTCTGCGGATCCAGGGTAACGCCCTGGAGGATCTCCGAATAGATCACGCTCCTGCCATAGGGAGCCGTTGCGAATGATTCGGGAGGGAGCCTCCTTAACTTCGTAAGGTAATACTCGTTGCCGACATATTCCCAGACGGGATTAAAGAATGCCATGCCGAACCAAAAGACATCGTTCCAGGCCGTTTGCATCTTCGCCCAGAGCCGGACATTTTTCGAGTCGCACATCTGGGTTAAGTGGAGGGAGAGCTCCTCGTCCGGTTCTCCCTGCTTATCCTTAACCTCGATGGAATACTTCTCGTTAAAGATTAAGTGCCGGTGTTTATTGGCGACTCCAGCCCCGTAGACGTTCTTCGAGTATTTCTTCAGCCTGTCAGCGTCTATCTTCGCTTTATGATAGACGGTCCCATAAGAGGAGAGATAGACGGTCCCCTCCATCTTCGTTGTCGATAATTTCTTCGTTTCTTCTGCCATGTTTTAACCCTCTCCTTTTACAGTCCCTGAATATCTCCCAGGGTGAAACCTCGGGGATTCCCCCATAAATCGGTCGGGCTTTCAGTGATGGTCGGAGCAGGAGGGAGAGCCTGTCCCGACATCTGACTGGAGGAGACTTTCGCTCCTGGTCGGGCTCCTGCTCTCATCAGGAACCAGACTGGAAGGGAGACGCACAGGACGAGATCGTCATGCTGTCCGTCTCTCCAGGCTTCGTATGAATCGTGACCTGTTTTCGTGTTGATCTTCATCCGGAAATTAAGGATCTCGGTGATGAGCGTTTTCGAATCAGGAATCGCACTGGAGATCTTTAATTCGTGGTTCTGGAATGCTACCAGGAGAGAGCCGACCAGATCCCTTTTCGGGACTGTCCAGGACATTCTTTCCCGGAGCGATGGAGTATAGAAGAGACCCGCACTTTTTTTCGCTGCGGCTTCGACTTCTGCCCGACTGCGAGCGATATCTCCTCCAGTTATGGTAATGGCGACTGGAGTCAGTCCCTTCTCGTAAAAGAGATCCAGGACTGGTCTCCCGACTCCTGTCGCATCAATACAAAGAGCCCCGCCTTTCAGCTGCTGTCTGATCTCGATACATCTATCCACCATCTCGGGATACGGTGTTCCCAGTGGGAACCTCTGGAGATGTCGGACCAGGAAAGACCTCGGCTCCTGCTGATAGTCAATGATTGATAATGCGGTGAAGTCAGCGGCTTGTCCCAGGTCCAGACCCATAATGAACATTTTAAATCGGCCTCCCGTTGATGAAGAGAGGAGGGATGGAATCGTCCAGGGCTTCCATTACCAGATCATAGGAGAAGATCTGATCCATCGTCTGGACGAACTCGCACTCGTATTCCTGCCGGATCCAGTAATCCCCGAGACTCCTCCTCTCCTCCTCGATGAACTCTGGAGATATCCTCGGGCAGTCCGTCCAGGGAACCCTCGTCCGGGACCAGGACTCTCCTCCATTCTCCCAGGCTTCGAAAAAGTGTCCCCTCTTCCCGAAAGGAGTGGACATAAGGAGGATCTGTCCCTGGGAGATAGCCAGCATCGGGCGTATCGCTGCGTATAATTCATCCTTCACTCTCGCAGCTTCATCCTCGATAATCAGGGAGGCTTTCGAATAACCTCTGATCGTCTTCTCCTCTCCAGGGAGAGATATTATCCTGGATCCGTTCTCCAGCTCGCAGGAGAGTCGGTTATCTTCCGGGAGCCTGGGAGGGTTATCCAGGGAGTCGATATGGTCTGTTACCTTCCGGAAGAGTTCTGAAGACTGACGCAGGGAGGGAGAAACCAGGAGGACCAGGGAGCCGGGGAAGAAGTATGCGACATGGAGCCCTTTCGCAGCCGCCGTCGTGCTCTTCCCCGCTTGACGGGTGCAATTCCAGAGGGAGTTCTTCCTGGTATTCAGGGCTTCCTCCTGCCATGCATCCATCGGACCGATCCGCTCTTCCCATTTTAATTCCTGTTTCGCCCAGATGGAAGGATATCTCCGATATACCGCAGGGAGGTTATTTTTTAGATAGCCGAATGATGTCCTCGGCGATCTCTCGCAGCTTATCATGACTCACCTCCTCGGTCTTGATTGGTCCTCCTCCCTTCCCGGTATGCTCGATGCTATCCTTATACACTTCAGGAGCCCAGGCGTTGAGCAGGAGCTTCGCCGCTCCCTCCCTGGGAGGTATGTATCGCTTGGTCTTCTCGATGCGAATCGGGCGGAGAATCTCGTTCCCGAAATCATCTTTCTCCGGAATAGCGATGACTTTCTTCTCCTCGATCTCGAATCCTTTCGCGAGGTTGAACATCGATTCTTCGAGATCTGCGACTGCGATATCTCTTCCCCTGGATAGCGCGTCAGATAATTCCGGGTATTTCTTCCTCCATTCTTTCAGGGTTTCCCGAGTTATGCCGAACTTCGCAGCGATTTCATAGTTCGTTTTGCCCTTCCTCGCGAAAGATAATGCGAGCTTCGGATGCCGTTTCGGATCATAAGAGGAAGAGCGGGCCATCGCTGCTTATCCTCCCTTCCTGAAAATGAGAATCGGTTCGGTTGGTTCGTGATCTACTTCGGAGACATTCCATATCTGCTTCTCCTCCTTCTCCATGCATGGAGGAACTCCTCCGACCTCGTAGTAAAAGACCTCCATGCTCCTCCTTAATGCGATTCGTCTTTCCTTCACAGCACCAGGGGAATTTACCCAGCCTGGAAGCATCAGGACGGCATCGCAGCGAAGCATTATGGAGAGATACCCCTCCGTCCAGACTCCTTCTGGAACCCCGATAGCGTGCTGAAAATCAGCCGTGTTCTTATGAGGACAGATCACAGCCCAGCCCTTCTTCCAGGCTTTCAGGGCGATCTCTGATGCATCCAGTATGTTTCGCTGGATTCCATGAATCGGGTCGGGAGCCCCGAATGGTCCTGCCAGATAGAGAACAGGCCGGGTCTTCATAGGTTCCCCTCCTGGATATCCTGCTCCCGTAACTGGAGGGAAAGACGTTTATCCCAGGGGAAGAAGTCGAGTTTATGATGAACCCGATCCAGCTCCTTCAGCACATCTTTTATTCGTTTAATGTGAGCCTGGGTCTCCATTGCGAAGTTTATCAGGTCGTCCGTTTTGGTCGCTTTCAGGATGGAGGAATCTCGGAGGCTCTCGACATGCTCATAAAAATACTGGTCCGTCTGTTCACAGATGAGATCGATTCCATTAATCCTCTTCTGGAGCTCCTGGGAGAGAGGAAGCAGAGCAGTATAATTCGCCAGGATCCCGGACAGGATCTCAGATCTCCTTCTCTCCTCTGGATTCGGGCAGGGAGCAGGCTCCATCATTTCGCCTCCATAAATCCAGAATCCTCGATAGTGACATAATCGGAGGTTATGCGGAGGAATCGGTACCGATTCGGGACTCCATCGGGAGCCTGGACTGTCACTGGTTCAGGGAGCAGGAGATCATACCAGAGGACGGGACCGACCCAGGACGCATAGGTAACACAGCATCGGAGCCCTTTCGCAGCATCCAGGCACATTACCCCGAGATCCTTCATGGGTTCAGGAATGAACCGGAACTTCGGATCTCCCTCGTATTTCAGAGGAGCGTCGGGGATTACGACGACCCATTTTTGTTTCGTCTGGGAGATATGACAGATCTCGGCTGGAGGTATCATTCTGGGTTCTCCTCCTGGAGCCGTTGGATAATCCTTTCTCTCTCCTCGTCCGTTATCTGATAAGAGAGACCCATATTTCGGGCGTGGTGCTGAAGCCCGGCGACTGTCCGTTTTAGATATTTTGCGATTGGTCCGGGAGACTTTTTCCCGTAGTATATGGCGAGGATAATCTCATCTTTCGGGAGCCATTTTCTTGATATAGCATCGGGAGCGTCTTCCAGTTCAGGAATGGTTATTCGCCGGACCTTCCTGCTCATTTCTGGACCCTCCCCGGTTTCTTAACGTCCCTCCCTACGATGCGACAGGGTCTCTGGAGATGCGTGATCCCGGACCTGTCTATTGCGATACACTTCTTATCGAAAATGTTCAGCGTTATCCAGCCGATATCTGGAGGGGATACGATACCTCTCTTTACGGCGTAGGGGGTTTTCGTCTGCCAGCATGGATTAACATAAGCCAGCCCTGAAGGATACTCGGCTGCGACGAATGAATGTCTATGAGCGAAGACAGCAGCATCTATCGGACCATATTTCTCCTCGGCTTTATTCAGGTAAAGGAGCATGTGGTCCCGAGCAGGAGCTGTCGTCATATACTGCCATGTCGAGGTCGAGGCTCCTATGACGTGTCTGGCGAAAATCCTTATACCGCATTCTTCAATTACCAGTTCGTCCCCGTATGTAGCGTGGGGAAGAGATTCGGCGATAGTCTGCTCGACTGATCTCCCGTCTTCCAGTTCGTGATAGTCTGTCCCTTCCAGGATATAGGTCGGGACTTCTGGAAGGGTTCTGATTATCTCCGTTGCGCATTGGGTCTGCCAGCCCAGGTCGGAGGTTACGAGACCTCTCCCTCGGTCCTTCTTCGCCAGACCGTCGATAACATCTCCGATAATGATAATGCACTCGACATCCTGGATCCTGGGTAACATCTTTTTCGACCAGTGAGCCCAGAGGTTCTTCTGCGTCTGGTTCAGGATCCATTCGATATCATCCCCCGTCCTGGGATCCTGGACCCTGAATTTAGGAAGCCATAATCCCCAGCGACTCCCAACGTGGAGATCCGCGAGAGTCAGGATCTTTCTCGGCTTCATCTCATCCTCTCCAGGGCTTCCATTCTCTCCAGGATCTTCTCGATGCGAATGAGGTCTCCATGAATCAGGGAGAGGCTGTCCAGGATCATTCCCTGGAACCCGTCTGGGTCTTCCTGGACGAGCGATGAAGTATCAGAAGAAGGACAGGGTTTATTCAGGTAACAGGAGAGCCCGAGCTCCCAGAGAGCCTCCTCCAGGCTCTTTCCCTTTTTTATCAGGGCATAAACCCGGAAGTAATTCGGGTCGCTGGAGGGGAACGGGATCCCGAGTCCCTGGTTATATCCTCTTTTCGTCATAAGCGTAAATCTGAAATCCCGAGGGAGGACGGGCGACTGCTGGCGAAGCAGGGTTTTTATGAGCCTCCACTCGGGGAAGCTCTCCGGAGGGTGTGAGCCTCATCTATGCGTCCAGGACGGCGGAGAGCATGGAAAAAGGGGATTAAAGTCCCCCGGCTTTCAGTTTCTGCGTCCTTTCATTTCATCCATGTTTTTTCCCTTCCTCATGCTGTGATGTTCGTCCCCCGTTTCTCGAACCATCTGGTTACGAGGCGGGCGGTGTTCTCTATCAGTGCAGTTAGACCGATTTCGCCGAAGACGACGAAAGCTCCCTCAACGGTGAGCAGGTCCACTTCCTTTCCACTGGAAGCGACCAGGGCTCCGACCCCGGCTCCTATGGCAATGGTTCCCAGGAGCTTCGGATAATCGGGCTCCAGGGCTGGATCCGAGGCTTTCTTTTTACGGTATATCTCGTATCCATACGCAGCCCCGCCGAGGGCTCCATATGCTATCAACGCATAGTCCATTTTTTATCCCTTCATCATTCGTCCGGACGGTTCACCGGGATCACCCGGATCATTACCGTCCCTTTTCAGGAGTTTTTTTAAAATCTCGCCGACTCTTCGGAACAGGTCTGCGACCCAGTCTGGAGTCGTGCCTGGAGTCCCTGGGTTCCCCGGGTCCGAGGGTGTCTTCTTTGTGAAGGTGAAGACGATGGACTGGTCCCTGGGCTCGTCGAAGTAACAGACGGACTTCTCCAGGTATAGCTCCTCCACTTCGCCGAGGGCGATAGGATGAGCAGTGATCTTATATGGCTTCCCTCTCTCCAGGGAGAGGACCGGGCTCCCGGAGTATTCAGTCTCCTTCTCACCATCAGAGACCAGGAACTTCGCCGGAACATTCGAGGAGAGGGTCGCTCGGATATAGATGTCCTTTCCTATGAGAACCTCGTCAGAATCGAGGGGAACGTATCCAGGCGAACAATTTTCAGCCCAGAACCTCTTATCGATCCAGCAGGTCTGCGGGTAGTCGGTATTTCCCCAGCTGTTCCAGCAGCCGATCAGCCCTTTCGCCCTGTCCACGAAGACCCAGGGGAGAGCATGACTCCCGGCTTTCGGCTGTCCCGGATGAGCCTTCCAGATGTTACCAGGGCTCGGGCGAAGGTAATCCTCCTCCAGGTTCGTCGCCATGTTCACGCAGTGAGCTGGACTATTCTCGATAGCGTCCATCACAGCTTCGAAAGTAGTCAGGACAGCATAACCCTCGATCCGATGCTGGAGAGCGAGAGGGAGGAGATCCTGGAAGTCGTGCGGGTGCGTGAGAGGAGCGCAGGAGGGAGTCTTCGGCGTTAAGCAGGCGTCCCAGGGGACAGCCCCGTATTTCTTCATCGCCTCGACGACGCTTTTTGTGTATCCTCCCGACGGGTATTTTACATTCCCATGAACCCTCCCGATATGGTAACACCATTGCGCCGAGAAGACGGTCCGATACCATTTGTCATAGACCATCCGGCAGGAGCCCAGGTCTTCGGTGAGGTTACTTCTCGCCCCCCTCATCTCCTCCTCTGTCGGGAAGTCCCCCGTTACGGCGTAGTAATTGCATTGCATCCAGATCGCGCCAGCGTGTCCGGTACAGGTTCCCCTCCCATTCTGACTCCATCCATGCGGGAGGAACTTCTCGAATGGATTCTTGAAGGGTTCAGCCTGCTCGGGTTTCTCCCCGGCGAGGAGTTCTCCCTGGATGCTCTCGTATTCCCAGGCGTCCCCGACCTTCTTCTCCAGGTCGGCCTTTTTCAGTGGAGGGTCCAGGTAATACGGGATCCAGTATTTCCCCTCCTTCTCGGAGATCCAGCCCTGGGAGATAAGCTCCGCAAGAGCTGGAAGGACGTCCATTTCTGGAGCATTCATCGAGAAGGAGAGAGCCGATAAGGATAGCGGCTTCCCGATACCTTTCAGGGTCCGAAATATTTTCTGCTGGAGAGGGGAGAGAGGCATATCTCACCCTCGAACTGCGGTATAATTGAACTGCGAAGCGAAGGTAAGATCTCGTCCATGAATCTGCGTGAAGGCTTTCGAGCTCTTCAGCCCTGAAACGGTTGCGTTCTCACCTTCGAGATAGAGATACCCTCCAGAACTCTTCGCCCAGCCGTTCCCCTGGACGGCGAGAGACTGGGAAATGAGGGTGGACGGGACCGGCATGGAGACCGATGATATTATTCCAGCCTGCCCGGAGGTTATGTCGAACTGATTAACTGACGTGACATCCTCGCAGAATGGAGGATAAATCCAGTCTAATTCCTCCGGGTCCGGATCATTGAAAACACAAGCCGCGATACAGGTTTCCTCTGGTCCTAATTCCTCGGGCTCTTCCATCTCTCCGGGGTTCACTTGGGTTATGAATGCAGAGCTCTTTCCATAGACGCGCCCATCTCCGAGCATTGCCGCAAGTTCTCCGACGACAGTATCCCCGGATGCGAGGGTGGTCGATACGAATTGAACTCCTCCCTTCCCATGAAGCTTCGAGGTATATGCAGAGGTTCCGGATGCGTTTCCATAGAACGAGGAACGGAAATCAGCTTTCGATGCGAAGGATCCCTGGGAGAGCGAACCGGCGACCTGATAGACGGCTTCAATATTGCTTCCAGGAAGAGTCTCGACCTCCTCCTCTGTGCATTCCTCCGCCAGGACCATCCCGACCCCAGCAAAAACAGATAAAATCGCTATCAGGACGAGAGCGATCCATTTTAAAGACAGCATAAAGACTATCGGACACGTTTTATATTTACGGGTTTATAAAGTGTTAAAAGTGTCAATTGTGCGAATACTGCTGATAGTGCGACTTGTGTAAAGAAAGCAGGATACGGAAAAGAGAGGTAAGCCTCGTATCCTGCCGAATACTAAAAAATACTAAAATAGTTAAAATTAGTAGTTCAGCCCCAGCGTTTCAGAGGAGGAAGGACTCCCGACTCTGGAACGGCTGGGCGGTTCATCTTCGGTGCGTCTTCTGGGTTCCATCCTATGGTGATAGATGGAGTTTTCTCATATGCTGCTTTCTCTCCATGAGGAAGCCAGTCCCCTCGGACGGTGTAATAGTAGACGGGAGTCACCAGCAGGAATCCGATCCGCGAGCTGGTTGATCTCGTCGGATAACTTTGTTATGGTCATGCAAACGCCCCTAACTGTTCGTTTAATCTTAACCGCTCTTTGGCGATCTTGATGTATTCTGCATTCAGTTCGATGAGGATCGCCTTCCGGTTAAGATCTCGGGCAACCTTGCCGACAGTCCCGGATCCTCCGAAGGGATCTAATACTATGCAGGGTACGGTATCAGCATTACAGGAACAGGAGGGTTTCCAGCCGAGGGTTATAACTTCCTTTGAAAAGTGCCCCGTTTCGTCACCGTGGCCCCCGGTTGCGCTGCCAGTTCTCATTTTCTCGTCTGCTGTTTTTTGATACTTCTTTTTTGAGAGATCTACCCTTTTTTGATACTCCGGTGTATTCTCCACCACCCTTTTCCACGGGGCCCCGCATACACTACAGCATCCCCGCTCGGATGTCCCGGCCTTAATACACGGCTCTACCAGTGCTTCAGGGAAGGTAGCAAAATGACTTCCGGGAAACGGCTGTGTGGCGATCTCCCATACCGTGCGCCGGTTGCGACCTGCTGGTAACTGAAGCTTATCATATCGTTGATTCCATGATGCAAGATCCTTCTTACCATCACGATCCGCCCTCTTTCCCCCGCTAAAACCGTATTCATACCTACTTTGCGACTCTGGTTTCAGTTCTTCCCGCACCGCATCAGCATCATAGTAATACCGTGCCTTCTTCGTTAGGAGAAAGATATACTCATGGCTCTTGGTCGGCCTGTCGGTCACTGATTCAGGCATGGGGTTGGGCTTTGACCATATGATGTCGGATCTTAGATACCACCCGTCCGCCTGCAGGGCGAAGGCGATCCGCCAGGGCATCCCGACGATGTCTTTGGGTTTTAATCCCGGTGCCAATGTAGAGAGTTTTTCCATTCCTCGTGCCTTATCGGTATCATACGACTCTCTACCATCGTTGCGGCCATTGTCAAAAGGTGAGCCGCCACCAGGGGTCCCATGGACATAACAATCCCCGTAATTCAGCCAGAGCGTGCCATCGTCCCTGAGTACCCGTTTAACTTCTCTAAACACCTCAACCATTTTCTGGATAAACTCTTCCGGCGTCTTCTCAAGGCCGATCTGCCCCTCAACTCCGTAATCCCTTAAACCCCACGCCTCGCCTGCAAGCTCGGAACTTATCAGGCTATAAGGAGGGCTCGTGACTACGCACTGGACTGATTTCTCAGGTAATGATTGAAGCCCGGCGATAACGTCAGCATGAATGATCTGGATCATAATCTCACCTTTATAAAGTGGATTGCCGGGTCATACTGGCGGCGGGTGATCGTCTCATACCTGTCAGTAAGATCATTGAATACCTCGATCTTCTCATCTAGCTTGGATTCGGATTCCCGGCAGTCTTCAGGGTTAATCCTCGGAGAGAAGTTCATCTGGAACGCTCCATGTTAAATCGCAGAGTCTGACCGAGATCCAGGCTCCCTTCTCGAAATGTCCATAAATCTCGATGTTTCCTGCTTCGATACATTTTTGCCGGAGCTCTTCCATATATGGAGCAAGACCCCCGATAGCTGCGAGGACTCCATCCAGGACGCCAGGGATCCAGGCTCCTTTCTCGAAATGTCCATTAAGATTCATCTCGATCACCAATCTTCGGAGCATATGTCAGAGGGAGCCAGTATCGCGCCATCATCTATCCCTCCTGAATGAAGAGATTCGAGGATCCTCCCGGCTTATCATTAGCTTTTCCGGTCTGAACACGACGATGCATGAGGGGAAGGGAGCCGGTCCTTCTGATACCCCCTCATATTTTACTCGATGATGGATGAAGCGGATCTCATCCGCTCGCAGTACATAATCGTGCCACCAGTCGGTATCGCTCGATACCTTCAGGAGGAGATACGAGATCACTTCCCGATCTGTTTCCCGGAATGCTTTCCGGACCCACTTCCCGACCTCCCTTCCATATGGAGGGTTACAGAATACAAATGTCGTCGAGGGGTTGCAGATATCCCAATGTTTCACGAGCCCGTTATCCTCCTCGGTGTAATAGAGGGGAGCCTTCGCATTCCCCGGAGTTGCTGCGGGGTCGAGATCGAAATCTCCTCCGATATCATTCCGGAGCTTCCGGATAATCCATTCCGGGGTTGCATGCTCCTTCGAATCGAGAGTCTTTAACGAGATTCCTTCAGCCATTCTGGACCGCCTCCTCCCTGGGGAAGATCTTCTCCTGGAGACTCTTCCAGATGTTTACATCTCTCGATCGATAGCATGGATGAGAAACCAGTTCGTTTTCATAGATACACTG
>ERZ1026792.519-NODE-519-length-31287-cov-3.178691_pt1 | contig 31287 bp, 28 predicted proteins | sample MGYA00520884_ERZ1026792 | MGnify/ENA primary metagenome ERZ1026792 (study PRJEB33270, sample SAMEA104284473) | anaerobic digester metagenome | biome: Anaerobic digester microbiome; feature: mesophilic sludge digester; material: Anaerobic digester biomass | place... | reverse complement strand
GTACCGACGGCATCCACGCGACTCTCGTCCAGAGGGGCGCGGGCGCGCTGGCGTTCCGCCTCCCGGGCCTCATGGAGGCCGTTGGCCGCGGCGGCCCCGTCCCCGTGGACGACGGTCGCGCGGAGGGCGTCGCCTCCTTCGACGCGCTGCGGCGGCGCGCCGGCCAGCGCGGCGGGGCGTCGCCACTGCGCAGGCCCCTCCGGGGGCGCTTCCTTCGCGCGCGGCCTCGGACCTGCCGCCGACTGGCTGGTGGTTGCCCACTGCGGCAAGACCCATCGCCGGCATGTTGGCGTACACGCACTCGTACTGGCCGGGGCCGATCTTGTACGTCTCGTGGTACACGCCCACGTCGCCGCTCTTGGCCACGCGCTGGTTGTAGCGCCGCCACGGGCCAAGGTGCGGGTCGTTGGCGTCGCGCGAGAACCTCTCCAGGTGGTCGAAGCTGCGCCAGTACTGGATCATCGTGATGGTGCGGCCGGCCCACATCGTGCGGGCGCCCAGCATGCCCTTCTCCGGGTGCTTCATCAGCGTGGCGATCATCTTCGGCATGGCGCGAAAGACGGGCAGCCACTGGTGCACCTTCCACAGCTTGTTGAAGCGCATGCCGATGACGAAGACGACGAACTCGCCGTCGATCGTTGCGGTGTAGCGCCCGGGGTGCACCTTGGCCATGTCTGCTCCTCTTGCCAGAAGTAATGGATAGTAATACTATCCGAAATGGACAGTACAACTCACCGTTTAGGATGTCAACCATGCGCATCGGCGATCTGGCCAAGACCACCGGTGTGCCGGTGGCGACGCTGAAGTTCTACCTGCGCGAGGGGCTGCTGCCCGCCGGCACCCCCACCGCCGTGAACCAAGCCGAGTACGACGACGTGCACGTCCGCCGCGTGAAGCTGGTGCGAGCGCTGCTGCACCTGGGTGGGCTCAGCATCTCCGACGCGCAACGGGTGCTGGCTGCGGTCGACGACGAGACGATGCCCATCCACGACGCGTTCGGCGTCGCCCAAGACGCGATGGTCCCGAAGCTCGACCGCTCGGGCACGCGCTACGCCGATGCGCTTGCCGAGGTCGACCGCTTCGTGCGCAGGCATCAACTGCGGGTGCGGCCGGGTGCCGCCGTACGGGGAATGCTCGCCGATGCTGTGGTGGGGTTGGCCGAGTGCGATCTGCTGGGCGAGCCCGTCACCGACACCTGCGAGTTGTTCGACGCAATGGTGCCGGCGATGGTGGAGCAGGCCGAGCGGGAGGTTGCCACCACCCCCCACCCTGCGCTGCGTGCGCAACAGGTGGAGCACACGGTGGTGGGCACGGTGGTGTTCGAGGTGGCCTATGCCGCGCTGCGCCGGATGGCGCTGGAGCACGCCAGCGCCCAGCGGTGGAGCGCGCCGTGACCGCCAGGCTCAGTAGCGCTGGCGAGCGAAGACTTCGCGCACGAGGGGCTCGAAGTGCTCGAGCGGCTCGGTGTGCCCCTGCGGGTCGAACGCGATCTGGTCCCACTCGTCGGTGAACTGCTCGCAGAGCCCGAACCACGGCTCGTCGCGGTACTGCTCGCGCATGTCGGTGGGCAGGCCGAAGTAGCCGTAGTAGTGGCGTCCCTGGAAGTCTTGGTGGTGCAGGATCGTGCGATACACGTCGGGGCGCACGTAGGGCTTCAGCATCTCGGCGGCGATGGCGCCGTGGTTGGGCACGCTCACCGCCTTGCCGATGTCGTGGCACAGTGACGCAACGACCACCTCGTCGTCGGCGCCGGCCTGCTGCGCGAGCGTCGCGGTCTGCAGGCAGTGCGTGAGCTGGTCGGTGGCAAAGCCATCGGTGACGTCGGCCAGCGAGCGCAGCAGCATCAGCACACGGTCGGCGACACGCGGCTGGTTGCGGCGGGTTTCTTCGCCGATCACCGCCCACTGCTCGGCGGTCGATTCGTCCATGCGGGTGAAGGTGGCTGCCATGCGTCTCAGTCTGGCATGACGCTCGTGGCGTGAACAGAGGTGGAAGCAGTGTGCTTCGGCTCGTCGGCGGTGGGTGACGAGGGGAATGCTGTCGCGATGGACTTCGATCTACCGCAAGACCTTCTCGACCTCCTCGCCGAGCTCGACGTGTTCATCGAACGTGTGATCAAGCCGCTCGAGGAGCAGGACGACAACATCCGCTTCTTCGATCATCGGCGCGAGGACGCGCGCACCGACTGGGAGCGCGGCGGCCTGCCCAACGGCGAGTGGGAGGCGCTGCTGCACCGTGCCAAGCGGTTGGCCGACGAGGCCGGCTTCTACCGCTACCCGTTGGCGGAGGAGTTCGGCGGCCGCAACGGCAGCAACCTCGGCATGGCGGTCATTCGCGAGCACCTGGCACGCAAGGGCCTCGGCCTGCACAACGATCTGCAGAACGAGCACAGCATCGTGGGCAACAACGTGGGCCTGCTGCTGATGATCGCGTACGGCACCGACGAACAGAAGGCCGACTGGATCACCCCGCTGGCGGAGGGCACCAGAGGGTTCGCCTTCGGCATCACCGAGCCGAACCATGGCAGCGATGCCACTCACATGGAGACGGTCGCGGTACGCGACGGCGATGAGTGGGTGATCAACGGCGAGAAGACGTGGAACACCGGCATCCATCACGCTCAGTACGACATGATCATGGCGCGCACCAGCGGCAAGGCCGGCGACGGTGGCGGCATCACCGCGTTCCTGGTGCCCACGCAGAGCCCCGGCTTCGAAGTGCTCGAGTACCTGTGGACGTTCAACATGCCCACCGACCACGCGCACATCCGCCTCACCGATGTGCGCGTGCCGCACAGCGCCATCTTCGGAGGCGAGGGCAAGGGCCTGCAGGTGGTGCAGCACTTCTTCAACGAGAACCGCATCCGGCAAGCCGCTTCGTCGCTCGGCGCTGCTCAGTTCTGCATCGACGAATCGGTGAAGTACGCAAAAGAGCGCAAGCCCTTCGGCAAGCCGCTGGCAACCAACCAGGCCATCCAGTTCCCGTTGGTCGAACTGCAGACCCAGTGCGAGATGCTGCGCGCGCTCATCCACAAGACCGCCTGGCACATGGACCGCGACGGCGCGTTCAGCCAGAGCGACAAGGTGAGCATGTGCAACTACTGGGCCAACAGGCTGTGCTGCGACGCCGCCGATCGGGCGATGCAGGTGCACGGCGGCATGGGCTACTCGCGACACAAGCCCTTCGAGCACATCTATCGCCATCACCGCCGGTACCGCATCACCGAGGGCGCCGAGGAGATCCAGATCCGTCGAGTTGCCGGCTACATGTTCGGCTTCATGAGCCAGCGGGCGCCCAAGGGCGTCTCGGAAGGCTGACCCGGAGATGGCCGATGTGAGTGCAGCCTCGTCACCCAGCCCGTTCGTGGCGGGCGTGGCACCGATCACCGAGACCGACGCACAGGTGGCCGCCGCGCTGCAGCATGCCGAGCTGGCGCCGCTGCTGCCGGCGCTGGCGTACCTCACCGGCGACATGTCACTGCTGCGCGACGACCTGCGCCCCGACCCGCTGATGTTGAACCTGCCCTTCAGTGGCTTCACCGAAGAGCAACAGGCGGAGATCCGGTCGCTGGCAGTCGCCGCGCTGTCCCGGTATCGCGACGGTGGCTGTGTGCCGGCAGCTGCGCCGGGCGATGCCCAACTGCTGCAGATGCTCGAGTTCACGGTTGGTGGCGCCGGTATGGCCGACTACCTGCCCCTGCTCGAGGAGGAGCTGGCATACAAGGGCGAAGACCGTCGTGAGCCGCAGTGGCGCGCCGGCTCGCTCGCTCCGACGACGACGCTCAGCGCGGTCATCATCGGTGCCGGCATGTCGGGCATCCTCGCCGGGCATCGGTTGCAGCAAGCGGGCGTGCCGTTCACCATCCTCGACAAGAACGACGATGTGGGCGGCACCTGGTATGAGGCGGCGTACCCCGGTTGCAGGGTCGACAACCCCAACCACAACTACAGCTACTCGTTCGCCCAGCGGCACGACTGGCCGTTCCACTACAGCTCGCAGCACGTGTTGCACGACTACTTCGGCCAGTGCGCCGATGCGTTCGACGTGCGTCGCCACGTGCAGTTCGGCTGCACAGTTCGCCAGTCGGTGTGGAGCGACGATGACCAGACGTGGACCGTCACCTACGACGACGAGGCCGGCGCGCAGCGAACGATCACGGCCAACATCGTCATCAGCGCAGTCGGTCAGCTGAACCGGCCGAAGTTCCCCACCGAGATCGAGGGCTTCGGCACCTTCTCGGGTGAGACCATGCACTCGGCGCAGTGGCGCCCCGACCTGTCGCTCGCGGGCAAGCGGGTGGTGTGCATCGGCACCGGCGCCAGCGCCCTGCAGTTCCTGCCGCACGTGGCCGCGATCGCCGCTGATCTGGTGGTCACGCAGCGCACGGCGCCGTGGCTGGCGCCGACGCCGGACTACCACGATGCAGTGCCCGACGGCCTGCAGTGGCTCTACGGTCACGTGCCCAGCTACAGCGAGTTCAATCGCTTCTCCATCTTCTGGCGCATGGGCGACGGCGCGCTGGAGAGCGTGCGCGTCGACCCTTCCTGGGAGAGCGACGGCAGTTCGGTCAACATGATCAGCGAGTTCGGTCGCCAGCTGCTGGTGGAGTACTTCAACGGCGAGTTCGGCGACCGGCCGGATCTGCTCGCGAAGGTGGTGCCGCACTACCCGGTGGGCGCCAAGCGAATGGTGCGCGACAACGGCGTGTGGGCACGCACGCTGAAGCAGCCCAACGTGCACCTCGTGACCGATGCCATCGCACGCATCACGGCAACTGGCATCGAGATGGCGGACGGCACGGTGCACGAGGCCGATGTGCTGCTCTACGGCACGGGTTACGAGGCCTCGAAGTTCCTCACGCCGATGACGGTGAAGGGTCGCGACGGTGTCGATCTGCACGAGCAGTGGGCCGGCGATGCTCGGGCCTACCTCGGCGTGGCGATCCCCGCGTTCCCGAACTTCTTCTGCCTGTACGGCCCGAACACCAACATCGTGATCAACGGCAGCATCATCTACTTCAGTGAGTGCGGGGTTCGCTACATCCTCAGCCTCGTCGAGCTGCTGCTGTCGAGTGCGGCCGGTTCCATCGAGATCCGCCGCGATGTGCACGACGAGTTCAATGCGCGGGTCGATGCCGAGAACAGGGCGATGGCGTGGGGCTGGAGCGATGTCAGCAGCTGGTACAAGAACGACCTCGGGCGCGTCGCCCAGAACTGGCCGTTCACCCTGCTGGAGTACTGGCAACGCACCAAGCAGGCCGACGCCGGCGAGTTCGTGCTGCGCTGAGGGCTACGTTTCGGCCATGTACCGCAACGTCCTGTTGGCGCTTCACATCGCTTCGGTCGCCGGCTGGCTCGGCTGCAACCTCACCCAGCTCTTCCTGTCGCGGTGGTTCGTTCGCCGCGGCGGCGACGCAGCAGTCGCGTGGTTCGAGGCCACCAACCGGCTGGCACGTCGGTACTACAACGTCGTCGGCGTGGTGCTCGGCGTCACCGGCGTGCTGCTGGTGCGCAACGCTGGCTACGCGTGGTCGGCCGGGTTCGTCGTCGTCGGCATCGCAGTCGTCGCCATCGGCGCCTCGCTGGGTGTTGCGTTCTTCGCGCCCGACGGGGAACGGCTCGCCGCCACCCAGATCGCCGGCGGACGGCCGCGACTGGCCCGCTACCTCGTGATGGTCTCGGTGGACACCACCCTGGTCATGGCTGCTGTGCTGGCGATGGTCGCGAAGTGGCGGGCGTGAACTGCACGGCTCAGCTGGTGCGGGAACGACCCAGCCGAGACCGAGATCAGAGCAGGCCCATGTCGGTGAGCCGCATCACGATCTGCGTGCGCACCACTGCGGAGTCGTCGGTGGCTGCCTGCAACGTGGGCTGGAACGCCCACTCGGGGTCGCCCTCGTCGCCGAAGCCGGTGAGCCCCCACCATCCGTAGAGGTTGTAGACGAGCACCACGCGGCCGTGCTGTTCGTACCAGGTCTGATCGGTGATCGTGAGCCCGTAGTCGTAGCCGCCGTCGGTGGTGGAAACAGCGGTGTCCATGGTGATCTGCAGCAGCTCATCCGCGTCGTTGGTCACCGCGTACGTGGCCGTCGGGAACTCCACGAACGACCAGGTCGCCGTGTCGCCGTACCCCGGCTCGAACATGTCGAACTCCGACTCTGGCACCTCGTACGTGGCGGGCGTGACGCACCCGCTCACCTGCGCCTCGGTGGCCTGCAGGAACGCAGCCGCACCTTCGCTGGTAGGGAAGGCGTAGGCGTCGACGCTGAAGCTGCCACCGGCGGTGATGTCGAACGACGGGCCATTGATGGCGGCATCGGCGCCCACCGTCAATGCGCGGGCCATCGCGTTGTCGCCGCCGCAGTAACCGACACCTGCGCCGAAGGAAGCCTCAGGAGCAATGTTGGGTTCGGTGGCCAGGAACCAGCTGGCGGGTACATCGTCGGCCTGCGGCATCGCCTCGACGAGCTGCTCGACGGTCGCGCCGGGGAGTGTTGTCGTGACGGCGACGGTCGTGGTCGGCGCCGTGCTGGTGGTGGTTGCGACCGTGGTGACGACTGCGGTCGTGGCAGTGCTGGTGGGCACTCCGGTGGGAGCGACCGTCGAGCTCACCGCAAGGGTCTGCGAGGTGGCAGTGCCGGTGCTCGGCTCGTCGTCGCCGCCGAACAGCACCACTCCGCCGATGCCGAGGCCGACGACGGCGAGCACTCCGGCGGCGATCACTCCGGAACGGCGCCGGCCACTGGCCGCGACGGGAGGGGTGGCGGCGATGGTCATCGTCGGCATGACCGGAGGAGGCCCGGTCGGGGATGCCGAGATCACGGGCGCAGTGGGGCTCGCCGCCGGTGGCGACCACGTCGCCATCGGGTGCAGCGCATCGATGCCGGCGACGCCGTGGTCGCTCACGTGGTCGGACCACTCGTTGCCGTCCCACCAGCGCAGCTCGTGACGATGCGTCGGGTCGGGTTGCCAGGAGCCAGCGTTCATCACGCCTCCTCACCTCCCGGACACGGCTCGCGAACACCGTTCACGATGGCGGTCCGCTGATTGACATGTACGTCCGGGACCGCGCGGTGGCAAGAGTCGATGGTCATCGAGTGGCGAGTGTCTGCGCGCGACCGGTCGCTGGGCGGCGGTGGGCTAACGTTTCCTGAACGGTGAATCAGCCGCAGCGGTGAATCAGCAGCCACGTCCGGGGAGCACGCCAATGGGGGAGCAGCGAGTGAGCGGTGGTGGGCGCATCGAGCTCGAGTCGTTGTCGAAGTGGTACGGCGAACAACAGGTGCTCGATGCCATCGATCTGATCATCGAGCCCGGCGAGTTCTTCTCCTTGCTCGGCCCATCCGGGTGCGGCAAGACCACCACCCTGCGACTCATCGGCGGCTTCGAGGAGATCGAGCACGGCGCGGTGCGAATCGACGGCGCCGACATGCGAGGCGTGCCACCCGAGAAGCGACCGGTGAACACCGTCTTCCAGAGCTACGCCCTGTTCCCGCACAAGTCGGTGGCCGAGAACGTGGCCTTCGGGCTGCGCTTCCAGCCCTGCGACAAGGCCGAGACGAAGCGCCGCGTCGGAGAAGCACTCGAGTTGGTGCGGCTCACCGGGTACGAAGCCCGCAAGCCGCATCAGTTGTCGGGCGGCCAGCAGCAGCGCGTCGCGCTGGCTCGCTCGCTGGTGCTGCGGCCGAAGGTGCTGCTGCTCGACGAGCCATTGGGCGCTCTCGACGCCAAGCTGCGTCGCGTGCTGCAGGTCGAGCTGCGCTCGCTGCACCGCGAAGTGGGCATCACGTTCGTGTACGTCACGCACGACCAAGAGGAAGCACTGACGATGAGCGACCGACTGGCAGTGATGAACACCGGCCGCATCGAACAGGTGGGCGGCCCGCGCAGCGTGTACGACGAGCCGGCCAATCGCTACGTCGCCGACTTCCTCGGCCTCGCCAACCTGCTGCCCGCGACGGCCGACGCGGCCGGCGTGACGGTGCTCGGGGCCCGCGTCGCAGCCGACACGCGCGGGCTCGCGGGGGCCAGCACCGTGCTGGTGCGACCCGAGCGAGTGCAGTTGGTCGCACCGTCGTCGGGGCAGCTGCAGGGTCGAGTGCAGCACGTCGTGTTCGCCGGTGCCGCCACGCACGTGCACATGCGGGTCGGCGACCACGACCTGCAGGCGGTGGTGCCCAACGACGGCTCGGCGCTGGCTGCCGTGGAGGGCGGCGATGTGGGCCTGGTGCTCGCGGCCGACGCATTGCGTGTGCTGGCCGACTGAGCACTGCCGCCGCCGCACTACGCTCGCGGCGGCTCGAGCATGTGCTCGTCGGTCACGCGTACGAGTGGGGTAGACGGAATGTCGTTCAGCACGGTGGCGGTACTGGGTCTCGGGAAGGTCGGGCTGCTCGCTGCGACGTTCCTCGACGAGGCCGGCTTCGAGGTGGTCGGGATCGACCAGCGGCCGCCGCGGCAGGCCACAGCGTTCCCGGTGCGCACGTGCGACATCGGTGACGTCGCGGTGCTGCGCGCGGAGCTGGCACAGGTGGAGGCGGTGCTGTCGTGCCTGCCCTACCACCTCAACCGGTCGATCGCCGAGACTGCGCACGCCCTCGGCATCCACTACTTCGACCTCACCGAGGACGTGGGCACCACGCAGCGCATCGTCGAGCTCAGCGAGACCTCAGCAGGGCTGATGGCGCCGCAGTGCGGGCTTGCGCCCGGGTTCGTGGCCATCGTGGCGGCCTCGCAGATCGAGTCGTTCGATGTGTGCCGGTCGGTGCGCATGCGCGTCGGTGCGCTGCCGCAGCACCCGACGGGTCTGCTGGGGTACGCGTTCAACTGGTCGCCGGAAGGTGTGGTGAACGAGTACCTCAACGATTGCGAGGTGCTGGAAGAAGGGGTGCGCAAGTGGGTGTCGGCCATGGAGTGGCGCGAGACGCTGTACGTCGACGGCACGCAGCTGGAGGCGTTCACCACCTCCGGCGGGTTGGGCACGATGTGCGACAGCTACGAGGACCGTGTGGCCAACATCGACTACAAGACCATCCGCTACCCGGGCCACATGGACCTGATGAACTTCTTCTTCCACGAGCTGCTCATGCGCGAGCAGCGCTCGTTGGCCGGCCAGATCCTCACCAACGCCAAGCCGCCGGTCAGTGACGACGTGGTCTTCGTGCACGTCTCCTCGGAGGGACACATCAACGGGCAGCTCCGCCGCGTCGAGTTCGTCCGCTCGTACCTTCCCAAGCACGTGGGCGGCATCAGCAGCACCGCCATCGCCTGGACCACAGCTGGTTCGGTGGCCGCGGTCATCGAGATGGTGCGCAAGGGCTCGCTGCCGCGCAACGGGTTGCTCAAGCAGGAGTGCATTCCGTTCGACGCGTTCCTCGCCACGCCCACTGGGCGGCTCTTCGACGAGTGACCGACCCGGCGAGCCGGTGCGTCAGACCGGGCCGCGAGCGGCCAGGTAGTGCTGAGTGAAGTCGATCACCAGCTGGTCCTTGGGCGTGAGCACACCGGTGTCGAACGCCAACGACGACACACCCTGGTGCACACGCTCGCACACCAGGTTGTCCTGCGCGGCGACGAGCTCGTTGAACTCCACGATCGGGGTCGGGTCGAAGTCGGGGCCGGCGATGACCTCCGGGGCGAACATGAACTCCATCACGAGCGTGGTGAGGTGCGGGCCCTTGGGAAACAGGCTGGTGACGACTGCACATGTGCCGGAGATGTCGACGAACATGTTGGGGAACGCAGTGCACCCGTAGTACGAGTTGATGTCGAGCTCGCTCAGACCCGGCAGCGGTGGCATGGCATGGCCCGGTGCATAGCCGGTGCTGTAGTCGCCCTCGATTGCCACCCCGCCGTCGTCGCGGCTCAGGTCGACCACCCATCCGGTGCGGTAGAGCGGGATCACGGCCACCAGTTCCGGGTGCACGCGGGTGCAGTGCAGGCACTCCTGGTAGTTCTCGACGATGATCTTCCAGTTGGCGGCGACGTCGCTGACGCTGGTGTGCGCGACGTGCAGTGCACCCATGTCGAAGCGCTCGAGCGCGAGGAGGTCGGCGCAATGGGTGCCCAGCCACTCGTCGAACGCCGGCGGCTCTTTGGCCAGGCTGACGAACACGAAGCCATGCCACTCCCGAACGTGGTACGCCCACAGCGGCAGGCTCGCCTTGTCGACATCGGTGTCGTCGAGGTGAGGGGTGGCGATCAGGCGTCCGTCGAGCGCGTACGTCCATGCGTGGTAGGGGCACATCAGCGAACCTTGCCCGCTGTCGTTGTGCTGGTCGCACAACCGGGCGCCGCGGTGGCGGCACACGTTGGCCAGTGCATGCAACGCGCCATCGAGATCGCGCGTGAGCAGCACGCTCTCGCCGGCAAGCTCGACCACGGTTCGATTGCCAGGCTGCAGGCGATCACCACGGGCCGCGAACATCCAGCCTCGGTGGAAGATGCGTGCACGCTCGATCTCGTAGACCTCGTCGGAGAGGTAGTCGTGTCGTGTGAGTGTGCGAGTGTCGTCGGGCAAACGGTTCGGCATCAGCGTGCGCTCCCTTGTTTCCTCGCGAGCACTGTAGTCCGAACGCCGATGAACCCTGAACGACCGATCAGTGAAGTGGGCTAGGGTGCGCCCATGGGGTTCGCAACCGATGTGTCCCTCGACGATCTGATTCGGCGTGAGGAAGAGATCTTCCTGCGTCGCATGCCCAAGACCGCCGAGCTGTGGGAACGCGCGCAGCGCTCGATGCCGGGCGGCGTGTCGTCCAGTTGGGCCAGCTCCCGCCCGCTACCGGTGTGGGTGAGCCATGGCGAGGGAGCGTACGTGTGGGACGCCGATGGCACTCGCTACGCCGACATGCACGGCGGCTACGGCGTCAACGTCGTCGGCCACGCCAACCCGGCGGTGGTGCGTGCCGTGCAGCAGCGCGTGGCCCGAGGAACCCACTTCGCGCAGCCCACCGAGGATTCCATCTACGTGGCCGAGGCGCTGGCGCAGCGCTTCGGGTTGCCGATGTGGCGCTTCGGTAACTCGGGCACCGAGGTCACGATGGACGCGTTCCATCTGATGCGTGCAATCACCGGCCGCTCGCTGGTGGTGAAGATCGAAGGCACCTATCACGGCCATCACGACTCGGCGATGGTGTCGATCTTCCGCGCCGCCGACCAGTTGGGGCCGCTGCACGACCCGCACCGCGTGCCCGGCCCCGGTGTGGCCCAGGAGATGGCCGATCTGTTGCGCATCGTGCCGTTCAACGACCTCCCTGCGCTCGAGCGTGTGCTCGATCAGCACTCCGGTCAGATCGCCGGCATGATCGTCGAGCCGATGATGATGAACGCCGGCATCATCCCGCCGCAGCCGGGCTACTTGGAGGGTGTGCGCGAGCTCACCCGCCGGTACGGCGTGCTGCTGGCGTTCGACGAGGTGAAGACCGGCCTGGTGGTGGATTGGGGCGGCGCCACTCGGCTGTTCGGCGTCACCCCCGACATCGTCTGCCTCGCCAAGGCGCTGGGCGGTGGGTTGCCGTGCGGCGCGATCGGGGGCACCGAAGAGGTGATGGCCGCGATCACCGACGGCAGGTACGACCAGATCGGCACGTTCAACGGCAACCCGCTCACCATGGCAGCAGCGCGTGCGACGTTGCTGGAGGTGCTCACGCCCGATGTGTACGGCAGCGCCGAGGCCCTGGGCCGGCGGATGCTGCAGGGGTCGATGTCGGCGCTGGCGGCGCACGGCCAGCCGTCGTACGGCAACGTGTTCGGGTTCAAGGGCTCGGTGGTGTTCCACGACCGAGCGGCCACCAGCTACCGCGAGTTCCTGGCCATCTCCACGGCCGTCAGCCACTTGCACTTCCTGGTGCAGTTCAACAACGGCATCTTCCTGCCACCATGGGGCAAGAGCGAGTCGTGGACGCTCAGCGTCGCGCACACCGACATCGACGGCGACCTGTACGTGGCCAACGTGAATCGCCTCGCCGAGATGGTGGCCGGGCTCGGCGACCGCGCCTCGGATCTGTTCGCCGCAGGCAGCTTCAACTGATGCCGGCACTGCAGCACGTCGGCAAGCACGATGGCGTGGCGGCGGTGCTGGCAGCGCTGGCGGCCGACGGCGCAGTGATCGTGCGCGACTTCCTCGAACCCGCCACGTTGCAGCACTTCCGTGACGACATGGAGGCGCACGCCTCGGGGCATCGGGCGGGCACGAGCGCCGACAGCCAGATGGTGCAGCGCTTCTGGGGCGCGAACACCAAGCGGTTCACGCGGCTGGCCCATCGCAGTGCCTCGTTCGTGGAGATCCTCACCGACCCGCTGTACCTCGCGGTGGCCGACGCGGTGCTGTTGCCCAACGCCAGCGACTACTGGATGAACACGGGCCAGATGATGATCATCGGGCCGGGGGAGCGGGCGCAGTGGCTGCACCGCGACGCCGAGAACTGGCCGACCATGTGCAAGCCGGCTCCCGCCGGCTTCGAAGTGACGCTCAGCTGCCTGTTCGCCATCTCCGACTTCACCGGTGAGGTCGGCGCCACTCGGGTCGTGCCGGGCAGCCACCTGTGGCAGGACTACCAGCGCAAGGCCGACCCGAGCGAGGTGTGTCAGGCGGTCATGCCGGCCGGCAGCGGGTTGATCTACAGCGGTCGGGTGCTGCACAGCGGCGGCGCCAACTCGACTGCCGACCAGTGGCGCTATGGGTTGCATCTGTCATACGTGCTCGGCTGGCTGACCCCCGAGGAGGCATCACCGCTCGGCGCGTCGTGGGCCGATGTGGCGCACCTTCCTGAGCGTGCCCAGCGACTGCTCGGGTGGCGATGCAGTGCGGTCAACGACGCGTATGCCGCCCGTCTGTGGACCGTCGACTACGAGGACGTGCCGTTGGGTCTCGGCTACGAGGGCTGACGATTGCTGCCCGCGGCTGTGCTGCGGCGGCGCCTCGGTCACGCCTCGGGTCAGCGACCCTTCCACACCGGTGACCGCTTCTCGACGAACGACAGGTTGCCCTCGTGGGCATCCTCGGAGTCGATGGCGGTGCGATAGCTCTCGAGGTTCTTGATGGCGGTCATGGCCTCGCCCACGTCCATCTGCGCGGTTCGGCGGCCGATGTCGAGGATGGCGGCAACGCTCAGCGGTGCGCTGGCGACGATGCCGGCGGCCAGGTCGAGCGCCGCCGTCAGCAGTTGGGCGCCGGGTACGACCCTGTTGACCATGCCGTGGTGCGCAGCCTCCGCCGCGCTCATGCGACGGCCGGTGAGCAGCAGCTCGCGCGCCACGTGCGGCGGTAGCAACCGCGGCAGCCGGATGCTGCCCGCGTCGGGCAGGATGCCGATGCCGGCCTCGGGCAGGAAGAACTGTGCGTGGTCGGCCGCCACGATGAGGTCGGCGGCCATCGCGATCTCGAAGCCGCCACCCACGGCCATGCCGTTGACGGCGGCGATCACCGGTGTGCGCCGGCCCGGGAGATCCGGGAAGCCGCCGAACCCGCCGACCCCGTAGTCGGCGTCGAAGTCCTCGCCGTCGGCGGCAGCGCCCAGATCCCAGCCGGCGCTGAAGAAGCGGTCACCGGCACCGGTGATGATGGCGACCCTCACGCCGGGGTCGTGCTCGAACCCGAGGAACGCTTCGCCCATGGCAGCGCTGGTGGCCGCGTCGATGGCATTCGCCTTCGGCCGGTCGATGGTGAGCACGGCGACGCCGGCGGCCACCTCCACACTGAATCCGGGGTGTGCGGTCATCGGAGATCCTCCACGATCATGAGTGCGTCGACGGCAGTGGCCCCATGGTGGCCGACGAGCACAGGATTGAGCTCGACCTCGACCAGGTCGCTGCCGACCACCGCGTCGGTGAGGCGAACGACCAGCTCGGCGAGTGCCGTGACGTCGGCAGGCGGCCGTCCACGGAAGCCGGTGAGCAGTGGGGCACTGCGCAGCGTGCGCAGTGCGGCCTTCACGTCGTCGGTGGTGACCGGCGCGAGGAGATGGGTGACGTCGTTCCAGAGCTCGGTGGTGACACCACCGAAGCCGAGTGACACCAGCCATCCGATGGGTGGGTCGCGGCGGACGGTGACCAGCACCTCGGCGACCACGTCGGTGACGGTTGCTTCGACGAGGTAGCCGGCGGTGGTGCGCGGCATGGCCGCGAGCGCAATGGCCAGCTCTTCGCCGTTGCGAATGCCGACCTTCACTGCGCCGACCTCGCTCTTGTGGGCGAGGCCCAGAGCCTTCAGTGTGATCGGGTAACCGACGTCGGCTGCTGCAGCCGGCACCGCCTGGTGCTCGGCGACGCGACCTGCGGGCACCGAGATGCCCGCGGCCGCGAGGCGTTGTTTGGCGGCGGCCTCGTCGACGAGCCGTGTCGCGCCGGGCGCGATGACCGCTGCGTGACGGCTGTGCGGCGAGTGCTCACCGACCGTCGCTGCAGCATCGAGCGCGATGAGTGCCTCGGACAACCCGAGCAGGGATGTGAGGCCACGAGCGCCGAGGTGCCGGCGGAAGGGTTCGTTGATGCACTCGGCGAGCGTGCCGACCACCACGGCTCGGCGGCCGGTGGCCTCGGCGGCGTCGGCCAACGCGTCGGCAGCCACGTACCAGGCGGTCGGGTCGTTGTCGGTCGCGGGCGGAGCATCGAGCAGCAACATGGTGACGTCGTGCGGGCCGGCCAGCACTGCGCCGAAGGTGCCGGCCATCGCCGCTCGGTCGCCCCACATGAACGTGTGGTAGTCGAACGGGTTGCTCACCGTCACCAGCTCGGTGAGCGTGCTCTCGATGCGAGATCGGTGGTCGGGTGTGAACGGCTCGAAGACGAGCTTCGTGTCGTCGCCGCGGTCGGCGACCAGTGATGCCTCGCCACCCGAGCAGCTCATCGAGACCACCTTGCGGCCGCTCAGCGAGCCGCCGCCGTCGAGCAGCTTCAGCGTCTCCAGCAGCTCCGCCGGTGTGCGTACAGTCGCCACCCCGTAGCGGGTGAACAGCGCGTCGTAGGCGGCGGCACGCCCCGCCATGCTGCCCGTGTGCGAGTTGGCGATGGTGGCGCCGGCCTCGCTGCGGCCTGTTTGGAGCGCGACGATCGGCACACCCTTGGCAGCGGCCCGCTCGGCGACGTCGGCGAACTGCTGGGCGTCGCGCACGGCCTCCAGGAACAGCCCGATGGCGGTGATTCGGTCGTCGTCGAGCAGCGCGGCGATTGCGTCGTCGCTGCCCAGGCTGGCCTGGTTGCCGACGGTGATCATGCTGCCCAAACGCAGCCCGCGCTGCTGGAACGTGAGGTTGACGGCCACGTTGCCGCTTTGCGACACGATGGCAACGCCGCGTTCGTGTCGGCCGCAGCCGTGCTCGTCGGGCCACAACGCGATGCGATCGAAGGTGTTGACGAAGCCGTAGCAGTTGGGGCCGAAGAAGGGGAGGGTGCCCGCCGCTGTCAGCAGGTCGGCCTGCAGATCGTCGTGGCCGGTCTCCGCGAAGCCGCTGCCGTAGCACACCGCGCCACCGGCACCCATGCGGCTGATCGCTTCCATCGCGTGAACCGTCGCATGGCGGTTGACGCCCAGGAACACCGCGTCGGGCACACCCGGCAGATCGTCGAGCGATGGCAGGCAGGCCACGCCGGCAAGGTCGCTTCGCGTCGGGTTCACCGGCCAGATGGGGCCCTGGAAGCCCAGCTTCACGCACTGCCGCACGACACGCTCGGCAGCTGCTCCGCCGACGACAGCGATGGAACTCGGTGCGAGCAGACGGCTGAGGTCGGGCATGGCGGCCAGAGTATCTGAATCACCGATCAGTCAACCCTGTGCTCCCGATCGTGTCGATCGGCGAGTTGTAGCAGACTGCGGCGATGCCCTACGACGATTCGCTTGCGTACCTGTCTGCCACCGAAGCACGTGCCGCGATGCAGGCCAAGACGCTCTCGCCGGTCGAGCTCCTGGAAGCACTCATCGAACGCATCGAGGCGTCAGAGCCGCACATCAACGCGGTGGCCGATCGTCGCTACGACGAAGCTCGCGCGGAAGCAGCGGCATCGGCGCAGCGCTATGCGGCGGGCACCGCTCGCGCCCTGGAGGGGCTGCCCGTCGCCGCCAAGGAGGAGCACCCGATGGCGGGCCGATCGTGGTCGCAGGGATCGCTCGTGCTCGCCGAAGAGGTGGCTCCGGACGATCACCCGATCATCGAGCGCATCCAGGCCGCCGGCGGCATCATCCACATTCGCACCACCACTCCCGAGTTCTGCTGCGCTGGGTTCTGCCACAGCCGCATGTGGGGTATCACCCGCAATCCGTGGAACACCGACTTCACGCCCGGCGGCTCGTCGGGTGGCTCGGGCGCAGCGCTCGCCGCCGGCTATGCGCCGCTGGCCACCGGCTCCGACATCGGTGGCTCCATCCGCATCCCGTCGTCGCTCAGCGGCGTGGTCGGCTTCAAGCCGCCGTGGGCGCGGGTGCCCGCCATGGCGCCGTACAACCTCGACCAGTTCTGCCACGATGGCCCGATGGCCCGCACGGTGGCGGATTGCGCGCTGCTGGAGGATGTGATCGCCGGTCAGCACTGGATGGATCCGGCCTCGCTGCCCGACCCTCCGACGGTGTCGGGCAGCAACGGCTCCGTTGCGGGCATGCGGGTCGCCGTGTGCCTCCGCCTCGGCAACTGGCCGCTCGACCCAGCGGTCGAGGCCAACACCATGCGAGTTGCGGCGTCACTGCGCGCCGTGGGCGCGACCGTCGACGAGGTGACCCTGCCGTGGACGGTCGACGACGTGTGGAACACCGCCCAGGCGCACTTCGCCACCATCATGGGCGCGGGAATCCTGGCGGTGGATCGTGAGCACGGCGACCTGCTCAGCGACTACACCCGCGCGTTTGCCGCCGAGTTCACCAGCGACGTCGTGCTCGGGTTCTATGAAGGCCTGGAGCACGAAGGTGCCATGTGGGAGCCACTGGGCCGCCTGTTCCGCACCTACGACGCGATGATCTGCCCGACGATGGCCACCTCCGGTTACGAGGCCGGCAACTCGTACCTGGCAGGCGGCATGGCCGTCGGCGACGGCCACGTGCATCACCACATCCTCGGTGCGATGACCCTGCCGTTCAACATCCTCAGCCGCTGTCCGGTGCTCTCGGTGCCCTCGGGCCGTGCGGCCAACGGAGTGCCCACCGGAGTGCAGGTGGTGGGTCGCCCATTGGACGACGTCACCGCCTTCCGTCTGGCCGCAGCCGTGGAGGCCACCGGCGTCGGCTTCACCCACCCCGGCTGGCGGCCGCCCGACCACTGAGCCGCGGCGCCGGGCGAACTCGTGCACTCGATGGATCCGATGCGATCAGCCGACCGTGAAGTCGGTGATCATCCCCTCCATGAGGTGCGGCGGGCCGTCCTCGCCGCCGCCGACCGGTAGGAAGCACACGACGGCGTAGTGACCCTTCGGGAGCGGCTTGGCGAAGTTGACCGTCTGCGTCGGGGCGTCCAGTTCGGCGTACGCGAGGAAGTCGACGAACTGGTACCCCTCGTCCATCTGCTCGGGGTTCATCGCGAGGATTGCGTCCTTCGCGTCGTTGACGTCGATGCCATCGGGAACCTGCACGAGCAGCATCTCGTGCGCCTCGGTGCCCTTGTTGGTGAACTCGATGCTCGCCTGCCCCGAGGTGAGGTCACCCTGCACCACGTAGCCGTAGTCGACGGCGTCGATGCTCGCCACCGGCCGCCCGGCGATGGGCGCGGCAGTGCCGAACCCGAACCCGTCGATGAGCCAGACGCCGTCCTGCTTCACCATCGGTACGTCGACGGTCTGCATCACGTAGCCATCGCCCAGCGTCACCTCCACCGTCACCACGCCCGAATCGGCATCCTCCTTGTCGACGGTGAGCTTCTGGATCGTTGGAGGGTCCTCACCGAAGGCTTCGTAGTTCCCGGCTTCCAGATCGGCGCGAGAGGCGCCTTCGTAGAAGCCGGCAATGCCGGCGTCGGTCATCAAGGCTGCTGCGGCGCTCGGATCGCCCGCGTTCTCTGCGGCGGCGAGGCCGCGCATCGTCTTCTCCATCGCCGCCGGATCGCCGTCGCGGTCGTCGCCGCACCCGATGAGCAGGCCGGCGAACGCGGCGAGTCCGACCACTGCCCGTGAAGTTGTACCCATGAGTCCTCCTGGTTGTCACCGAAGTCCGGTGCCTTCATCGTGGAGAACTCCGTGCTCGCCGACGAGCGTGCGAGCGGGTGTCGCGGGGTGTGGTTACCCACACCCGCGTCGTCGGCGGGGACAGCGCGCGATCGCTCGGTCAGGCGCCGTAGGGACGCAGCATCGAGCGGGAGATGATGTGGCGCTGGATCTCGCTCGTGCCGTCCCAGATGCGATCGACGCGTGTGTCGCGCCACATGCGCTCGAGCGGCAGCTCGTCCATCAGACCCATGCCACCGAGGATCTGGATGGCCTCGTCGGTGACCATCTGGCACATCTCACTGGAGAACACCTTGGCCATCGCCATGTCCTCGTCGGTCGCGGTGCCCTGCACGTCCTTCCAGGCAGCGCGCAAGGTGAGCAGCTCGGCTGCCTCCAACTGCGTGCGCATGTCGGCGAGCTTGAACGACACGCCCTGGAACTTGCCGATCTGCTGGCCGAACTGCACACGTGTCGCAGCCCACTCGGTGGCGATGCCCAGCGCCCGGCGGGCGCGGCCGACGCACACGGCGGCCACCTGCAGGCGGGTGGAGCCAAGCCACTCGTTGGCGGCGTCGAAGCCGTGGTGCTCTTCACCCAGGATGTTGCGCACGGGCACACGGCAGTTGTCGAAGTTGATGATCAGGTTGTGGTAGCCGCGGTTGCTCACGCACTTGTACCCGTCGACCACCTCGCACCCGGGCGTGCCGAAGTCGACCAGGAACCCGGTGATGCGCTTCTTCGGCCCGCGGCTGGTGGCCTCCTCGCCGGTGGCCGCGAACAGGATGACGTAGTCGGCGAGATCGGCGTGACTGATGAAGTGCTTCACACCGTTGATCACGTAGTCGTCGCCGTCGCGTACCGCAGCGCACTTCATGCCGCGTACATCGCTCCCCGCGTCGGGTTCGCTCATCGCCATGCAGTCCACTCGCTCGCCACGGATGGTGGGCAGCAGGTACTCCTCGATCTGCGGGCCTTGGCAGGCGCGCAGGATGTTGGACGGGCGGGCCACGATGTACTGCAGCGCGTAGGAGGTGGCGCCGAACTCGCGGTCGACCAAGGTGGTGCCGAAGCTGTCGAGGCCGCCGCCGCCCAACTCGGCCGGCATGTTGGCTGCGTAGAGGCCGGCGTCGAGTGCGCGCTGCTTGATCTGCTGCACGAGGTCGGGTGGCACGTCACCGAGCTGCTCGACGAGCGACTCGTGCGGCATCAGCTCCTTCTCGGTGAACGACCGAACGGTGTCGACGATCATCTCGTGCTCGGGGGAGAGGGCGAACTGCATGAAGGCTCCTGGGTTCTCGACGCGTTCAGATTCGGGGTGGCGGCAGGCGCATGACGCTGCCGACCTGTGAGGGCGTGGGAAGGTGCTCGTGGGCCACGGCGATGGCGGCAAGCGCCTCCGCGACCTGCGGCAGAATTGCCACTGAGCGGCCGGCGCGCATGTCGACGTGCACCAGCATCTGCTCGGCCGTGCACAGCAGTGCGCCGGAGTTGCCGTGGTGCATCGAGTGGATGAGGTGCACTCGTTTGGCGTCGACGCCCAGCACCTGTGTGAGGAAGGTGATGGGCTCGTGCACGTCGACCTCGAGCAGGTAGTGGATGTGCGTCTCGACGGTGTAGAAGCTGTGGCCGCCGGCGCGGTAGGCCTCGTCGTCGCCGATGTAGCGGAACAGCGCATCGCTGGCCCAACCCGCTGCCGTGAGGTACGCGGCCTCGGTCATGTGGCCGTTGTAGTCGACCCACTCGGGCTCCACCGGTGTGCGATACAGCGCCAGGGGAGCAGCGACGGCGTCGCCTGCCTGCCACGGTGGTGCAGCCCCGGCGGCGAAGCGCATGGCCTCGTGATGAGCCATCGCGGCACCAGCGCCCTTGCCGGTGGCCCGCAACGAACGCATGACTGCGATGAGTGCATCGGGGTCGCCGTCGGTGAGCTGTGTCAAACCCTCGCCCAGCTGCCAACGATCGTGCTCGCGTGCGTCGATGCCGACCGGTGCCATGCCGATGCTGCTGTAGAACTCGGCGAGCTGCGCGGCGCACGGCCCGGCGACCTCGACCAACGGCACGAGGTGGATGGGCGAGCAACCCCTGCCGGTGCTCTCGGTGGCGACGAGCCCTCGCGCCTCGGCGGGCACCGAGCCGGCGACCACCTGCACGAGCTCTGCGTCGGCGAGGTCGGCCGGGCCGGCGGCAACCCGCAGACGCTCGAGCGCGGCGCCGGGGAACAGCCCCAATCGCTGTGCTGCCGGCCACAAGGCAGCAACTGCATCGCGAAGTGTGGAATCATCCACCACCACGTCGAGACCTGAGGCGAGGAAGCGTGCGGCCCACTCGGCGGCGCGGCTCCCCCCTCCAGTCACGGCGACCTGTTGCATAGACTAAATATACATTCAGGATTGGATCTGCTGCGATGCCGCGACCTCGACTCGACCATGTTCGCAAGGCGCAGATCCTGTCGGCCGCGGCCGGCGTGCTGTCCGAGCGGGGCTATGCGAACTCGCGTGTCGTCGACATCGCGAAAGCGGCGGGCACCAGCCCGGCTGCCATCCTGTACTGGTTCGAAGGCAAGGACGGCCTGCTCGCCGAAGCACTGCGGCTGCGCGAGCAGGAGTTCCACGATCGCTACACGGTGAAGGCCGAGACCAAGGCGACGGCCAGTGAGCGCCTGCGGGTGCTCGTGGAAGCGATGCTGCACCACTACGACTGGAAGCTGTGGATGGAGCTGTGCGTGCTGGCACTGCGCGATGAGGCGGCAGCGGCCGAACGCGACCGCCTCGATCGCCGCTGGCGCGCAGCACTGCGGGGCGTGATCCGCGAAGGCCAGGCCACCGGCGAGTTCGCCGTATCGGATGCCGACGAGACGATGTTCGTGCTCGCGGCGCTGCTCGACGGCCTCTCGCCGCTACTGGTGCTGAAGGCGAAGGGCGTCACCAAGGAACGCGTCGAGCGCGTGTGGCTGGCCGAAGCCTCACGCCTGCTGGGCCCCGGCTTCGACGCGAGCCCGCTCAAGCGCACCCGCTAGCACCTCGGCGGCCACGATGGCGTCGCTCGGGGCCGCCGAGGATCGCTCGTCAGCCGAAGTCCTGCAGCAGTTGGGTCGTCAGTGGGTCGAGGAAGCCGGCGACCGTGGCCGCTGTTTCGGCTGCCAGCGCAGCGCGCAGATCGGTGGTTGCTGTCGAGTTGAGCGTGCGCTTCATCGCCTGCACCGACAGCGTGGGCAGACCTGCCAGCTGGGCGGCGACCGCTGCGGCCTCGGCCTGCAATTGGTCGTCGGGCACCACCCGCCAGGCGACGCCCATGCGGTGCAGTTCGGTGGCGGTGTAGCGGTGGCCGAGGAACAGCATCTCGCGGGCGGTGTTCAAGCCCACGAGTGCAGGCAGCAGCGAGCTGACCGCACCGGTGACGAACAGGTTCAGCGAGACCTCCGGAAAGAACCCCCTGGCGGTCTCCGCCCAGATGGGGAAGTCGCAGTTGATGGCCCACTCGAAGCCGCCACCGACTGCCCACCCATTGATCGCGCCCACCACCGGCTTGGCGCCGAACATGATGGCCTCGGTGCATTGCTGAATGGCCAACACCAGGTCGCGGGCCTCTTCCTCGTTCTGCGGGTGCACGTGTTCGCGGCGGTCGTCGCCTGCGCAGAAGGCGCGGCCCGCGCCGGTGAAGACGATCGCCCGCGTCGTGGTGTCGGCATGCGCATCCTCGAACGCGGCGGCCACGTCATCGATCAGTTGGCGGTTCATCGCGTTGAGGCTGCCGGGGCGGTCGAGGGTGATCGTGCGTACGCCGTCGGCGGTGAGGTGGGACAGGACGGTTGCGTACTCGAAGCTGCTGGACACGAGTCGAATCTAGTAAGACACAGCGGATGCACGCCCACGCCACGCGCCGCAACGCAGATGGGAAGCCCGTGGAACCGACGCTCGACGGTCTGCTCGCTGCACGGTCGGTCAGCCATCCCGAGACGGTGTTCCTGCGGTTCGCCGAGGGCGACCTGACGTTCGCCGACGTGCACGCCGCAGTGCAGCGCCGCGCCGCCGGGTTCGCCGGCCTTGGCGTCAGGTCCGGCGATGTGGTGCCGGTGTTGCTGCCGAACTCGGCGGACTTCGTCATCACCTGGTTCGCGCTCTGCCGGCTGGGTGCGACTGCGTGCCTCATCAACACGGCGTCGCGCGGGCCGGCACTGGCCCACGCGTTGGGCCTCACCAACGCCCGCCTGATCGTGCTGCACTCGTCGCTGGATGGCGCACTGGCCGACGTTGCCCCGGCGCTGCACCGGCTGGAACGCGTCGTGCACCTCGGCGAGACGGGCGCCGGCGACCTGCCCTTCCTGCGTCACCGGCTCGCCGAGGTGACGGCCGACCCGTCCACGCTCACCCCGGCAGCCCACCGAGTCACCGATCCCGCCATGATCATGTTCACGTCCGGCACCACCGGCCCGTCCAAGGGGTGCGTGCTGTCGCACCGCTACACCGTGCGCCAGGCCGAGTTGATGATCGAACACCTCGGCTTGCGCGCCGACGACGTGCTGTACTGCCCCTTCCCGCTCTTCCACCTCGACGCGACGGTGCTCACGGTGGCGCCGGCGCTGGTGCTGGGAACCACGGCGGCGATCGGGCAACGCTTCTCGGTGTCGGGTTTCTGGCCGGAGGTGAGGCGGTTCGGTGCGACGGTGTTCGACTTCATGGGCGCGACACTGACGATGTTGCACAAGCAGCCGCCGCGCACCGACGACGCCGACAACTCGGTGCGTCTTGGATGGGGTGTGCCGGTGCCGGAGACCGCCGACGACTTCGAGCGCCGCTTCGGCCTGCAGCTCGTCGAGCTGTATGGCAGCACCGATGCCGGGCTGCCGATGTACCACCCGGTCGATGTGCCGCGTCGGAAGGGCTCCTGCGGCACCGTGATCGATGCCTACGACGTTCGCCTGTTCGACGACGACGGCGTGGAGGTGCCGTTTGGCGAGGTGGGGGAGATCGTGGTGCGCCCCAACGAGCCGTCGTTGATGGCCGACGGCTACTTCGGCATGGCCGAGGAGACGGTGCGCTCGCGGCGCAACCTGTGGTTCCACACCGGTGATCTCGCCCGTCGCGATGCGGATGGGTTCTTCTACTTCGTCGGCCGGCGCAGCGACAGCATCCGCCGGCGAGGAGAGAACATCTCCGCCTTCGAGGTGGAGGAGGTCGTCAAGCTGCACCCGGCGGTGCTGGATGCCGCGGCCTACGGGGTGCCGAGCGAGCTCACCGAGGACGACGTGATGGTGGCCGTGGTCGTGAGAGCCGGCGAGGTGGTCGACATGCGGGAGCTGGCCGCCTTCTGCGCCGGCAGGATGGCGCGGCACATGGTGCCGCGTTACATCGACACAGTGGCCGAACTGCCGCGCACACCCACCGAGAAGGTGCGCAAGGACAGCCTGCGCGACCGCGGTGTGACCGCCACCACCTGGGATCGCGAGCGGCCCTGAACCGTGAGCGCGTCAGCCTCGGGGCTGGCCGACGAATCGGCCGGCATGGGCCGGCCTGGGCAGCGACCCGTGATGCGCCGCCAACTCGTCGAGCGTGGCCAGCAGCGCCGGCGCGGCCGGTGACGACCTGCCGGCTGCCGTGTCGACGTGCAGCATCATGTGCTCGGCGGTGGCCACGAGTGTGTCGTCGTCGGCCCGATGGATGCTGGTGAAGTGATGCAGCCGCTTGGCGTCGTGCGACAGCAGTTGCACGGTGGCGTACAACCGATCGCCCGCCTTCGCTTGCGCGCCGAAGTTCACATGGCTCTCGACCGTGTAGTAGCTGCTGTGCGTGAGGTACTGCTCGTCGACGCCGATGAACCGCATCAGTCGGTCGCCGGCCTCGCTGGTCACCTGGAAGAAGCGGCTGTCGTTCATGTGGCCGTTGTAGTCGACCCAATCGACCGGGACGGTGGCCTCGTAGAGACGCAGCGGCGCATCGAGATCGTGCTCGACGTGGTGCGACCCGGCGCGAGCGAAGAGCTGCCGCTCGTAGCGATCGAGCACCAGCCCGGCGCCGTTGTGAGTGGCGCGCAGACCCTGCATGACGGCGACGAGGCTGTCGTCGCGGTGCCGCTCCAGCTCGCGGATGGTGCGGCCACGTGCCTGCTCGTCGCTCTGCGCGACCAGCTTGTCGAGCAGCTCGTCGGTGAGCTCGGGCACATCGGTGAGCTTCGACCACGGCCACTGCAGCGACGGGCCGAACTGCGCCATGAAGTGCCGCATGCCGGCCTCACCACCGGCGATGCGATAGGTGAGGAAGGTGCCCATGAAGCTCCACCGCAGGCCGGCGCCGTACCGCACGCAGTCGTCGATCTCCTCCACCGTGGCGATGCCGTCGTTCACCAACCACAGGGCTTCCCGCCACAGCGCCTCGAGCAGGCGATCGGCCACGAACCCATCGATCTCGTGCTCCAACCGCACCGGTTGCATGCCCAACGACTCGTAGATCGCGGCAGCCTCACCCAGCGCTGCGGTCGATGTCTGCTCGCCGCCCACCACCTCCACCAACGGCAACAGGTACACCGGGTTGAACGGGTGGCCCACGACCAGCCGCTCGGGGTGGGTCATGCCGCGCTGCATGTCGGTGGGCAGCAGGCCCGACGTGCTGGAGCCGAACACGACCTCCGGCCCGGCGGCCGTGCTGGCCCGCTGCAGCAGCATCTGCTTCAGCTCGAGCCGCTCGGGCGCGCTCTCCTGCACGAACTGCACGCCGGTGGCGGCATCCTCGGGCGTGTCGACGAACGTGAGCGAACCCTCGGGCGGCAGCGGCGAAGCGACCAGCTTGTGCATCGCCCTGCGCGCGTTGTCGAGCACCTCGCCGACCTTGCGCGGGGCCTCGGGATCAGGGTCGTACATCTTCACATCGACGCCGTTGAGCAGGAAGCGGGCCGCCCAGCCGCCACCGATGACGCCGCCGCCGAGGATGCCGACGCAGGAAAGGCCAGGGATGGGGCTCATCTCAGCGCTTCACCAGCGCGAGCTTGTCGCGTACCGCCTGCGGGCTCATCACGCGCACGTTCATGTTCTCCAGGATGTTGCGCGCCTTCTCCACCAGCCGGGCATTGGTGGCCAGCTCGCCCGGGCCGGCGTACAGGTTGTCCTCCAGACCCACGCGCACGTTGCCGCCCGCCAGCGCCGCCATCGCCACGAACGGCAGTTGCATGCGGCTGATCGAGAAGCCGCTGAACACGCAGTCGTTGGGCAGGTTGTTGACCATCGCCATGAACGTGGTGGGGTCGTCGGGCGCGCCGTAGGCGATGCCCATGCACAGCTGGATCATCACCGGGTCGTCGAGCAGGCCGTCGCGCACCATCTCCTTCACCTGCACCAGGTGGCCGGTGTCGAACACCTCCAGCTCGGGTCGCACCCCGAGCGCCTGCACCTGCGCAGCCATGCTGCGCAGCACGCCGGGCGTGTTGACCATGATGTAGTCGCCGCCGGAAGCGAAGTTCATCGTGCCGCAGTCGAGCGTGCAGATCTCGGGAAGGATGGCGCGCACGTGGTCGAGGCGCTCGGTGGCGCCCACCATGTCGGTGCCCTCGGGGTTGAGGGGCAGCACCTGCTCGTCGCCGCCGAGCACGAGGTCGCCGCCCATGCCGGCGGTGAGGTTGACGACCACGTCGACATCGGCGGCACGCACGCGCTCGACGACCTCCGCGTACAGTCCCGTGTCGCGGCTGCCCTTGCCGGTGAGCGGATCGCGCACGTGGATGTGCACCACGGCGGCGCCGGCCTTGGCAGCATCGATTGCCGACTCGGCGATCTGCTGCGGGGTGACCGGCACATGTGTGCTCTTGGCGGTGGTGTCGCCGGCGCCGGTGATGGCGCAAGTGATGAACACGTCCCAGTTCATGCGGGCTCCCTGTCTGAGTGATCTGTGTGTGATCGTTTCCTGAACGGTCGATCAACCGAAGCGGTGGCGGCAGCGTACAACGTGGAGCCGCGTGCTCGCAGGGACGGACGGTCGCGCCCAGCAGCGCTGAACGACACGTGTCGCGAGGGTGAACGATCGACCAACGACGGATGGCGAATGCGGCAGAGCCGAGGCACCGGCGACAAGTGAGGTACATTCTCGGCAACCAGCGACCACGGTGCCCCAGGGGCGACGTGGTCAACGACATAAGGGGAGACCAGAGATGATTCGAACGAGAGCACATCGCACCATCGGTGCGGTCCTCATCGTGAGTGCCATGGTGTTGGCAGCCTGCGGTGATGACGAGGAGACCAGCAGCGACACCGCTGCGGCAACCACCGAGGCCGCCGCTGCCGAGACCACCGCCGCCGCCGCTACCGACACCACCGCCGCCGCCGGTACCGACACCACCGCCGCCGCCACCGGCGACGACCCGGTCGCCGCGCTGTACCAGGAGTGCCTCGACAACGGCGCCAGGGTGAACCTCATCGCCCTTCCCGACGAATGGGCCAACTACAAGGGCGTGCTTGCCTCGTTCGGCGAGAAGTTCCCCGGCATCGAGTACCCCGTGCAGAACCCGAACGCCTCCTCGCAGGAAGAGCTCGACGCCATCGTCAACCTCGCCGGCCAGGACGACATGCCGGACGCCATCGACGTGAGCCCGGCGAAGGCGGTCATCGCGACCGAGCAGGGCCTGTGGCAGCCGTTCGAGCCGTCCACCATCGGCGAGGTGCCCGACAACATGAAGGACCCCGACGGCAACTGGGTGTCGGCGTACTACGGCATCATGTCCATCGGCACCATCACCACCATCGTGCCCAACCCGCCGAAGAGCTTCGCCGATCTCACCAAGCCGGAGTACAAGGGCCTGGTCGCCCTCAACGGCGACCCGCGTGAGTCGGGCTCGGCGCTGGCCGCAGTCATGGCCGCATCCATCGCCAACGGTGGCTCGGCCGACGACATCATGCCCGGCATCCAGTTCTTCGCCGACCTGAAGGCATCGGGCAACCTCATTCCCACCGAGGTCACGCAGGCCACCGTCATCTCCGGCGAGACGCCCATCGCGCTCGACTGGAGCTACAACTACCCCGGCCTGGCCGCGGCGGTCGAAGATGCTGGTTTCGAGATCGAGATCAACTTCCCGAGCGACGCCGCCTACGGTGCCCCGTACGCCCAGGGCGTGGTGATGGGCTCGCCCCACCAGGCATGCGCCAAGCTGTGGATCGAGCACATCCTGTCCGACGAGGGCGCGCTCGCGTACCTCGGCGGTGGCGGCATGCCCGCCCGCTTCGCAGCACTCGAGGCTGCCGGCGCGATCAGCGAAGAGGACAAGGCCAACCTGCCGCCCGCCGACCTGCTGTCGGAAGTGGTCTTCCTCACCCCCGAGCAGAGCACTGCTGCCAACGACCTGCTGTTGGCCAACTGGGGCCCGATGGTTGCTGACGCCTGAGGCATCAGCCTTGACGAATGAACAGTCCGCAATTGCTGCTGGGGCTCATCTGGAATCGATGAGCCCCAGCAGCGCCGGCACCCCACCTGCGTCGCGCGAGCGGCGCGGGTGGGCGTGGCTCGGTCTGGTTCCGTTTCTCGCCTTCCTCGGTCTGTTCTTGTTGTTGCCGACGGTCGGTGTCATCCGTAAGGCGTTCATCGCCAACGACGGCAGCTTCACCTCCGATGGCTTCACGAGCGCCATCACCGATGAGCGACCGGCGTTCGCGAACTCCATCAAGGTGTCGTTGATCACGGCGGCGATGGGCGTGGTCTTCGGCACCACCATCGCCTACGCGGCAGCGACGGCCCGCCGCCCGAAGTGGCTCCGCTCTGCCGTCAGTGCCTTCAGCGGTGTGGCCGCCAACATGGGCGGCATCATCCTTGCGTTCTTGTTCTTCACGCTGCTCGGGCGCCAGGGTCTGGTCACCAAGATCCTCACGGACAACGGCTGGAACCCCTATGAGTCGGGGTTCAGCCTCAACGACTTCTCCGGCATCATGCTGGTCTACATGTACTTTCAGATTCCGCTGATGGTGCTGGTGACGCTTCCCGCGATCGACGGCCTGAAGACCTCGTGGCGGGAGGCCTCGGCCAACCTCGGCGGCACCACCTTCACCTACTGGCGTCGGGTGGGTCTGCCCGTGCTGGCGCCGTCGATGATGGGTGGCTTTCTGCTGTTGTTCGCGAACGCCTACAGCGCGTTCGCCACGGCGTACGCCCTCAACACCCAAGCCAACCTCGTGCCGATCAAGATCAGCTTCTTCCTGCAGGGCGACGTCACCGGGCGATCGCCACTGCCGTACGCGCTGGCGACGTGGATGATCATCTTCATGGCGATCTCGATGGGCGGCTACCTGATCCTTCGTAAGCGTGCAGAACGGTGGCAGAGATGAGCAATCGCTTCACCCGCTGGCTGGGTCGCCTCGGACCGACGCTGGTGCTGCTCGCCGCGGCGGTGTTCTTCATTGCGCCACTGGTGTCATCATTCCGGGTCGCATTCCACAAGGTCCCCACCGTGCTGCTCGACCGTCATACGTGGTTCCAGAAGTGGTCGTTCGAGGGTGTCCGACGGGCGTTCGACGAGCCGAACTTCTGGCCAACGCTGTCGTTGAGCCTGCGCCTCGCTCTCATCACGGTGCTCATCACCATGGCACTGCTGGTTCCAACTGCGCTCTTCGTTCATCTGCGCTTGCCGAAGGCTCGCGCTCTGGTCGAGTTCTTCACACTGCTGCCGTACGTCGTCCCGCCGATCGCCTTGGTAGCCGGAATTGCAGCGTTCTATCGGGCGAATGCGCGCTGGTTCCTCAACACCGACTATGCGTTGGCGCCGTTCTACGTGGTGATGGCGATGCCGTTCACCTACCGCGCCATCGACGCAGGCATCAAGGCCATCGATGTGCGCACGTTGGTCGATGCCTCGCGCAGCCTCGGCGGGAGTTGGGCGATGACATTGCGCAAGGCGATTCTGCCGAACATGGCCACATCGCTGTTGTCGTCGGCATTCCTCACTGCCACGGTGGTCATCGGCGAGTTCACCATTGCATCCACACTGGCCAAGAACACGTTCGCGACGTTCAGCTTCGAATACTTCGGTCGCGATGCCCAAGGCGGTATCGGCCTGGCGTTGCTCACGTTGATCGGCACTACCGGGTTGCTCGGCATTCTGACGTTGCTGACCCGCACGAAGAGCCGCAGAGCCATGTCCACGACGAGCCGTTTCTAGCAAGAGGACTTGACTTCATGAGTGCACTCACATTTGCAGGCGTGCGCAAGACCTTCGGCGCCAACGTTGCCCTGCAGGGGTTCGACCTCGACCTGCAACAGGGCGAGCTGGTCACTCTGCTCGGCCCCAGCGGGTGCGGCAAGACCACGGCGTTGCGCATCGCCGCCGGTTTCGAGCGGGCCGACAGTGGCACCATCCAGGTGGAGGGCGCCGACATCAGCAAGACGCCGCCACACCGTCGCAACATGGGCATGGTGTTCCAGAGCTACAGCCTGTTCCCCAACCTGACGGTGGCCGGCAACGTGGAGTACGGCTTGCGTACGCGGGGCATCCACAAGGCGACGCGTGCTGCGCGGGTGGCCGAGATCCTCGACCTCGTGCAACTCGGCGAGCTCGGTGCTCGCTACGCACACCAGCTCTCCGGTGGCCAGCAGCAACGCGTCGCGTTGGCCCGCGCGCTGGCGGTGCAGCCCAGCGTGTTGCTGCTCGACGAGCCGCTCAGCGCGCTCGACGCGAAGGTGCGCACCACCCTGCGCGACGAGATCCGCCGCATCCAGACCGACGTGGGCATCACCACCCTCTTCGTCACCCACGACCAGGAGGAAGCGCTGGCCATCAGCGATCGCATCTGTGTCATGTCGCAGGGCAACATCGAGCAGCTGGGTACGCCCACAGAGGTGTACCGCCGGCCGACCACTGCATTCGTGGCGCGCTTCGTGGGCACGATGAACGAGTTCACCGCCGAGGTCACCGGCCCGGGGGAGGTCGCAGTCGCCGGTCATCGCATGGCTGCGCCCGGTGCCGCCGGCGCGGCAACCGGCAGCAAGCTCAGCCTGTTGGTGCGCCCGGAAGACCTGGCCCTGGGCGACGACGGGCTGCCCGGCTCGGTCACCTCGGTCACCTTCCAGGGTGCCACCACGCTCGTCGGCGTTCGGCTCGACGTGCTCGACGTGCTGGTCAGTGCCGATGTCGGCAGCGGGGAAGCAGATCACCTGCAGATCGGCGATCGGGTGTCGGTCGTCGTCAACGGCGCCAATGCCGTGTGCGAACCCGCGCCCTCGTGACGCACGACGGCATGCTCTCCGGACTGCGAGCGCTGGTCACCGGTGGGGGCTCGGGCATCGGTGCCGCCATCACCACCTGCCTGCGGCGTGAGGGATCGCAGGTGCTGGTGGTCGATGCCGACGTGTCCACGGCGCCCGATGTCGTTGCTGACGTGTCGTCGACGGCAGGTGTCGACGCGCTGTTCGATGCGGTGCGCGACCGGCTGGGTGGCCTCGACCTGCTGGTCAACAACGTCGGCGTGGCCGGGCCCACCGCGACCGTGCACGACATGGACCCGGATGCGTTCGACCAGTGCGTGCAGGTCAACCTGGGCAGTGCATTCCGATGCACCCGCCTGGCCGTGCCGCTGCTGCGCGAGCGGAAGGGTTCCATCGTCAACATCTCATCCACCGCCGGCATCTTCGGTTATCCGTTGCGGTCGCCGTACGTGGCCGCGAAGTGGGGCGTGATCGGGCTCACCAAGACATGGGCGATGGAGCTGGGCCCGGAGGGCATCCGTGTCAACGCCATCTGCCCAGGCTCGGTGGGTGGGCCGCGGATGGACGGCGTCATCGAACGCGAGGCGGCCGCCCGAGGTGTATCGCCGGCGAGTGTTCGGCTGGGCTACGAGCAGCAGGTGTCGATGCAGTCGTTCATCGAAGCCACCGACATCGGCGAGATGGTCGTGTTCCTCGCGTCGCCGGCAGCTCGTTTCGTCAGCGGTCAGGTGATCTCCGTCGACGGGCACACCGAGACGCTCAGCACCCGCGGTGCCAGCGCCGAACGCTGACCGGGCGAGAGCGGCCGTCGGCACGACAACTCGCTACGCCTGGCGGGTCGCCGCCGTGCTGATCTCGACGGCGGTGCGCTGCACTGCGGCGACGATCTTGGTGTAGCCCGTGCAGCGGCACAGGTTGCCGGAGAGGCCGATGCGCACTTCCTCCTCGGAGGGCGAGTCGTTGCGTTGCAGCAGAGCGGTTGCCGACAGCAGCATGCCGGG
>ERZ1026792.518-NODE-518-length-31457-cov-3.502649_pt1 | contig 31457 bp, 29 predicted proteins | sample MGYA00520884_ERZ1026792 | MGnify/ENA primary metagenome ERZ1026792 (study PRJEB33270, sample SAMEA104284473) | anaerobic digester metagenome | biome: Anaerobic digester microbiome; feature: mesophilic sludge digester; material: Anaerobic digester biomass | place... | reverse complement strand
TCGGTGATCGGTGTTTTCAAGGTGATCAGGCCTTCGGGAGAACGATGGTCACGGTGCCTTGGGCGGCGCAGACAGCCTTGTCGTTGTTGGTGATGTCGATGCGGGCGACTCCGCTGCGCTTGGTGAGCGAGATGATCTCGGCGACAGCGACGCACACTCCCGACGACACCGGTCGGAGCAGGTTGAGTTTGAACTCGGTGGTTGCCACCCAGGCGCCCTTGGGGATCACCGGGTAGAACACCACGCCGAGGCAGTGATCGACGAACGCCGAGAGGCAGCCACCGTGGAGGTTGCCGAAGGGGGTCAGGAGATCTTGTCGGGCATCCATCTCGGCCTCGAGCCGGCCGGCAGTGAGCGCAGCGTGACGGAAGTCGAGATATGTCGAGATTCCTCCGGTCGCCGTGGCAGCACCGAGCATCCGCTCGGCCGTTCGCTCGTCGAACAGTTCAAACTCCATCAGACAACCTCCGCGATCCTCGTCTCGACTTTGTGGATGAGACACTAGTAGAGTTGTGTTTCATCGAGCGAGTCGGACTTGCACGACCACCCACCACCATCGGAGCCACTCATGACCGAACGCACCGCCGGCGACTTCCCGATCTCGCCCACTACGGACTGGGGTCGCGATCTTGACATTCTCGATCCGCGGTACGTCGCCGACCCCTTCGGCGTGTGGCGCGAACTGCGCGACGGCTGCCCGGTCGCCTTCTCTGAGCGCCGTGGGCGCGCTTGGATGCCGGTCAACTACGACGACATCTCGACGGTTGCTCATGACACCGATCACTTCTCGTCGAGGCGGATCGGTGTCGTCGATCTGCCAGAGAACGAACGGGAGGGACGGCCGCTGCTGACGGCCCCGCCGATCACATCGGATCCTCCGGAACACACCTGGGCGCGACGGATCCTGCTTCCGGCATTTGCGCCGGGGCGAATTGAGACGATGACGCCGATCACCCAGAACCTTGCCCGGGAGCTGCTCGACTCGATCGCGGCGGGACGCCGGGCGGATGCGGCGAGGGACTACGCGCAACACATTCCGGTGCGGGTCATCGCTCACATGCTCGGCGTGCCTGCTGCCGACGAGGAGATGTTCACGAACTGGGCGGTTCGTATCCTCCAAGAGGGCTTCAACGACCTGCAGAAGAGTCTCGATGCGATCATCGAGACGTTGGAGTACTTCGGTGCTCGCGTGGACGAGCGCGCAGCGCTGCCCGCCGACCAACGACCCGATGATCTCATCACGCTCTTGGTGGAGACCGAGATCGATGGAGAGCCACTCGACCGGCGCCACCTCCTGGGAACCTGTTTCCTCTTGCTGCTCGCGGGCATCGATACCACCTGGAGTGCGATCGGTTCGTCGTTGTGGCACCTCGCAACCCACCCGGAGGATCAGGCACGACTCCGCGCCGAACCGGACCTCATCGACTCCGCCGTGGAGGAACTCCTACGCGTCTACAGTCCGGTGACCATGGCGCGAGAGGTCATCGCCGACGTCGATGTCGCAGGGTGCCCGATGAAGCCGGGCGACAAGGTGCTGATGTCGTTCCCGGCCGCCAACCGCGACCCGGCACAGTTCGAGAACCCCGACGAGTTCATCATCGATCGCGAGCGCAATCGTCACGTCGCGTTCGGCTCGGGTATTCATCGTTGCCTCGGGTCCAACCTGGCACGGATGGAGCTGAGGGTGGCCATTCAGGAGTGGCTCACCCGCATCCCGACCTTCGAGCTCGCAGATCCTGCCGCGGTGACGTGGACAGGCGGTCAGGTGCGGGGACCTCGCACGATTCCTGTCCGATGGTCTGCCACCCAACCATGACCTCCTCCTCGCATGTCATGACTTGGCGATGATCGGTGGGAGCAGGAATCGACGCAGGTAGGTGTCGAGTCCGTCGCGGCTGCGACGTTTCGGACCGCCGACCGTCAGCAGGCTGAGGATGGAACGAAGGATCCATTCTGTCGCGTCATCGATCGGTAGCCCTGGCCTGTGCTCGTCCGAATGGGCGACGAACATCGGGCGGAGAAACTCGGCCACCATCTCGAAAAGCGCGACCGAGGTGCCTTGGATGATCCCGACGCTGTTGAGGCTGTCGTCGCTCGTGAACAACAACGCAATCGTTTCGTCGCGGTGTGCGGCGCGAATCGTGACCTCGACGAACTCCAGGATCGCGCTGCCGAGATCCGGTTGAGCCTCGACTCGCCCACGAACCCGCTCGAGGTATCGCTCGGTTGCGCGCAGGATGACTCCTGACACGACGGCATCTCGCCCTGCGAAGTACCGGTACACCGTTGCCCTCGAGACACTGGCCTGCTTGGCGATGTCCTCCACGGTCGTCTTGGAGATCCCGGATCGTTCGAAACAGGCCTCAGCAGCGTCGAGCAGGCGATCGCGGGCCGTGTCGGGATCGTTCGGGGCCACGGCCCCCCATCGAAGTGATGCATTCGTCACGACTCCCAGTATGTCTCACGAGCGGGACGACTGCACAGGTTCTGGTCGGATCGCGGCCGCTCGGGCCCCGTCCGCCATCCGCCGATGCACGCGCGTACGCGAGAGCTGGATCCTTACGACTACGAATCCTCCACCGTGATGTGACATGATGTCGATGTTGTCTCATGCTCTCGATCACCGTCAGACGACGGCGAGCGGAGGACAGGGGATCAACGGGGACTTGGGGGTCGATGATGGGATTGCTCGATGGGCGGGTGTGCGTAGTGACCGGTGCCGGTCGCGGACTTGGACGAGAACATGCGTTGCTGCTCGCGGCCGAAGGCGCCCGAGTGGTGGTCAACGACCTCGGTGGCGCCATCGACGGCTCCGGCGAAGATTCTGGCCCGGCGCACGAGGTCGTCGACGAGATCAGAGCTGCGGGCGGCGAGGCGATTGCGAACACGGATTCAGTGACAAGTTGGGCCGGCGCTCAGCAACTCGTGCTCGACGCGATCAACGCGTACGGCCGACTCGATGTGCTCGTCAACAACGCCGGCATCCTTCGCGACCGGTCGCTGGTCAATCTCGAGGAAGCAGAGTGGGACGCCGTGATCGCCGTCCACCTGAAGGGCCACGTCGCGCCGACACGGTGGGCCGCTGCTCACTGGCGCGAGCGCGCCAAATCCGGGGAGACGGTCAAGGCGAGCGTGATCAACACCGCCTCCGGGGCGATGCTCGGGAACCCCGGACAGACCAACTACAGCGCCGCGAAGGCCGGGATCGCAGCGATGACGCTGGTCGAAGCGATGGAACTCGCCCGGTACGGGGTCCGCGCCAACTGTCTCGCACCGCTCGCACGAACCCGTTTGACCCTGCAGACACCCGGCGTCGGGGATCTCGTCGGTCCACCAGCTGACGAGTCGTTCGATTTGTTCCATCCCGGGAATGTTTCACCTCTGGTTGCGTACCTCGCGACCGCCGACTGCCCCTTTACCGGGGGCGTGTTCCACGTCGGCGGCAACGAGGTCGGCTTGTATTCGGGCTGGAGCCTGAGTGAGGAGCGGATCCTGACCGCAGCCGGCCGCTTCTCGCTCGCCGATCTGGTCGATCGGGCACCGGCGCTGTTGAACGAAGGTGCTGCGCCCGCTTCGATGGCCACCTCGGTCGCCGACACGATGGCCAGGTTCGGCCGCAGGGGCCACGGTTGACGGCGATGGCAGCGATCCAGGTGCCCACCGATCCTCGACTGTTCCGTCTCGCTGAAGGCGACGAGACCCGTCCTCGCTTGCTCGGCTCACATGCGCCGGAGTCCGACCTGTACTTCTGGCCGCGACGCCTGCGCTGCCCCGTGACACGGACCCCCGTGACAGATGTCGACTTGAGCCCCGAGGGTGTGCTGTATGCGTGGACGTTCCTCTATGTCCCGCGCATGGGAAGCATCTCCTTCGGCGACACCGGAGGCTACGGCGTCGGGCAGATCGACCTCCCGGAAGGGGTTCGAATCCAGGCGCCGCTGCTCGGCACCACCGACGACTGGCAGATCGGATCACCGATGGGTCTGACGACGTTCCCGGTCGGCCGCGACGACGACGGCAATGACCTCGTCACCTTCCGCTTCGAAGCGGTGCGCTGATGGCAACGAAACTCGCCCGCGACGTGTACGTGATCGGTGTCGGAATGCACCGCTTCAACAACGAACGCCTCGCCTCAGCCGCGATGGCCGACGTGGCCGGCATGCAAGCCCTCGACGATGCAGGGATCGGCTTTCCCGAAGTCGGCGCCCTCTACAACGGATACCTCGGTGGCGGACTCACGAGCGGGGTCGGCATCGCGAAAGAGTTCGGACTCACCGGCATCCCGGTCACCCACGTCGAGAACGCCTCAGCGACTGGATCATGCGCCTTTGGTGAAGCGGTCCACGCGGTTGCCGGCGGCCGCGTCGACGTCGCGATGGCGCTCGGCTTCGACGACATGAACCGAATGGGCGGTCTCGGACGCAGCGGTGGACGTCGGATGGGAGCCGAAGACGTGATGCTTCCGGCCGCGTTCTTCGCGATGTGGGCGACCCGGCGGATGCACGATGTGGGAACCACTGCTGAGACGTTCGCCGCCATCGCCGCGAAGAACTGGAACCATGCACGCGCCAATCCGCTCGCGCAACGCCGGGCCGATCACGAGGTCACCATCGACGAGGTGCTCGGATCGACGATGATCTCCTATCCGCACACCTCGATGATGGCGTGCGCCGCCGGCGGAGGGGCAGCAGCGGCGATCGTCGCGACACGAGAAGTCGCCGAACGCCTCAGCTCGGGGCGCCCGTTGGTCCGCGTCACCGCCTCGCAACAGCGATCCGAGACCTACACGGATGGCCACGTCTTCCTCGGCGCCGTCATCGGTCCGGCACAGATGACTCGCGACACGGCCGGGGATGCCTACGAGCAGGCGGGCGTGGGACCCGACGATCTCGATCTCGTTCAGGTGCACGACGCGTTTCCCGTCGAGGAACTCGTCTACTACGAGTTGCTGGGGATCTGCGGCGACGGCGAAGGAGACCGACTCGTCGCTGAGGGTGCCACCCGTCTCGGCGGGCGGATCCCATTCTCGACCGATGGCGGTCTCACCGCCCGCGGCCACCCGGGCGGCCCCACCGGTCTCGCCCAGATCCACGAGACGACCCTGCAGCTCCGTCACGAGGCCGGCGCCCGGCAAGTGCAACGGGCACGTACCGGTCTGTGCCACATGGCTGGGGCGGGGTCGGTGTGCGTCGTCCACATCCTGCAACGAACAGAAGGTTGAATCGATGAACAAGCTCCCCATCAACGGCGACCTGGTCGGACTCTCGATCGACCCGATCAGTCACTCGTGGACCAACCGCGACACGATGCTGTACGCGCTCGGTGTCGGATGCCGGCCACCGGACGACCTCGATTTCATCTACGAAGGCCGCGGACCGAAGGTCGTGCCAACGTTCGCAGTGATTCCCGGCCTGCGGGCGATGGGGTCGGCGATGCAACGAATCGACATCAACCTCGCGGCCCTGCTGCACGGAGAACAGTCCGTCACCACACATCGCCCACTGCCCGCCGCTGCCGAGGTGACCGTCGAAGGTTGGATCGCTGCGGTCTGGGACAAGGGCAAGGCCGCCGTCATCGAGTTCGAAGGCATTGGCTACGACACCGAGGGACCCCTCTTCGCCGTCCGTGCCAGCCTGTTCGTACTCGGTGGCGGCGGCTGGGGCGGCGAGCGAGGCCCGAGCGGCTCGGCAGCCTCGAACGCCGCACCGGCGCGTGATCCCGACGTCGTCGTCGAACGCGAGACCAGACCCGAACAGGCTGCGATCTACCGGCTCTCCGGCGACATGAACCCGATGCACATCGACCCCGACTTCGCCACCAAGGCCGGCTTCCCCGGCCCGTTCAACCACGGATTGTGCACGTTCGGTACCGTTGGCCACAGCGTGCTGACCGCGTGGTGCGGTGGCGATGTCGGCCGGTTCGCATCGATCGAGGGCCGCTTCGCCGATCAGGTGTGGCCGGGCGACACCATCGTCACCCGCATCTGGGACGAAGGTGATCACGCGATCGTCGAAGCTCGCACGCAGCGCGACAACGTCGTCGTCTCGAACGGGCGCGCCACCAGACGATGACCATCGACCCACGAACCCCGGTACTCGTCGCTGTCGGCGAGGTCACCAGTCGCTCCGCGACCGTGGTCGACCCCATCGATCTCGCGACGGAAGCGACCCGCCGAGCGTTTACCGATGCGGGCGTGCCGATCGGGCACCGCATCGACACCGTGGCCACACCCGGCATTCTGATGATCGGCCGCGATCATCCGGCGAGCCGCATCGCAGAGGCGGCCGGGCTTCGGGCACACCGTCGGATCAGCTGCCCGGTTGGTGGGAACACTCCGCAGTACCTCGCCGGAACGCTGGGCCAGGACATCATGTGCGGGCAGGTCGATGCCGCCTTGATCGTGGGTGCCGAAGCCGGCAATTCGGCACGTCGCGGCCGCGCCGCCGGCACCCTTCCGGTGGCAGGCCCGGTCGAAGGTCACGACGAAACCCTGGGCGATGCCCGTCCCGGGTTGAGCGCGATCGAGATGGGCGCAGGACTGCACTGGCCACACGAGGTGTACCCGATCCTCGAATCGGCGATGGCCGCACGAGCGGGACGCACGCTCGACGAGCAGCGAGTGTGGCTCGGCCGGCTGATGGCACCGTTCACCACCGAGGCGGCGCGCCACCCCGACCAGGCATGGTTCCCGACCGAGCGCACACCGGAGGAGCTGTCGACGGTCACCGCGGACAACCGGATGGTGTGCGAGCCGTACACCAAGCTGCTCAACAGCATCCTCACCGTCGACATGGCCGCAGCGTTCGTGATCATGGCCGCCGAAGTCGCGCAGGATCTGCAGATTCCTCGCGATCGTTGGGTGTTCAGCTGGGCCAGCGCGACGTGCAACGACGTCTACTTCCCGGTGCAACGACCCGACCTGTCGCGCTCCGCCGGTATCCGGGCCGCAGGATCAGGGGTGCTTGCCGCGGCAGGCATCGGCCTCGACGACGTGAGCTGGTTCGATCTGTACTCGTGTTTTCCGGCAGCCGTCGAAGCCGCGATCGATGCGCTCGGGCTCGAGGCGACAGATCCGCGCGGCTTCACTGTGACGGGTGGCCTGCCGTACCACGGTGGTCCGGGCAACAACTATGTCAGCCACTCGATCGTCGAAATGGCCCGACGGTGCCGGGCGGATCCGAAGGGCGTCGGGATGGTCTCCGGACTCGGTTGGTACATCACCAAGCACTCGGTCGGGTTGTGGTCCGCTGCTCCTCCACCGAAGGGCTGGCAGGCGCCCGACATGTCGAGCTCGCAGGCGTCCATCGACTCGACCGCGCTCGAGGTCGTCGAGGCGGGCGCGGCAGCAGGGACCGCACGTATCGACGGGTACACGGTGGTGCACGATCGCGACACCGGACCGGCGTCGGTTCCGGTGTTCGCCAGCACACCGGACGGGCACCGTGTCGTTGCTCGTAGCGACGACCCGGATGTCGCGGCCGCGATGTCGGGCGGCATGTTCGTCGGCCACGAGATCGACCTGAAGCCATCCCATGATCATGCGAGGTTCGAACTTCGATGAACTCTTCAGCCGAAGCGCTCGTGCTCACCGGACCGAACACGCTCGAGCATCGTAGGTTCGACCTCCCCGACGTCACCGCCGACACCGCGCGGCTCCGCATCGAGGCCTGCGGTCTGTGCGGCACCGATCACGAGCAGTACAGCGGACACATCGCCGCCCCGTTCTCGTTCATCCCCGGTCACGAGATCGTCGGCATCATCGACGAGATCGGCGACACCGCCGCCGCCCGATGGAACGTCGGAGCAGGCGACCGGGTTGCCGTCGAGGTGTTCCGCTCATGCCGGCAATGCGAGCCGTGCGCACGCGGCGAGTACCGGCGCTGCGTCCGTAACGGGCTCGCCACGATGTTCGGCTTCGTCGACGCCCAGATCGCACCGGGCTTGTGGGGCGGGTATGCGACGCATCTCCACCTGCCGTCCGATGCGATGCTGCTCCCGATCCCCGACTCGCTCGACCCGGTGCTGGCCACCGTGTTCAACCCGCTTGGTGCAGGTATCCGTTGGGGAGCGACGATCCCTGAAACGAAATCCGGTGATGTCGTCGTCGTCCTCGGCCCGGGCATCCGCGGTCTTTGTGCCGCCGTTGCTGCGAAGGAGGCGGGTGCGTCGTTCGTGGCGTTGACCGGTCTCGGCCCTCGCGATCGTGACCGTCTCGACATCGCTCATCGATTCGGTGTCGACCTGGCCATCGATGTGGCCGTCGACGATCCGGCGGCCGCGCTCAAACGAGCGACGGGTGGTCTCGCGGACGTCGTCGTCGACGTCACCGCGAAGGCACCCGCCGCCTTCGCCCAGGCTGTGGCCCTGGCTCGCCCTGGTGGGACGATCGTGGTCGCGGGGACACGTGGTGGCGGTGGTGCGCCTGGATTCGAGCCCGACCATCTCGTCTACAAGGAGCTGCGGATCATGGGCTCGCTCGGCGTCGACTTCCATGCCTATCGCGCGGCCATTGATCTGCTCGTCGCCGGCCGTTGGCCGTTTGCCGATCTCTCTCGCCGCGTGGCCGGCTTCGGTGACCTTTCGGCGTTGTTGGACACGCTGTCGGGCGCCGACCGGGACGCCATCCCACCGTTGCACGGCGTGTTCTCGCCGTCCGCTTGAAGAATCCTCGACCGTACACAGCCTGATTGAAGGAGTGCAGCTCATGTCCACCGGATCACGGATCGCAATGCTCGACATCGACGAGGCCAAGCGCAGAGCTGCCACACGCGGGATTCCGGACACGATGGCGGAGCTGTCCGTGTTCCGGATCGCCTTGCATCAGCCTGGCGTCGCCGCCGGCTTGAGCAACATGTTGCACGAACTGCTGTGGAAGGGCGTGCTCGACGCCAGGCTGCGCGAGCTGATCATCATGCGGATCGGATGGTCGACCGGCTCGGTGTACGAGTGGACGCAACACTGGCGAGTCGCACGCCTGCTCGATGTGCCCGAACGAGATCTGCTCGCGGTACGCGACTGGCGTACCGCCGAGCACTTGGGCGACGCAGAGCGGGCTGTGCTCGCAGCCACCGATGACACGCTGCAGCACGGCACGATCACCGATGAGTCGTGGAGTGCCTGCCGTGCAGCCCTCGACGACGACGCCGTCCTCGTCGAACTGGTTGCTGCCATCGGTAACTGGCGGATGTTCTCCGCACTGCTCCGGTCCCTCGACGTCCCCCTCGAGGACGGCGTCGAGCCGTGGCCTCCGTCGGGTGAGGCACCTGCAGCTGTGCACGGAGGTGAGTGACGTGTCGGGGTGGACCTTCGCGGAGATCTGGGAGACGGCCGCGGCACAGCTCCCCGACGCGCCGTTCGCCAAGCAGGGCAGTCGCACAGTGACGTGGTCGGAGGCCGAACGGCGAGCCGAAGGCCTCGCCACGTTCCTCCTCGACCGGGGTGCTCAGCGACAGGACAAGGTGGCGCAGTACCTGTACAACTGCCCCGAGTACCTCGAGTCCGTGTTCGCTTGTTACAAGGCAGCGCTGGTCCCGGTGAACACCAACTACCGGTACGCAGCAGACGAACTGGTCTACCTGTGGGACAACGCCGACGCTGTCGCTGTGATCTTCCACGGCATCTTCGCCGACACGATCGAAGCCATCCGGGAGCGAGTGCCCCGCGTGGCGTCGTGGTTGTGGGTCGACGACGGCTCGGGCGATTGTCCCGAGTGGGCCACCCCGTACGAGCAAGCCGCTGGCGCCGCGGGTCAGCCGGTGGTCGACCGGGTCGAGCGCAGTGGTGACGACCTGTACATGCTGTACACGGGCGGCACCACCGGGATGCCGAAAGGCGTGATGTGGCGACAGGACGACCTGATCGTCGTGTTGAGCAGCGGTCTCGGGCTCAGCGTCCCCGAGACCTACGACCCCGACTTCGTCGCTGACGCGCTCACGCGACCCGGCCCCGTCCAGATGCCGGCATGTCCGCTCATGCACGGCACCGGCGCGCTCACTGCGTTCGGTGCTCTCACATCCGGCGGCTCCATCGTGTGTCTCGAGTCCCGCCATTTCGATCCTGACGAGCTCCTCGACACGATCGACCGTGAGCGGGTCAATGTCATCGCCATCGTCGGCGATGCGTTCGCCAAACCGATCCTGGCCGCTCTCGACGCCGACCCGGATCGTTGGTCACTCGACTCGGTGATGGCGTTCGTGTCGTCGGGGGTGATGTGGAGCGAGGAAACCAAGCAGGGCATGCTGGGCCATCAACCGAAGATGCTGTTGATGGACGCGTTCTCCTCGTCGGAGGCGTTGGGGATGGGGCAGTCGGTGTCGGGCGGTGGCGCGGCGGCGAAGACGGCTCGCTTCCAGGCGAGCGTCAACACGATCGTCGTCGACGACGACGGGCAGAGTGTCGAGCCGGGCTCCGACACGATCGGTCGGTTGGCTGTCGGCGGCCGCCAGCCGATCGGGTACTACAAGGACCCGGAGAAGTCGGCTCGCACGTTCATCATCGTTGACGGCAAGCGTTACTCGTGCCCAGGCGACTATGCGACCATCGACGCCGACGGGACCGTGAAGGTTCTCGGTCGCGGGTCGGTGTGCATCAACAGTGGGGGCGAAAAGATCTTCCCGGAGGAGGTCGAGGAGGCCCTCAAGACCCACGGCTCGGTCGCCGACGCGGTTGTCGTCGGAGTACCACACGATCGGTTCGGCGAGATGGTCGTCGGCGTGGTGGAACGCCGGCCCGGCATGGTCGCGACCGAGACCGAGTTGATCGAGCACGTCCGTGCACGACTGGCTGCCTACAAGGCCCCGCGGCGAATCGTCGAGGTCGACACGATCGGCCGTGCGGCGAACGGCAAGGTCGACTACAAGCGGCTGCGAGACCAGGCGAGCGACGGATTGTGACTGGGTCGATCCATGGGCACTGATCTCTGGGGCACCACGGCCATCGTCGGGGTCGGCGAGACCGACTACGTGCGAGGAAGCGACCGCCACGTCTGCGATCTCATCCTCGACGCGGCGATGGAGGCGATCACCGACGCCGGGCTGAAGCCTGCGGACATCAACGGCATCATCCCGCCACCGGGCTACATGAGCGCGGAGGAGATCGCCGCTCACCTCGGCGTTCCCGACGTGGCCTACCACGTGTCGGTGCTGATGGGCGGTGCCTCACCGACCGCATCGTTGCAAACAGCGGCGATGGCGATCGCCGGCGGTCTCGCTGACAACGTGCTCGTGTGCATGGGCTGGAACGGGTACTCGGCCCTGCGTCCGAAGCCGGATGCACGCCCGACCAAACGTGTGATGAACCTCGGGCCGATGGGCGAGACCGTCAGAAACCACTATGCACCGTATGGGCTGATGTCGGCCGCGCAACACTACAGCCTGTATCTGCGCCGGTACGTGGAGACCTTCGGGATCCCCGAGGACGCCGCCGCTGCAGTGGCGATCGCGTGCCGCAACCATGCGCAGCTCAACCGCAAGGCGTTGATGCGAGGCACCCCTCTCAGCCGCGCCGACTACGACGCCGCGCCGTTCATCGCCGAACCGTTACGGAAGTTCGACTGTTGCGTGGAGACCGATTGCGCCACCGCCGTCGTGGTGACGAGCCTCGGGCGCGCCCGTGACCTCGTTCATCCGGCAGTCGTCTACCTCGGCGGAGCCGAAGGCCATCCAGAGCCTGCCGACGAGATCGCCAACCGCGCCAACCTCCTCGAACTCGGCATCCACCGAGCGGCACCCCGCGCCTTCGCACGAGCCGGGGTGTCACCTCACGACATCGACGTGCTCGAGATCTACGACTGCTTCACCTATGTCGTGCTGCTCCAACTCGAAGCGCTCGGCTACGCCGAGCCCGGCGGGGCCCCTGCGTTCGTCGCCAACGGCAACATCGAGCTCGGCGGCCGGTTCCCGCTCAACACCCACGGCGGGCTGCTCTCCCAAGGGCACTGTTGGGGACTCAACCACGTCGTCGAGGCCACCCGCCAACTGCGTGGCACCGCCGACGCCCAGGTGACCGACGCCGAACTGGCGTTGGTCACCGGGTACGGCGACCTCGGCGACGGCAGCGTCGCCATTCTGGGGAGAGACCGATGAGAACCTACGTGCCAACACCCGAATGGATCGTCCTGGACTGGCATCACGCATGCATCGCCGCCGAACTGCTCTGCATCCAACGGTGTACCGGGTGCGGGCGCTGGCGTCACCCACCACGCCGGTTCTGCCCTGCCTGCCAATCCGACCAGGCAACCTTCGAACCGGTCACAGGGAGCGGCTCGGTGCTGTCCTTCGCCGTCAGCCATCGCAGCCTCGACCCCGGGTGGCAAGCGCACGCACCATATGCGACCCTGCTCGTGGAACTCGACGAAGGCCCGCGCCTGCTCGCCGCGACGACAACACCACCTGGCGAGATCCGGATCGGCCAACGCCTCGCCGTGCGCACCGAGGCGCTCAGCGAGAACTTCGTGCTCGTGTGGGCCGACCCGGCCTCCCACGACGAACCGACATCGATGGCACCACGAGCGAGAGGCAACCCTCATGACTGACAGCACAACATCGACCCGTCCCGACGGCCACGACGACTTCGATGTCGAATCGTGGCTCGACGAGCACTGGCATCCCGATCTCCCGGTCGGTGAATGGTGGTCACGCCTCGCCAACGCCGGACTCGCACATCCGATGCTGCCGGCCCCCTACGGGCGGGGATGGCAACGAACCAAGACCGGTGACCTCGCCCGAGCGATGATCGCCCGCGGGGCACTCGGGCCGCCCTCTGGCCTGGGCATGATGCTCGCCGCGCCGACCTTGTTGGCACATGGGTCACCGAAGTTGATCGAGATGTTCGTCCCCAAGATCCTCGACGGGCAACACGGATGGTGCCAGCTGTTCTCCGAACCGGGTGCCGGTTCCGACCTGGCCGGGTTGCAGACGCGCGCCGAGCGCGACGGTGACGAGTGGGTCATCTCCGGGCAGAAGGTGTGGACGTCGATGGGGCAATGGGCCGACTACGGAATCCTCATCGCGCGCACCGACCCCGATGCCCCCAAGCACCGAGGCATCACGTACTTCGCGTTCCCGATGAAACAGGACGGCGTCGACGTTCGGCCCTTACGCGAGATGACTGGGCACGCGTTGTTCAACGAAGTGTTCATCGACGAGGCACGCGTGCCCCACGACCACATCATCGGCGACCTCAACGACGGATGGCGAGTCGCCAACACAACACTGATGGTCGAACGCAGCGGCATCGGCGGCGAGAACGTGGCCGCTCCGAGTGCAGCGATCGCGGGCACGATCGCCGGCCACCTCGACCGGTCTGCCGGATCGTTCGGGAACGACGCCGCCGTTCTCGGCGGTGGCATGGTCGGCCCAGGCCGGGTACGACAGTTGATGGTCCTCGCGCTCGACAACGGCAGCATCGGCGACCCCACCATCCGACAGGACCTGATCCGACTTCACTCGATGATCGAGATCACCGGATGGCACATCCGACGGATGAAGTCCGGTAACGCCGCCACCGGCGCGGAAGGCAACCTCGCCAAGCTCCGCAACAGCGACATCACCCGACTCGCCAGGGACGTCGGGTGTCGAATTCTCGGGGCAGGGGCCACCATCGTGGGACCGGACAGCGCGAGTGGCGGCGCGGTGCAGGAACTCGCGCTGTTCTCACCGGCTCCGTCGATCTACGGCGGCAGTGATCAGGTGCAGCGGAACATCATCGGTGAACGAGCACTCGGTCTCCCCAAGGAGCCCGGCCCCGATCGCAACACTCCGTTCCGCGACCTGCCGCACAACGGCTGATCAACTCGGCAAGCTCACCCCGTCGGCGGTCGCTGGGCACCGCGAACGAGCCGACCCGGTAGCTCGCCAGTCGCACGACCTGATTCGTACACCGGTATGCCTGACACGACGGTGTGGAGGTAGCCATCGGCTCGCTGCAGCAACCGCCGTCCGCCTGCCGGTAGGTCGAAATGCATCTCCGGGGCGGACAACCGGAGGTTGTCGAAGTCGATCACGTTGATATCGGCCTTGTAACCAGGGGCGAGCACACCGCGATCGAGGAGTCCGAGCGCGCGGGCGGTGTCACGGCACTGGGCCTGGACCACGAACGGCACGGTGAGGCGCTCACCGTGTCGGTCACGGCACCAATGCGTCAGCAGTGTCGTGGGGAACGAGCCGTCGCAGATGGTCCCGACATGCGCGCCACCGTCGCTGAGCCCCGGAACGGTCAGCGGATGAACCAGCATCTCCCGAACGCTGTCGAGGCGCCCATCGACGTAGTTGAGCGCCGGAAGGTACAGGAACGAGCGGCCGTCGTCGGCGAGCAGCACGTCGTAGACGAAGTCGAGGGGATCCCGACCGGCGCGGCGCGCCTGGGCGGCGATGCTCGTGGCCGGATCAGGTTCATAGTTGGGTGGATCGCCGAGCACGAACATGTTCTCGAACGCACGCACCACCCCACCGCCGAGCTTGGACCTGTCGCGCTGGCCGGCATCGGCGGCGAACACGCGTGCCCTGAACCCCTCATCTCGCATCGCGCTGACGCGCTCGCCCAGAGGCAGATCGGCGATCTCGCGATACACCGGATTCGCCATCAACGGGTTCAAGGTGGCCTGCAATCCGAGGAGCAGCCCGACCGCCCGAGTCGCGACCTGGCCACGGATCTCCAGGCCGTCGGCATGGGCTTCGTCGAGCAGGTCGAGCATCCGCCGATAGCCACCAGGATCACGGGGCGACTGGACCAGCGAGAACGAGGCGGGTCGACCTGAGGCTGCGACCATCGCTCGCAGCGTCGCGAACTCATCCTCGACATCGATGAAGTCGGATACGAGTTGCAGCACTCCGGTTCCCTCGCGGCCGACACCGATCGCGATCCCGACGAGCTCGTCTCGGGATGCCTTCAGCGTGGGGGTCGGGTCGCCCCGACTGGTGCGGTGATTCAGTGTGCGTGAGGTCGTGAAGCCGAGCGCGCCGGCACGTATCGCCTCACCGGCGAGCAGTCCCATCTGTTCGATCTCATCGGGGGTTGCGCTCTCGCCGGCGGCGCCGCGGTCGCCCATCACGAACAGCCGAAGCGCTCCGTGCGGGAGCTGCGCGGCGAGATCGATGTCGTGCGGAATCGCATCCAGCGCGTCGAGGTACTCGCCGAAGCTGTTCCATCCCCACGGCAGGCCCTCGTGCAGCGCCGCGCCGGGGATGTCCTCGACTCCCTCCATCAGCTCGATCAACCGCTGATGGTCGCTGTCGTGCACAGGGGCGAACCCGACGCCGCAGTTCCCCATCACCACCGTCGTCACCCCGTGCACCGACGAGGGCGCGAGACGTTGATCCCATGTCGCCTGTCCGTCGTAATGAGTGTGCACATCGACCCAGCCCGGCGTCACCAGCGCCCCGTCAGCGGCGATCTCCCGTCGACCCGTCAGGTCGACATCTCCCACGGCGACGATTCGGTCGCCGACGATTGCGACGTCGGCTCGGCGTGCGGCGGCACCGGTGCCGTCCACGACGGTGCCGCCGCGGATCACCAGATCAGGCCTCGCTCCGGACACGGCGTCACCCAGCCGTGGGCTGCAGTGCGGTGACGTCGATGCCGTACAGGTCGGCGACGTTGCCCGACAGGATCGCCCGCGTCTGCTCCGCGGTCAGCTGCGCCGTCTGTTCGGCGAGCATGCCCTGCGACCACGGCCAGGTCGAGTCGGAGTGCGGGAAGTCGTTGGCCCACATCAACCGTCGCCAGTTCATGTCGTTGGCGTGCGAGAAGGCCGTCCAGTCGTCCTGGAAGGTGACGAAGATGTGCTCCGCGAAGTACTCCGACGGCAACCTGCTGAGGGCCACCCCGGGCTGGAGCCAGTTGCGGTGCCGCTTGTAGGCGTGGTCCATCCGATACATGTAGTGAGGCACCCAGCCGGCATCGGCCTCGACGCAGACGACCCGAAGATCGGGATGACGCTCGAACACGCCGCCGAACACCAGGGTGCCCATGATGTCCTGGATGCTACGGATGATCGACAGGAAGCTGTTCAACCGGGGCCCTCGCCAACCACCCCCACGGGCGGTGAGGATGTGGAAACTGAGCGGCAACCCAAGCGACACCGCCGCCTCCCAGAACGGGTCCCACATCGGGTCGTCGTAGTCCGCCTCCGTGCCGGGATTCCCCGGCATCATCACGCCACGAAGGCCGGCCGCCTTGATCGCCTCGAGATCGGTGATCCCTTCCTCGACGGTGCGCAGCGCGGTCTGACCGCACCCGAGGAGCCGATCCGGAGCTTCGGCGCAGTACTCGGTGATCCACCGGTTGTAGGCGTTGAAGCACGCTCGCTTGTAGTCGACGTCCGGGTGGCCGCACAGCACCATCCCCACCGTCGGGTACAGGATCTCCGCGGCGACCCCGTCGCGGTCCTGGTCGGCGAGCCGCACGGTCGCGTCGTAACCGGACTTGTGGAGCTCGTCGAACTTGACACCCTCCTGGGTCAGTTCCCCTGCCGGCTTGCCGGCGGCGGCGACCAGCCCCATCGGCACCGTCGACTTCATGCCGGGCACCACGAACACGTCGCCTCGTACAGGATCCTCGACCATGTTCGGCGCTGTGTCGCGGTACGCCGGGTCGATGTGAGCCGAGTAGCAGTCAGGTGGTTCCGTGATGTGCGAGTCAGCGCTGATCACGGGAAAGTCGAACGACATGCAGATCCCCTCTCGTCTGCACCGACACTACTCCAGCCCCATATACGACACAATGACCAATTCGTCTCATTCCAGCTTCTTCGGCCGAAGGGTCACGTGCCGGTGAAATGCGGGCTGCGCTTCTCGATGAACGCACGCGGACCCTCCATGGCGTCGGCCGACGCCATCACGACCCCGGCTGCACGCGACTCGATGCGATACGCCTCGTCGAAGGGCAGGCCATTCGACGAGACCATCACCTCCTTCGCCTTGCGCATCGCCAACGGCCCGTTGCGGGCCATTCGCCGGGCGAGTTGCATCGCCTCGTCCAGCACGTGCACGGATGGCACCAGCCGGTTGACGAGACCCATCTCCGCGGCCGACTGCGCGCTGATCCGGTCACCCACGAGCACGATCTCCGCTGCTTTGGCCCATGGCACCTGACGTGCCAGCCTCGCCAGCCCACCGCCGGCGGGGATGATCCCGCGTGTCACCTCCGTGAGTCCGAACTCGCTGTCCTCGGCTGCGATCCGCAAGTCCGTGCCGAGCAGCAGTTCCATGCCGCCGGCGAGCGCGAACCCGCGGACGGCGGCGATCACCGGCACCGTGTAGTCGGTACGGCGCAGCAGTGCCTTGTCGAGCAGTCGGGGATCGGCCTGCAATCGCTGGTCCCACTCATCCTGCGCTGGTCGCGCACCGGTGAACAACGGGATCAGCCGCCCGAGGTCCGCACCGGTGCAGAACGCCCGGTCTCCTGCACCGGTCACGATCACCACCCGAACAGCGGGATCGGCTGCCATCTGCTCCCATGCGTCGGCGAGTCTGCAGACAAGTTCGGGATCGAGGGAGTTGAGCTTTGCCGGACGATTGAGCGTGAGGGTCGCGATGCCCTCGTCCATCTGGACACGCAGCACCGGCTCCTGTACTCCTACGGGTGGCGTTGTCGGGTGTGGCATTCGGGGAACCTCCGCGTCCGGGCGCTGCCCGGCGGCAGCACGATACACATCGTACGCCTTGTCTCACCCCGGCGTTCGTCTGGTCATGTCAGTGGTGATACGCATCCAAGTCGGGTTCTGCCATGACCTCGCGGAATCGGCGGAACGGCCACGGCCACGCTGCTGGTACGCCGCGAGCGTCGAGGTACCAGCTGTTGCATCCGGTCACCCACACGGTCGCCTGCGCCGCTTCGATGCGCCGGGCCTCGTGCTCGCGCATGGCCGCCTCAGTCGCATGGATCTCCGTCGAGAGGCCTGCCTGGAGCCGGCGCACGAGTTGCAGGATGTAGTCCATCTGGAGCTCCGCGACCTGGATCAGGGAGAAGTTGCCGACGGGGCCGTTCGGGCCGTTGAGCATGAACAGGTTGGGGAACTCGGGTATCGAGACGGACAGATAGGCAGTGGGGCCGTCGGCCCAGGCCTCTTCGAGGGTTCGTCCGTCGAGGCCGGTGATGACGGTGGGCCGCATGAATCGGTCGACCTCGAACCCGGTTGCGAGGACGATGACGTCGAGCTCGTGAAGGCGTCCGGTGTCGGTTCGGATGCCGCGACGTTCGATGCGCGAGATGGCCGCGGTGACGAGTTCGGCGTTGGGTTTCTGGATCGCGTCGTAGAAGTCGGCCGACACGACGAGCCGTTTGCAGGCGGCGCGGTAGTCGGGCTCCAAGCGGCGGCGCAGTTCCGGGTCGGTGACGTGCTGGTACAGGTTCGCCCGACAGGTGTCCTCGATCTGTTCGAGACGCTCGGACTTCGCGTCGACAACGGCATCGGCGAAGTTCTCCGCGAACGCCGACTCGAGGAAGTCCCGGAGCTCTCTGAGTCGATGCGGCTCGTTCCGGAACGTCGCCCTCTGGTCGTCCGAGAACAGCTTGTTGTCCATCGGCATGATCCACTGCGGTGTTCTCTGAAAGAGACTGAAGTGCTCCACCCGATCGACGAGCGCGCCGGTGATCTGGACCGCCGTCGACCCGGTGCCGATCACGCCGACACGACGGCCGTCGATCGGCACATCCTGGTCCCACCGCGCGCTGTGGAACATCGCCCCCTCGAACTCGTCCACGCCATCGATCTCCGGCATCCGGGGATGGTGCAGGACGCCACTCGCGGCGATCACCACGTCGAAGTCTGCTCGATGTCCGCGCGCAGTCTCGAGGTGCCACACACCCCGGTCGTAGATCGCGGAGACGACTTCGTCGCCGAGGCGAAGATGCGGGACGACCCCATGGTCGACCGCAACGCGCTCGAGGTACGCCTGGATCTCGTGCCCGGGCGAGAACATGCGGGTGAAATCGGGATTCGGAGCGAACGAGTACGAGTAGACGTGCGACGGGACGTCGCATCCGATGCCGGGATAGGTGTTCTCGCGCCACGTGCCGCCGACGCGGTCGGCCTTCTCGAAACAGACGATGTCGGTGATGCCGGCCTCGCGCAGCTTGATCACTGCGAGGATGCCGGCCATGCCTGCCCCGATCACGCCAACGCGCAGCGATCGGTCCCCGACGAGACGCGAATCCGGCACGGCGTCAGCCATCGGTCTTACGTTGAGTGCCGACCAGCAACTCGCTGAACGCGACGCCCTTGTCGATGCTGGGCTCTCTTGGCAGTCCGAGCACCCGTTCACCGATGATGTTGCGTTGGATCTGGTCGGTCCCACCGCCAATCGAGATGAGGTATGAGGAGAATCCGATGTCGTGCATCCTCCCGCCGAGCGGAGCGTCCTCCCCCCAGAGCGTCGCGTCGGCACCGCAGATCCGGAACATCGTCTCGCGCAACGTGCGCAGCAAATGACTGGCGGCCAACTTACCGACCGAGACTTCTGGACCCGGTCGCCCACCTCGTTCGACGGCCCCCTTCACCCGTAGATCGGTGAAGCGGGCGATCTCGAGCAGCGAGTAGATCGTTGCGTACTCCTGCCGGATGAGCGGATCACCCGAACGGTCGTACTGCTCGACGAGACCGCGGAGCAGCGCGCCGACCCCACCCGACGGAACGCCCTCGCCCGACCCACTCTCACGCACCAGGTCGCCCACCCGGCCCGCGAGGTCCGGCTTGGTGATCGACATGCTGCCACCGGAGCTCCCGAACGAACCGGCGCCGAGCATCGTGCGTTCGTTCGCCAGCGTGGTCAACGCGACCCCCCAACCCGAGCCGACCTCGTCGAGCCTGTTCTCCTCCGGCACGACGGCGTCGGTGAGGAAGACTTCGTTGAAGATCGAGCGACCGGTCATCTCCCGAATCGGTCGAATCTCGATGCCAGGCTGATCCATGTCGATCACGAAGTACGTGAGCCCCTGATGCTTCGGGAGGTCCGGGTTCGTCCGAGCGACCAGAATGCCGTAACGGGCGATGTGCGCACCGGAGGTCCACACCTTCTGCCCGTTGATCACCCACTGGTCGCCGTCACGAACCGCACGGGTCTGCAGGGACGCAAGATCGGACCCCGAGCCCGGTTCGCTGAACAGCTGGCACCAGATCTCCCCGTGGACGATGCCGGGCAAGAAGCGATCCTGCTGGTCCTCGGAGCCGTGAGCCAGCAGCGTCGGACCTGCAAGGTTCGGCCCGATACCGGCCGGTGGCCCCAACGCCCCGACCGCTCGACGAGCGACGTTCACCAACGGGGCCAGGTGCGGGTCGACACCGCGCCCGTAACGGTGTGTCGGCCAGGTTGGGAAACCCCACCCGGACTCGGCGAGGACAGTCCACCAGTCGCCGAGCGACATCTCGGGGTCCCAGTTCGCTTCGAACCAGGCCCGAGCTTCGTCGGCGACCGCGCGGGACTCATCGTCGTCGAGCACCGCAGCTACATCTGGAGTCATAAGACATACTATGACATATGTCTCGTCGCGGCGGCAACTGCAGGAGGTGTCGTCATGACGTCGGGTCGAGCGAGCCGAACTCCTCGTACGGAATCGCGATGAACAGTCCCTCCGCCTCGGCGAAACGCTTGCCGGCCACGATGGCTTCGCCGTCGATCCACAGCTTGCGGCCGTCGCGCACTCGTAACCGAGCACGAAACTCGAGGTCGACAGCCAGCGGAGTCGGCGCGAGGTAGCTCACGGTCAGGCGGCCGGTGTAGGCGGGCGTCTGGAGCATCGACAACACGAAACCCATCACGTCGTCGAACACGGCGGCGACGATGCCGCCGTGGACACGGCCCGGCGCACCCTCAAACGCTGCACCGAACGACACCTGTGCCACCGCATCATCACCGTCGCGGTGGCAGGTGATGGCAATTCCCATCGGGTTCGCCGGACCCGACACGACACAATCGGGGTAGTGCACCATGCTGTCACCGTCGAGTGGGGCCACCTCGAACAACCGCCGCTTCATGTCGTCGACCGGACGCGACCGCAACGCAGCGGACTCGACGTCGGGGAACACGTCGCGGACGAGTGCAGTGATGCGGTCAAGCACGTCGTCGTCGACGGCGTGACCGACGATCGAGTGCCCCAACTCACGCAGGGCAGTGGCACACGCGACTCGACTTGGAGAAACGGCGATCTGACCTTGAGACGATTTCACAATAGAGTTGATACTACACCCTTACCTGTTTGTCTCATTCCGCTCGCTGGCCGGCGCCTCGTCTCGCTCAGAAGCGGACCATGCAGCAACGGGGACCCCGAACCTGACCACCATTCCACGTAACGTCGGCGGGATCGATGAGCTCGAACCTTTGGATCCGGTCCATCCAGGGCGTTTGGAGCGAGTTGTGAGGACAGGTTCGGATGGTCGGCCGAGGGCGTCGCCGATGACCGGAGTGATGTGCCCCGGGTTCGGCGGGCTCGCGGGCGCTTCACGTCGCCTTCTTTCGTCGCCGTGACTCCACGAGACGGACACGGACACGGACACGGACACGGACACGGACACGGACACGGATGATGGAGGTCGGGGGCGCTGCATCACACGCTCGCCAACACTGGTTCTACGGTTACCGGCCGATTCGGTGGGCGTGGGCCGCACGACGACGGTCCGAGTCCGCGGGCAAGCAGGGTGCTATGAGGACTTTCGGTTGGCCAGTGCCCATGCGCCGGGCAGCAGCGTGCCGGCCAGGACCAGTTTGATGGCGTCACCGATGAGGAACGGGGTGACGCCGAGCGACAGAGCGTTGGTGTCGCCGGTGGCGACGGGCACGTTCAGTCTGTGGGCCAACCATGCCGCGCCGAACGCGTAGATGATGATCGAGCCCAACGCCATCGCCGACCATGACGAGGCCAGGTTGCGGTCGTGCTTGCGTTCGGCGAGGTAGCCGATGACACCGGCAGCGACGACGAAGCCGACGAAGTAACCCATCGTCGCGCCGGTGCCGTTGGTCCAGCCTCCCGCGCCGCCCGCATAGAACGGTAGGCCAACCAAACCGAACATCCAGTACAGCAACTGCGACGCTGCACCGGAGCGCCAACCCAACGCGCCGCCGGCCAGCAACACACCCAAGGTCTGGCCGGTGATCGGCACGGGCGTGAAGCTGAGCTTCAACTCCCATTGGGCAAGGGCAGCGGTGAGCAGCGCGAACGCAACCACGACAACGATGGCACGCACCGCGGCGAGGTTGCGCTCGGACGGTCGCGACCAGATTCGGTCGACGAGAACGGCGGGGTGAACGGAAGTCATGGTTGATCCTCGGAGGGAGAAGGGGGATGGACCGCTCGGGGAGTCGCCGGGGACCGTCCCGACTGGTACACCAGCGACGCCTGTACGACAAGAATGCATATCATTCGAGCTGAAGAAACGTCCTGGTAGGGGTGGCGGGGGCGCTCGCGCTTTGTGGTGCGGTCGGAGCCGATGGCTCCGACCGACCCCATTGCCATATCCAATGTCAGAAGCGGACCATGCAGCGTCGGGGGCCGCGGACCTGGCCGCCCTTCCATGTGACGTCGGCGGGATCGATGAGCTCGAACTCCGGGATGCGTTCCATCCAGACCTGCAGTGCCACCCGAAGTTCGAGTCGGGCGAGGTTCGACCCGGCACAGCGGTGGATGCCGGCACCGAATGCCACATGACGATTGTTCTCGCGATCGAGGAGCACCTGATCGGGGCTCTCGAACACGCGCGGGTCGCGGTTCGCCGCCGGGAACGCCATCAATATCCGGTCACCTGCCTGCATCGGGCACCCCTCGAACTCCGTGTCGTGCGCGACGATTCGAGCCATCGTGACCGGCGCGTAGACCCGAAGCATTTCTTCCACCGCGGTCGGCCACACATCAGGGTGGTCGCGGAGCTGCTGGCGGTGATCAGCGCGATGTGCGAGGTGCCACAGCGAGGACCCGATTGCCGACCACGTCGTGTCGATCCCGGCGATCAGCATCAGATTGCATGCGCCGAGCACGAAGATGTCGTCGACTGGTTGTCCATCGATCTCGAGGCGGAGCAAGTCGCTGATCAGATCGTCGTCGCGCGGGTTCGCTCGCCGATCCTCGATCTGCTGCATGAAGAAGGTGATGATCTTCATCCGGCTCTGCAGGCCGACTTCGCGATCGATCAGACCGGTCTCGAGCACACCGCGTACCCAGTCGACGAAGTCGTCCTCCATCTCGAACGGGACACCGAGGATCATCGAGATCACGCGAACAGGAATGCGTTGTGCGTAGTCCGACGCGGCGTCTGCGGTGCCGTTGTCGATGAATCCGTCGATCAGCCGGTTGCACAGGTCGCGGGTGATCGACTCGTACTTGGCGACCGCCTGCGGTGCGAACGTCGGCAGGATCGCACGCCGATGCCCGTGGTGCTCCGGCGGATCCGAATCGATCGGTGGGACCCTGACGCCACCATATGGCCCCTCTTTCGATTCAGGAGAGAGTCCGATCACGCCAACCTCACGTGACGTAAAGATCTCCGGAGTCTGTGCCATCGCCACGACATGGGCATGGCGCGTCGGCATCCACGAACCGCCGTTCTGATCGCTGTGCGCGATCGGGCATCCTGACTCGCGGATCTGATCGAGCAGAGGGAACGGGTCCGAGACGAAGTCATTGTCGAAGATGTCGTAGTGGTTGAGGAGCTCGTCGAGGCTTGCGTTGCGCATTCCCATGGTCACTCCCTGATCTCGATGGCGCGCTCCGGGCAGTTGCCTTCGGCGCGCTTGGCTGCCGCCTCCAAGTCACGGGGAATGTCTCCCTCGATCAGCACCACCGCATTGCCGATCTCGTCACTTCCGAAGACATCGGGCGCCGCGATGGCGCACATCTGGTGTCCATGACACCGATCCTGATCAACCTGTACACGCATCTGCAACCCCCTGATCGTAGTCAACTCGAACAATGATACACATCCGCCGCAGCGTCTCACAATGGCAGCACCATGGGACGGAACCAACGGCGCGAGTATGCAGGTCAACACTGCAACACCGTGCCTATCGCCAGCAAGAACAGCCGGCACGTTCCGACTGCATCAACACGCGACAGATCGGCTACAGTGCCTCATCTCGACGGGCATCGCAAGAGCGACATGGGGAAGCCGCTCACGCAAGTTCGAGTCCGATCACCACCTAGGGGGGCCATGGGTACGAGAACCAGGCATCAGCTTCACGTCGCCGTCGCGACGTGTTTGCATCGCCGCCCGAGCAGCCCACACGTGGGCCGTGCGGGGCACGCATGACGTTCGTCAACGGGACCATCCTCGGTGTCTTCACCGGCGCGCCGTACGCGATGTTGGCCATCGTGGTCACGCTGATGTACCGCTCGACCGGCGTCCTGTCGCTGGCCCACGCGGGTTTCGCCAGTATCGCCGCCTACGTCTATGTCGACCTCGCAGGCCCGCTCGGGGACAGTCAATGGCCCGTGGTTCCCGCGGCTGTCATCGCCGTCGCCGTCGCCGCGACCACCGGCATGCTGGTGGAGCGCGTTGCCATTCGTCAGGTGCGGCACGCGCCGGCCACGACCAAACTCATCGCCACCCTCGGCGTGCTGACCGTGATCAACGGCGCCTTATTGTACTTCTACGGCGTCGATCCGAAGTCCGCGCGGCTCGTCTTCCCGAACAAGACGGTCCAGATCGGCGACGTGCGCGTCGCGTACCAACAGTTTGCGGTGCTGGCGATCGCCGTGGGGTCGGCGTTGCTGCTCAGCCGGTTCCTCCATCGAGCACGCTTCGGCGTCGCGATTCGGGCCGTTGCCGACGATCCCGACGCGGCGAGGCTCGCCGGCGTACGGCCCAACGCCGTCTCGCAGTTCAACTGGATTATCGGCGCCACACTTGCGGGCGTCACCGGAGTCCTGGTCGCGCCCCTGCAACTCGTGAGCGTCGGTACGTTCCCGTTGCTCCTCACCAAGGCATTGGTGGCCACGCTGATCGGTGGACTGGTGTCGCTGCCGCTGGCCTTCGCCGGAGGCATCGCCGTCGGAGTCATCGAGAGCATCTCGATACTCAAGTCGAGCGTTCCCGGCGCATCGGACCTCGTCATCCTGGTGCTCGTCACCGCAGTGCTGCTGTTCCGCAGAAAGTGGCCCACCGTTGCCGCCTCGGCAGGTCCCACGTCACACTCGGTCCCGCGCTTCACGGTGCCCGCTCGCTTCCGCTGGCTGCTCATGGCGATGGCACTCGCCGGCGTGGCCGCGGCGGTGATCATCCCCGCTGGTTCGACCTATTGGTCCTTCATCGGCGGCCGAGCCATATTCTTCACGATCCAATGCCTCGCGATCGTCGTCGTCTCCGGTTGGGGTGGCCAGGTCAGCCTGATGCAGGCCGCCTACGCCGGAATCGGAGCGTTCGGAACGGCGTACCTCGTCGTCGAGCGCGGCTGGCCGCTCGGTCCCTCGCTCCTGGTCGCCGCGATCGCAGGGATGCTCATCGGTGGACTGGTCGGTATCCCCGCCCTGCGACTGAGCGGACCGCAGTTCGCTGTCGCTTCGCTCGCCTTCGCGGGTGCAGCATCGAGTTGGCTCTTCAAGCAGAAGCAGTTCCCGCGTTCGATGCCGCGCGGCGATCTCTTCGGCTTCGATCTCTCGAGCGACACTCGGGTGTACTTCATGATGGCAGGCGTCGCACTCGTGCTCTTCGTCCTCGCCTGGGGTGTCCGCCGCTCCACCCACGGCACGTTGGTATTCGCGTCCCGTGACGCGGCGGACACCGTGTCGCACTTCGGCGTGTCGGCAGCGAGAGTACGCATGGGTGTCTTCATGTTGTCGTCGTTCATGTCGACCCTGGGGGGCGGCCTCTACGCAGTGCTCGTCACAGGCCTCTCTCCGAGCGACTTCTCGTTGTTGCTCTCGCTCTCCTTGGTCATGTACACCGTCGTCGGCGGGATGCGCTCGCTCCTGGGCCCAGTCATCGCAGCCGCCATGTTCGGAGTCCTGCCACAGGTCATCCAAGGACGGTCGGGTTCCACCGGGAGCGCGATCCCGGACATCATCGCCGGATTGATCGTCGTCGGCCTGATCGCCTCCCGCCCCTCGGGGGTCGCGTCCTTCCTACCGACCCGACTGATCTCGCCTCGGCGGTCCCCCGAACCCGAGCGCCGCGTCGTCCTCACCCGTCCGGTTCCGACACCGACCGAGGTTCGCGCATTTGTCCATCGTCATCCCTACCACGACCGGAGGTCAGAGTGCCCGCCAACATCGACGATCACCCGTTGAACAGAATTTCCAGCGACCTGCCCCGTCGGGGAGGGCCCAACATCCAGGTAACTTTGGCGCTGATCGTCGCTCTGGTCGGCGTCGTCCTGCTCGTCGCCGGGTATCTCGGCGTCTCGGGCACGACCGTGACGAGTGATCAACTCTCCTACCTCGCGTCGTCCACGCTGCCGGGTATCGCGGTGCTCGTCGCAGGTGCTGTCCTGCTCGCCCGGGCCGCCGCCTTGGCTCATCAACGTTCAACCGAAGCACTCAACCGTCAGGTCGAGTCCCTCGTCGCCTGGCTCAGCGATGCGTCGAACGATGCCGAATCACCTACGGATCCAGGCGAGTGACCGGGGCTGTGCTCACCGTCACCGAACTGAGCGTGCGGTTCGGAGGTCTACTCGCCAACAACGAGATCTCGATGTTGTTGCCGGCACAGTCGATCAGCGCGATCGTCGGGCCCAACGGCGCGGGCAAGACGACGTTGTTCAACGCGATCACCGGTGCAATCCGAGCCACCTCGGGCCGCATCGACTTCGGCGACGTGGACATCACGAACATGTCGGCGACCGCGCGCGGTCGACTCGGCATCGCGCGCACGTTTCAGAACCTCTCGCTGGTCGAGGACCTCAGCGCTGTCGACAACATCACCGTCGGTCTCGGCCGGTTCCGGCGCAGCGGATTGCTCTCTGCGATGTTGTCGCTGCCGCGGTCCTTGCGCACCGACCGCGCCACACGCGCCTGCGCGCGTAACGCCCTGGGCTTCGTGGGGCTTGCAGAGGCGGCGGATCGCCCGGCCGGGCATCTCAACTACGGCGACCGACGCCGCGTCGAGATCGCTCGTGCCATCGCGCTTGCGCCATCGCTGCTACTGCTCGATGAGCCCTCGGCCGGAATGGGCCCGTCCGAGACCGACGAACTCGCAGAACTCTTCGTCGCCATCAAACGAGAGTTCGGCTGCAGCATCCTCGTCGTCGAACACGACATGACCATGGTTCGGGCGGTCGCCGAATTCACGCTGGTGCTCGATCACGGCGTGGTCATCTCCTCCGGCGCGACGACTGCAGTGCTGGCCGACCCGGCAGTCACCGCCGCCTATCTCGGATCGAGCCGATGACGATGCTGGACGTATCGAACCTGACCGCCGGCTACGGCGACATCCCTGCCCTCCGCGGCATCGACCTCCACATCGGCGCAGGTCAATTCGTCGCGGTACTCGGGCGCAACGGAGCCGGGAAGAGCACGACGATGCGGTGCATCGCCGGGCTGCACATGCCCGAATCGGGCAAGATCACGTTGAACGGCACCGAAGTCACGCGGGCGCGAGCAGACGAGCGACTCCGCCGCGGGCTGGTGTTCGTCCCCGAGGGCCGTCATCTCTTCCCCCACCTCACCGTGCACGACAACCTGATGGTCGGCGCCTACAGCCGACGACTCAAGGGCAAGGCACTCCGCGACGCCATCGATCAGGCGACGGCACACCTGCCGCGCGTCCGGGAACGGCTTCAGCAACTCGCCGGGAGTCTGTCCGGAGGTGAGCAGCAGATGGTCGCGATCAGCCGGGCGCTGATGGCCAAGCCGACGGTCCTGCTGCTCGACGAACCGTCGCTCGGACTCGCTCCGATCGTGGTCGACACCGTGTACGAACTGCTGCGCCAACTCCGCGACGAGGGCATGACCCTCGTGGTCGTCGAGCAGTACGTCGACATCGTGCTCAGCCTCGCCGACCATGCGATGGTGATCGACAAGGGCCGGACGGTGTTGCACGACACCGCATCTGCCGTTGCGTCCTCACCGCAACTACTGGCTGCGTATCTCGCAGCCGAGACCGAACAACAAAGGGGGAACCAATGAAGAAGTCCAATGTCATGATCGCTCTCGTGACCGCAGCCATGGTCGCAGGCGCCTGCGGAGGCCGAACCGACGGCGGTGCCACCGCGTCGACACCACCGGCAGCCACCACCGGCGCCGTGGAAGCCACGGCCGTCGCAGCGCCGGCGACCGACGCCCCCACCACGACCATCGGCGTCTCGGACCCGGGCGTCACCGACGACACGATCAAGATCGGGGGGTCCGCCACACTGTCCGGGCCAACCGCTTCGATCGGCGTCGAAGTCGTTGGCGCCGCTGGCGCGTACTTCGACCTGATCAATCAACGTGGCGGGATCAACGGCCGCAAGATCGACTTCATCACCTACGACGACCTGGGCGACTCGAGCCAGTACCTCGCGAACGTGAAGAAGTTGATCGAGCAGGACAAGGTCGTCGCGCTCGTCACCGGATTCGGCGACGCCGCCGTCGAGTACATCGCCAGCCAGGGCACCCCGACAATCACCTTCGGGGTGTCACCGGCGACCTTCTCCTCCAAGTATCCGACGATCTATCCCGTCGTCGGCAATGCCCTGCTGTGGACACAGGAGACCATCGCTGCCCTGCAGCAGGCGTCGGTGGTCCAGCCAGGCATGAAGGTCGGGGTCATCTACGACGACACCTTGATCGACATCTCACCCTACGTACCGGCTATCAAGAAGTCGTGGGAGAACGCCGGCGCCACGGTGGTGTCGACCGACGTCATGAGCCTGGCGACGGGGAGCTGCGACAGCCTGGTTCTGAAGATGAAGGACCTCGACATCGACTACTGGGACTTCCAGACTGCGGCATGGTTCCTGTGCGTCCAGGCCGCCGACCGTCAAGGCTGGAGCCCGAAGCTCGGCTGGGGCGGCTGGCCCGCAAGCGTTCCGATCACCGCGAGGGTGGCGGGGCCGCTGGTGGAAGGCGTGTGGGCCGGATCGAATGGCGACCAGCCCAATGGCGCCCCGCGCGGCCTGACCGAATCGACCACCGAATTCGTGGACACCATCAGCGCGTTCAATCCTGAGCTCGCCGATCCGATGCGACTGGAGTCGCCCGCGACGCTCGGCTACTGGGCTGGCGCAAAGCTCCTGGTCGCGGCTCTCGAGGCGCAGGGCGACGTCATCAACAAGGCTGGCCTCAATGCATGGATCCAAGGAGTCAAGAACTTCGACACCGGTGTCACCCCGCCGATCATCTCGATGGCCCCGGACTGCAAGACGGGGAGCGAGCTCGTCTGGATCGCACAATGGCATTGGGACGCAGCGAACCAGAACGCCGTCCGCACAGCGGGTGACTACTTCACCAGCCCTCAGAAGGAAGCGTTCGGCGGCGAGTGCTTCCTGACAGCGCTGTCCGACGAGATTCTCGGCGGCTGACTCGCTGACCGCCGTTCCGTGTGGGTGTTCAGCCGCGGCAACAGCCGCGGACTGATCACCTGCCCGACCGCGGGAGCGGACTCGCATACACGACTTCCACCTGCCAAGGTCGGCCTCGCACCATTGTGCGAGGCCGACCCGCCGCGACAATCACACTCCACCGGCCGGGAGCGCCACACCAGCAGTTGTACCGCGACAGCGGTGAGATCGGTCCGCTGCAGTATCAATCTGCAACGGGCACACCAGCACCAAGGCGAACCAAGCACAGCCGAACCCGCCGCAAGATTGTCACCCGTCACGGTGCCGCGCCAGCGGCAAGAGGATCGCTGTGGAAGCGCAGCACGACAGGGCCCTGCTCACCGTCGCCGATCCACGCAGCGCGCACTCTCCGGCGTCGAAGGGGTCAGTCTGTTGTGGCCGGTCGTTCGTCGGTGACTTCCGACGACAAGCGCCAGACGACCCCGCTATCGGCATCACGCTCCGAGTGTCTCCGGCGGCGCCGACTCGCTGAGGATCTGCTCGACAACGGGACCGAGTTCGGAAGGGTTCCATCGATCCCTCTTGTCCTGCTCGGCCCCTCGGCGCCAACCGTCGGCGATCGAGATCCTCCCGCCGGCGACGTTGAACACACGACCCGTCACCGCCGCCGACTCGGTGCTGCCGAGCCAGACCACGAGCGGCGAGATGTTCTCGGGCGCGAACGCGTCGAACTGGCCCGCCTCGACTCCCTTCGCCATCCGGCCGAAGCCGAGGTTCTCGGTCATCCGAGTGAGCGCTGCAGGTGCGATCGCATTGACCGTCACGCCGTAGCGGCCAAGCTCCTTGGCCGCGATGATGGTCATGGAGGCGATTCCCGCCTTGGCTGCGCCGTAGTTGACCTGGCCCGGATTTCCGTAGAGACCCGACGCCGAGGAGGTGTTGATGATCCGAGCGTCGTTGGTCTCGCCACTGCGAGTGCGTTCACGCCAATACTCCGCAGCCCAGCGCATCGGCGCCACGGTCCCCTTCATGTGCACCTTCACGACGGTGTCCCACTCGTCCTCGGTCATGTTGACGAGCATTCGGTCGCGCAAGATGCCGGCATTGTTCACCACCACGTGGAGACCACCGAAGGTCTCGACGGCACAGTCGATGAGCCGCTTTGCTCCGGCCCAGTCGGACACATCATCGCCGTTGGCCACCGCCTCGCCACCCTGCGCCCGGATTGCGGCCACCACCTCACCCGCGGGCCCTGCCGACGAGCCGCTCCCGTCGACCTGAGCACCGAGGTCGTTCACGACGACCTTGGCCCCTTCGGCCGCAAAGGCCAGCGCGTGCGCACGCCCGATGCCTCTTGCCGCGCCAGTGATGACCACCACTCGCCCCTGGCAGATTCCAGCCATCTTCGATCCCCTCTCCGGTGCATGTCCGCCCACGTGGACTATGAGACATGCAGACGATATTGTCACATCCGTCCAAGCAGTTCGCTCATGCATCGAGGGGGTACACGTGACGACGAGTGGGGGGACATCGGTGGAGCAGGCGATCGCGTGGCTCGAAACAACCTGGGACCCGGAGCTGACCGTGGCCGAGTGGTGGCAACACCTCAGCGACGCCCGGCTGTCGAATCCCATGCTCCCCGAGCCGTGGGGGCGCGGATGGAACCGAGCAGAAGCCGGCACGTTCGCGTCGGCGATGGTGGCGAAGGGCGCGCTCGGGCCGCCCACCGGGATTGGGATGATGCTCGCGGCGCCGACGATTCTCGCTCATGGTTCGGGCGAACTCGTCGAGCGGTACGTCCCGAACATCCTCAACGGTCGCGACGGCTGGTGCCAACTCTTCTCGGAACCCGGCGCCGGGTCCGACCTCGCCGGGCTGCAGACCAAGGCCGAACGCGATGGCGACGAGTGGGTCGTCAACGGGCAGAAGGTGTGGACCTCCGGCGGCCAGTGGGCCGACTTCGGCATCCTCGTCGCCCGATCCGACGCCGACCTGCCGAAGCACAAGGGCTTGTCCTACTTCGCCTTCCCGATGCACCAACCCGGCGTCGAAGTGCGG
>ERZ1026792.515-NODE-515-length-31572-cov-4.537923_pt1 | contig 31572 bp, 22 predicted proteins | sample MGYA00520884_ERZ1026792 | MGnify/ENA primary metagenome ERZ1026792 (study PRJEB33270, sample SAMEA104284473) | anaerobic digester metagenome | biome: Anaerobic digester microbiome; feature: mesophilic sludge digester; material: Anaerobic digester biomass | place... | reverse complement strand
GATATAAACATATTGATTCCCAATATAAATTCTAAAATTCCAATAAAAGAACCAAATAAGATTAGTATTAGCAGAAACAAGAATATTTTCCAGGCGAACCCCCGGGTGACATTCCAACTTTTTTTCAAAGCTTTCATAGCTTTCAAGTCTTCATCAATAATTAAATAAAATCCGGGCAAAAGCTTTATAGATAAAATAATTCCCGGAATACGGGGAAGGGGATTGTTCGATCATAAGCTGGCATCCTCCTGGGTTGAGAATATTGGAAGCTTAGGTTACCAGGAATTGCTGGCATTATGGGTAATAATATCCTTTGAAATCTGGGCTTCCGTTTATTTAAAATAGGTCATGAAAATCGGGATACATCACAAAGAATCATCTTTTAGTGAAAGATGGATATCGTATTGTAAGTCAAACGGTATACCATGGAAGGAGGTTAATTGCTACAGGAACGATATCATAAAACAGTTGGATGACTGTGATGGTTTAATGTGGCATATTAATCAGAACAACCATCATGAGATTGTTTTTGCGAAACAGCTTATCTATTCATTGATTATTTCCGGCAAAAAGGTTTTCCCGGATTTCCAGACTGCCTGGCACTTTGATGATAAGGTTGGGCAGAAGTACCTTCTTGAAAGCATAAATGCTCCTATCCCGCCAACTTATGTTTTCTATGAAAAGAAGGAGGCTCTGAAATGGGTTTCCGGTGCCGAATTTCCTAAAATATTTAAGCTGAGAGGCGGCGGAGGATCGCAGAATGTCAGGATGGTAAGGACCCGAGCAGAAGCAGGCAGAATGGTCCGAAAGGCGTTTGGCAGAGGATTCCTTGGGTATTATGCACTTGGAAATCTCAAAGAACGATGGCGGATGTTCAGGCTTGGGAAAACTGATTTACAGGATATCCTGGAGGGATTTGTCCGATTTGTGATTCCTCCTCCGTACGCCAGGGTAAGGGGCCGTGAGAGGGGATATATTTATTTTCAGGATTACATACCCGGTAATGAATTTGATATACGCATAGTGGTGGTGGGTGACAGGGCATTTGCAATAAAGCGCATGGTCCGGAAAGATGACTTCAGGGCTTCAGGCAGTGGAATGATTCTTTATGAGAAGAAGCATTTCAGTGAATCAACAGTAGGACTTGCATTTGAAATGGCCGAAAAACTGAATACACAGAGTGCTGCATTCGACTTCGTTTACGCAGGAAACCGTATATATGTCCTCGAAGTTAGTTTTGGCTTTATTAAAGAGGTTTACGATCCCTGTACTGGATATTGGGACAGGGATCTGGAGTGGCATGAAGGTAAATTTGATCCGTATGGTTGGATGGTTGACAACCTGATTTTGAGCATAAACGAAAACACCCTGGATAAATAATAATAGAATTGCCTGCTCATTCAATGGCTAAACAGATACTATGTCTTGTCATACCATCCCTGCAGGCCGGCGGGATGGAGCGTGTCATGGCTGAACTGGCCGGATATTTTTCGATAAAGGAAGAACTGGAATTGCATATAATCTTGTATGATAATAAAAGAGAGCTATTCTACTCTATTCCCGGCAACCTGACTGTACACATTCCGGATTTTGAATTCAAAGACAATTGGCGATTCTTATATTCTTTACTGACTGCATTTTTTTTGCGAAAAACGGTCAGGAAGCTTAAACCACATTCAATTCTGAGTTTTGGCGAGTATTGGAATAGTTTTGTGCTTCTATCACTGATTGGACTGAGATATCCGGTTTTTATATCAGACCGTTGCAGCCCTGCCAAAAACTTTGGACTTCTGCACTCTGCTTTAAGAAAAATCCTATATCCGGGTGCAAGTGGTATAATAGCCCAGACCCAAATCGCCGGAGATTTATATTCCATGTTATTTAAACACAGGAATATAATGGTGATTGGCAACCCTGTCAGAAGTATTTCGCCGTTCCCTGATAATCGAAGAGAGAATATTGTATTGATGGTTGGAAGGTTTGTAAACACAAAGAACCAGGACAGACTTATAAATCTCTTTCTTGACCTCAATATTCCCGGATGGCAGCTTTTCCTGGTCGGTTATGATCATCTTAAACAGAAAAATTCCGGGAAATTGCAGGCCATTATTGATGATCGAAATGCCGGAGATCGGGTAATCCTTACCGGAAAAGTTTCAGATGTCGATTCATATTACCAAAGAAGCAAAATATTTGCATTTACATCAACATCTGAAGGATTTCCGAACGTTATAGGGGAAGCAATGTCTGCAGGGTTACCAGTGGTTGCTTTTGATTGTGTGGCAGGCCCCTCTGAGATGATCAGAGACGGCGAGAATGGCTATCTCATCCCATTAAATGATTATAATGAGTTTCGGGAGAAATTAAAAACACTTATGATTAATGAAGATTTGAGAAGATCGATGGGATCTAACGCAGGATCAGCAATCAAGGATTTTTCAGTGAATGAAATTGGAGAGAAATATCTGAAATTCATATTAAGTTAAACCATAAAAAATCTATTTCTATGAAAGCCTTAGTTACAGGAGGAGCCGGTTTTATTGGATCGGCGGTAGTGCCTGCCCTGGCAAAAGAGGGCTATGAAGTCTTTGTCCTCGACAATTTATCTTTTGGGAATCGTGACTTTATTGACATAGATGATGATCATTTTTTTCTGGCAGATATCCGGGATGGAGAAGAGTTGGGAGAATTGGTTAAAAGAGTCAATCCAGGTATTTTAATTCATCTGGCAGCCATTCATTTTATCCCATATTGTAACCAGCATCCTTATGAAGCTTCGGATATAAACATCAGGGGTACCATTAATGTGCTCAATGCAGCAAAAAGTGCTACATCACTTAAAAAGTTCTTTTTTGCATCGACCGCGGCTGTGTATCCCATTTGTGATGTATCGGTATCAGAGGATCACAGGGTAAAACCACTCGATATATATGGGCTTAGCAAATTGACAGGAGAGCATCTATGCAGGGAATTTCATCTGGATACCGGGGTTGATACAATTGTATGCCGTTTTTTTAATGCTTTCGGCCCCAATGAAACCAATCCGCACCTGATACCGGAAATTGAGCGGCAGCTAAGGAGCGGGTTAAGAACTATCAAGCTTGGAAACCTTACACCAAAACGTGACTTTATCCATACACATGATATGGCATCTGCTGTTATTAAGCTTATTAGCCTTGGTAATACCGGATATTCGGTCTATAACCTCGGGAGAGGTATTGAATATTCAGTAGTTGAAATAGTTGAGGCATTCGAAAGGCAGCTTAATGAGAAAATAACGATTGAAGTTGACCCGGCACGTGTGCGTAAGGTTGAACGGGAACACTTGCTGGCTGATGTAATGAAACTACGACAGACTGGTTGGGATCCGTTATGGAGTATAGATGACGGGATTAAAAACATGATTGATAGCTGGAACAGGTAAATCGAATAAATCTGATAATATGAAATTGAACAGAGCAAGGATTGGGATACTATTTTATTTCAGCTCACAATGGATGGGAGGGATAATTTACATTATTAACCTGGTCAAAATCTTAAATCATCTTGAAGAAGAAAAGAAGCCGGAGATATTCGTTTTCTACAGGCCTGAACTGAAAAGGTTTCTGAATGAGTTTAATTACCCGTACCTAAATTTGATAGAATGGTCGTACCCCTCGGTAATCAAGGGGACTCTTTTGTCATTGCTTACACGGAAGAATTTATTTGTGGATAATATGCTTAATAGTTATGAGCTGGATGCAGTATTCCCGCTTCATGATTTTCCTGTTAAAACTAGGACAAATGTGAAGCTCATTTCCTGGTGGGCTGATCTGCAGCACCGTTATTATCCTGAATTCTTCACACCAATGCAGAACAGGGGAAGAGAATTGCGGATAAAGAATATCCTGAAGAACTGCGGACATCTTGTTTTATCAAGTCAGGACGTGTTTGATGATTTCCGCCAGTTCTACAAGATAAGGGATGATATGAGGGTCTACATTTATCACTTCGTATCGGTAATTGAAAATACGGAAGGCGTTAATATTAATGATCTGAGGTTGAAGTATAACCTTCCGGAAAAATATTTCCTGGTTTCAAATCAATTCCATAAGCATAAGAACCACAAAGTCGTGCTTCAGGCTGTAGCAAAGCTGAAAGAGGAGGGATTTAATCTGAATCTCGCATTTACCGGGAAACTTCCTTCTGCCCAGGATTCTCCATACCTTGGGGAAATCCATCACCTGATCGAAGACAATGATCTGCACCGCCAGGTTAACATCCTTGGAGTTATTCCAAGAAATGATCAGCTTGCCATTATGCGCCATTCACAGGCTGTCATTCAGCCCAGTCTTTTTGAGGGCTGGAGCACAGTAATTGAGGATGCTGTTTCATTGCAGGTCCCGGTAATTGCTTCCGGTCTGAAAGTAAATAAAGAACAATTAGGTAAGGATGGCTGTTATTTTGAGCCACACGACTTTGAAGCACTGGCGGCAATTCTGAAGTGCCATCCTGAAAGGGATCTGAGCAAACTATATTATCCTGATTACAACAAACGTATCAGGGAAGCTGCAAACCTTCTGTATGATATCTTTATTTCTTAGTCACCAATAATTGGAGAGATGTCTGTAAACTAACCGTTTTACCAGGTTAAAATCATTGACCCTTGGGAAAGTATGTATTTATAAATCAGGATTCCGGATACCTGATGATAGATATAGTGAATGCCTATGCAGAGGCTGGCTATCAATGTGTTCTCATGACAGGAAGGCTCGTTGTAAGAAACCGGCAGGTAAATTCCGCTGTCAGGATAGAGAAAATTATCAGATATAACCGGAACTCAAATCTGACGCGTCTGTGGTCCTGGATTATTGGATCATCACAGATTTTTATAAAAGTTGCATTTAAATACAGGAAGTGGAATCTTTTCATTGTTTCAAATCCTCCCACGGCAGTCTTGCTTCCGCTGGTATTGAAGAACCAGTTTAGCCTGCTTATATTCGACATCTATCCTGATGTTTTGACGGAGCTTGGATATTCTGAACCTGGCTCCTCAGGTATAAGATTATGGAAAGGATTGAATAAAAAGGTTTACAGGAAGGCCTTAAGGATATATACTATTACTGAAGGTATGGGCGAGGTATTGAGGCAGTATGCTGGAAATAACCCGGTCAACGTTGTTCACCTTTGGACTGACAATAGTTTTCTGAGACCTGTTGCACCGGGTAATAATCATTTTTTGAAAAGACACTCTCTTCAAGACAAGTTTATAGTGCTGTATTCGGGGAATATCGGGTTGGCAAGTGAGGTAGATATTCTGATTGATGCTGCAATTAGATTAGCCAGTAAAGATATCCTATTTCTTATTATTGGAGAGGGTGCCAAAAAGGAACCGATGGCAAAAAGGGTGAGAGAACTTGGCCTGTCAAACGTAAAAATGTTGCCGTTTCAGCCGGCAGCCGAGTTGCCATATTCTTTTTCCTCTGCCCATCTTGCAGTTGTCGCTCTTGGGAAAGGCGAGACCAGACTGGCAGTACCAAGCAAACTCTATAATTTTCTTTCAGTTGGAGCTCCTCTGTTGTGTTTAAGCTCACCCGGTTCAGAAGTGCAAAGACTTGTAGATACCTATCAATGTGGTAAGAACTTCGAACCTGATGACCTGGAAGGAATCGTGGGTTTCATTATCCTATTGGCTGAAAACCCCGTTATCCATACACGCCTGAAGCAGAACTCCCTTATTGCGTCCATGGATTTCAGCAGCGACAATGTTCGGAAATTCCTGTCGTCAGAACGAAACTGAATATTATGTATAAAATTGGCAGTATTTTTTAAAAAGGAGATGTACAGGACTTTTGTTAAACCCACATGTGACCGCATTACAGCTTTTATGGCGCTGGTGATACTTTTTCCTTTATTTTTTGCAGTAGCCCTTGCGATAAAATGTGATTCAAAAGGGCCTGTGTTTTTCAGGCAGGAGAGGCTGGGGCTGTTTGGCAGGATTTTCAGAATCTACAAATTCCGGTCAATGACAAATGATAATAACACTCGTGTAGGATCAGTAAAGGTATTCGAAGATGATCCGCGAATAACAAGAACGGGGAAGTTCCTGCGTAAAACCAGCATTGATGAACTTCCCCAATTAATAAACATACTTAAGGGTGAAATGAGTTTTATTGGACCCCGGCCTCCGGTTCCATATTTCCCCAAAAACTATCATGAGTATTCCGATGTGGAAAAAATCCGTTTCACTGTTAAACCAGGCCTGAGCGGGTTGGTCCAGGTACGTCATAGAGAAATAAATGACTGGAATATTAACATTCCAGTAGATATAGAATATGTCGGGAAATGCTCGTTCTTTTTTGACCTGAAACTCTTCCTTGCATCATTTCTGGTCTTTTTCCGTACAGATAACATTTATTCCAGGAGATAAGCCACAATAACTATATGTGAACATGTCAGTTATAGCGATTCATCAGCCGAATTATTTCCCCTGGCTGGGATATTTCTACAAAATATTTTCATCTGATATTTTTGTATTTCTTGATGATGCACAATTCTCCAATGAAGGGATGCACAATTATCATTATATTAAGACTCCACAGGGGCCATTCAGGTTAAAGATACCGGTAACCGGACCATTCGGATCAAACATAAATGAGATCAGGACCAATGATGAACTGGGATGGAAAGAACGGCATCTGAAAACCATCATGGCAAATTATAAAAGAGCCCCGTACTTTGATCAGGTCTTCCATGATATTGAGAATTTATTTATGAGATCTTATAGTGATCTGGCTGACATGAACATAACAATGATAACGTTCATATGTAATATGTTTGGACTCAGTACACGGTTTGAGCGTTCGTCTGTTATCGGAACCGATAAGACAAATGAGGAGAGAATCATTGAGATCTGCCGAATCCTTGGTGGGGACATTTATTACTCTGGTACGGGAGCAAAAAAATACCAGAATGATAAGGATTTTGCTTCTAAAGGTATTACTTTGCAATACAGCGATTTTGCCCCTTTCCTTTATCCTCAGCTCTGGGAAGGGTATCAGCCTAATGTTTCAATAATTGATTATCTGATGAATTGTGGTTATGATTGGGCAAGGGTTGCAGACTCACAAAAGAAAATCAAAGATGCTTGATTTATTTCAAAATGTACTGGTTATAGCGCCTCATCCTGATGATGAGGTATTGGGTTGCGGTGGAACAATCAAGAGGCTGACGGATTCAGGAGTAAGGGTATCTGTTCTGGTTGCATCCAGGGGAAAGAAGACTCTTTACCCGGAGGAAAAAATCATCAACGTCAGAAATCAGGCCCTTAATGCCCATAGGATGCTTGGAGTCAGGGAGACGTTTTTCTTTGATTATCCCGCACCCGAGCTGGATCTTGTATCAATTTCTGAACTTTCCTCTTCAATCTCAGCCTTAGTAATTAAAGAAAAACCTGATGCGGTTTTTCTTCCGCATCATGGGGATATTCATCATGATCACAAAGCAATTTTCAATGCCGGACTGGTTGCCTCACGCCCGGTGAACGATTGTAGTGTTAAGTTTGTTTTTAGCTATGAAGTGTTGTCGGAAACTGAATGGGCTCCACCCTTTGGCGCCAACGTTTTCATTCCACAACTTTTTGTGAACATTACGAGCGAATTCAGTTCAAAAATTGAGGCTATGAAGTGCTATGAAAGTCAGATCAGGAATTTTCCCAACCCGAGATCTGAAAAATCACTTGAAGCATTGGCAAACTATCGCGGGAGTACGGTAGGCGTTGAATATGCAGAGGCATTTATGATTATTAGGATCATTCAATAAATTAGCCCATTGCAGACTGCCGCCCTAGACAGGGAAGCAGCAACCGGGACAGGACCCGGTTACATTACTCATGGATTACCTAACAGAATAATAAAATAAATAGAGATGAAAGAAAAACTGGTACTTGCACTCGCCGAGGCGTTGGAGATAGATGCGTCAATGATTAATACGGAGGATAAGTTTCGTGATTATGAAACATATAGCAGCCTCACCGAGCTGTCCGTACTGGCCATGCTGGACTCCGACTTTGGAATTGAAATCGAGATGAAGGAGTTCAATAAATACCTGACTGTTCAGAATCTTATTGATCTGGTATCCAATAAGTAATCTGATGGCTCTGTTAACCTTTAAAAATGTCGGCATTTCAGGCCTGACAGCTGCCGTTCCCGGACAGGTAATTGATAACTACTCCCATGATCAGTTCTTTACCAGGGATGAGATACGGGAGGTTGTTGATAAAATTGGTGTAAAGCAACGGAGATTTGCAGGACCGGATGTATGCTCCTCGGACTTATGCTTCGCCGCTGCAGAAGAACTGATCAACGGAATGTCAATTGACCGCAGGGAGATCGACCTTCTCATCTTCATCTCACAGACACCTGACTACCGTATGCCTGCAACCTCTGTTTTACTGCAGGAACGGTTAAGACTTAACTCTGATACTATTGCATTTGATGTTAATCTGGGATGTTCAGCATTTCTTTATGGGCTTACTGTTGCATATTCAATGCTTATTGCAGGAGGATTAAGAAAGGTACTCATATTAGATGGTGAAACACGGTCAAAGGTATACTCACAGAGAGATCGCAAGACTGCTTTTCTCTTTGGTGATGGCGGGGTGGCCGCCCTGGTTGAAAAGGGGGAAAGGTATGGAGAAAGTTGGTTTTCATTAAACTCTGATGGCTCCAGGGCTGATCTTATTAAAGTCCCTGCTGGTGGCTACAGGAAAATGAGCTCCAATGAAACGGTAGTCGAAAAAATTGTCGATGAATATGGCAATATCCGCTCCGAGGAACAGGGTTATATGAACGGAGCTGATGTGTTTAATTTCGTAATAAGGGAAGTACCGAGAGATTTTAACAGACTGCTTGATTTTTCAGGGGTAGAGATCAGTACCATAGATCACTTCGTATTTCATCAGGCGAACAGTTATATAAATGGTTACCTCGCAAAAAAATTAAAACTGCCGGAAGAAAAAGTACCTTCAACAATCGAAAAATTTGGGAATACATCATCCGTATCAATCCCTCTTACAATGGTTTCAGAGCTTGGAAATGACCTTGCAGGACATAAAAGAATCATGATGAGCGGATTCGGAGTCGGGCTAACCTGGGGCACCGCAATTGTCGATTTGGACAAATGCTATATTGGTAAAATAGTTGAAATCTAGCCACTATAAACAAATACAATGAGTATTCAGGATCCCTTTCAGCTTTTTGGCAAACAGATTCTCATTACTGGCGCATCCTCCGGTATCGGGAGAGCTTGTGCTGTTCTATTTGCAGGCAGAGGAGCTTCTCTTTGCCTTTTAGGGCGTGACAGGAATCGACTTAAGGAGACTCTCTCGATAACAGGTAATCCACATAATCACCATGCGGTATCTGTTGATATTACAGATTATGAGGGCATTGCAGATGCAGTCCGGAGTGTTACACAAGAAAGGGGGCCGTTCTCTGGTATCGTTAACTGTGCGGGAATTTCAACAACTCTTCCCCTGAATGCAACCACAGAGGAAAAGATGGATCATTTTATCAAGACTAATGTTATAGGTCCATTAAGTCTGACGAAACAGATATTGAGGCCCGGGAACTTTGCACCCGAAGGAGGCAGCATTGTATTTATAAGTTCAATAATGGGAGTAGCAGGAGATAAAGGCAAGACTTTATATTCATTGACCAAGGGAGCTATTATCTCTTCAGTTAGATCACTGGCTATAGAACTAGCTGGCAAAAGCATCCGTGTAAATGCAATTTCACCTGGGGTAGTAGACTCCCCGATGTCAAGAAAGGCAGTTTATAGTCAGGCCGATGAAGCCTTGAACAGGATAAAGCAATTGCACCCATTGGGTTTGGGTGAGCCCATTGATGTAGCAAATGCCTGCCTGTTTCTTATTTCAGATGCTTCAAAATGGATTACAGGTACTAACCTTATTGTTGATGGTGGGTATCTTGCACGGTAGACATTAATTTCATTAACTGGTTGGCCAATGATTGATGTTATTGTAATCGGAGCAGGAGGGCATGCTGCTGAGATTGATGAATACATAATGTATAATAAGAAGCACTCTACTGATGAGGGATTGAATGTTATCGGCTTTTTGGATGATAATCCGGAAAGTTATTCAAGATACAAGTTTTCAGCACCTCTGATCGGAAGTGCCTCTCATCATGAAGTTGCCAGGGACCATTGTTATATTCTGGGGATTGCCGGTATTCAGTATCGTAGGGTTTTTGTTGAACGATATTTGGCTGGAGGTGCCCGCTTTGTCTCCCTAATTCACTGTGGATCATATATTTCTGACTCTGCAACAATCGGGGAGGGGAGTATAATTGGTCCGAATGTAAATATCGGCCCTAATGTAAAGGTAGGAAGTTTTACACTTGTAAATTCAAGATGCAGTCTTGGTCATGACACTATAGTCGGAGATTTCAACTTTATAAGTCCCAATACATGTCTATCCGGGTTTACCGAAGTGGGAAATGATAACCTTTTCGGAATTAATTCGGCAACATTGCCAGGTATAAAAATTGGTAATCGCAACAAGATTAGTGCAGGGATGATAATCGATACAGATGTTGGCGATTCAAGTGTAGTATTCTATCGCTTTAAGGAACGTATTATTGCAATTCCCAGAGATATTGGCGGCAAGTAGCATTTTGGTGCTGCATCGCTCCGGTGAAGTGGATTTAGTAACAATTCATCAACAGTGATACCTAGTGTATCTTTATCTCTTTATAAATTTCTTCGTGCCAATTATTCGCTTCTCCCCAGATATAACAAGAATATATGTTCCGGGTACTTTTGCCGAAAGATCAAATTCCCTAAAGGTTTCATTGTCTGCCCAAACATCCTCATAAACTATATTCCCGGTTAAATCAATAACCTTAATTCTTTTATCACCCTCGGGTAAACCTGATTGTATGTCTATTACAAACTGTCCGTTGGTGGGATTTGGTGAAAGCAAGATATTTGCAAGATTTTCACCAGTCGCAGTTACATCAATCACAAGTGGTGAAGAAACAGTAGAAGCAAACCGGTTATCTGTAGCGATGGCAGTAATAATATATGTACCTGTGTCTACATCCTGAAGGGTATAGCTGAAGGGAAGGGTACTGTCAATGGCAAGTGTGGCATTTCCACTCTTGAATTCCACATTCAGAATAGTGCCATCCGGGTCATATGCAGTGGCTGTGAGCACAATAGTGTCATTTTTCTTCGGCTTTCCTGATTTTCCTCGGGTGGTATATTGTACGTCGATCACCGGTAACTGATTCACTGTCTGGGCAGATTTTTCAACAATTACTGTTACAGCCTCAGAAATTGTCTTTGATCCGGAGTTGTCTGTTGCAATGGCATATAATGTATAGGTACCTGCCAGAACATTTTTCCAGGTGTAACTGTATGGCGTTGTGGTTGCTTCTCCGAGTTTTGTGGTGCTGCTAAAGAATTCAACTCTTGCGATGGTTCCGTCGGTATCAGTGGCAGTAGCCTCCACCGTGATGTTCGCCGGTTCAACGACAGTCAGGCTTTTTGTAGGTGAGGTGATTGTTACCTGCGGCGGTTGGTTAGCTGTGGGAGAACAATTGTTGATTGCACTCTGAGCTGCCAGTGATGCAGCCTGTCCACCGGCAGTTGTCTGTAACGGGTTGGAGGCAGGTTTTGTATAGGCTACTGTAACCACATCACCGTAGACGACAGGGCTGGAGAGAGTCAACAGTACTTTTGTACCTGAAATTGTCACCGAGCTAACGGTTCTGGCAACGGAATTAACCTTTACAGCAAAAGCTGAAGCTGCAGGCACTATATTAGCCAGTATCAGGTTATAAGTCATTTCCAGCCTTGCTGGAGTGGCATTTTCAATTACCGAACTGATGTAGACCGGATTCGGAGCGGCAACGTTGTTTGTAACACTCTGAGCTGCCAGTGATGCAGCCTGTCCACCGGCAGCAGTCTGCAACGGGTTGGTGGCAGGTTTTGTATATGCCACAGTTACAGCATCGCCGTTGACGACGGGGCTGGCAAGAGTAAGTAGTACTTTCGTTCCTGAGATTGCGACTGAGCTGACAGTCCTGGTTACGGAGTTTACTTTTACAGTAAAGGCCGTAGCTGCAGGTACCACGTTTGCCAGTGTAAGGTTATATGTCATTTCCAGCCTTGCGGGAGTAGCATTCTCAACAGATGCACTCAGGAAAACAGGTGATGAAGGAGTAACGACTCCATCAATATATTCAGAGTAACCTATATCCGGCGCTTTCCCTGAATATGGCAATCCAACATCCACTCCGGCATCAATGAGATCACTGCCTGTTTTAAGTTTCAGGAAAGTGATATCCGGCAAAGATCCGTCTGCTTTCCGGGCCGCAGTCATCTGGGCTATCGCCTGAGTTTTATCTAAAAGGATAAAATCACTATTATCCGGCGAGAAAGTAACCCCATCGGTCCATGTATTATTTATGTCTGTAACAAAAGTTCCGCCAGACCATTCATTTTCGTCTATGTTTACGGTATTCGCATAGGCAATATTGTTTCTGTAGTCATTGTTTTTCTTGTTACCTGACAGGAATCCTCCTGTCATGTAGCCAATCTTGTTTTGGAAAGAAGTATTGTTATAAATTCTTCCCTCGAGCGCAACAGCGCCAATATTGTTTTCATTGAATCCGCAACCTGTATTACCGGAGTTAAATGCTGCAATATTGTTGGTGAGAACCCTTGTAAGCCCCATGTAGGTTGCATCTTCAGTGGGATTAAGCTTATACCCGCTGCCATCGCCATTCAATAAACCGTTTCCAAATGACCAGCAGTTTTTCATTTCAATTAATCCGGCTCCCCATATATTAAATCCATCATCAGAATTGTTCCAGGCCCTGCATCCATCAAACAGCATGTAGGAACCTTTTTCAACACCTGCATTCCATCCGTCGCCCCAACCTCCCAGTTCATCATTCAAAGGCAGGACATCACCGCAATCATGCACGTCCACATTGATAAAATAAGTTGAATCAGGGGCATACCATGGTGAGTAGTAGATTCCCCTGCCTTCAATGTTATGAACAGTAATGTTTTCAAAAATTTGAAAGTTACTGTTTGTAGCAACGATGCCTTGCACAAATACCCTGTCATAAACCATTTTAAAGTTCCTGATTGTAAGGCCTTTCCAGTGGATATAATTAGAACCGTCAATATACGGCCCTCCGCTATAGGTAAATTGTCCTGAGGCAGGTTTCGGAGGTACAATCTGAGAACCGTCAAGAATCGGCACTTCTCCCGGGTAATTGAAAAAATGTATGTATTTACCGGGTGCCCCATCCTTGTTCATGAGATCTACAGTCTGACCAGGCTTAAGATACCATACACCTCCCCGGAAAAATACAGTATCGCCTGCCTGAGCAACATCAAATGCCCTCTGCCATGTAGCCCAGGGTTGAGTTATTGTCCCGGGATTCAGGTCACTGCCACCTGTGGGGGCCACATAGTAGGTCTTGGAGAAAGCATATGTGTATGTTGCAAGAAACAGAAGGGTAAGCAACTTTTTCATGTGTCTGTTAATATTTGACGAATGAAGGAATAATGTTGACAAACATACCCATTTTTACGATTAAAAATCAAAATTGTTTCAGGAATTTTATAGTCATAACACAATGACAACTCGGAAAAGATACATAATAATGACAAGAATGCCTACAAAAACAGGTTTAAGATTCCCTGGGGAAAAGCCTTCCATTTATAATTCGAGTGAAAGAAATGCGCAATTATACTTCGCTGTGTGTCTCTGAAGCGCTTCAGGGCAATTCTGTAATCTTAAAAGGGTATGTATTGGTCACCAGCAAAAGAGTATTCATCATTTTTTTCTTTACAGGTTCACAGACAATAGGTAATATTGATCAACTGTCTTGGAAGACTATTATTGAGAAGGTATGAGTGTAGTTTCATTAAAGTTTGTACTTATTGTCCTGGGGAGTCTCGTATTATTCTATCTGATAAATCCTAAGTACCGCAGTGTTTTTCTTGCTCTCCTGAGCGTCTTATTTATTGCTACTTACACTTATACAGGATTAGTATATGTAGTAATTTTCTCTCTGTTCAATTACTACTTTGGATTATTGCTCTCCAGGAATAAATCAGTTACAGCTGTTTTTCGTACAGGTATAGCAGTTAATATAAGTCAGCTGATACTATTGAGATATGCAAGTTTTGCTATTGACCCTTTCATTCATTTGCTGAACAATGACATAAATTTTACCAGAATAGCCGAAGTCATTGGTCCTCTTGGTATTTCTTATTTTACATTACAGGGTATAGGTTACCTTATTAATGTAAAAATGGGTTGGGAGAAATCAGAACGGAATTTCGTGGATTTTTTTTTATACATTATCTATTTCCCGAAGTTTCTGTCAGGACCGGTAGAGAGATCAAATCACTTTCTTCCACAAATTAAGGCAACCCTGACATTTGATACATCCCAGGTAACTGAAGGAATGAAATTAGCCCTGATTGGATTCTTCAAAAAAGTAGCAATCGCTAATCAGCTGGCACCATACTCATTGAGTGTTTATAGTTTCGATAATGCTGGCGGATCAATATCCTGGATACTATTCATTATACAACCTTTGTATCTCTATTTTGACTTTTCAGGCTATACTGATATTGCTCTGGGAATTTCCAGAATGTTTGGTATAAACCTCCTGCCAAATTTTCAGCGTCCATTCTTTGCAGAGAATGTATCTACATTCTGGAAAAGGTTTCATATGTCTCTGTCTTCATGGTTTAATGATTACATCTTTAGACAAATAAGTTTCAGGAAAAGGAAGTGGGGTATTTACGCCTCGGTTTATGCGGTTTTCCTTACATGGATTTTATTTGGCATCTGGCATGGGGCAGGATGGAACTTTATGTTGATTGGATTACTTCAGGCTCTGGCTATAATTTATGAATTCTTTACAAAGAAAATACGATCAAAACTTTTTTCAAATATCCCTTCTGTTATAAGTGTTTGGTTTGGTCGAATGGTTACATATTTATTCTACTGCCTTTCTCTTGTTTTCTTCTTTACACCTGATGTTAAATCGGGAATTGGTTTCCTGAATAATTTAGCAGCAATGAGCGGACCCTCTCCATTCAACAATATCAGTGTAAAGCCATTTCAGGTACTGATCTACATTCCATTGGTCTTGTTTTTGGAACTTTTAAAGAATGATTATCCTGAAACAGGCAGGAGAATAGAGGGAATCTGGTATGCTGATAACAGGTATGGAAGACTTTTAAGATGGTCATTATATTCACTCATGATAACCATTATATATATATCGGGGTTCAAATCACAACAATTTGTCTATGCAAATTTCTGAGATGAAATTTCTTATAAGGAAGATACTCTTATTCTTTTCATTTTTTTTCCTTTTTACAGTGATAATCAACACAGTGTTTCTTTTAATAATTGCCTTAACTGACTGGGACTTTGTAAAGAGGAGGGAGTCCCTTAAATTTAACGAACCTTCTTTTAAAGTTCTCGTGTTGGGAACCAGTCTGGCTGAGTACGGGATAGATACAGAGTTTCTATCAGCAAATGATATTGAATCATATAACTTGTCTTTCGTAGGCAGCTCTATAAGAACAAATTATATTCAGTTGGAAGAGTATCTTTCCAGATATCAGGTAAAACCAGATTATGTTTTGCTTGGAATGAATTCATTTCTCGAAAGGTTCGATAATGAGGGGATACAACCAGTTGTTGAATTTACTATGAAAGGACATCGATATGGAATTAAAGATTTGCCGATATCGAAATTTAACTGGGCTGGGATGGAATTGATAAAAAAGCTATTTAGAAGCAAATATAGGCAAACCTATGTGTCTTTTGGTCAGAAAAAGTGCACCTACTATCTTCCTGACAAGTCTGGTTTTATTGAGAACTTTCTCGACCTGCAAAAATATAAATCCGCATATTGGATTGGAAAGATTTCTCAGTTATGTTACAGTAATGGTATAAGCTTGATCTTAATCGAAATGCCAGGAGTAAACGAAACTCAAAACATTTCTCCGGTAGGTCCATATGAGATTGAATACAATATGGGAGGCATGGCAACTCTGTTCAATTTCAACAACAGGGATTTCTGTGATTTCATAAATGATGATGCTGACTGGGCCGGATTATCTCATTTTAATATGTATGGTGCCCAAAAATTCACCTCAAGGTTACTGGATACTGTATTTGTAAAGCAAGATTTCGCAGCTGCAGTACAATAATGCGCTTAAATGCCAAAAAAGGACAGCAGCAGTTTTCGATGAGTTATTGTGTTGAAACGATATTCTCTCCCATTAATGTTGTATTGTTTCCGTTTGTTTCAACTACATCAATGATCCTGTTGAAAAGAAGTCTGACAGCACCGGATGCAAAGTATCCGTTAGGGTGTGAATCATTGGCAGATGCGGCATATTCTTCTTTCAGATACAGTCCTCCGGCTGTCTCAAGATTGTAAAGATCCCATATATGTATATTGTCACCCGGTGTGTCCCATTCATTTATAACCCAGGTAAAAAACTCTCTTGCTCTTTTGGCTTCATCCTCAGGAATATTAGCCTCTACCTGGGCTGCTCCAGTGAACAGGATGAATTTTGTATCTGGGAAGGAGTGTATTTTGTCCTTTAAGGCCTGGTATTGAAGCTTATAATTGGCAATTGATCGATAATAAGAATTAACATCTGCAGAATCCTGATCAGGTTTGATATTACTTACCGGGTAACAATGTTTAAAAATAATAACCTGATAATCTTTTGTAAGAATCTCAAGAGTTGGCTCCTCCTTGAAAAGTTTGTCTCCTGCATTATAAACCCATATGTTATAATAATCATAGGGATTGTTGTTCCATCCGTAGGGGGCTGCCTTGGGGAATTCCTGCTCAGTTATTGAGTAGTTTCTTCCTTGTTCTTTGTTGTATTCTTTTATTAATGCTGGTAACTGAGCCCTCGGGGGAAGCTTATCTGCCAGTGGTTTACTGATCTTTCCAACTATCTTCTTAATTATTGAAGGTGGCCGGCCGTTATAGATCACCTCACCAGTACTGTGGTGCAGGAACAGGATATTTACATTCGGATTCTCATCTTGATTCTTACATGACTGTAGGGTCAGCATTGTGATTAAGGCAGTTATGATGAGATGACAGGAGATCTTTCTATTCATGACTTAATTTTTAGCATAAAGGCCAGACCAAATATAATGAATATAGCTTACTTTCAAGTTTCCGAATAACATATAGGGAGTCATTTTTGATCGATCCAGTTTTGGGTATTCATTCTCTTCTGCAATAGCGGACATGAAGCCTTATCGTTCGGTTTAACCATGTTTAATTAAGATGTTTTTAACATGGTTGGATCATAAAAACATAACAGCCCATTTTTGGTTTTAATTTTATAGTAACTTTACATTTAATAATATATAAAATTTAGGAAATGAAGAAGCTGATCCATATAAGCGCCGTGCTGTTATTCTGCACCAGCCAGGTTTTTTCCCAAACGGGAGGTTCAGGTACTTTGGCAAATCCGTACTATGGTACCGTTTCAACAAATACCGACTGGTATCCAGACTCCTTTATAGGTGGTACAATTTATGTGCTGAATCTCACGATCACCTCAGGAGCTACGCTTTCAATCAGGCCTGGACCATATTATGGAGGAACAGTAAAAATACTTTCAGGTTACTCTCTTACAATTCAGTCCGGTTGTAGTGTAATAATAAATCCAGGAACGGGGCTAACAGCAGATGAAATATATAACAGCGGAACCCTGGTTCTAGAATCAGCCTCCAATGAAATGGCTGCAGCCTCTTTAATACACGATATATATGATGATAATGGAGGAGCCGGGGTAGTTCAGATCCGGCATTTTCTCCGGGGCGGGCAAACGCCAGGAGGAGATTACAGATGGCATTATATAGCATCTCCAATACCAAATATTACTGTTAGTACGTATAACACCCAGAATCTTGCCCAATATATTGAAAGCCTTGTAACAGGTTCAGATAACTCTATAGGATGGGTAGCATATGATGGATACCAATACTCAACAAGGACAACTTTGGGGAATACTTTTAATACACTCACAGTAGGCAAAGGATATAATTACTATTCTTCAGCGGACGCCATTGTTACTTATACCGGACAGATAAATGTAGGCTCAAGAAATTCACCTGTTACATGTGGCACGGGTTATCCTGATTATCAGGGGTACAACCTGATAGGGAACCCGTATGCTGCCTGTTTAGATTGGGATGTAAACTGGAATCTGGCCACCCCGGCGTTTGTGAATAATGCCATCTATTTCACCCTGAATGGAGCCGTCGCCTCCTATGTGAGTGGAATAGGCTCTGAGGGAGGGACCGGTACTATACCTCCTCTTCAGGGTTTTTTCGTAAAAACCAACCCGGGTGCTGTTAGTGTACCATTGAGGCCAGGAGCTCGTGTTCATAATGTCGAGCAGCTTAGGTACAAGAAGAAAAGCACGGCAGGTAATTCTGCAACTGATACTATCTCATTCGTAAGGTTGAAAATGAGAGGGAGTAACGACAGTACCGACCTGGTGGTCCGTTTCAACAAGAATGCAACTAATGCTTTTGATGCAAAGTATGATGCCTATGAATTCAGCAAGACATCCGGTGATATTAATATCTGGACAACCTTCGCAGGTACTGACTACAGTATTAACGGATTGCCATTCCCTGAGACAGGAATTGAGGTGCCTGTCGGGATTAACTTAAAGCTTAACGGCACTTTCAGGCTACTTTTAAGCGAAATGAAAAAACTTGAGAACTACTCAATCCTGTTGAAGGATAGCTACACTAATCAGTTAATCAACCTGCGAAACGGAGAATATGCAGAATTCACTTCATCACCGGGTTCCATAACTGACAGGTATGTGCTTGTCATCAATAAGTCCGCAACTGCGGTAGCAGATATTTCTTCTTCAGGCAGGAGTTTTGCCATATACTCGTCACCCGGGAAGATCATCAATATCCGTATGGTCTCTGACATTCCAGTGACTGACAAAGGGACCCTGACAGTCTATGACATGACCGGACGAAAGCTTTATCAACAGAAAAATGTTGATTGGCATGGTCCTAACGACACTAAAATGGTTAACATGGATGCCCGCACTTCAGGCCTTGTTCTTGTTGAGGTGCTTACGGGCAACATTAAAGTCGTAGAAAAAGTCCTCCTTCATTGACATGTGATCCAATTCAAATATCAGGGGGGTTGTCTCAAGACATAACGTGGCAGCCTCTTTTTATTTCATCTCTTCGTGTTCCCGGTAAAATCTCTTAATAAATTCGGGAAACCATCCTGACCAGCATCCTCTAACGACTTACCAGAAATCTTCCGGAAGCCTGGAACGAAGGGGATTTTAAATGAATAAAATAAATGCCGTTTGCAAGCTCAGGTAAATCCAATTGATATTCCTGGTCATCAGCGAGGCCACTTATGCTTTTACTGAGCAATACCTGGCCACGGGCATTTGTAACAGTTATGATAATTCGTTCACTATTATTAGTGTTTTCGGGTTTAGTGAACTTTATCGATTCAGTTGTGGGATTGGGATAGGGTGAAATATTCAGATACTCCGTATCAGCATTTTTTGAAGGATCATCTGTTTTAACTCTTAAAGACTTAAGTATTGTTCCGTTATTTCCGATTGCATAAAGGGTGTTACCTGTCACTGCGGCGCCATTGAACCGGGTTGCAGTATTGCTCTCTTCGCATTCCCATTGGTCTCCGTTGTAAGTCAAAATACTACCGTTGTGTCCCACTGCTATCCCCAGGTCTTTTTTTGAGAAACTAATAAAATTCAATGAACCAATGCCGTCCGGAGCATCTGCCCGTTCCCATCTTTTACCGTCATAAAAGAAAATTTTTCCGGTATGCCCCACGGCCCAGGCATGTTTTTCAGGTGTCACGGAAATGCTTTTTATTTCAGTAAAGTCAGGATCAAATATTTTCTCAAGCTTACGATTACCATTTTCATTGATCTTCATAACCGGGATATTGCGGCATTCCTGTCCTCCTCCCACAATGAAGAAATCTCCATGGTAGGCTATTGAATAAAAGTTAGCCCTGACATTGGTTTTCATTATATTCCAGCTTCCGCTCCGGTATTCGAGGAGCGTACCGTTGGCACCGGCTGCATATCCGTGATTATCATCTTTGAAGCTTAATGAGTACAGTTTTTCTCTGGTTGGGCTGGCATACGATTTCCAGGCTGAACCTTCCATACGAAGAATGGTCCCCCGGGCTCCAACAGCCCAACCTGTTTCTTCCCCGGTAAGTACAACCGAGTAAAGATTTTCATCGGTTATCTTATCAGATACTATCCATCCTTCATGAGTCCTGGTCAGGATAACTCCATTATCCCCGACAATCCAACCCCTGGTTTCGGAAAAGAGAGCTACAGAATTCAGATTAACTGTAACAGGTGCCTTCTCGGCTATCCACTGTGGTACTGCTTTTCCTGAAAGTAGAATTGAGAATAGGATAGTACAGATCAGTCTGGCATACGTTTTCATCTTTGGGCAGTCTATTTTGATGTACTTACTGTTAATGAACCTGAACTGATGGATGGGAGAGTTACCAGTTTATGCGTTATTCCGGAACCGGATTCAGTAAAAAGGTAACATTTGGTGTTCATGTCATTTTGTCCTGTGAAAGTAATATTGACTATGTTTGTTTCATCAGTTACGTTGGTTATGGTCAGATTATTCCTGGCTCTTATATATTGGACTGCATAATCCATTGATTTATATTGAGGTTCGAATCTTTCCATGGCTGTATGTATTTGCGAAAGGATATTCCGCCAGTTAGACTCGGTAATGCTCAGGTTCTGCTGGTGAGTGAACAATGTGGGAAGAACCATGCTGGTCATTGCCCTGGTCAACTGCCGTACACCCTGTGCAACAGAATTGATTATATCATCATTGCGGGGAACCCACTCATACCCGTCATCATCACGTATTTCTGTGACACAGTTGAAGAATTCGAAGGCTCCTCCGGATACGAAGTCAGCATAGTATACCGGAAGAGGTGAAGAGGACCGTTCAAACATATCACGGTTTGTCCTGTACGGTCCAATTTCCAGCCACCAATCATGGTAAGGAGAGCTGAAGGGCATATGAGTAGCTATAAACTCAATACCCATATTGTGCATTTCCTCCAGCGCGTCAAGATCCAGCTCATAGTAATGAGATGCAACATATTTCGACATAGGAAGCTGATTTGTGAGATAGTAATCTCGGGCCCGGATGACGTTGTACGCTGGATTAAAACCCGATTCTCCGTAGTGATTGTAATATATAAAGGTTTCGTAATCAAATGCATGCGGGGAGGCAGTTGCGCGATTATTATCCAGCAATGATTTAAACGTGCTGACATAAGAAGCCGGTATATTGTCATTAAATGTTCCGCACCAGGGAATAAGATCAAATTCATTAGAGATTTCTATCCATATGAAGTTGTCAATTATATCAGAACCGGCACCGTCAACATCGTCTACCCTCATTGTTATAATAGGAGGAAGACCCTGCATGACAAACGGTTTGCGGGCTGCCCATACAATGCTTCTCCAGAGAATATCATCCATACCGAACACAGGTCCAAGATAGTTCTCATACATCCAGTTACAGGTATTCCACTTAACTACCCTGCCGGTACTGAATTCAGAAGTCTCGAGGATTGCCGCATAATTCTCGCCGTCAGCAATAATGGCAAGGTTTGATCCATTTGTAAGGGTTGTGGTCTGATTAACTGGCATTAAATCTCTAAGAGTTATGATCTCATAATTATTACTATAGGGAGTGGTCCCGTTAATCAGGGGCAGGTCATACGAGTCTGATTGATGATATTCAGTTATAAAATGGCTTGTATTATTGATATCTATTTGATTTGCAGACAGGTATATATCTGCTATGTCTGTGGATATAGTCCCTGTAGTATTCAGGAAAAGAACCGGGTCAAAACTATAAAGTCCTATTCCGCCAATTAATGCATTAATGAGATCTGTTACAGGATAGCCGGAGGAAGAATAAACATTTGGATGTCCGAATATTATCAAGGCATAATTATTAAAGGGAGGATGGCCTGAATGTACAGGGCTGTCAAACTCATCGAATGGAATTCCGAAATTCAGCAGGTATGGTTTAATGTAGTTTGCATAGTCCTGATAGTTTGGTGAAATGGAGTTAATAAGAACAAGTGCCTTACTGGTAATAGCAGAGGGGGTGTAGGAGCCTGACGCGGTAATTGTAATATTACTTCCCAGGTTACTAGCCTGACAACCATGTGAGTCTGAGACAGAGATAAGAGAATATGTGTATATTCCGGAGTTGAGAATGCCGGTTGAGATGCCTTCTCCACTGGAATAATCTGTAACCGGTGGTTGGGGAGTTCCGTTAACCGAGTAAGTAACTGTATAAGGAGGTTTACCTCCGGAAATAGTAACATTGAAATTCGTCGCCGTATTTTCGTAGACTGTTATATTACCGGTTAACTGTGCATTTCCTACTTGAGGGAAAACTGATATCTGGATCGGGGAACAGGCAACAGTCATGTACCCGCTTGAAACCATTCTGCGGAAATAAGTATTCTCTATTATTTCCGGTGGAGTATATTCGGGGCCGGATGCTCCTGAAATATCTGTCCAGGTAATATTATCCGGAGAACTCTGCCACTGATATAAGTATTCCCCCGTACCTCCTTCCGGGGAGGCAGTTTCAGACAGGATCGCTGGCGTTGAATTGTAACATACAGTCTGTGAAGTACCTGCAGATCCGGGGTGAAATGGAATAAAAACAATATCCCTGAAATACATTGATTGATAGTAATCAAAGAAAGGAATCTGATCAGCAGGTGTAATATGCCGGCCGATAGTGTATCTTATATAATCGTTTGCAAGTGCCGGGGTAAAATAATTATTGCTCTGTGAATAATAAAAATTACCGAGGACATTTGTAATACTTATCATGTACCGGTAATCCTCACTTCCTTCCACTCTTACCGGGGCTGGCAGTTCAAATTCTCTCCACCCTTCTATTCCTTCCTGAAAGGTCCAATTAAATGGGCCTGACAATAATGAAAAACCAGTGCCTCTATCAATCCACAGTCTTATTACATGAAATCCGGCTTCCATTTCATCAGTATACAACCTGGCTTTGGTAATAAAACCGTCAGCAAGGACCTGGAACTCGGTTCCCATATCATAATGAACGGATTCATTATTAATAATATAAGGTATTTCTGTCGTAAAAAGAGTTATCTGATTGACAGTAATTTTAACTGAATTAGTTGCTGATATGCCACACAAACCATCACTGGTGACTCTCCTGAACCAGCGGTCAGAGATCAAGGCTGAAGGTGTATACATATTTTCGTCAGCACCATCGATCTCGGCCCAGGTTTGACCGTCAGACGAACTTTGCCATTGGTATGTATACGAACCGCTACCACCAGAAGCAGGTCTGAATTCTTGTAGGGTGGAAGGACTGGTCCCTGAATACACGGTCTGATTTCCCTGAATAGCTCCCGGATCAAGGCCTGTTGCAACCGTAATCGTAACAGTATTTGATGTTGCCTGATTACTTAAGGCATCACTTATCCGGCATCTGAAGAATGTCGTCCTTGCCAGAACAGGTGGTGAAAATGTTATCCGGGACCCGGAGGTGCCGGTTATATCATTCCATGTAGTTCCGTCATTTGAGCGTTGCCATCTGTATGTATATGGAGCCATTCCTCCTGATGGCGATTCAATGAAATAAAGTCCTGCCGGTGCATAACCATAACAGATTGTTTGACTATTTCCAATGCTGCCACTTGCCAGTTGTGCTGCCAAACTGGAAGATGCTGATATAAATATCAGAAAAAGAATAACATATCGCATTTGTATCAGGTTATGGCATTAGTAAACTATTGATAATATAGAGGAGTAATAATTTTACCAGTAAGTATAACACTCAAACAAAGAACAAGTTCTTAACGTTCATTTGCAACTATAAATTTACCGTATGCTGATTCATTATTTTTGGACCTTATATGAATAAGGTACATTCCGTTACTCAAGGATGATGTATTTATCCGGACTGGACTACCCGAAGTACCAGGTTCGATATTCATCTTAAGGAGAACTTTTCCATCCGCATTAAGTATTGATAAGTCTGAAGCATTTAAATCAGCTTTCTCAGGAAGAACGATGTCTATATAATCGGATGCGGGATTAGGGTAAAAATCTACCTTTAATAAATTTTTAGAATTACCCTCAAGAGATTCGTCTATATAGGATTTTCTGGATTTTGAAAGGATTGTACCGTTGTTCCCTACTGCATAATATGCTCTCTCGGAAATAGCTGATCCGTTGAGAGTTACGTTTGAAGGAGAATCTTCTTTCTCCCATCCGCTTTCATTATATCTCATAAGTGCTCCGCCAAAGCCTACTGCTATACCTTCTTTGGAATCATAGAAGCTGATGCTATTCAGCGTAGGCACTTTCGTGTGTAAATTACTCTTAATCCATTCAATGCCATTGAAATGTAAGAGAATGCCGGCAGTGCCGACTGCCCAGGCCTGACAATCATCCTGCACAGCTATATCTTTAATAAAATAGTATCCCGGATCAAATGTATTGAAAGATTCATGTTCATTTATCAGATGTTTGTAGATAGGTACTGATCCACACTCTATGCCCCCTGAGACCAGATTGAAGTCTTTACCGTATGATACAGCATGAAGTATACCTTTTGTAATATAATTAGATCTTGACCAGATTCCACCCTCATATGAAAGAATGGTGCCATTTGCGCCAACAGCCATACCGTGAGACAAATCCAGGAATGAGATATCGTAAAGAGTTGCCCTGGTAGGACTGGTTATATTATACCAGGTTCCGCCTTCCAGCTTAAGTACTGTGCCTTTTGACCCGACGGCCCACCCCGATTCTTTACCGGTAAGAAATACTGAGTAAAGATCCTCATTGGTAATTTTCGGGTAAAGCAGCCACTTTTCTCCTGATTTGTATAGCATCGCGCCGTTGTTTCCAACAATCCACCCCGTACTGCTATCATAAAAATGTATAGCATTCAAATCTTCGGAGATAACAGAATCTTCCACTTTCCAAGCTTCCTGTGCATTAAGTGTCAGACCGGTAAAGGTCAGGATCAGGATTATAAATCTATATATTGGTCTCATAATCATAGTATTGAGATTATTCGTATATGGTAACAAACGAAGTCCCTGAGGATGCATTTACCTGCGGAAGGTCAACCAGTTCAAACCCTATCTGTCCTTCTGTCTCGGTGAACAGATAGCATTTTGTTCCCAGATCATTGTCTCCTGAGAAAAAGATGTTTGTCACACCAGGTTCGGCTCTGACACTTGTAATTTCAATACCCTCCTTAGCCTTAATATAGGTGCATGCATCATCTATGGAGGTGTACTGAAGATTGTACTCGGGATAGTACGCTGATAATCCGGAGGTAATGCCACTCATTGTTTGTCTCCATTCAGGCTCTGTCATCCAAATTCGGTCTTCATGGGTAAACAATGTGGGCAGGGCCATGCTGTTGATAGCCCGTCTGAGATGCCTTACTCCGCGATTGATTGCTTCTGTCACATTGAACTCAGGGAACCACTCATATCCTCCGTCATCCTGTATTTCTGTAAGCACATTAAAGAAATTATACTGTTGGTTGTCAATTTCCCAGGTAATATCACCTGCGAAGAAGTATGGTGCGTCGCCTCTCCCTGCAAATCCGTTGCGATCTATTTTATAAGGTCCGCAGTTAATCCAGTTACCAGGGTAACCATCAGGGAAAACAAGGTCATAGGTTGGTATATGAGTGCCTATGAATTCAACACCCCTGGCACTTACCGCAGGAACAGCATCAGCGCTAAATAAGTACCAATGGGTCACAAGATAGTTAGAAACCGGGATGGAATTCGCTGCAAATGTATTCCAGGCATAGGTGATATTTGCGACAGGGTCAAAACCTTGGAGATTTTGCTGATTGCAATAAATAAAATTATCATATGTAAGTGCATGCGGTATTGCAGTAGCCCTTCCTGCATTGACCAGTTCGCTCAGCTTGGTGAAGAAACCAGTGCCAACATTGTCTATGAACGTTCCGCACCATGGTATAAAACCATATTCATTACTTATTTCAAGCCACCTGAGGTTGTCAAGATAATATGATCTGGTGCCATCCACATCGTCAACCCTCATGGTTATCATAGGAGGAAGCCCCTGCATTACGAATGGTTTCCTCGCTGACCATACCATGCTTCTCCATATCAGATCATCCATTCCAAAAACAGGTCCAAGCACTTTGGGCTCATCAAACATCCATTCATATGAAGACCATTTAACAATTCGGCCGGCACCATGGGAGGCAACCTGAAGAAGAGGTGAACTTGCCGGCCCGGAGCTCATAGTTGCCAGAGTCACTCCGCCTGCCAGGGTATAATCTGATTGGTTTAGGGTTATTGTTATCGCGACGTTATTTATAACCATCAGAGGTATTTCATCATTTGTTGAATTGAAAGCGTCATTCACATGGAGCCTGGTAATGTAATGTTCAGGGCTTGTTATTATGTCGATCTGATGCGATGTGACAGAAGGAGTATTTCCTGAAACATTGAAGTCACTTGAAAAGTCAAAAAGATGAGGATCAAAACTGTACAGTCCTGATCCTGCAAAAACGGCGTCTTCGATATTATTAACCGGGTAATTATCTGAAAAGACATTACGGTGACCGAAGACAATAACTCCATAGTCAGATAATTCAGGTATCAGCATACTGTTTACATTGCATACTTCGAAAGGAATACCGAACCATTCGATATATGGCAGTACATATTTTGTAAAGTCCTGGTAATAAGATGACGAGGAATTGACAATAAGCAATGCATTATTGCTCCTGGTCCCAAATCCGGGGTCAGCTGCAGTGATTATGATTCCATCTCCAATAGTTTCAGGAACACAACCTCTTGAGTCTGTCACTGAGACGATGTTGATTGCATACCTTCCAGTAACCAGCTGACCGGTGCTGATTTGATTAATCTGATTTGTTGTTAAAATCTGGGGTTGAAGCAAATTATTACATGTATATTCGACTGTATAAGGCGGTGTACCCCCTGAAATGTTCAGTGTGAATGTAGTTGATGTGCTTTTCAGAACGGTGGCTGTTCCCTCCAGGGTGGCAGAAACGAACTGTGGATTGACCGTAATAAAAACCGGGCTACTTGCTGCTTCCAGCCCACCGCTGAATACAAGTCGTCTGAAGTACATAGATTGTGATAATGTGCCAGGTGCGTAGTCCGGAGAATTTGCCCCCTGAATATTTATCCATGTAGAATTATCTGTTGAGGACTGCCATTGATAATTAAACATTCCTGAACCACCATCAGGTGATTCAGTCTGAGTAAGAGATGCAGGAACAATGCCATAACAGATAGTCTGTGAAGAACCAATTGATCCCGGAGAAAACGGTATGAAAACGATGTCACGGAAATAGGAGACGTTATTATAATTGCCTCTTGGGACCTCATCAACAGAACCATAATAACTATTAAGGTAGTCAATATATGGATTGCTTTCAATAGTGTTAAAGTTTGAATTACTCTGAACATACCAGTTATTGCCCAGGCCGTTCGTAACACAGATCATATAGTTACTCCCACCTTCAACCTGAACGGCAACTGGAAGTTTGAAGTCGCGCCAGCCCTGAAAACCTGAGGCAAAGTTCCATTCGAAGGGACCAGCCATGAGTTCATAATTCGTGTCATCCATCTGCCGGTATATCCTTACTAAATGAAGACCCTGCTCATTCAGGTGACTGTAAATCCTTGCATGGGTTATGAAACCGTCAGCCAGCACACTGAACTCAGTGCCCAGGTTATACCTGCTATCATTACTATTGGAAGATGGGGTTTCGGTAGTGAAAAGAGTAATCGGATCAACACTGATCTGCACGGTGTTGCCGGCAACCGAACCACATGTGCCGTCACTGACAATTCTCCTGAACCAGGTGGTGGTAAACATTTGCTGAGGCGCAAATCCCTGTGAATTACTGCCCTCAATATTTGACCACTGAAGGTTATTGGCCGAGCTCTGCCAAATGAAAGAATAGTTGCCGTCTCCTCCTGATGGTGCCTGGATCTGGGTCAAAGGTGCAGGCAATTCATCATAGTTCAATGTTTGTTCAGTTCCGATACTTCCGGCACTCAGGCCAGTAAGCACATTTATGGTAACCGCGTTGGAATAACGTGTTGTAGGAGTGGCATCAGTTACCCTGCAACGGAACATTGTTGGTCTGGCAAGAACAGGAGGAGAGTAAGTCAGGCGTGAGGCAGTGGTTCCGGTGATATCTGCCCATGTGTTCCCTAAGTCATTGGATCTTTGCCAGCGATATGAATAGGGTAACAAACCTCCTGTTGGGGCTGATATGAAATACAAACCTGCCGGGGAGTATCCGTAACAGATCGACTGATCATTCCCGATTGTCCCGGGATTCAATTGTCCGTAAAGCGAATGGCCCGTCAGCAGAAATGCAAGAATAATCAATATTCTTCGCGACATCCGGAGAGGGTATGTTAATGATTCAAAAAATGAGTTCATAAGGCAGGTGTTTTGATGTAAATTTATAAAATTGGTGATATCTGTATATTAGTTTTTGACTATTATACGTTATAAAATGATAAGTGGCAGGATGAGCCTTTTATATTGTTGAAAATAATAGGTCTAGTCTTAACAATATATAATTTAATTTGTTTTGAAATAATTGAAGTGGATGAGTTCTATTATATGTGTTTGTATGAAAGCCAGGTTATTGGTTTTAGGTCTATTGATAAACTCTTATTTGTTTCTGAACTGTTCCGGTGAAGTCCCTTCATTAACCACTTTGGCGGTTACTGAAATCACTTCAAATTCAGCTTTGACCGGAGGAAACATTTCGGATGAAGGCTCTTCCAAAATAGATGAAAGGGGAGTATGCTGGAACACGAATACTGCACCAACCCTAACCTCGGATAGAACTATTAACGGTACAGGCATGGGAGAGTATTCGAGTAGTCTGACAGGATTAATACCTGCAACAAAGTATTATGTAAGAGCATATGCCTCGAACAAATACGGGACTTCTTTTGGAGATGAAGTTACTTTCACTACTTCCATTTCAAATGGCAGTTCTGTTAATCAGATCATAGCTGATCATACAATTGTAGACAGGTACAACGATATACCCCAGTTTTATATTGACGAGGTAAAAAAGATGCTCGTATGGGGAGCCGGAATGTCTCATTCATTGGGATATCAGCATGGTTTGATCCTGTTGGAACAGTACGATCCTAAATACCAGGTAATTACATATCTTGGAGATCCTCCGCCAGCCGTTACATCACAGGCAATGAGATTTGGCCGGATTTTTCAAAGTGGAGACAATACCTGGACTTCAGATGTAAACGCGTATTGTGGTATATTGAAGGACCAGGCATCAAATCTGAATAATCCGTACAATGTTTTTCTTTATGCATGGTGCTGGGACATGACATGGGTAAATTCACCCGGAGGGGGCTTGGATCCTGAGTTCAATGTTCATTGGGCTGGCTCGGCTGGAGGAGGTCGCTGGGGTTTGAACAATGAAGATCAGTCATTGACCGGAACTCCTTTTAGTATGGATAGCTATTTATCGGCAATAGAAACATACAACGCTCATGCCAGAAGCAACAATTACAAAACGTTTACAATATATACAACTGGCCCCGTTGATGATAACTCAGGAACGGAAAATGGTTATCAGCGGGAATTGAAACACACTTACATCAGGGAATATGTCAAGAATCATCCGGAGACGATATTTTTCGACTATGCTGATATTTTAGTTTATAATAATTCAGGGCAGAAGCATATTGTCAATTGGAATGATGGCGGAACTTATCGCCCGCATTCACAGATTCATCCTGATAATCTGAAAGACTACAATTCCTTGTGGCAAATGATCCCGGCTGATGGCCAGGGAGATCTCTTGGGTGATGACCATATCGGGGAGGCAGGTGCTTTACGGATAGCCAAGGCTATGTGGTGGATGCTGGCAAGAATCGCCGGCTGGGATGGCCAATCGAAATGATATTCATCCTGGCGCTGTTTGCTTAAGGTCGTGGTTGTCTTATACCTTCTTTATTTTCTTGCCTGTTGCACTGATCGTCAGGTCGTCTTTAAATTCATAAACCTGCGGTACCTTGAACAGAGACAGATGCTGTGAGCAGTGCTGAATGACCCTGTCTTTGGTCAAGGACCCGATACTGTCTTTTCTGACTGTGACTGTTGCCTTCAGCATCTCACCCTCAATCTCGTCTTCAACACCCTCAATTGTGCAATCAATCACTTCGGGTAATGCTAAAATAACTGCTTCAATTTCCTTGGGACTGATCCGTTTGCCCCGGACTTTAATGATCTCTTTTGAACGCGCAGTGAGGTAGATATAACCATCTTCATCAACAGTGCCGAGGTCACCTGTGTAAAGCCATCCGTTGCGGATGGCATTTTTTGTGCCCTCCTCATCAGCAAAATATCCCATCATTATATTATCGCCCCGGGCAATAACTTCGCCGGTCTCGCCTGGCTTGATTGGTTCTCCCTTTTCATTTACTACCTTTAGTTCCACTCCGGGAATACCTTTGCCCATCGAACCCTTTCTTCTGTCATACACCTCCGGCGGGAGCCAGGAAAGCCTCGCTGTGGCTTCAGTCTGTCCGTACATTACCACAAACCTGACCTCAGGATGCGCTTCCCGGAATTCATCGATGAAAATAGGAGCCAGTTTGCCTCCTGCCTGCGTGACATACTTCAGATCGGGGAATTTGGTCTGTTTAAATGAGTCTGATTTCCGTAAAAGAATCTGAAAATGACTTGGTACCCCCGCAAATCCTGTGCATTTGTAATCGACCAGACTTTTCAACACTCCTCCCAGGAAAATAAAGGAGTTGTTAAATACTATTGATCCTCCAACTCTTAGGTGTGTGTGTAACAGAGACAACCCATAACAGTAGTAGAACGGCAGTACTACCAGCATTCTGTCGTCAAGAGTCAGCTGCAGGTACTCTACAATTGATGATGTGTTGGAAATCAGGTTTTTGTGGGATATCATTACTCCCTTGGGCTTTCCTGTGGAACCGGAGGTAAAGATGATTTCTGCACATTTCTCCCTGTCAAATTCGCCGCCGGGTATCTCATCCATATTTTTCTCTGCTGAAGAAGGCAGGGTGTCAGGGTACCACGCCTGGTCTGAATTCAGCTCCAGTCTTTTTTCCACTTCTCGTGTTAAAAAAACCAGTTTGGGATCCGTAAGGTCATGAATATACTTATAGTTCTCCCTTTCAATCCCGGGATCGAGCGGGATGCAGATGTTTCCAGACTTGATGATAGCCAGATACATCTTAACAAAGAACAGATTGTTGACCGACAACAGGATTATATGTTTGTCTGTGCCAACCATCTCGTTGATCCATTTTGCCAGATGGTTGTATGATATAT
>ERZ1026792.509-NODE-509-length-31797-cov-4.010199_pt1 | contig 31797 bp, 37 predicted proteins | sample MGYA00520884_ERZ1026792 | MGnify/ENA primary metagenome ERZ1026792 (study PRJEB33270, sample SAMEA104284473) | anaerobic digester metagenome | biome: Anaerobic digester microbiome; feature: mesophilic sludge digester; material: Anaerobic digester biomass | place... | reverse complement strand
CTTCAGCATCTATATCAATGCTCTTTCCTTCAATCTGAATTGTCATATTGGTAGCAGCATGGATATTATCTTTAGCAAGAAAGTTATATTTAAGTCTTGTATCAGAGGTTATTATTTCTTCAATCTCCTAATCAACGTCAGGAATAAAACTATTCCATCCCATCTTTCTCACCTCTATTATAACATAAAACATGATAAAAGTCAAGCCGCCGGAATCGACGGCTTGACACCAATATCAATAAGTTCTGAATTGAAGTTTGTAAATTGAAGGAGTTGCATTGTTTTGGCTTGAAGATGTTTCAATACCAACAAGATACTTACCAGAATTTGGAAGCTCTCCAAGCATTATTCCTTCAAGGTCATTTTGTCCTGATGTTCCGTTATGAACAAAAGACATTGTATAGACTCCGTTTTCAGTACCACTCATATGTGCGAGTAACATTGAAATATAATCATTAACTGTCTTATCTTTATCATAAGGAATTAAATGAACCTTAACAGTTGTACTTGTCCAGTCTGCTTCTGCAAGTTGACATGTTGCAATAACACGGTCTGAAGCAAAGTCAAGTACACGATTGATAAACATTGCCTTTACAGGAATAAGAATAGTTGATGTATTTTGAATAGTAAGCTGAGGCTGGAAATTAAGACCAGAATGGAAATTATAACCGCCCTGATTGTAACCGTTAATAAGAATCATCTTACCATTACCATTTGTATCACTAATTACCCAAGGCTGAGAACCTTCTACATATTCAGTTGTCCAAAGATACTGAATTGTTGCATAGGTATTATCAGTCTTTATAACATAGGTGTATTGTCCAAGAGTGTCAAGCATCTCTTGGACTGTAATATCACCAGACATAAGTACTTCAAGAATCTATGAAATAACTGCAATTTGTGCGCCGCCTTGCGGCATATGTAAAATTCCACCCATTCATATCACTCCTTAATAGCCCATTATTTCGAGCACAATATCTCTATTACCATACGTATCAGTTACACGGACACATTTAGCTCCTTCTGAATCATAATAAAGATTAAAATTAGGTGAGCCTTCTGGACCATTTGTTGTATCAGTAATAGAAGTTGCAGAATTAACTCCACTTGAAGTTTCAATCCAGTAATAGCCAGTTTTAATGACTTGACCTGGAGTATTTCTGCTTATAACAGTATAGCGAATTAAATAATATGCTTTATTGCCTAAAACAACATCTACACGGTCATGGCCACCGATACGCTGGAATCCGTCATCAACAGTAGCTTTTGAGAATACTGGATTTTCGATTGAAGCATCTGATACCATTGGATAAAAGAGTTTGTCAGTAAAAGTTTGACCACCAGGAGCAACAATAGCTACCGTAACTTCTGTCGGAGCATTAAGAGTAAATGTACGTGGATTATTATAAACAGTAGCAAGTTCTCCGCCATTCTTCTCATACAAGCGCATATAATATGTTCCGCTTGAACCACCAGAACAGCCTGAGAATTTATATGTACCAGCAGGTAAAGTATTGGTTACTGCAATTTCAAACGGACCTGCGCCACCACTCTGACTGCCATCTGTTGAAACAATTACACTACCATCTGAACGAACTGCACCGCTATAACCATTATGAAGAGTTACCTTACCAAGTGAAAGAAGGTTATCAGAAATTGCTGAAGAGGCACATTTTGCATTAAGAGCATTAAGGTCTGCCGCATCAGCTTTGTCATTAAGGGCTGCTGTAAGAACCTTGTTCTGAACTGGATTCTCAGAAACAAGACTTAATGTATCATCAACTGTAATTACAGGAGTTACAGAAGTGTATGAACCTTCAACTACAAGTAACATAGGAATATCAACTGAAGGCTGTTCACCATATGCCTTAAATACAATTGAACCATTATTGATTGCCTGAATAATCATTTTAGCACCAAGCAAACCATTAAGCTGGCTCTCAGTAATTCCTGCCGCCGGACCAACATCAATAAAGTTTGTTGTGTTGATTGCCGCATTGCTATATGTATAATTGTATGAACCGTCTTGCTGTTGTACCCAGTTAGCTGCTGAAAGTACGAAACTATACTGCTCACTTCTAATTGTTACATCTCCGGCATCAACATCTGCACCCTCACTAAATGAAACAATTAAATGTTTATTGGCATCAATTGTTGTACCGGTAATACTAATACCGTTATTACCATCATTACCATCAGCGCCAGCAGGACCAGTCTGACCATCAGCACCATTTGTTACTGTAAATGTTGATGTTGTATTGTTACTATATGTAATAGTGTATGTGTCAACAAGACCACTTGTACCTGTCTTTGTAACAGAAGTAATACCTCTACCAGCAGGACCTGTTGCACCGTCTTGACCATTAGTACCATTTATACCATTTGTAACTGTAAATGTTGAACTTGAACCTGATGTGTATGTGATAGTATATGTATCAACATTATCAACTGTAGCTGTCTTTGCAATAGAAACGATACCCCTACCATCAGAACCATTAGTACCGTTTTGACCTGCGGCACCGATAAGTGAAGCCAAGAAATCTGCTTCTGTACCTATGTTACCCGCATCAATCCAAATATCGTATGCAGATTTACCATCAGCACCATCAGCACCATCTTGACCAGGTGCACCGTCTTGTCCATCAGTACCATTTGTACCGTTAGCACCATTTGCACCATTAGTTACTGTAAATGTTGTTGAAGTACCATTTGTAAAAGTAATTGTGTATGTATCAATAAGACCAGAGGTACCAGTCTTTGTAATTGATGAAATACCATTACCAGCAGGACCTTGTAAGTTACCTGCATCAATAAATCCATTTACTGCCGCCGGGTCAGAACTATTTGTATAAACCCAAAGATGTCCGTTAATAATATAACAGTCTCCCATTGTCTGACCAGATGAAGGAAGGTCACTTGAACTTGGAAGCTCATCTTTGATGATAATTGATGTACCGTCTGCGCCCTTTACAATACCAGCATCAAGAGAGTTTCCATTACTAAGAGTAATGATAAGGTGTCCTGAAGCATTGACTGCCGCATTAGTAATTGAAATACCATCAGTACCATTTGTACCGTTAGTACCATTTGTACCGTTAGTACCATTTGTTACTTCAAATGTAGTAGTATTACCATTTGTATAAGTAATAGTATAAGTATCAACATTACCAGAAGTTGATGTTTTTGTAATTGAAGTAATACCGTTACCATCTGCACCATCTGTACCATTAGTACCGTTTGTACCATTAGTACCATTTGTACCATTCGCACCATTGGTTACTGTAAATGTTGCAGTATTGCCGTTTGTGTAGTTAATTGTGTATGTGTCAACAAGTCCTTCTGAAACTGGACCAGTAATTGAAGCAATACCATTACCTGTTGCACCAGTAGCACCAGTTGCACCTGCCGCACCATTGTTACCATTTGTTACAATAAAAGTTGAAGAAGTATTATCACTATAAGTAATAACATAGGTGTCTGTTAAGCCAGGAAGACCAGGCTCATTGCCGCCCGCAGAGTTACCACTAAATGTAATAAGTGAAACACTTCGTCCGTTTGCACCACTTGGACCTCTGCTACCATCTTCACCATTTGTTACTGTGAATGTTGAAGTATTGCCATTTGTAAAAGTAATTGTATATGTGTCAACAAGACCGACTGTAACAGGACCTGTAATTGAAACAATACCATTACCATCTGCACCATCAGTTCCGTCCTTACCGTCTTTACCATCTGCACCGGCAGGACCTGTTGCACCAGTAGCACCAGCTGAACCCTGAACATGTCCAAGAAGTACAGCCTATTCGCTATCACCATAGATAGCATAAAGGTCACCATTCTGAATGTAAAGGTTACTTACACCTTCACCGTCTTTACCGTCAGCACCAGCAGGACCTTCTGGACCCGCAGGACCTGTAGGACCTGGAATACCCTAAGCACCAGTCTGACCAGCAGGACCTTGAGAACCCTTTGAACCATTTGTTACGGTATATGTTGTTGAAGGAGCGTCTGTATAGTTAATCTGATATGTATCAGTTGCACCCTCAATACCTGGAGTATCACCACCAGTACTTGAAACGAAAACGATAGAAACAATACCGTTACCGTCATGTCCAGGTGTTCCACCTCCGGTTCCGCCGCCAAATGGATTAAACATTCCTAAACTCACTATTTATCACCTCTTAAATAATGTAATAAATAGCACCGTTAAAACTATTCTTAAAAGCAAGATAGTGAACATTGGTGCCGCGCTCTCCGTCAAATGGTGTAATAAAATTACCACATGAAGGAACTTCCATTAAATCTGATTCTGTTGTGCCGTTAAGATAGAACTTAACGCCTGGGGAAGCTTCAAAACCTACAAATCTTAAAGAGCCACCAATCTTGATACCATCTTGTCTTAATGACTCCTTGATAAGAGGAATTACATTTTGACCTGCAGGAATGCTTCCTTTGTACATTTTGTAATCCATCAAATCGCCTCCTAAGGAACTTCAGTTCCAATTTCATTTAATATACTCCTTACTCTACTCATTTCATCAGGATTATCAATTAAAATTTTAATTGTTTCTCCCTACATAAAGCGTGCTGATAAAATTCCTACAAGAGATTTACCATTCACTCTTCTGTCATTTGCTCTATATAAAAAAACACTTGAATTTATTTCTTTTAATGAGAATACTAAATTCGCAGCGTTTCTTTCCAAAAGATTCTGTGTGAGATAATATGTACAATCCATCATCATCAACTCCCAATTATTATAATAGCATGACGCCGCTTAAAAGTCAAGCAATTAACAAAATCTTGACTTTTTGATAATTTTATGTTATAATGAAAGTATCAAAAGAAAAGGAGCGTGAACGCTATATGAAACATATTGAAATGGATATGGACGAAAGAATTAACAAACTTCGTGCCATTAACTTCTTCAATTTCGATGGTCCTTTCTTTTTTAATAGAGAACAGGATACTGACTTTGCTATCGCAAGAAGTGCGCAGAACATTCTTACTAAATATGAAAAAGATATGAAAAGAAAAACAACAATCATTTTAAAATATGATAATGATTTCTATTCTTATCTTGCATACAGAATGATTCGTTTCGCCGCAGGAGCAAAGCAAATAGAAATTGATTTGCGTATACTTGGTGAGATTAAGACTCCTCAAGAAAAAGAAATCTTTAAAGAGTTTAAGACAATAAGCTGGCGAAAAGCAAGAAAAATTAAAAATGCTATTTTCGTGACAGGCTATCATCCTATTTATAATGTAATAGACCTAAGCTCTTACTCTAAGACTTTTATTGAAATTCTTAATCCAATCGAAAGATTTACACCAGATTCACTTACAACTGCACAGGAATTTTATCTTGATATTGATAGTCCTTTATGGAGTATTTTTCTTGAAGGAAGAAGTGACGATTATCTTGAAGAAGATTGGTCGCACAGAATTGATAAAGACATTCCTCTTTGTGTGTTTGATTTACAAGGAAATGAAAATGATTTCCCTGTATTTAATTTCATTTTAAAGTCTTCAAAGGAAGGTAATATTCATTTATACATTTTTAAAAATAAAGAACAAGCAGAATACATTCAGAATAATCTTCGCATTTATCTTGATACTTGTAATGTTCCTGCACCAATCAATATGATTACAATTGAGGAGTACAGACAATTATGGGCTTCATCAACAAATGAAGATGGAAGTATTAACAATGAAATTCACTTTTTCGACATTGACAACTTACCGGAGGAGGACGAAGATGAAAATAGCGATTGTTAATGGGCGCGGCGCGTCAGGTAAAACTACATTTGAAACAATGGTATAGAAGATTGCCGCAGCACGAGATAAAAAGGTAAAGGTAATTTCTACTATTACATATGTAAAAGAAGTTGCAAAACTTTTCGGTTGGGACGGAGGTAAAACTCCAGAAGATAGACGATTTCTTTCAGACCTTAAGGACGCCCTTACTCGTTGGAAGGACGCTCCTTATCAGAAGGTTAAAGAAGGTATTAAAATCTATCAGGACAGCGATGTTGATTTCTTATTCATTGATTGCCGCGAGCCTGAAGAGATTGCAAGGTTTGTCAATGATTATGGCGCACTTACAATTCTCGTTCAGCGTGGAGAGTTTGAATTACTCGGTAACCATGCTGATGATAATGTTCTTAATTATCAGTATGATGTAGTTATTGATAATAACAGAGGGCTTGACGAGTTAATGCAGGAAGCCACTATTTTTGAAGAGACTTTTGTGGAGGAAGATGAATAATGGGAGATATTAAAGTTCTTGAGTATTCAGTTGGTAAAGGTAAAGGACGCGGCTGGTCTGTAACTTTTACATCGCCTATGAGTGTAATTATTGACCGTTATCATGGACCATATATTGGTTTCAAAGTAACAATTAAAGATAAAGAGCGTTGGGTTGTTTTTGAAATTGACTCTAAAACAGTTAAAATCAACGGAACTGAAAAGGAATATATTTACACAGCAGATTTCCTTGGTCACAATCCAAACACAGCAATTGAACTTGAGACGGTTAATTTTGAATGGATTGATGACGAAGAAGTTATATCACAAGCAAGAACTCAAGCTTGTTGGACTTGACATTTTTTAAAAATTGTTTTATAATAATAATAGAAAATGAAAAGGAGAAATGTGCATGGAAATTATAATTGATGGTTTTGATTTTTGGGGAATGACTCCTCAGAAGTATTATGCTTTTACAGCCGCATTCAAAGGCGATAAGAAAGCAAAGGCAAAAGAGCTTGTAATGTCCAATAGATATTGGGGCAGCCGTAAAATGGACGGCGCTTGGAATATGATTATCAAGGACATGGACGGTAACTTCCATATGCGTAGCCGCACTGAGTCTGTTAATGGCGGCTATCAGGATAAGGCAGAATGGATTCCTCATATTTGTGAACAGCTTGCTGCAATTCCAAACGGTACTGCGCTTGTTGGTGAGATTTACTTCCCTGACAATGAAGGTAGTCGTAAGATTACATCAGTACTGAACTGTCTTAAGGATAAGTGTCTTGAAAGACAGAAGAAGAATGGATATCTCCACTTCTATATTTTTGATATAATTGCTTGGAATGGTAAGTCAATGATTGATATGGAATTTAAGGATAGAATTACATATCTTAATCTTGAACTTCTTAAAGACCTTGCAAATGTTGAAACAGCAAACTACGTAATGGGTGAAGACCTTTGGAATCTTTACGGTGAAATTATCGCCGCAGGTGGAGAAGGTATTGTAATCACTCGTGAGGATTGTCATTATCTTTGCGGTAAGAGAACAGCATGGATGACACTCAAGATGAAGAAAGAGCTGGAAGACACAATCGACGCTTTCATTGACGGTGATTACAAGACAGCAACTCGTCTTTACACTGGTAAGGAAATTGAGACTTGGACTTTCTGGGAAAATACAAAGACAGGTGAGAAGTTCAATACTTGCAAGTTTGATGATTTTTCAAATGGTGTTCCTGTTGAGCCGGTTACTAAGCCTTACTTCTATGGTTGGGCAAGTGCAGTATCATTCTCTGTAATGGACGGAGATAAGCCTCGCCACATCGCTTGGATTAGCGGTATTACAGACGAACTTAAAAAGGAAATCGTTACAAATCCTGACAAGTGGATTGGTAAGGTTGCAGAGCTTACTGCAATGGAAATTGAGCATATCGACAATGATTACACATTACGTCATGGCAAAATTGAGAAATGGCGTAATGATAAGAATTCCACAGATTGCGAGTTCAGTCAGCTTACTAAGTAAAAAATTGGACTATAAACAATGTAAAACTACATTATATTAGTAGAGGTAGGTTCTATCCTACCTCATTTTTTTACAGTGAGGTGAAAGAAATGCACGACGGTTATGTTTATGAAACAGGGGTTCCTTATCCATATGACTTTGAAGCTCCATGCCAGACACCAAGTTCCGCCGCAAGACCTGCTTCAAAAGATTATTCTTATGAAGTAGACGAGCCTTGTGAAAGACCTGCGTCTGTTCCAGAGTTCAAACCGGAACCTGTAATTAAGCCTGAGTTTGGTCCGACTCCGAATCCGCCAGGAACTCAAGAGCCTGTTGAGATGAAGATTCCTCGTATGCCATATCCGAAGAGACCAATTCTTGCGCCAATCCCTCCTCAGTTACCACCAAAGCATACACAGGTACAGCCTCGCTGTTTTACTTGTCGTCACTTTGAAATGTGTGGTTTTAAGAAAGACTATCTTAAGACCGTAACTTTGGTACAGAACAGTCTCGGCGCACCACAGGCAAGTTATGAAATTACAGATAAGTACATTATAATTCCAGACTTTGTTGGCTTCCCTCTTGCAAATGAAGATAAATACTTCCCTAAAGAGGTCGACTTTGACAACACAGACCATAAAGGTCATTTATTCCTTGCAAAATTCAATGGTATCAACTATGTAAATGTTGTATATCTTGAAGGTCATCACTATATTCTTATTCAATTAAAATATAGTAAGGATACTGAGCTTTATGAACTCAAGTCTTGTGAAGAAGCTTTCTATGGAGTTAAATATGAATTATCTGCAAAGTCTCTTGAAGAAATTCAGCTCGGACTTATTGAATGGAGAGAGGTTATTGTAAATGCTCAAAAGCCACCTCCACCACCAAGAAAAGACATTATCAATACAACACACTTTTCTGCAAATTTGAATTGTGATATGTATGATTGGAACAAGGAAACTACTGAGCAGGCAATCGCAAGATTAGCAAAACAGTTCCCATATGGTATTCCAATTGACGAAGAAGGTCACAGATTCTACCATGTAGCTACTTTCCATATTGCAAATGGAGAAGTTCCTTATTCTCCATACTTCCCACCTAAGCCGCCAAAGCCTAAGAGACCACTTAAAAGATTTGGAGATATGTAATGTCAAAAGGAGAAGAAAAAGTTGAAAAACTCCTGCGCTCACATAATCTTTATTTCCAAAAAGAATTGAGCTTTCCAGATTTAAAAAGTTTAAAAGGTAATTTACTTAGGTTTGATTTTGCGGTTTTTAAAGGAAGATAGCTCGTATGTTTAATTGAATTTGACGGAGAACAACACTTTCATAGAGTTCCCCATTTTCAGAAAACTGTTTCTGAATTTAAACAGACTCAAGAGTGGGACAGACGTAAAAACGCTTACTGCTTAAGGAAGAAGATACCTCTGATAAGAGTACCTTATTGGGATTACGATAATCTCACTTTTGAGTCTTTATTTACTAACCCTGTATACAGAGTTAAAAATAAATATCACAATGATTTATTAAATCGGAGGTGAGAATGTGAACGAAGTAATAATCGCTGCTATTGCCGCAGGACTTGGTTCTGTAATAACAATTATCGGCAAAGTAATTGTTGACGTTATTAAGGCAAAAAAAGAACTTATTAAGGCAGAGAAAGAACCAGACCAAGCTGACTTAGAACTGAAGGACACCCTTCAAAGAGAAAAGGAAAAGAATGATGCGGCTATCCAAGCATTCACTGATTTTGGAAAAGAGATTAAAGGAGCTGTAGAAGAGCTCAAGAGTGAGATAACTCAGAAGATTGAGGAAATGGATGAGAGAATTGAATCATATCGCAAGGAAACACGCGAAATCAATAGGTCTGAGATTAGACACTCTATTACTCAGATTTATTTTGAACATTGTGATGATAAGACCTTAGATATGAGAACCAAGGAAGACCTTTGCTCATTGTATAATGCATACAGTAGTATTGGAGGAAATTCCTTTGCACATGAGCTATATGAAGAAATGATGACTTGGCAAGTTAAATAATGTAATTTTGAGGGCAGGCAACTGCCCTCATTTTGTTGACTTTTTATAAAAATTAAGATATAATAAGAATAGATTAAATGAAAGGGGAAATGAATATGAACCTCAATCCCAAATGCGAAAACTGTAAAAATGCAAGAAAAGCCTGCAACGGAGAATATGTTGGTTGTGTTGCCGCCATAATTGGAGATTATACTGATGATAATTATTGCTTCGATTTTTATAAGAGAAGTCAAATTTCTACTGGCTGGGTTGACTTAAGAGCAAAACCTTACGGTAAAGATAGCGGTATGATTACTAATGGCATTCCTTGTTTTAAGAAAGATGATATTTGCGAACATTATGAGGAGGATGTACGATGACTGAAAAGTTTATTATTTATACTGATGGCGCCGCAACAATGAGAAAAGTTGATGGACAGTATGTTCGTGAAGCAGGTGGCTGGGCATATGCAGTTCTCGATGAAAATGAAAAAATATTATTTGACAACTACGGTCACGCAGATAATACAACAAATAATGAAATGGAACTCAATGCAATCTTCCAAGGTCTTATGAGATTTAATGGTCTTGGCTGTACTGGTAAGACTGTTGAGATTCGTTCTGACTCTGCTTACTGTGTAAATATTTTCAATGACTGGATTAAGGGTTGGAAAGCTAACGGCTGGACTCGTGGAAAAAAGCATGAACCTATTGAAAATGTTACACTTATTAAGAATATCGACTGGGCGCTTAGCGAAGCAAGTCGCCGCTTCAATAAAGTTACATTCGTTAAAGTAAAGGGACACGCAAATGACGAATGGAATAACTATGTTGATAAGCTCGCAGTTGATGGAAAAGAAGGAAGATGGAGAAAGCAGGAAGACGACACAATGCTTTCCTTTGGTGTTGTCCCTCCAAATCCAATACCCGAAAGTTTGCGCTGAAAATAATTAAAAGGAAATCAGATGGTTCGACTCGAATGACACCAAATCATTAGAGTTTGACTATCTGATTTTTACTTTATAATTACCATATCTTGACTTTTAAAGTTGGATGTGGTATAATTATAATAGAATAAATAAAAAGGAGTGAGGATATGGCTAATATAAGACTTTATTCTACTGGCTGTCCAAAGTGTAATGTACTTAAAAAGAAGCTTGATGCTTTAAATGCTAAGTATGATGTCATTACAGACGCGGATGAAATTAAAGGAATTTGTGAAGCAACTCATAATGATTCATTGCCTATCTTACAGGTTGATGAAGCATGGGGAACAGTAACCTATGATTTTGCAAGAGCAATTGACTGGATGAAAAAGGTAGGTGAGGACAATGCCTAATATTGGAAGAAAGAATAAAAATTTCACAACTCAGTGGAATAAACTGTAGAACGAATTTGGTACAGAACTTGCCTATTTAAACGGTTTTGGTGATGACCAGCTTTCTCTCGGAGAATTTATTGACAATTTCGTTGACGAGCCAGTTGTAGCTGATAGTTCAATTGACTCAAATAGTAATGTAAGAAGAAAAGATATTGTAACCCTTCTTTCAGAAATGCCAAAGCCACATAGAAAGGTTATGGCTTTTCAGAAGATTTATTATGAAATGCAGAAGGAGTATGGCTTCAAAGCTGCTAATGAATGGCTTCGCCGCGATTGGATGGGTGAAATCTATATGCACGACGGAGATACTGCAACCTTTAAGTCTTATTGTTTTGCTTACGATTTAAAGGATTTGGCTGAAAAGGGATTATTTTTCCTTGGAGACACCTTTAATGCTAAGCCACCAAAGCACTTAACAACTTTTGTTGACTTCGTAAAAGAGTATATCAACTTTGCAAGTAACAGAACTTCAGGTGCAGTAGGTCTTCCAAACCTTATTCCTTATATGTATTACTTCTGGAAAGAAGACCAGAAGAAGGCTTATTTTGGCATTACAGAATGGGATGAGTATGCTTATCAGAACATTCAGAGATTTATTTACGCCGTTAACCAGCCATGCGTAAGAGATGGACAGCAGTCTGCTTTTACAAATACATCTGTATTTGACAGAGAATATTTGATGGCTTTATTTGGTGGTTCAGAATTTCCAAATGGTGAACTTATGGTTGACCACATTGATGGTATTATGGATTTCCAAAAGCTTTATATGAAAGCTATGAGTGATATTCGTTCAGAGAATATGTTTACATTCCCTGTTTCTACGATTTCACTTGTAAGAAAGGATGGAGAGTTCCTTGACCCTGAGTTTGCAGAGTGGGCTATTGGACATAATATGAAATGGAGTGATTCAAACCTCTTCATTGATGATAATGTTTCAAGTCTTTCTAACTGTTGCCGCCTTAAAAGCGATATTCGTGACCTCGGTTACTTCAACTCTATCGGTGGTACTGCATTGAAAGTTGGTTCTGTTAAGGTAAATACAATTAACTTGGCAAGACTTGCTCTTGATACAAATACAAAAGAAGAGTATCTTGAAGAATTGAAGAATAGAACTCTTTGTGTTGTTCGTTCACTTCATGTTGTTCGTCACATCATTAAGAGAAATGTTGAAAAGGGATTGCTTCCTAACTTCAGCTTTGGTCTTATTGATTTTGAACATCTTTACAACACAATCGGCTTTATTGGCATTTATGAAACAATGAAGAAGTTCGGTTGTACATATCAGGATAAGCTTGGTAATACATATTACACACAGGAAGCTGCTGATTTTGGTAAGCAGATTTTCGATACAATGAGAGAAGTTGCAGATAAGTTCCTTGAAGAGGGCGGCTACGATTATAAGATTAACACAGAACAGATTCCTGGCGAAAATGCCGCTGCTAAGTTGATGAAGAAGGACCAGTTCTTCTATCCAGATGCAGACATTTACGATTTGCCGCTTTACGGTAATCAGTTCATGCCTCTCGGTATTAAGTCAACTTTACAGGAAAGAGTTCGTGTGCAGGCATTGTTCGATGGCTTCTGCAACGGTGGCTCTATTCTTCATGCAAATATTGATGCACCTTTCAAGAACTATGAAACTGCAAAGCAGATGGTTGAGTATATTGCCGACCAGGGTGTAACTTACTTTGCTTTCAATACAAAGATTCAGGCTTGTGAAGACAATCATGCCTTCTATGGAACAACTTGTCCTATTTGTGGTAAACCTATTGCTACAGAGTACACAAGAGTTGTTGGTTTCTTAACACCTATTAAGACTTGGACAAAACCAAGAAAAGCTGAATACAAGATGAGAAAGTGGGAGAAAATTAAGTATGGAGATTGATGTCGAAAAAGTTTATAGACAGAGTTTTCATGCTATCCACGATATAGGAAGACAAGGTCAACGTTGGAAACAAGACCGAGACCTTCTCTTTCAAATTCTTGATGATGTTTATGAAGAAACTCTTGGATAGTATGATATGAGTCATATGGGTACTTTTGCTGAATTTAAGGAGAATAGCAATGGAAATAAAGAACTTAATTGATGAAGATTTTTGTCAATACGGTAAGCCCTCTATGTTCATTGGTATGCCGCATTGTACTTTTAAATGTGATAAAGAGTGTGGTTGCGAGGTCTGTCAAAATTCAGACCTCGCTCTTGCACCTACTATTGATATGGATAAAATGGAAATTGCAACACGTTTCTATGAGAATCCTATCACAAAAGCTGTTGTCTTTGGAGGTCTTGAACCATTTGACGATTTTGAGGATATGATTGAACTCATTAAAATAATGGAAGCCTTATACATCACTTGCTTCGATATAAAAGAAATGCCCGATATTGTTATCTATACGGGTTATTATCCTCATGAAATCGAAGATTTGTTATTAAGACTCCAAAGAGAAACAACTGAATCAAATATAATTGTTAAGTTTGGACGCTTTATTCCTAATAAACCAACTCGTTTCAGTGGAGTTCTTGGAATTGAACTTGCAAGCGATAATCAGTTTGCAGTAAATTTAAGAAATATTCATAATATGGATGCGCTTAAAAGAGCTGGTTTTAGTTATAAGAATGGAGAAAATAAATGAAAGATTTAATTATAATTGGTAATGGAATGGCAGGAATGACTGCCGCCTTATATGCGAAAAGAGCAAATCTCGATTTTACCTTGGTTGGTTTTGACGAGTATGAATATGGACAGATTGCAAATGCTATTCTTGTAGAGAACTATCCTTGTGCCGCCAGTCAGTCTGGCTTTGATTTAGCTGATTCTTTACATGACCAGCTTTTAGCAAATAACATTTCAATAGAACAGCATACTGTTAAGGAAATAAAAATCGAGTCTGATGGTACTTTCAGAGTTATTACTGAAGACGAATGGATTGGTGCCGCAAAGTCAATTATTTATGCGTGTGGTTGTAAACACAGAGAATTACCCGCAAAAATTGACCAAGGAACTCCAATTCATTATTGTGCGATTTGCGATGGTCCTTTGTATAAAGATAAAAGAGCTGCTGTTATTGGTGGTGGAGATGTAGCTTTCACACAAGCAGAATATCTTTCAAAGATTTGTAAAGATGTTTATATTGTAATGTGTGACCAAAATGTTACTGCCGCGCCAGCAACTTTTGACAGAGTTTCAAAACTTCACAATGTTCATATCTGGTATGACGCACCAGTTATTTCAATTTCTAAAGATAGTAATGGAGTTTGTTGGATAATGTGTAAAGGAGTAAGAGGACCTTTGTTTGCAGAAGGCGTCTTTGTTGCTATTGGTATGATTCCTAATACAGAACCTTTGAGGAATAACTGTTCAGAATTACTTAGTAAACAGGGATATGTAATGGCTACTGCAAATGGAGATACTACAATCCCAGGCTTCTTCGCCGCAGGGGACGTTCGTTGTAAGATGTTACGTCAAGCTCTTACTGCCGCCTCAGATGGTGCGTGTGCAATTAACTCTGTGGTAAACTATTTAAAAAATCGCTAATTCGTATGGTTTTTAAATGGAGATGACGCTTATGAACAAATGTGATTCTTGTATATGTAAAACCTGTGCTATCGCTTATTATAACGGTGGCGCTCCTGGATGTGGAGATTGTTGGCTTTGCGAAGGAACACCAAATCAATAGGGAGTAACGATGTGTAGTGAATATTACAATCCAACTCCAAGGAAGAGAAAACCAAGTCCATACGATGATATAAAGAGTGAAAAAGAAAGTCAAGAGTAACATCTTGACTTTTCTTTTATTTTATGGTAAAATAAAGTATAGAAAAATGAAAAGGAGTGGATATAATGGCTGAAAACTATGGCGTAGAGAACATTCAGCATTTGGAAACACGCGAAGCTATTCGTACTCGTATCCAGATGTATCTCGGTTCAGATGACACGGATGGTATCTACCAAGCTTTAAAAGAAATTATAAACAACTCCACCGATGAAGCTATCGCAGGTTATGGTAAGGAAATTGATATCAGACTTGACGAAGAGAGCAATACTGTTGAAGTAAGAGACTACGGACGCGGTGTTCCTTTCGGAGTTAAGGACGGTAGAAATTTCCTTGTTGCAATTTATACAGAAAGTCATACCGGCGGTAAGTTTGATAAAAATGCTTATAAGAACAGTTCTGGTCTTAATGGTATCGGTGGTACTGCTGTTTGTATGTCATCATTTGATTTCCTTGTAAGAAGTATCAGAGATAACAAAGTCGCTGAAGCATACTTCCATGAAGGTACTCTTCAGGATTATAAGGAAATGACAATGACAGAATTCGGTCGTGACACTGGTGGAACAGGTACTTATGTTCGTTTCACACCGGATAAAGAAGTATTTAAGAATATGACAGAACCTTTCTCTTATGATAGAATTTGCGAAGAGATTAAGAATATTGCATATCTTAACAAGGGTATCAAGTTTGTTGTTGAAACTACTCAAGGAAAGAAGAAGGAATACTTCTCTGAAAATGGTATCGCAGATTTTATTAAGGATAAGGTAAAGAATCCTCTTATGAATGCCCCAATCATCGCGTCTGCAAAAGATGATACTGATGAGCTGGAAATTGCATTTATGTGGACTGCTGACCCAACACAGGAATATGTTTTCGTTAATGGTCTTTACTGTCCATTTGGTGGTTCTCCTGTAACAGGTGCAAAGACTAAGATTACTACAAAAATTAAGAATTTAAGTGGTAAGTCATTTGACCCTGAGCTTATCCGTAAGGGATTGGTATTTGCAATTAACTGTAAGGTTGCAAACCCTTCATTTGCAAACCAGACCAAGAGCAAGATTAACAACCCAAATCTTCGTACACTTGCTTCAGAAGCATTTGAAAAGGGATTAACAGAGTTCTCTGCACTTCCTGAATACGCCGCATTGATTGAGTCTCTTGAAAAGTTCCAGAAGGCTGAAAAGGCTGCTGATGCTTTAAGAGAGAAGATTCTTAATGCCGCAAAGGAAGTCTCTGAAATGAGAACTAAGAAGGGTATGATTCTCGATAAGGTAAGCGATGCAAAGGTTCTTGGCGAAAATTCTCGTCTCCTTATCTGTGAGGGTAAATCTGCAAGTGGTTCTGCTAAGAAGGGTAGAGACAAAGATACAATGGGTATTTTCGAAGCTCGTGGTAAGATTATCAATGGTCTTAGTAGTTCAGAAGATAAGTTCCTTGATAATGGTGAAATTAAGCAGTTACAGGTTGCAGTAGGTTTCGACTATGGCAAGCCGCTTAACATAAAGAAGTTAAGATATGGTTATATCGACTTCTTCGTTGACCCTGATGTTGACGGTCTTCATATCTTCTTACTTGGTCTTGTTGCCATTTGGAAGATTTGTCCTGAGTTCGTTAAGCAGGGAAGAGTTGGTTGGTATCATGCTCCTCTCTTCATTGTTGAGAACAAGGGTAAGCAGACCTACTTCTATACTGATGAAGATTACAATGAGAGAGGAAGAAAACTCCCTGGTAATGTAAGACGTGTAAAGGGTCTTGGTTTGCTTGAAAAGAAAGAGCTTCGTGAAGCAATCTTCGATTGTCCTGAAGCACATGAAATTTTTGAGTACACACCTGAAGCTATGGAGGCTCTCGAAGCACTTATGGGTGCAGATGTTGGTCCTAAGAAGGAATTCATTTTCGAGAATATCGACTTCAGCAAGTATGGTGAAATGTAATATTTGACTTTACTTTAAAAATGTGTTATAATTATAATATAAAAGGAGTGATAAAATGAAAGTGGATTTAAAGGGCAGAGTTGAACAGAGCTTCAGTACTTACGCCGCAATGGCTATTCAGCATCGTGCCATCTTTGATGTTCGAGACTGTCTTAAGCCATCACAGCGTATGGGTATGTATTCACAGGTTCTTGATAAAATTACATATAAGCACGCTCATAAAAAGACACACCTTAGTATCGTATCTGCCATGAAACATTTCTATGTTCATGGCGATGCGGCTATGGCTGGTGTTTTGTGTCGTATGGGTAGTCCTATTAGCATGAGATATCCTATTGAGGATACTATTGGTAATATGGGTACTTATGCTCATTTGGACGATTTCGCCGCACCTCGTTATACTGAAATGAGATTAAGCGAAATGGGAACAAAGATGGTTAATGGTATTGAAAAAGATAGCATTGATATGTGGTTCGATAACTTCGACAACACAGAACAGTTCCCTGCTGTTTTGCCTTCATTGGGCTATTATAATATTGTAAATGGTACAACTGGTATTGCCGTTGGTATGGCAAGTAGTATTCCTCAGTTCAATCTAAGGGAAGTTAATGAAGCAATGATTAAGTTGCTTTGGAATCCTGACATTGATTTTGATGAAATCTATTGTGCCCCTGACTTTGCAACCGGTGGTACAATTCTTAATGCTGATGAAGTTAAGGAGTCTTTAAGAGTTGGTAAGGGTAAGTCTGCGATTATTCGTGGTACTATTGAGTATGATGATAAGGAGAACGCACTTCAGGTAACAGAAGTTCCTTATGGAGTTGCAACTAACCGTATCTATAATCAGCTCGGTGGATTGTTCAATCCAGACCCTAATGCACCAGTTACAAAGAGAATTCCTGCAACAGCTTGTGCAGGCATTAAGAGATTTACAGATTCCTCTGAGGAAATTGTAGATATAACTGTATGGCTTGAAAAGGGAGCAATCCCAGCAAGTGTTACTCGTAACCTTTACAAGTATACAGCAATTCAGAGTTTCTTCCCTATCAACATGACTATGCTTGATAATGGTACTCGTCCAAGAGTATTTGGTTGGAAGGAAGCTCTTCAGGCTCATCTTGACCATGAGATTGTTGTAAGAACAAAGATGCACGAATATGATATCAGAAAGATTGATGAAAGACTTCCTATTGTTGAAGCTATTTGTCTTGCATTGGCTAATGTTGATGAAGTAGTAGCTATCATTAAGGGTTCGTCAAGTACTGCCGCAGCAAAGGCTAAGTTAATTGAGCGTTTTGGTTATACCGATGCTCAGGCAAAGGCAGTTATTGATATCAAGCTTGGTCGTTTGGCAACACTTGAAATCCAGTCATTTAAGGATGAAAAGGAACAGCTTACAAAGGACAGAGAATATCATGTTCTTGCTCTTAGCGATAGAGATACTCTTTATAAGGAAATTGAAACTGATTTGAAGGAAGTTGCTAAGAAATATGGCGACGAAAGAAGAACCAGACTTATGAACCTTGATTATAAGGGTAGCGATGAAGATACAGAAGTTATTGAAAAGAAGGAGCTTCTTCTTCACTTCACAACTCTTGGTAACATCTATACTCAGACTTCTTCTACACTTATGACTACACATCGTGGTGGTAAGGGCTCTAAGATTAAGATGCAGGATAATGAGATTATCACTAAGACTATCTCAGACGACAACTTAGGTTATCTTCTTCTTTTCTCAAACAAGGGAAAAGTTTATAGAAGTGCTATTGCAGATTTACCTGTAGATGCAAAGATAAATACAGCACAGCTCTTTGAGTTTGAACCCGGCGAAAGAATTACTGCTATTACTACACTTTCTCGCCGCGAGACTGCTGAGTATATTCTCTTTGTAACTAAAAATGGTATGGTAAAGAAGACTGCCAAGGAAGAGTATAACTTCAAGAAGGGTAAGTCTCTCAAGGCTATTAACTTGAAGGATGACGACGAAGTCATTGCTGTCCATACAATAAATAAAGAGCCTATCGGAATCTTGACTTTTAACGGCAATTTTGTTATAATAGATACAGAAAAGATAAATGCTATCGGTAGAGTTGCCGCTGGTGTTTGCGGTATCAAACTTAACGAAGGCGATAAGGTTATTGATTCTAAGATTGTTAGCGGTAAGTATCTTATGACGGCTACTGCAAATGGTCTTGTAAAGAAGGCAGAGCTTTCTGAATTCCCAGAGTGTACTCGTGGTACGAAGGGTAAGAAAATCTCAGGAGTCCGTAAGGACGATAGAGTAGTTAAATTCTTGACTTTGAATAACGATTGTGATATAATAGTTATATCGACAAGAGGTTTAATCAAGATTAACTCTGCCGAGATAAAGGTTGCTTCAAGAGATGCAACTGGTGTCATGGGAATGAAAATTCCTGAAGGAGCAAAAGTTGTGGATTTAGCGAAAGCTTAATCCTTGACTTTTCTTCAAAAATGTGATATACTTAATATAGAAAGTTAAGGGAGGAGATACCAATGACTCTTGAAGAAAAAAGAGAACTTATTGCTCAGAATAGAGACCCTACGATTGCAGCAATAACTTCTGTTATTGATACTCATTATAATTTACTTGCGCCTGTATCAGACAATGGAGTAATCAATGAGAACAAATTCAATGATGAGAAGTCGCTTAACTTTGCAAAAGGCTTACAGACTGATGTAGCGAAGTATGAAGAGGTTCTTATGAAAGTTAAAAAGAACGAAGAGTTATCCGCTAAGGATATTGCCTACATCGGTATTTGTTACGATTTTTGTGCAAAGAGAGCAGAAAATCAAATTCTTGCGATGGCGAAAGCAAAGGTTCTTTGCACTGACTTGGCTGAAAAATTAAGTTCTAATGTTAATAAATCTGCCGCGGCAGATAGTATGCGTAAATTGATTCAAAGATACGAATCAAAAACTTGACTTTGTTTCAAATTTATGCTATAATGATTATAGTAAAAAAATAGCGAGCCTAAGCTATTTTTTATATAAATTAAATTTACTTTAAGGAGTGATGTTAAAATGGCAACTAAGAAGACTGGCACAATGACAGCAAATTCAAGAAAGGTTTTTGATTACCTCAAGGGAAATGGCGTAGGCGTTAAGTTTACTCATAAGGAAGTAGCAGACGCACTCGGCTTCGAGACAACTGCAGCAGTTGTTGGTTCCGTTACAGGTCTTGTAAACAAGGAGCTTGCTGTTCGTGAGAAGGAGACTCGTACTGTTGATGGTAAGGAGAAGGAAGTTTCTGTATTCTACCTTACTCAGAAGGGTATGGAGTACGACCCAGACGCTGTTGCTGCTGACGCTGAATAATTTAACGTCGCACACGGCTGAAATTGGCGGGACTTCGGTTCCGCCGATTTCCTAATTCACTTTTATTAAAATTGTTATTTATTGGAGGAATTAAAGTATGTTAAATATTAAGGAAGCACAGAGTACTAATGTTGTTGAGATTTCTGGAATTCTTAGCCAGCTTGAAGTTGAGCAGAAGCAGACCGCAGATGGTAAGAACTATGCATCAGCTAAAGCTACTATTAAGGTGGACCAGGAAATCGGCGGAAAGATGGTCGAGAATGAGATTCCTGTTAAGTTCTTCTCTATGGAAATGAAGGCAGATGGCTCTGCTGTAAGCAAGATTTACACAAGCATCTGTGAAATGCCTCAGAAGTTTACTTCTCTTGCCTCTCTCGGCGAAGACGAGAAGGAAAAGGCATCAAGAGTTGTTATCACAGCTGGTAACATTAGAGAGAGCATTTGGGTTGACCCTTCAAGCGGTCAGGTAAGAACTGGCTTTGAGATTGGTTCAAACTTCATGAACCCAGCTCGTCAGTCAAATGACCCATTTGAGCAGGATGCAAGATTCGAACTCTCTGGCGTTGTTATGGATATGACAAGAGAGACAGACCAGAATCAGGAAGAGACTGGTAGACTCAAGGTTAAGATGGCAGTTGTTGGTTATACTGGTAGAGACGGTATTACAAGAGTCGATGTTATTGACCTTATCGCCGCATCAGATAATGCAGTTAACTTCATCGAAAGCAACTGGGAGAAGGGCGATACTGTTAACGTAAACGGTAAGATTAGCTTCAACCAGTCTACAAAGGTTTGGTATGAAGAGCAGGGCTTCGGTGAGCCTATTAAGAGAACAAAGACTCAGACTCGTAAGGAACTTATCATCCTCGGTGGTTCTCCAAGTGGTCTTGAGGAAGAGTACTCTTACGATGCTAATGATATCAAGGCTGGTCTTGCTGCTCGTACTGCAAGAGTTGAAGAGCAGAAAGCAAAGGGTGCTACTAAGGGTAAGGCACAGACAAAGAAGAATACTTCCTTTGACGATGTAAACCCTGGCTTCTAATAGCCAGGGCACCATCTATAATAAAGGAGGGATTGAATAATGGCAATTGATTTATTGGCACTTGAACCTCAGACAATAAGCAGAAACCTTAAAGGTAAGTACGCAATGTTTTACGGCTTGCCGGGTGTAGGTAAGACAAGTCTTGCCGCACAGTTCCCAAAGGTTCTTATTGCAGGATTTGAGATGGGTACTAATGCTCTTAATAAGGTATATGTTCAGCCTGTTAAGGGTTGGAACGACTGGAAAACTATGGTTGGACAGCTCGTTCGTAAGCAAGAGTTGAAGGACAAGTTTGAAAGTATCGCAATTGATACTGCCGATTCCGCATGGGATTTGTGTGTAAAGTACATTTGCGGTCAGGAGGGTGTTGAAAAGCTTGGCGATATTCCTTGGGGCGCAGGTTATGACATGGCTAAAAAGGAATTCCAGTCAACTTTCAGAGACTTAACTTTCGCTGGTTATGGTCTTATCTTTATTTCACACTCTACTGAAAAGACTCTTAAGGACGAGAAAGGAGAAGAATATCAGCAGATTGCTCCTGCTTTGCCGCAGAGACCTTACGATATTGTAAACAAGATGGTTGACGTTATTGGTTACATTCGTGAGATTAAGGACGAAGCATCAGGCGAAAGAAAAAGATTTATTTTCTTCAGAGGCGACGACAGATTCTTCGCAAAGTCTCGTTTCAAGTATATTACTCCTCGTGTTGAATTTAGCTACGAGAATATCGTAAATGCTATCTTTGATGCTATTGACGAGGAGGTTAAGCATTCCGGTGGCGAAGCTTCAGATGAAGTTAATCCTTATGTTGTAAAGACATTCGATGATTTAATCAATGAAGCTAAGGAGCTTTGGGGTGCGGTTGTTCAGAACGAAAAGACAAAGGAAGCATCTGAAATACTCGAAAACGAATTCGGAAAACCCACAAAATTTTCTGAAATTCTTCCAGAGCAGATTGATGGTCTTCAGAATGTTCTGATTAGAATTAGAGAAATACTTTAATCCAAGTGGGGAAGGTTTACGAACCTTTCCCATTTTTTTATAAGCGAGGTTGAGAAAATTGAACGAAAAGGTAAAGATTTTGGACACAAATGTTCTTTTGGACTACCCACAAATTGTTACTAACCCTAAGGAATATTGGGTTATTGCAATGGTAACTCTGAAGGAAATTGATGGTCTCAAACTTAACAGAAATCCCGAAATTTCACAGAAGGCTCGTAAGGCGGCAGTTTATATTGCCAAGAATATGAACAACATTGAATGGGATTTTACTCGTGATTATTCAGAAGACCCCGATGGCGTACTTCTTGAAATTGCGAAAAAGAGAAACGCAACTATTGTTACAAACGATATTTCCTTTAAGGTAAGATGTGAAGTTAATAATGTTGACGTTGAAGGCTACAGCTGGAAGGACGATTACTGCGGCATTGTTTATATGAATGTTGATGATATGAATCTCGACGAGTATAATGAAATGCTTGCAGACCTTATGGAAAATGGTCATTATGAAACTGATGACTATAACTTCAGCATAAATGAATATCTTATCATTCCGCCGCCATATGAAGATGCTTCTTACGGCAAGGAAAGTATATTCAAGTATGATGGAGACAGGTTCCATCTCGTTCAATATAAGCAGATTGAAACTCAGTGGACTTCAGACGGAAAGCCAATTTCTGCTCGTAACCATGAACAGGTCTGCCTTATTGATGCGCTGCTTAATGATATCCCAATCATTTATGCCAGTGGTAATTTCGGTACAGGTAAAACTTTCCTTACTCATAATTATGCAGTAACGCAACTTGAGAAGGAAAAGATTAAGAAAATCATCTATGTTCCTAACAACTCTTACACACAGAACACAATGGAACTTGGTGCATTGCCTGGCGACCTTATGGAGAAAATCCTTCCTTCTATCGGTCCTCTCGTCGACCTTGTTGGTATTGACCAAATTAACAGATGGATGCAGGACGATAAGCTTGAAATTGTTCCAGTAGCATATATTAGAGGTCGTAACTTTGACGACGCTATTGTACTTGTAAGCGAAGCAGAAAACCTTACAGAAGAGCATATTAAGCTATTGCTTGCACGTTGCGGCAAGAACACAAAGATTTTCTTCGACGGTGATATTCATCAGGCAGATAGTGCAATCTTTAAGGACAGAAATGGTCTTAAGTTGCTTTTGAAGCTTCATGAGAGTCCATATTTTGCTAAGATGTTCTCTACTGTACAGCTTATCAAAATTGAAAGAAGCGCTGTTGCTGGAGCCGCTGATTATCTCGATAAAGTATAAGAGAGGGCGGCTTATGCCGCCTTCTTGTTTTAATTCTTGACTTTTGAGTTAAAATGTGATATAATTATTATAGAGATTAAGAAAAGGGTGATAGCCAATGGGAAAGAAAATTGACGAAGCTGTAATTGAACAGATTCCAGTTTTATACGAGGAATTAAAGAGTAAGGCAGAAGTTGCCAGAAGACTCGGTATTAGTACAGCAACGGTTAATAAATATCTTGCAATCTATAATGGAGCGCCAGTCGAAGTTGTAACCAAGAAAAGGGTTAAGGTCGATGAGGAATTGGTTGCAAAGATTAACGAACTTTACAAGAGTTGTAAGAATATGGCGCAAGTTGCAAAGGAGCTTGGTATATCTCCTACGACAGTTAAGAACCATTTGAATGAGGATAACCTTAAATTAAAGGAGAGGGTGAACGATGACCGTGATGCTTTGTGGTTTTATATTCATCGTCTTTTTGGTCCTGATACAGATGGACGACCTGTAAGTGAATGGAATGTCACACAAATGATGAAGTTCAATCGCATGGGAATGAATTATAAGTCACAGCTTTTGACATTAAAATATTTCTATGAGGTTGAAAAGAATCCAGTGCAGGATAAGTATAAGACGATTGGTATTATTCCATATGTCTATGATAAGGCTGCGCTTTACTATAAGACACAAGAAAAGAAGAGACTTGAAATTGAAGAAGCTATTGAAAAACAGTTGGAGCAGGATAGAATCGAAATCAAATACAATCCGAGCGATTACATCGGTGCAAAGAAGAAGAAAAAGATGATTGACCTTGACCAGATTGTAGGTGATGCTGAGTGATAAAAATTGACCGCCATACAGTTATCCAAGTCCTTGGCGGACTCATGAATCGTCCAGATTATTTAAATGATGTAGATAAGTACAGATTTGAGCTGAGTGATTTCCCAACTTCGCTCGATAAGTTTATCTTTTCTGCTATTAACAACTTATATAATAATGGAGATGGAGCGGGCAATATTCGCTCTGTTGATGTTATTAACTATTTGAAAGGAAATGCTCTTGCCGCTGAACTCATGGAGAAAGAAAACGGCGAGGTTTACTTACAAGATTGTGAGACAATTGGAGAACCTGCAAACTTTAACTACTATTATAACAAGTTTAAGAAACTCAATTTCTTAAGAGATTTGCAGAAGGACTCTGGCAGAGATATTAGCCACATTTATTGTGAAGATATTCTCAATCCGAATTATGCTGAAATTAACGAACGATTTGAGCAGATGACTGTTGAAGACATTCTCAATATGTTGAAAATGGAAATCAACGGTTATGAAAGTAAGTTCGTACTTAAAAGCGTTGTTGAAGAGTCAAAGGCTGTTGATGGTATTGAACAGTTGATTATTGACTTACAACAGAAGCCTGAGATTGGCTGTAAACTACAAGGCGATATTGTTAATACTATAACTCGTGGTGGACGTAAGGGTAAATTATATCTTCGTTCAGCAGGTTCTGGTGTTGGTAAAACTCGTTCTATGGTTGGTGATGCGTGTAATATTGCATATCCAATCAGATTTGACAGAAAGAAAAATAAGTGGGTTTCAACAGGTAGTTGTGAAAAGGTTCTTTATGTAATGACAGAGCAGGACCCTGATGAAATCAAGACAATGATACTTGCATATCTTACAGGATATAATGAAGAAATATTCTTGTATGGTACATATGGTGAAAAAGAAATGCCTCGTATTCAGCAGGCTATTGATATTATGAAGAAGTATGAGGACAATATGTTGTTTGCTCATATTCCTGACCCATGTGCATCTGCGGTAAAGAATTTGTTTAGAAGATATAACATTCAGCATGGTGTTGAAAATATCTTCTACGACTACATCTTCTCTTCTCCTGCTATGCTCAATGAGTATCGTGATTTGAAACTTCGTGAAGATGTTTGTCTTAGATTGTTCACAACAACTTTAAAGAATCTTGCTGTTGAGCTTAATGCGTTCATTATGACCTCAACACAGGTTAGTAATGATGATGATGAAAAGGGTGGATTTAGAGATTTCAAGAATGTTCAGGGTTCAAAGGCAATCGTAAACCTTGCTGACTTTGCTTGTATTATGTCTCGTCCAACAAAGGCAGAGTTACAAGAACTTGCAGGATTTATGGGTTCATTCTCGTTCATTCCAAATCTTGTTACTGACGTTTATAAGAATCGTCGTGGTAGATGGAATATGGTAAGAATTTGGTCACATAATGATTTAGGTTGTTGCCGTAGAGAAGATTTGTTTGTAACGACAGTTGATATGAAGCCGATTAAGGAATTCCAAGTTGTTCAGTTTGACTCAACAGCATATGGAGATTTCCATGAGCTGTGTGACCTTTATAATGAAGGAATTGTATCAGATACAATTTATGAGGAATACTATTCAACATCAGATATTAAGCCTGAAGATTTAGTTGTTGATTCCGCCGCGGCATTTGAAGATGATGAAGACAATAAGAGAAGACTAAGCGAAAAAGATTTTTCTGATTTCTTGACTTTCTAAGGAGTGATTAAGTGAGCGATTTAAAGGATTTAATGAATAGTCTGTCGAATGAGGAAATCATTGATATAATGACTAAACTCGGAGCAGATAGATTTGAAGAGACTGGAAACGCAATAATCTTTCCTACTATTTGTCATAATCATGACGCCGCAGAAGCAAGTATGAAATTATATTATTATCCTAAGACTCATACTTTCCATTGCTATACAGATTGTAGTTGTACCTTTAACATCATTGAAATGTTTAAGAAGCGCTATGAGCTGTTAAATGTTCAGTATGATTTCTTTAAGGATATCGTTTTGCAGATTGGTGGTAAGGCTGGTCCAAGAGAAAGAGAAACTTTCTACCAGCCATATCAATCTTTGTATACAAAAGAAAATCATAATCCAGAAGTTAATTTACCTATTCTCAATAAAGGTCTGTTAAATGCGTATACATTCTATCCTACCGCAGAATGGTTAGAAGACGGAATAAGTGAAGAGGTAATGAAGATATATAATATACTTTACTCAATTCAAGAAAATAAGATTATCATTCCTCATTATGATATTGAAGGTAACTTGATTGGCATAAGAGGAAGAAGTCTTAATGATGAAGATATTGCACTGGGTAAATATCGTCCCGTGAGTATCGAGGGTAAAATGTATAATCATCCTCTGCAATTCAATTTATATGGATTGAATTTTGTAAGAGAGAATATAAAGAAGTATAAGGTGGCTATTGTTGCAGAATCTGAAAAGAGCTGCTTGCAGTATGCAACGATGTTCGGACAAGATAGAAATATTGTCGTCGCCGCCTGTGGTAGTACTTTCCATAAATATCAGCTCGACCTGCTATTACAATGTGGGGCGGAAAAGGTCTTAATAGCTTTCGATAAGGAAGGCGAGACCTGGGCTGAGAAGGAAAAGTATTTTGCTAAATTAAAGGCAATATGTGAAAAATATAAGAACTATTGCACTATGGGTTTTGTTTATGATAATAGTAATCTACTAAAGTTGAAGCAGTCTCCATTTGACTGCGGACCAGAGGTAGCAACTAAATTGATATCAAAAGGAGTCTGGTTATAACATGAAGTACATAAGAAAAACAAGCCGAGACATCACACAAGATTTTAGTCGAAGCTTGCTTATCGACAGAGGAATTTTAAAGGAAGGAGAGAATGCTGATTGGTATTTTAAGCCTACGTTTAAAAATCTTCTTGACCCACTTGGTCTTGACCATATGGAAAAGGGTGCAGAATTGCTCTTAAAGCATTTAAAGAGAGGAAGTCATATTCGTGTCTATGTTGACTGCGACGTGGATGGTTTTACTTCTGCCGCCCTATTTATTAACTATTACAATAAGTATTTGAAGGATAAGTTTCCCAACGTTACAATTTCTTATCACATTCCTGACGGTAAGGAGCATGGTCTTCGTTCAGTTATGGACGAACTTGTTCACGACAAGATTTGTGATTTAATTGTGTTACCCGATAGCTCTTCAAATGACTATCCAGAACACGCAGAACTTCATGCAATGGGATATGATATTCTTGTACTTGACCACCATGATGCTGACCATTATAGTGACAATGCAGTTGTTATTAACAACCAGCTTTCAAATGACTATGAGAATAAGGCTTTAAGTGGTGTAGGTGTTGTATATAAGTTTATCAATTTCTTTGATGCTTATTGGTGGAATGATTCTCCCGAGAGTAAGGAAGAGGAAGCATTCAGAGATTTCATTTATGACGATTTTCTTGACCTCGTTGCTCTTGGAGAAATCAGTGATATGATGAATATGAACACACCTGAGAATCGTTACATCTGTGATATGGGACTTTCCAATATTGAAAATACTCTATTCCGTGCGATTGTGAAGAAACAGTGTTATTCAATGTTTGGTATCTATGAAGCTGATTGGAAGGATAGTTATTACAGAAGTGGAGACGTTACATAGATAAAGGTTGCTTTCTATGTTACCCCTCTTATCAACGCTCTTATCAGAGTTGGCTCACAGAGTGAAAAAGAACAGTTATTCCTTGGCTTTATTGATGGTGATAAGGTAGTTCCTTCAACTAAGCGTGGAGCAAAGGGTGAAATGGAAACTGTTGCAGAACAGACAACTCGTAACTGTGTAAATGCTCGTTCAAGACAGAATAGAGAAAAGGATAAGGCTATTGAGTTACTTGATATTCAGATTAGTAACAACTGTCTTGATGAAAATAAGATACTTATTCTTAATGCTGATGACCTCAGTGTATCGAACAACCTTACTGGTTTGATTGCAATGGGTATTGCCGCAAAGTATAAGAAGCCAACAATGCTTGGTAGAATTAGCCCCGATGGCTATTTGAAGGGTTCAATTCGCGGCAGAGAAGAAAGCGAGTTAAAAGACTTTAAGGGATTCCTTAAGGACAGTAACTATATGGACTTCGTTGAAGGACACGCTAATGCCGCCGGCTTCAGTATTAAGGAAAGCGATATTGACAGACTTTGTAGTTATGCAAATGATAAGCTCAAGGACATTGACTTCAATGAAGGATTCTATGAAGCTGACTTTGTTGTTCAGGGTAACTATTCAGAGATTACAAATCTTGTAATGGATATTGGTTCTCAGTCCAAACTCTGGGGACAGACTAATGACGAGCCTGTTATTATCATCGAAAATATTACAATTCCAAAGGCACAAATTCAGATGATTGGCTCTAAGAAGGATACGGTTAAGTTTGTCTTTAATGGCATGACTTATATGATTTTCAAGGCACAGGATATTATTGATAAAATCTTTGAAACAGCGGGTGATACACTTAATATCACTTGTGCCGGTAGAGCAAACATCAACACATGGGGTAATAGAACTACTCCGCAGATTTATATTGATGAAATCGAGATAAAGGAGAGTTCTATCTATGACTTCTGATAAAGATATGGTTGAAATGACAGTCGGAAAGGGTGGGCAATATGAAGCCCGCCTCGACGTCGATGATAAAACAAGTTTTGTCATTAAGGATATAACTAATGTTAGGTTTTCGACCAGGCAAAACAAGAATGGATTGATATTGGTTATAAAGGTCCAGTATCTTTGAATTATAAGGAGGAATAAAAATGGGTGAACTTTGTAAGAGAACCGAAGAGTGGAGGGTTAATGATGAAGCAGAAGCAAAAGCTCTTATTGAAAAAGCCAAAAATGATGAAGCAGTTGAAGGTTATGAGCTCAAGTCTTACAAGATGGTCAAGAAAGACAAGAAGTCTAAGGGCGAAATTATCGACGAATGGGTAATTGTTACCCTCGTAAAGCAGTGGTAAGAGGTCAGGGCATAGTGGACGATATGTGCTGTTTTATTGACGGCACTATCGACCTCTCCACTTTAGAAAAAAGATTTGACAATGCACTTGAATACGCAATACGTGAAGAACTGGAGGGATATCTTAATGAAGATTCATACAGACGAGAAGGAAAACTTCAAGAAGAAGGTTGACAAGATGAAGGAAGACATCGCTCGCCGCAACAGAGAAATTCAGAAAGAGCGCGAGAAGAAGAAAAAGCAGTAAGCATGAGAAGTCAAGGCTAAAAAGTCTTGACTTTTTTTGTAATTTATGATATAATTATTATAGAAAGTAAGAAATATATAATAATGAACATCCCTGTATGATTACTCGGCGATGTTGATTGGAGGTATATTATGGATTTAAAGATACTCAAAAGATTCGACGGTCATTCTCACAGTATGTTTTCTAACTTCAGATTGATTGACTCAATCAATAGACCGAAAGACATGATTCTTAAGGCTCATGAGCTTGGTATGTCAGGTATCGCATTGACAGACCATGAGACAGTTGCAGGTCATGTTGAATGGTTGAAGTGTGAAAAGGAATTGAAGAAAGCCGGTAAGATTCCAGAGGACTTCAAGTGTGCTTGTGGTAATGAGATTTATCTTGTAGATGATAGAACAAATATTGAAAGATATTGGCACTACATTCTTATTGCAAAGAACACTGATGGACACAGAGCACTTCGTGAACTGAGTTCAACAGCTTGGTATAATGGTTTTAGTTCCCGCGGTTTAATGAGAGTTCCAACAGAAAAGAAAGAACTTGAAGCAATCGTTAAAAAGTATCCGAACACTTTGATTGCAACAACTGCTTGTCTTGGCGGAGAACTTCCTCATTTCGTTGCAGAATTGATTAAGGCAGAAAAGACACAAGACCAGACTGCTGTTCACTTTTGGAAGATGGAAATTGATACTTTCATTAAGTGGAATTTAAGTCTGTTTGGTGAAGATTTCTATATTGAAATTGCCGCCGCAGATACAAAGGACCAGATTAGATTTAACGAGAGAGCTATAAGTATTGCAAGATACTATGGTGTTAAAATGGTAATCGGTTCTGATGCACATTATCTTACATCTAAGGAGCGTCCTGTTCATAAGGCATATCTTAACTCTAAGGATGGTGAGCGTGAGGTTGATGGTTTCTACACTTTCGCTCATATGATGGATAATGAAGAAGCGTATGAGAATTTGAAAATGACTTTCTCCGAAGAGACATTTGCAGAGTTCTGTGCAAACTCAATGGAGATTTATGATAAGATTGGTACTTATGATATTTTCAGAAAGCCAATCATTCCAAGAGTTGATGTAACTCCAAAGGAATGTCCTGTAACTCCTGAATGGGTATACAAGTATGAATGTCCAGTTTTAACACAGCTTATTCAGAGTGATAATGTTCAAGAGAAGTATTGGGTAGTAGAATGCCTCAACGCTTTAATTGAAAAAGGACTCTTTGGAAAAGATGAGTATATGACCGCTCTTGAAACTGAAGCAAGAGTTATCAAGGTTGTAGGAGAAAAGCTGGGAAACTGTTTGTATGAATATTTTAATACATTCCAGCATATGATTAACTTGTTCTGGGATTGCGGTTCAATCGTAGGTCCTGGACGTGGTTCCGCAGTATGTTTCCTTTCAAACTACTTACTTGGTATTACTCAGCTTGACCCATTAAAGTGGGGACTTAAATATTGGCGTTTCCTTAATGAGGAACGTGTGGAGCTCCCTGATATCGATATTGACCTTACTCCTTCAAAGAGAGGAGCAGTCTTCGCCGCCCTTCGTAAGGAACGTGGAGAGCTTAACGTCATTCAGGTTTGTACTTATGGTACAGAGGGAACTCGTTCAGCTATTGCCGCAGCTTGTCGTGGTTATCGTTCACAGATTTTCCCCGATGGAATTGACACAGATACAGCTCAGTATTTAAGTTCACTTATTCCACAGGAACGTGGATTCTTGTGGTCAATTCATGATGCAGTTTATGGTAATGAGGAAAAGGGAAGAGCACCTATCACCGCACTGGTAACAGAGCTTGATAAGTACCCCGGTCTTCTTGAAATTATTGAGTCTATTGATGGACTTGTAAATAAGAGAGGACAGCACGCATCTGGTGTTATTCTTTATAATGATTCTCCATTTGAAACTGGAGCAATTATGAGAAGCCCGAATGGTGACTTGACAACTCAGTATTCTCTTCACGAAGCTGAGGAACTCGGTGACGTTAAGTACGACTTCCTCGTTACTGAAATTTGTGATAAACTTACAATCGCAGTTAACTTACTTCAGAAGGATAACTTGATTGACCCTTCTCTTAGTTTGAGAGAAGTTTATAATAAGTATCTTCATCCTGACGTTCTTGACCTTAAGAATCAGAAGTTGTGGGACGCATTAAGTAACGGTACGGTTCTTGATGTATTCCAGTTCAGTACTGGTG